>Ga0316226_1000252_pt1 | contig 79549 bp, 85 predicted proteins | sample TBH18017metaG_FD_206009 | JGI IMG/M metagenome (GOLD analysis project Ga0316226, IMG submission 206009) | Freshwater microbial communities from Trout Bog Lake, Wisconsin, USA - TBH18017 | ecosystem: Environmental > Aquatic > Freshwater > Lake > Hypolimnion/Profundal zone | place: USA: Wisconsin...
AGCCATTGGGACTAAATCCTAATCTATTGTCTGTATGAAAGAACGGCACATCCAAATGCTGAACCTTTCTTGTCGTTAAGTAACTAGCAAATTCATCCTTAAGTTTATTTGGAATAAACACTAGCCTCCCTTTGTCGCCTTTGGTCTGACTAGCATTCAATCTAATCTCATTTTTGATTGAGCCATCTTCGTTTAATACATCCTGCATTCTTAAGTTAGCAATTTCACCCACACGCATGCCAGACCAGAAACTAGTCAATATCATTGCGCGGTCCCTTAATGCGTATTTTTTAGTGCTAATAAAACGAAGAACTTGGTCTAGTTCTGATTGAGTAAATGTCTTCGCTTGTGCCATATATAAATATCTCCGATTAAGAAAAGTATTTATATATTTTGTTTTCTTAGGCTTAAATGGACAACCGAAAAAGGCACTAGCGAAGAATCAATAAAATCAATTGGTTATATTTCAGGTAAAGAAAATGCTAGTTTTCTTTACCAAAATCATAAGCAATACTTTGAAAAGCGAATACACATATCTAACAATTACATCAGAATGTTAATTTGTATGTGGTTTGATTTACGCTAATAATTATATTGACAACGGACTCTTTTTGAGAGAAATTGCTTAAATTGAATATTAAATGCTGACGATGAGTCAATGTGATAACACATAAAAGAAACTAAAAATATATATGCTCAATATGCTACGCATTATTTCATTATGTATCGTGTGCTTTGTAACACAGGTATTTGGGGCACAGATTAGCGTTGTAAGTGTTACTGCTACAGGTTTTGGCCAAAATGAAGCAGAAGCTGTTAAGAACGCAATTGTTAACGGTATTGCACAAGTTAATGGCGAGAGCGTTGCGTCTAAAATAAAAATTTCTAAGAGCACAGTTTCATCAACTGAGACGAGAACTCAGTCAGCCAGATCAATCGAAAGTGAAATAGAGCAGAGCACCAAAGGGGTGGTTAAATCATGGAAAAAAATTTCTGCGGTGACAGCCAACCAAAGCTGTACCGCAACAGTATCAGTGCAAGTATTCGTTCAAGAGAAGTCCGATCAACTGAAAAGAATTAAAGTTGCTGTAGTTCCTCAATCTCAGAATCCTGACAATTTAACTTCAACCTTGATTAATGGGTTATCACAGAACTTAACATCCACAAGAAAATTCGCATTGATTGATAGAAAAAATAACTCTGCAATTAATTCTGAAATTGAAAATATTAGAAGAAACCAGGGCGCGATTGAAGATCAAGCAAGATTAAATTCATCCTTGGCGCCTGATTTTATTGCTGTGTCTAATATCAATGTGCTGCAGAATAAAAACAATAGCAATGTATTAGAAGCTACCTTGGAAATAATCGACTATTCAACAAGGCAAGTAAAATTTTCTGAGAAAAAAACGTCAGTATTGAAATCAACTGACTCAGCAAATATCAATAAACAAGTCAATTTACTCGCGAAAAGTCTGTCCAGAATAATTATCGAAACTTTGTATCCTCCTCTAATTGTTGGTTTTGACGATGCCGAAAGTTTTATAACAATTTCTCAGGGATCAGATTTCTTTTCTGTAGGTGATAAGTGCGTCATTAAAGAGATAAAGGCCCCTGTTCGAGATCCATACACTAAAGAATTTCTAAGTTATGAGAAATATGACATTGGAACTGCAGAAATAACTTATGTAGATAAGAGAATTTCAGTTGCCAAAGTGACTTCAAAGCCTGAATTCAGTTCAGAAAAGATCTCTTCCAAAAAGTATGAAGTATGGCGTAACGGGCAGTCTTCAATAGATTTATTTAAAGATGCAGCAACAGGGATCAGTGAATCATCGAACAGTAAAGCTGATCCAAATGATGGTGATTATTAGATTAACAATGGAGAAAATTTATGAATTATAAAAAATTATTATTGGTGCTACTTCTTAGCACATCAGTTACTTCAATCGCAGGACAGCAGAAAGATGGTGAACCAATTAATGCCCCTGGGGACATTCCTCTTGGGGGCTTCCCTGGTTGTTCTGTTCAACCTCCTAAAGATGGTTGTGATGCTCGTATTTCATGCCACGGCGTTGGCACATTATTTGGTAATACTGGTATGGATCTTCAGGCCGCAACTGATGAGGCGGTGATGGAAGCTAAGAATGAATTGGCGAAGTTCTATAGCAATAAACAAAAGGCCCAGCAATCATTATCTAAAGTGCGTGAAGACACTGCTAAGAGCACATCAGATGGCGGAAAGGCAATCAGCTCTTCTATGACTAGAGTGATGGCTAGTGTAAGTAGTTCTAGCGCAGAGTCAGTTCTCTCAGGTGTACAAGTCTTAGGTCGTGTGGTCGATACAAACCAACAATCAGTAACCGTTAAAATTGGTGTTAGTTGTAAGAGTCAAGCTGCAGCAGCTAAGTCTCAAGCAGCTTCTGCAAGATCAGCTAATCCGAATGCTGGAGACTCTCAAGGTAATGACAAGCAACCATCTAAGCCAGCAAAACAGGAAGCAGAGTCATTTAAGGTTGGCCCAGGTAATCTCAAAAACATGAAGCAGGAAATAAAGAACGCTGATGATTTCTAGAATATTCATTCTAGTACTTTTGGCGTTCCAAATAGTTAGTGCGGAAGCTTTTGATGTTTGTGACAAGTATGGGTTCGAAAAAGCAGAGCTTGGATGGATAAGGTCTGTAAGTGTTAATCAAAAGGTCTATGTTGACTTCAAGGTCAACATAGATGAGTTGGGTGAAAATGGAATTGCAGCGTCCCCAGATATTGCGCCTGCGTTAGCGAAGGATGCTGCATCAAACGCATATTACAAGTTGTATAAAAGTGTCATGCCCCCTGCTTCGGAAAAACTTGATCTGATCTACAGCGGGACGCAAGCTTACTTATCGACTTGTTGGTTAAAAAAAACTTACGGATTTCGCACCCCGTTATCCACTTTTCAGTGGGCTGAGCCAAGCTCTTCGGATGATGATTACCTGCCCGCAATAAAAGATCTGCTAAAAAGAAAACAGCTAATAGATTAGAAGGAGATATTAATGTTCAGACTTATTGGAATTATTGTTGTAATTGCTGTTTGTATTATTGCCTACTCATCAATCGAGAAATGGTATGAAGGTCGTGCAACACCATCAGAAACAGTAGTAAATATTCGTGATCAGGTAGGTACAGCTTTGAAGCCATCGCAGAATCATAACAGCGAATCGCTTGGAGATGAGAGCAATCAAAAATCGAATATTCAAACTACCGAAGCACAAGAGAAACCTTCTCATGGCTCGTCTAACACAGAAGATGCCGCCCGTGAATTAATCAAACATGCTAATGATTGAATTACATGAAAATATTTAAATATCTTTTATTGCTTGGCTTGTTCCAATCAGCGTTTGCGAACGCTCAAGACGTATATTATGCGGGATTTTCATTTATTGGGGATAGCGAACAGAACAGTATTAGGTATCCAGTTGCTTCAAAATTAGTCAATGAAAAAAATACTAATAACTTAAGTCCACTAGATGATTTATTAAGAAATGAAGTTAATAAGTTAAAACGTACAGACTTAGTTTTAAAGAAAGAGCAGGGCAAGCTATCTAGTGGAAATTCAGTAGCTTTATCTTTTGCGCTAAATGACGAATCTATTGAATCGAACAAATGGGGTGGGAAATATCTTTATATCTATAGAGTAGTTGCAAATATCCTAGTTTTTGATTTTGACGAAAGAAAAGTTATTGCGGATTACCCTGTTATGGTTCAGTACCAAGATGTAACAGATGCGCCAAGAAATTCAGATGCACATGAGATTGTCTTGAGGAAAATTTATACTGATCAAAACTTCGAACAGAATATTTTTAAAGAGTGGGTGAAGCGTTTAGAAACTGTAAGCGTTAAACCTTTTTATAAGGAGTACTTACAAATTCGCTCAGTAAAGCTTGATGATGGCGTATATGAATCACTTCCTGACCAATTAAAAAAACCTAACTTGTATGAAACTCAGGTTGCTCAGCTTGTGGAATTTCAGCTTTCAGCCAATCAGGGCGTTCCACTTCTTCCTTTTGCATCAGGGCAGAGTATTACAAATCAAGACAGAGGCATGGTTGCAAAATTTTCTGATGGAAACACTTATAAACTGAAGCTCCCAGAGGCGGGTTATGTAATTGATTTGCTTGTTCGCCCATTCAAAATAGCGTCTGAAGTTAACAATGGAATTAAACAAAATGCTTACGGTTCTTTCATAACAATGAAAGTTCTAGAGCCAGGCCTAAATACAATATATTTAGATTCGAAATTTAAGAATATTAACTACGTAGCTTATTCGAACAACTCTGATACTCAGTTGGATACATGGCAAGCTTATCAAACAAGCTTGAGAGCTCTTTTTTCAAATCTAACTAAACAAATTTCTATCAGGAATAAAGAGGCTCTATCAAAAATTACTCAAACTCCTGATATAGATAAACAGCTATCTTCCTTTAATGAGGTATTAAAAAAATGTATGTAAAACTAAAAAAAATATCTACTATTCTATGCGTAGGTTTAATGTCAACGATTGTATTTAATAGCAAAGCAATCGCTGATACAGCAGATGTTAAAGGCGTTGTTGTTGTTCCTTACAGCACTGGTTGGTTTTCCTCAAAGCCAGATGATAAGTCAAATCAAGATGCAATGAGACAAGCGAAATTAGAAGCTTGGAAACTCTATACCGCTAGATTCAATGACGCAAAGATGAAGGCATACCTTCTTGTAAAAGATAAGTTCGAAAAGAACATAGATCAGTTTGTTCAAAATATTAGTATTGTCGACAAAGCAGTTGATAAAGATTCCAAATCAATAAAGCTAGTTGTAAGAGCTACTGTTAATGAAACAGCGGTAGATGCAACCTTAGGCTCGATGTCCCAAGCCGCTAAGCAAGGAACCGGAAAAGGCACTTCTTTTGTATTTTTATTTGTATCTAGAACAGCATCTAGCATCAAATCTTTTGACGACAAAAAAATTAGCATTTCGAAGAAAGAAAAAAGTAGCGCCAATGAAGACCGCAACCAGCAGTCTGATGAGGTTGATGCTTCATCATCAAAATCTATGGAGATGGAAAAAACTACGACTGGGGGTTCAGTAGAGCGTAAGAAGTCGAAAGTCACTTATGAGGTATCAAGCTCTCAAGATATTGATGCCGCTATGGGAGATGTTTTGAGTACATCAGGTTTTGAAGTTCAATCTTATGATGATGTGGTTGCAAATTGTGGAGGTGTTGATAAATCGCAAGTTGGTAAAGAGTTCACGCAATTTGATGATATGACAACTGAAACAAGAAAATCAGTTATAAACGCATCCCGAGATTGTGAAGTAAGTATATTTGCAACAGGCACTATCGATGTTGGTGTTCAAGATACAGATCCATCGTCAGGTAACAAACGTGTAATTGTTTCTGTTCGAGGTCAAGTCTGGAATATTGAAAGTAAATTACCTAAAAAAATAGCATCTGTAGGCCCAGTTCAATTTTCTGGATTAGGCCCTGATGATGTTGTTGCTCAGAGAAACGCCCTAAATTTAGCAGCGAAAGAAGCCGCTAAGGCAATAGTAGATCAGTTGAATTTAAAAGGTATCCACTAATTCTATTGAATGATTATTCTTCAAAATCATTCGATGGCATATTGTTGTTATTACTAACTATCAAGGAGTATTAAATGAAGATTACAAAAAAAATTGCGATTCTTTCGAGTATTGCATTAATGCTGTCACAGCCTGTTGCTATGGCATTTGAATTGAAATTACCAACTAAAAGCAGTGATTCTGGCTCATCAGTTGATGTAAACACTCTATCAAAACAGCAGGATGACTTGGTTAAATCTTTGAATGCAAGTCTTAGGGATTTGGCTACTTCACAAAAAATTATGGCTGATGCACTAGGTCTTAAAGATGCTGCCGCCTTGGCTGAAAGCAATTCCAACAAACTGAAAAGTGGCGACTTAACCGGTAAAGATGATATTTCGAAAGCTGTTGCTAATTCTGAAGACGCGAACAAAATGATTCAAGCAGAATTAAAAAAAGGTACAAAGCTTAGTGATGATAGCAAGGCTTTGTTCTCAACGGCGCTAGTTCCATACGGTACAGGTGCAGTTGGCGTGTTTGTTACTAGTAAAAAAGCGGCAGATGCTGTGAAGTCTTTAACAGCGACAGCTGATTTAACAATTCTTTCTAAGTTAGGTAACCTAATCTACATCGGAAAAGAAGCTCCGACGCTAATTTCTGCATTTACAAGTACTACTGGCCAACTAATATCTTTCTCAAAAACAAATGGTCTTGATACATCTGGTATTGAAAAAGCAACTAAGGACTGGGATAAGTAATCCCTATAACTAAATGAAAGAAGGCTATTCGCCTTCTTTCATTTCTCGACTTTATATAGTGCAGCTTGTCCAGCCTTGATCTTCTGCCTAGCCTTCTCAGCCTTGATAGCTTTTTGGGTTGTTTTAACTTGATTTTTCATTCCCTGAATCTTTGCTTGATCTGGGGTTAAGGGTTTCTTAATCGCACTAGCGAATTCATAAAAACGCATAATAATTATCCAATTTTAGTAGGGGCAAACGGCACATTGCTGCGCCCAAATTGATATTGAGCAAGTAGGCGAGCGTGAAGGTCACTGTCAGCAAAGACTACCGTCTTTACCCATGTCCCATTTACTCTCGCTTGTACTTGATATCGATGCATACAATTATTTATCAAACATAAGCGTCGTGTTACGCGACGCTTATGTTTTTATATAGTCCTTCGCTAGTGCTGGAAGCCTGCCCTTAAGTTAGTACTCGCTAGTTCTATCTGGCTATCTAATTCGCCATTCTCAACTGCCTGCTTAATCGTCTCTAAGGCTTTGACTAAGTGGTGCGGACTGTCAACTTCAACGCTGGGTTTTCCTTTCGCTAGCTCTAATACGCTAGTGCCGTATTTAATAGAAATACATACTTTCCCGTTCGCTGAGACAAACCACCAAGGTCTAATTCGTTTTGGTACTTCTAGCTGTTTTCTTAATCCCGTTTCTTGATCTTTAAATGATCGGTATTTCTTAACAACAAACTCTGTGCCTTCAATTTGGCTTTTGGCTAATTGGATCTGTTCCCATAGGCGATGTGATAGTTTGTTTCTGCGCTGCTGAACTGGCGCAATGTGTTGAGGTTTAGTTTCTGCTGTTAACTTTAAAGTACCTAATGTGCTCATTTGTTTTCTCCTTTTAGTGAATGGGCACTCAGTAAGTTAATGTCAGATTCGGCTGATGGACAACCGATTTGTTGGTGATTTTTCGTTTTGACTCATTTTTTACCAGTTTTAAGTGGTTTTTCTTATACAGGCATAAATACTTTTGCGAGTTGCTAGGTTACAAAGTTAGGTCGCAAGAAGAAATAAAAGAAGTTGCTGTTGAGTTAAGTGAGTTAGTTACTTAAGTCACTAGGGGTTACAAATGAGTAACTCTGACCAAGCAACACACGAAGCAACTTCTTTCTCTTGTCTCTTGCGACTAACTCGAAGCAACGATCTTTTCTGATCTGACTCCTCTTGTAACCAGCACAACCTCGCAACTAAGAAACTTAAAACAGGAGAAAGGAAATGAGAGAAATAGCGGTAAGAGGTTTTACTAACGAGAAATTCAACACAACATTTGGCAAAGGATTATTTAGACGAGCTGTGTTTAATGGCAGTGTGGAATTAAGAAATCCAAGTCTTAAATATCTAGTGGACTACTATCAATATCCAGAGTGGGAAGCACTAGCTAAAGATCATCAACAGATTGATGTTATCAATAAGCTAGATGGATCAGGGATGCCAGAAAACAAAGATTTATTATTCAGCTGGCTTGTTCATTACGATCCACTAACTAAGACAAAAACTAAAGTAGAAGGGTATTCAGTTTATTCACCTGACACCAAAGAGCTGTATATCGAAATCAATGATCCAGATAATCAAACTACTGAAAATTGGACTTTGGATGTTCACAACTGTAATAACATAGGCCATCACAAGCCTGTGTTTATTGCTGCGAATGTAGACTTGAATTAGCAGAAATCAGTGTCTTAGACTTGCGCTAGGGCGTCGTAAAGCTGAGATCTTTTAAAACGAAGCGTCGTGTAACGCGACGCTTAATTATTCTTTATTAATTGAAGATTCAAGTTCAGCTTCGTGAAATTTCAGCATAAAACTTGAAATTTGAATTCGACATTCTTTAAGGCATTGCACTCTGGATTCTAATTGTTCGTAGGTCGTGAATATTGCATTATTCTTTTTTCCTGCAATTTCGAAGCCAAGAAATCGAAAGTTGCCATTTTCATCTTCACCAAATGCATATGAAAGTGAATTGTGAGCTATTAAATTTCTTGTGTTGTACAACTCGTGAAACTTATTTATAGCTTTGTTAAGCTCGTTTTTTTCTAGTCCTTCTGAGAATCTTTTTAGCAGAATTTGATGAAAAAGATTTACTCGATTTTTAAAGGTGTCTTTCCATTTTTTATCTGTTATTGGTGTGTCATTTGGATATTTAAGAATTACTCGATGAACGCTATCTTCAATGCTGGCAAAGTCGAGCATAAAGCGGCCAATTAAATGAGTCCATTTTTCTTCGGCTTTTAAGTAGGTAACATCATCGTCCATAAGACCTCCCTTTTATTATCAAGAAGGTTATATTGAATTGGTATGATTAGCCAGTATCGAACACAGGTGGAAGTAGATTTAAGTATCCCCAATTAAAGGATTGCCAAGCTATCTGATCTGTTTTGAACAGTGGAAGTGTTGTAGAAGTTCTAGACATAAAAAAAGCCCACATCGCTGTGAGCTTGATTTTATTGGTGGCCGAGACTGGAATCGAACCAGTGACACGCGGATTTTCAATCCGCTGCTCTACCGACTGAGCTACTCGGCCTTACTGCTTTCTAACCCTTGCGAAAGTCGGTAAAACTTCACAAGCCGCGCATTATAGCAAACTTCCAGAGGTTTTTACAAAGATTACCTCTAAACACGATTTAATTATTACCTGAATCTGTAAGCAAGGAACTTAAGTTATCAGTTTGTGAAAAACCGGCATTACTATTTCATTAAAACGTGGCTAAGATAAGGGCCACTAACTCATGGTAAATTATGCGGTTTTAACGATAATGCTTAATTTTGGAAGCGCTTTAGCTATAGCCAAAAATCCAACTAAATACATAGTAGTAAAGCCTGTAAAAGTCGGTAAGTAGTTCCAGCCGTATTGCATAGTTTCTAATAAACCGCTATTTGGAAAGCGGCCTGAAAACAAATAGTAAGTTTGTGTAGAAATCACAAAGGCAGCTATCGTAGAAGCAAGGCTAGCCAATGTAAATTTAAGCGCATTTAAGCTCTGTGTTTGCTTGCTCAGCCATAAGCCAGCAATCCACATCACCGCGTAAGTTGGCAGCATGCCCCAATAGCCAATAGTTAAACAAAAAGCCTGTACGCTATCAATTGAGGCTGCACCAAAATCGATGACTGTAGCTAGCAATACAAAGAAAGCAAACCAAGTTGCTTTTCTTAAATACAAACCTCCAATTAACAGCAGAGCCAAGCTTGCATCAGGCAATGCCACGCTCGTCAGAACATGGCTTCCCCGTGTAAGAAGCATTAAAAACGCAATAACTAAAGCGATGATTATCGTTTTAGCATTTAATGCAGGGGTATTATTTTGTAATTGATACATTTTAAGCCTCTTAAAAAGGCGCTCTTTAAAAAGAGCGCATATTCATATATTCACCATCATAACATTTTCAAACTCTTAATCTATTTAATGTCATATCTTGCACTTAAATAAAACGTTCTACCATCAGCTGGAAAATAATAATAATCGTTCTTAGCTGAGCTAAATATAGCATAAGGAGAGTATTTGATATCTGTAAGATTCAGCGCTGAAATTGATAGCGTAAATGGCTTCAAATCGTAATTTGCACGAAAATCTAATGTAGTGTAAGAGGGTAGTTTGGCAAGTGTGTTGGTAAAATCCCCGCTAGTGTAACGTTGTCCAAGATGGCTGAGTTCAGCAATATATTTTCCATATTGATGCATATCCCAGAGCAACTGTGCATGCGCGATATTGAGGGGTACTAATGGAGTTTGATTCCCATCATATATTCCCGATCTAAATTTAGCCTCAGTATAGGTATAATTAAATTTAGCTTTAACATCTGAATTAATTTTCCAGCTGAGTTCAGCTTCTAATCCTTGGTGAACAGTAGGATCAAAGTTTGTATTGATACCCAAATTACCGTCGTAGCCGATTTCATTTCTAACATCTGTACGATATACAGCTACTTTTCCATCAATATTATTTTCTTTGAAGGTGGCACCGATCTCTTTATTGGTAGCAGTTTGAGGCTTAATAATATTTCCTGAAAATATTGGTTGACCAGTCAGTGGATCGTAGCCAAACAATTCATCTGTGTTGGCAAATCTAAAGCTAGTACCAATCTTTGCATAGGTACTCCAAGTGGATTGATGGTAATTTAAACCAACGTCATAGGCCGTTTTTGTATTCTCCGCACTGCCATTCACTGCAGGCGTGCCGTAAGTCAAGGGGTCACCAAAAGCGAGTTGATTGGCACTTTGTCTATTCTGTTGAGTTCTAAGGCCAAGTGTAAAATCTAAAGCTGATGTAATCGCAGTATCGTTTTGCATGTAGATTGCTTGGCTGTTCTGCCTTGCACTATCATCAGAATACGCGCCATGATTATTTGCATCAACCGCTCCATTATAGAGATCTATACCAAATACAGAAGTGCTGCGCATTGATCCTATATCGTGAGACCATTTCAAACGTGGAGTGAAAGCGTAATTATTGAGACTCCTGTCTGAAATTGTTGCAAATGTAACGTAATCAAAGTGTTGATTCTCTTGAGAGATAGAGAGTTCAGCGGCTAGCAGAAGGTTATCACTAAGTTTGATAATCACCCCCGGTCTAACTCGAAATCCATCTTTCACTTGAAAGTCAAATGGATTTCTTGCAAAGCGCGGATCATTTTTAAAAGAGGTGCTATTGATACTTCCAGGTAAGCCATTTTCAACACGATAAACTGAGTAGTCAATAAAAGCGTCCCCAGCATTAAATAAAACACCACCCCTGCCACTTACTGACCATTGGTTGCTAGCGGAATTGCTTCTCCAGCCATTGCTGTCTGAAGTATGCACAAATGTATTAAAGTAGGAATTTTCACTACCTTCCGAAGTGTAGCCATCCAAACTTTTATAACCATAGCTACCAATAGATCCAGTGACGGATGCGGCTGATTTACCAGATTTATCAGTGATGATATTAATCACGCCGCCTGTTGCTCTATCGCCATATAGAACGCTACCCCCACCAGATATGATTTCAATATGATCAATTGCAGCGAGGGGGATAGATGCCCATTGAATACTACTCGAATCGACGCTATTAAGCCTCTGGCCATCTAGCAAAATTAATGTGTTGCTGAGTCCTGCTTCCCCAAATCCCCTTGAGTCAATACTAGAATCAATACCCTGATTTCCATAAAGACTACTGACATTCAAGCCAGCCTGCATACTCAATATGTCTGGAATGCTTATGGCAGGAGAATTTTTAATATCATCATTACTAATGACTTTAATATTCAATGCTGATGAAGTATTACTTTCGCTAAAGCGGTTGCTTGAGACTATCACATCATCGAGATTTATACTTTCTGTTGCAAAAGTTGTGCTTGTATAAGCCAAGCCAATCAAGCTGGCAATGGTAAATATTTTCATGATTATTTTCCCTTAATCTACACGCGACCCCGCGAGTAGATTGTTATTAGGCTTGTATGTTCAAGCCTTAGTTCTAAAGTTAGGGAATACAGCAGCATGAAAATAAAATTGACTGCGCGGTCGACATGTCGACGCAAAAGCGCTGCCTATATTTACCGTCACCCCGCGGCATTTCCTAGCGTATATGTTGTAAGGCCGGTCTCCGGGCTTATGAACGTTAGGTTTTTACACCTAATATTTTGCGCCTTCCCAAGTTTTGCCTTTTCTAGGCATACACTCAGTGGCATATTGCAAAACTACATTCACTTACCGTTGCGGGGGCAGCATAGGAGTAGTTAATTTTAGTTAACGCACCTATTTCCCAGTTTCACCTAATTTGTAGAAAACAAACTCGGCACCTGACAACAAGCTGCAATTATAGCGGTTATCTTTTTAAAAATTGAACTATTTTTCATGAAGTTTTGTCGTGGATACAGCGCAATGTGTTGTAATACTTTTAAATATCGCTGTTAGCTATTGACCTTACTCAATTTTTTAAATTACTATGCCTCTATGGATGACGACTTAAAAGCCTTAGAACAAAAACTCTCACAACTCATTTCCTTGTGTGAAGATTTGCGCAAGCAAAACGCGCAATTGCGCCTGGATTTGAAAGCCACGCAAAGTGATAGCAGGTTATTAAAAGCGAATATGGCACAAGCGAGTGAGCGTATTGAAGCGTTGATGGAGAGCCTGCCTTAACGCAGCTTTAGGTAAATAATAATGAACAAAACAAAAGCGGTAGATGTCAATATCATGGGGCGCGATTTCACGGTCTCTTGCACCGATGAAGAACGTCCAGGTTTGATTAATGCAGTTAATTTTTTAGATAAAAAAATGCGTGACATTCGTGACAATGGCAAAGTGGTCGGCGCGGAGCGTATTGCAATTATGACTGCACTCAATTTAGCTCATGAGTTGCTTAACAGTAAGAGCGGTAGTGTAAATGTGGGTGATATTAAACGCAGGATTACTGAGATGCAGGATCAAATAGATAAAGTATGTGTTGCAAAGTAAACGTGCTGGCAAGAGTGAAGTAGTTATAGTATTTAAATATTTTTAGGTTGGTTTGGCGGGTATAGAACCCACCATTAAAATCCAGCTTTCATAGTTTGTTCTCTGCGGTGCGGTTTAGGCTAATAATTCCTTGAACTAGTTTATAGCATCGGTTTCGGTCATTCGAGTTGTTGTGTGCGCGCCCTAAATTGAGTATTCTTTTAAGAATCTCTTGGTGGGTGTACCTAATGCGCTTTAGGCCTTTTCCACTTGAGCCTTTTTGGTTCAGGATGCTGGTCTAAGCTTTATCCGTGGAGAACTCCTCCTATTCTTTTCTTAGCGCAATTCGTGATATTTTAAATCGGCTAAGCTAATGATTTCTAAGCAATTGGCATGGCAAGCCTCTAAGATGACTGGAGGCGCAAAACCTGCCTCAGATGCCTCTAACCATCGCGCAGCACATATGCACCAACGATCACCTGCTTGCAAGCCATCAAACCCATACTCTGGCCGCGGTGTGCTTAAGTCATTGCCGCGAGAAATGGAATAGGCTAAAAATTCATCGGTGACTTGCGCGCACACAGTGTGACTACCATTGTCATCAGGACCCGTTTCGCAGCAACCATTGCGTGTAAAGCCAGTCAATGGATTAAGGCTACATAAACGCAAGGCGGTTCCGAGTACGTTTTTTTCTTGTGGTTTTTTAGTAAGATGATCGGCCATTTAAATACTCTCTAAATTTTGATAAAGTGGCAACTCATGAGTCTTAATGACAAGCACGAGCAATTCCGCTGATGAAGCCAATCATATCAAATTTAACTAAAGGTGAACTATGCGTTATTGGCTAATGAAGTCTGAACCAACTGATGTCTCGATTGATGATTTGGCAGGGTTTCCTAACCAAACCATTGATTGGTATGGAATTCGTAACTATCAGGCGCGCAACTTTATGCGTGATCAAATGCACGTAGGCGATGGCGTATTTTTCTATCACTCTAATTGTGATGTGCCGGGTATCGCAGGCATTGCCGAGGTCTGCACACTGGCCTATCCAGATCGCTTGCAGTTTATCAAAGGTCATAAATATTATGATGCCAAGGCGACACCGGAAACTCCGCGCTGGTTAAATGTAGACGTGAAGTTGGTTCGTAAAACACGCTTGCTAAGCTTGAAGGAGTTACGTGAGTATCCAGAATTAGAACATATGCGTATTTTGCAACGCGGTAATCGACTGTCTATTACACCAGTGGATCCTAAAGAGTGGGCATTTATAATGGCGCGGCTAAATATCGAGCCCAAATAGGAACAGCCTCGCAGAGCGAGGCTGTTTAATAATGCCATGAGTCGATTATAGAGGCTTGTCTAAGCTACCCATTGATTTAGGGTATGTCACTACACCCCAAGGCGTTTTCTTATCTTCAATTTTCTGAGTAACTGAAAGTTTTTCAACGTCAATCACAAATACGCCGTCTGACTTGCCGCAAGCGAGCAGAATTTCTTTGTCATCCGGTGTGAAACTAAAGTGCCAACATCTGTTTCCTGTAGTGATATCTTTAATTTTTTCAAAGGTGTTCGCATCATACACTTCTAAAGTTTTGGACTTATTGGCAGCGATGAAGATATGTTCGCCGCTTCGGTCGTAGGCAATGCCATACGGAGCAGCACCCGTGTCTACTGTGCGTAATACTTTAAAATTTTTGTCCATTACCATCAGTTTGTTGCTGAACTCTAAGGTCACTACATAGGTTTTTCCATCAGGTGAAACTTTGACGCCACGAGGGCGGTCACCATAATCATGGGTTTTAATGGTTTTGAGCAGTTTGCCAGTTTTCATACTATGCACAGTGATCGTATTGTCAGCCTCGTTAGTAATCACCAACTGCTTACCATCATGGCTAAATTCGATGCCTTCAGTTTCTGGGCCTCCAACAATTTCGCGTATTTTTTTCCCTAACTGCAAATCCACAATACCAATACGTGCGGGTTCTTTTTCATCATCGGCCTCTTTGGTCGTTGCAACAGCTGCAGCGCCAGCTGCTGGCGGTGGACCACCTTTAGAGCTGGGTTCATAAGAAACAAAAGCAAAGTGTCCCCGTACGCGAACAAACTCTGGGTTCTGGCCCACAGGAATTTGCTTAATAACTTCATTAGTTGCCGTGTCAATGATAGAAATGCTACCATTTTCACGTGTGGCGACTATCAGTAATTTCCCATCGTCACTTAATCCAAGTCCACGTGGTCCTTCAGCTTTGACATCAATATCTTCCAAAGCGGTCATGGTATTGAGATCGATTAAGGTCACACCGCCATCTTGATTTGAAACATAGGCTTTACCGCGGTCAGCAGCAGTTGCGTTCAAGCTAAAAGACAGGCTAGTCAATAAGGCTAGCATCCAATGGGTTAATTTCATGCTTTAATTCCTCTAAGAATTCAATCTTACGTTTGTTGTGTTTAATCTTAATATTTGGGCACTTCAGGCCAATTTTGGTTCCATTTGAATGCCCACACTCTTTTTAAAAATGCATTAACCCAAGAATAACTTGTACGCAGGATTTTGAGTTTCATCCCAGTATGGATAGCCTAAATGGTCTAGAAATTCATGGAACTGAGCCGTCTCCGTTGGGGGCACCTGCATGCCAACCAGAACACGACCAAAGTCAGCGCCATGATTGCGGTAATGGAATAAGCTTATATTCCAATCTTGGCCCATCGTGTCTAAGAACTTCATTAAGGCGCCAGGTTTTTCTGGAAACTCAAATCTAAAGACCAGCTCATTTTTGGCCTGTGGAGCATGGCCACCTACTAAATGGCGCAAATGTAATTTGGCCACTTCATTATCGGTTAGATCTAGTGCGGGTAAGTTTTTAGCTTGCAAAGCTGAAACTAAATTCGTGGCTTCAATAGGGTCTGCAATAGCTACGCCAACAAAGATATGCGCTATTTTTGGATCTGAATAACGATAATTGAATTCGGTAATATTGCGGTCACCTAACAGGCGGCAGAAGGTTTTAAAAGCACCGGGTTGTTCTGGGATGCTTACTGCTAATACCGCCTCACGTTTTTCACCCACTTCAGCGCGCTCGGCAATAAAACGCAAGCGGTCGAAATTCATATTCGCGCCAGAAGCAATCCCGATTAAGGTTTCCCCGTTTAATTGATTGCGCTTGGCATATTCTTTAATACCAGCGGTGGCGAGTGCGCCAGCTGGCTCTAAAATGCTACGCGTGTCTTCAAACACATCTTTAATTGCTGCGCAGATAGCATCATTATCCACCACGATCATTTCATCAACATATTGCTGACTTAAGGCAAAAGTATGTTCACCTACTTGCTTGACAGCAGCACCATCAGCAAACAAACCGACCTGATCAAGCATAATGCGATGCCCAAGTTTGAGCGATTGGGTCATGGCTTCAGCATCTTTGGCTTCAACACCAATGACTCTAATTTCAGGGCGCACGGCCTTGATATAGGCTGCAACGCCTGCCAGCAAACCACCGCCACCTACACAGCAAAAGATGGCGTGAATTGGCTCTGGGTGTTGATTGAGGATTTCTAATGCAATGGTGCCTTGACCGGCGATGACGTCTGGATCATCATACGGATGGACAAAAGTAAGGCCTTCGGTTTGCTCTAACTCTAATGCTCTCTCATAGGCGTCAGTGTAGCTATCGCCAAAAAGTATAACCTCAGCACCGCGACCTTTGACCGCATTGATCTTGATTTGTGGTGTGGTAGTGGGCATGACGATGACAGCGCGGCACCCTAGTTTTTGTGCACTCAGTGCAACGCCTTGAGCGTGATTGCCGGCGCTGGCTGCGATGACGCCTTTGGCTAATACAGCGGCAGGCAGTTGCGCCATTTTATTGTAGGCACCACGTAACTTAAACGAAAACACAGGCTGCATATCTTCCCGCTTTAATAGTACGGTGTTTTGTAAGCGTTTAGATAAATTAGCTTGAAATTCTAATGGCGTGATTTTAGCTACGTCATACACGCGTGAATTTTGTATTTTAGTTAAGTAGTCGTTGAGGCTAAGTGATGCTTGAGTCATGGTCGGCATTCAGGTGCATGGCAATTTTCATTCATTGCCATGCAGTGTATAGTGGCAGATGTGTAATTATAAAGAAAATGTAGGGATATAACCAAAATGCAGAAAAATGAAACAAAGTTATCGCAAGATGAACTTAAACAGCTGGTGGCCAAAGCGGCTGTTGAATATGTAAAAGGCGGTATTATCGGTGTTGGCACTGGATCGACAGCGAACTTTTTTATTGATGAGTTGGCTAAAGTAAAACATAAGATTGATGGTGCAGTTGCTAGTTCTGAAGCTACAGCAAAACGCTTGCAAGCACATGGTATTGAGGTCTTTGACTTAAATAGTGTGGATGGCATGGATATCTATGTAGATGGTGCGGATGAAATTACCGAGCACTTACATATGATTAAGGGTGGTGGTGGCGCTTTAACACGTGAAAAGATCGTGGCTGCAGTGGCTAAACAATTCATTTGTATTTGTGATGAAAGTAAATACGTATCGGTGTTGGGTAAGTTCCCATTGCCCGTTGAAGTGCTGCCGATGGCTAAAAGCTATGTGGCGCGCGAGCTGGTTAAGTTGGGGGGGCAACCAGCGTTACGAAATTTTACGACTGATAACGGTAATGTCATTATTGATGTTCATGGTTTAGTGATTACTGACCCGATTGCGATGGAAGCTAGAATTAACCAAATCGTAGGTGTAGTTACCAATGGTTTATTTGCGGCACGTCCCGCCAATGTATTGTTGTTAGCCACGGCTGACGGTGTAAAAACTTATAAAAAATAATGCATTGCTACTGAAGAAGTGAGAAGATCTAATAAGATTTGAAATACTCTTGTCATATTTGACCTTTAATATTGCTGTTAATATAAGTTAAATTTTTAAACGGTACCATTAGTAAAATTCCCAAGGAAGCATGATGCAAACTGAACATACCTTTAAGCAATATGATGCTGAATTAGAAGCCGTCCGTTCCAAAGTGCTTGAAATGGGTGGTTTGGTTGAGCTTCAAATCGTTCATGCGCTAGAGGCACTAGTAAAATTGGACACCAATCTTGCCAAAGAAGTGATGTTTAACGATAAGCGTGTCAATGAGCTGGAAATTCAAATTGACGAAGATTGCAGCCACATTATTGCGCGTCGCCAGCCAGCGGCTGGTGACCTTCGTATGGTGATGATGATGGTAAAAACCATTACAGATCTTGAGCGTATTGGCGATGAGGCTACTAAAATTGCACGTACTGCGCAAAAAATTTACGATGAAGATCGCATGTATAAGCCACGATTTAATGAAGTTAAATCGATGGTTGCTTTGGTGCGTGAAATGTTACGTACGGCATTAGATGGTTTTGCGCGTTTAGATGTAAGCAAGACGGTTGAAGTGGCTAAGCAGGATGAGTTGGTGGATGAGCAGTTCCGTGCCGCGATGCGTCAGTTGATTACCTTTATGTTGGAAGATCCACGTACGATTTCCATGTCATTAGAAGTGTTGTTTGTGGCTAAGGCCATTGAACGTATTGGTGATCATGCTAAAAATATTGCAGAGTATGTGGTGTATATGGTTAAAGGCATAGATGTGCGACATAGCTCTTTGGAAGACATAGCACGCGAAACACAACAGTCAGCGGTATAAGTAATGAATAATAAAAAAGCGCTGAATTTCAGCGCTTTTTTATGGTTTAGACCGATTGAGGCGGAACATAACCCTGAGCAGTATCAGCACCCTCGCCGAAGAAGTACTTTTCGGTTTGCTCGGTTAAGTATTTACGCGCTGACTGATCCGCTAAGCTTAAACGATTTTCGTTCACTAGCATGGTTTGCTGTTTTAGCCATGTCGCCCAAGCCTCTTTGGAAACGTGCATGTAAATGCGTTTACCTAGCTCACCTGGATAAGGCGGAAAGTCCATGCCCTCTGCTTCTCTGCCTAACTTAATGCAATTGACTGTGCGTGCCATATTTACCTAATTTAATGTTGCCAAAACGTAATGATAGCGCATGTTAAAATAAGCGCATTAAAAATATAGGTTTTAAATTTTAAAACCTCTTGTAAAGAGAACCTAAAATGCTAAGCTCGACTAGTAAAACAAGCAGAAAAATTAAACAACCTACAGTGTCTAAACACTTAGTGGCTAGTCCGTTTAAAGGCAAAACTGGTTTACGCAGATTGATTAATGCCTGCGGCTACTCCATAGAAGGTTTTGCTGCTGCATTTAAGCATGAAGATGCCTTTCGCCAAGAGGTCTTTCTTGCGGCTGTATTGATTCCTCTTGGTTTTTATCTAGGCAAAAGCCCAGTAGATAAGGCGCTGATGGTAACGAGCGTGTTGCTACTACTTATAGTAGAGTTATTAAACTCGGCGATAGAAGCAGCTGTAGACCACACTTCAACAGAGCATAATTCATTAGCCAAGCAAGCCAAAGATATAGGAAGCGCAGCGGTATTTTTAGCGCTTACAATATTGGCTACAACTTGGGGTTTAATACTATTAGGTTAATAATTTAGTTAAAAAGACTTACTGAGTCCCATGAAGAGTCCTCGGCGTGGGCCATATTGTGGTGCGAATACACCGATGCCAGTTCCATCTCTAATTTCATAAATCCGATCAAACAGATTATTAATCACTAATCTCACTTCAACATCACCGAAGCTAGGCATTTTTAATTTTTGACTGGCACCTAAATTTAAGACGGTATAACTAGGTAGGCTTTTTGTATTGGCAAAACCATTGCGAAGTCCACTTGCAAATATTAAGTCGCCTTTCAAACGAATTCCATCGGACAAGACATAAGAGCCGCCACTAGATATTGTTAACGATTGGGCATGATCAACATTGATCCAATTGCTGGCGGCATAATTGAGCGTAGTTTGATCAAATAGATATTGGCCTGAAACAATATCTTTTGCCTGACTAACATTTCTAGCCAAGTTTGCATAAGCAGAAACGTCATCTAATTTATAGTTAGCCGTTAGCTCTACGCCATAAATTCTACCTTGACCATAATTGAAAGGTGTAAGCAACAATGCGGGGCCGAACTGACCTTCATCAACAGTGTTTGTGGTTTTTTTGTAGTACGTATCGACGCCCAAGCTTAAGGTAGGTGTTAGTTGATGCGTTAGCCCTGCATCCAAATAGTCCCCGCGCTCTGACTTCACTGGTGAGTTTAGCGTTGATATAGTTTGCCCCGTGGTTCCTTGGAATAAAGCGAGAGTTGATGACGAAACTAGCTCGGTTGGTGGTGGTGTGAAGTAGCGTGCATAACCAGTATGGAAGGTGGTTTGGTCAGTCACTTTGTACACAAGACCAATTCTTGGGCTGAGTTGATGTTCGCTTACAAAAGCATCAACCGCATCAAAGCGCGCCCCATAGTTGACAGTGAGCTTGCTATTTACTTTCCATGCATCTTGGAGATATATCCCCATAAGCTTATTGCCATTCTTGTGGTTATTATCAACAATATTAATTGCCGGACTAAGGATATTCCCATTAATTACAGGAAATACTGTAGAGGTATTGTTGCTCTGAATATTCTCAACACTTCCCAGCATGCCAAATTTAATCGTGTTTGCATCATTTAGGTGATAACTACTATCCGCTTGTAATCCCGTACTGAAGTTACTGCGAAAGATATCGGATGCTTCACCGTTGAATACTAGATTACCAATGACATCGGGCACATATTGGAAACTGGAGTAACGGGTAAACAGAGCGAATTGATAATCCAGTTTATCGGTTAGTGAGCGTTGCAAGGCTAATACGCCAAATCGACTGGTTTCTGATTGCTGGTCATTGAGTGTTGAGGAGTTATACCCAGACGGCAAACCAAGATTGAAGAGATTAGTATTGTTAGGCACCTGTCCTGGATTGTTAGGCATCTGAAATTTGCCGCTGTAAGAGCCACCAATAAAACTTAGACTGGTCGAATTATCAATAAAGTAATTGAGATAGATGAATCCTTTTTTTTGTTTGGTCTTGTCATGAATTGGATTTATGCTCGATGTCGGATTTTCTATGCCTATGTTATTAGTTAGATATGAGCCGTTGATGTAATAAGAAAAGTTGCCATCTACCCCTCCATACTGAACACTAGGGTTATAGGTGTTGTTGCTACCCCCATAAAGATCGATGTTGCCACCTTCATTATAATTTCCTTTGGTAGTAATCTCGATAACCCCTGAAGTGCGAAGGCCAAATTCGGCTGGTAATGCACCCGTCAGCAGGTTGATGTTTTGCGCAAAGCGCGTATCTAATACTTGCCCAAATCCTGACAGGCCTTCTGGCAGAATAATGCCATTGATGCGGTACTGTGTATTGGCATGATCACCACGAATGTGCAATTGACCATAGGAATCGTTTACCACGCCTGGCGCTTGAAGTAACACCTCATTTATTGGCGTATTTTCACCCGAAGGTAAATTTTTAATGTCGTTGGTATCAAATTGGTAGGCACTGCCCCCAGTTTGAGGGGATACACTATTCCTACTTTGTTTAAATCGCTCGCCAGTGACCTGAATGGCTGGCAGTTCAATGCTTTCTCTTTTAAGAGATTGATCCCCTCCAATTAATACCTTCGCTGGTGCGATATGTTGATCTGTCTCTAAATTTATCGGATTAATAGGCACTGACGCTGAGGGTAATACAACGTCAGTCGCTTCATCAGCTAAGCTCATCGGACTGGAAAGTGCGGTCATTATGCTAAAGAGTATGGATTTGTAAGCATGATTAGGTGGCAACCAAACGTGCTGATTAAGGGGTAACTTCTTCATCAATATCTCGCGAAGCAATAGTAATATTGGCCAAAATGATGACCGAAAATAACGCCTAAACTCAGATGAGCCGGGCGAAAATAACTAATAATTAAGCGAGAACTGGAGGTGCGCGAGCGCTATAAGTGCGAAGTTTACTGACGCCAGTGCTATTGCGCTGATGACTGGTCAGGCGGTTTTGTGTTGAGGCTACGGTGAATGTGATGTGACTGCTAGTAACGGCATTGCCCAAAGCGGCATAACTAAGACATTTTTCACAGTGATGGTTGTGAGCGGGTTGGCCGCTTTTGTTAGCGTTCTCGTCGTTGTTAACTTGCTGAAATTGCACGCTAGTATCGGCGTAATGCGAGAGTTCATGACTAATGGCACCGATTTGGGCTAGGCCAAACGACGCAATCAGAGATAGGATAAGTATTAAACGCTGTAACATTTTAGAAATGATAGCAGAAACGTAGGCTCCAATATAAAATAAAGACCGCAATGGCGGCCTTTATTTTTTAAAGCTTCACTATGGTCTTAGCCTGCAAAGTTTGCGCTGGCAAAATCCCAGTTGGCTAATGAAGTCAAAAATGTTTCTACATATTTAGGACGTGCATTACGGTAGTCGATGTAATAAGCATGCTCCCAAACGTCGATGGTTAATAACGCTTGATCACCAGTGGTTAGTGGTGTGCCAGCAGCACCCATGTTAACGATATCTACTGAGCCATCCGCTTTTTTAACCAACCAAGTCCAGCCAGATCCAAAATTACCAACTGCTGAAGTTTGAAATGCTTTTTTGAAGTCATCAAATGAACCCCATTTAGCGTTAATTGCATCCGCTAATACGCCAGTAGGAGCAGCACCACCATTAGGTTTCATGCTGTTCCATAAAAATGTATGGTTCCAGATTTGTGCAGCATTATTGTAAATGCCCGCTGAAGATTTTTTGATAATTTCTTCTAAGCTGCTAGTCTCAAACTCTGTTCCCTTAATTAGGTTATTGAGATTGTTCACATAAGCTTGGTGATGTTTACCATAGTGAAACTCTAGGGTTTCTTCTGAGATATGGGGTGCTAGAGCATTTTTAGCATAAGGTAGTGTAGGTAGAGTGTGTTCCATTGAGGTTCCTTAAGTGGGTTGATGTAATTTTTGATATTGTGTAAATGACCAAGCAAGCAGACACAAATTCATTCTCTCGCTGATTTATTTTTTAGCACGTGGATGAGCCTTGTCGTATACGGAGGCTAAATGCTGAAAATCGAGATGCGTGTAAATTTGAGTGCTACTTATATTCGCGTGACCGAGCATTTCCTGGACTGCGCGAAGATCTTGACTGGATTGTAGCACATGGGTAGCAAAGCTATGGCGCAGTATATGTGGGTGCATGCTGGAGTTAACGCCCTGTTTGAGTGCCCATTCTTTTACCCGATATTGCACTGCACGGGGGGTGATTCTACGTCCTTGTTGTGTGACAAATAAAGCTTGGGCATGTTGGTCGCTTATGGAGAGGAGTGCGCGATGTTGTAACCAAGTTTGTATGGCGTTGATGGCGTGACTTCCCATAGGAATAATGCGCGTTTTATTACCTTTGCCGGTAACGGTAACGGTACCTTCACCAAAGTCCACCATGTCTAGATTTAAACTCACCAGCTCAGACAAGCGTAATCCAGAAGAATAAAACAGTTCTAAAATAGCATGATCGCGTTGCTCTAAAATTCCATCGCCAGGAACATCTACAAATTTGACGGCCTGATCAACTGATAGCGCTTGTGGCAATGTCTTGGCCATTTTTGGTGCACGAAGTCCCATGACTGGATTTTGCGTGAATCCGTGATGGTGAATTAAATAAGCATAAAAGCCACGCCAGGCAGACAGAGCTCTAGCAATGCTTTTTCCACTTAATCCACGACTATTAAGTGTTGCGATAAAGCGTCTAATTTGTGCGTTTGATAAGGTGGCTAAACTATCGACATTAAGGCCAGCCAATAGGATTAATGATTCTAAAAGTGCAATATCTCGGCTGTAATTTTTGCAAGTAAGCGCGCTTAAACCACGTTCGAAAGTTAAATGCTGAAGGTATTCTTTAAGATGCTTCACTAGGCTTCTTCGCTAACTCATTAAATATGGCGCGCCAATGCTGCACTAATCAACTCACCAATTAAGGTCAGATAAATCGTTCCCATCTCGGCATTGAAGCGATGCTCATCGTCTGAAGCTAATATGAGAACGCCACCTGCCTGAACGCTATGTGCACTGAGGGTTAGTGGAATAAAAGCAAATGAGCCTGACTGACTACCTAACAAGTCTTTAGCAACATCAGGTTTAGCACCACAAAATGGCTGATTTAAACTGATGACCCAATCACTAAATGTTTTATCTACAGGTGTAAAAGCAGCCTCTTGTTCTAAAGCGCTGTCGCTAGGTTGTATCCACAAACGAAGTAGTGATTGTGTGACCTCAAAGTCTTGTTGCAAACTTTGTGCGATTAGGGGTTGCAGGGTATCAAAGTTTTGATTGGCAAGTAATTGCACACTTAAACGATATACTTTGCTACGCGTCAAATTATTGTGTTTGCCAGACTCAACCATTTGAGCCAATATTGCTTCTAGGGTTCGGATTTTGTCCCGTTGCGCTAATTGTTGACGTTCAGCTAGTGAAATAGCGCCATTACCATGTGGACTTGGCAGATATATTTCAGTGAGTAAACTCGCGTGTTGCTCAAAAAAATGAGTATGACTCCGTAAGAACTCGCTGACTTGATCAGCGGTAATGGCATTATTTTGTTCAGTGCTAACTTGTTGCATGACTATCCTTCAAGTTCTTTCTTCTGTGTTTGGTTATTTAGCTAGCGGTAAGTTGACACTTCCGCTAAATACGGTGATTGCAGGACCTGTCATCATAATGTCTGTGTCGCCACCTTGCCATGTGATTTGTAGTTCTCCGCCACGAGCTGTGACTGATACCGGGGATGTTAAATGTCCCCATCTTATACCAGCAACGACCGCAGCACATGCGCCAGTACCGCAAGCTAGGGTTTCGCCACTGCCACGTTCAAATACCCTTAATTTAATATGGTGAGGATCTACGATTTGCATAAATCCAGCGTTGACTCGCGCTGGAAATCTTGGATGCTGTTCGATTTTTCTTCCCATTGACTCTACGGGGGCGGTATCAACATCCTCTACAATTTGGACTGCATGTGGGTTACCCATGGATAGGGCAGCAATAGTGATCGACTGATCGTCTAGATTTAATGTGTAGCTAGTATTGGCAGTATCGACAATAAAGGGAATATCTTTAGGTTTAAATTTAGGTATACCCATATTCACTGTGACCAAGTCATTTTTTTCTAGTTTTGGCTTGATAATACCACTGGCAGTTTCAACGCTTATTTCATTTTTGGTCGTTAATTTTTGATCGTATACAAAGCGTGCAAAGCAACGTGCACCGTTACCACACTGAGAAACTTCACTACCATCGGCATTAAAAATACGATACTTAAAATCAGCAACCTGCGAAGGTTCAACCAAGAGTAATTGGTCAAAGCCAATACCAAATTGACGGTTGGCAAGCGCCTGAATTTGTTCTGATGTGAGGTGTACGGATTGATTGATAGCATCGATGACCATAAAGTCATTGCCTATACCGTGCATTTTAGTAAATTTTAATTTCATGTGCCTATTATAAATCTCTTGATTAAAGTTAGCGTTTTATTTGTTGATTTATATGCTTATGATTGAATAAGTTAGGTAGAATGTCGGCCTAGACATTGACCTGATTTTCATGCTTCAGCCTTTAGTATGCGAATCACTTCATTTTTATTTTTAATTTCTCAAGGCGCACAATGAACGAATATCTATTTACTTCAGAATCAGTTTCTGAAGGACACCCAGACAAGCTTGCCGATCAAGTATCCGATAGTATTTTAGATGCTATTTTAACTCAAGACCCAAATGCCCGTGTGGCTGCCGAAACCTTGGCCAACACAGGTTTAATTGTATTGGCTGGTGAAATTACGACCACGGCTAATGTGGATTATATTAAAGTGGCACGCGAAACCATTAAGCGCATCGGCTATGACAATACTGAATATGGTATTGATTATAAAGGTTGTGCAGTTTTAGTTGCTTATGACAAACAATCTCCAGATATCGCCCAAGGCGTTGATAACGCTGATGATGATCCGTTAGATCAAGGTGCGGGTGACCAAGGGTTAATGTTTGGTTATGCGGTAGCAGAAACACCGCAGTTAATGCCCTTACCAATTTGGCTTAGTCACCGATTGATGGAGCGCCAGGCGCAAATGCGTAAAGATGGCCGTTTACCTTGGTTGCGTCCAGACGCTAAATCACAGGTCACTATTCAATATGTGGATGGCAAGCCATACAAAATTGATACGGTAGTACTTTCTACACAACACGCGCCTGAAATGTCTTTGGAAGCAATTCGTGAAGCAGTGATTGAAGAAATCATTAAACCTATGTTGCCACAAGAGTTGATTAAGGGCGAGATTAAGTTCTTGGTTAATCCTACTGGCCGTTTTGTGATTGGTGGTCCACAAGGCGATTGCGGTTTAACTGGTCGTAAAATCATCGTGGATACCTACGGTGGTGCGGCTCCCCATGGCGGTGGTGCTTTTTCTGGTAAAGATCCATCAAAAGTAGACCGTAGTGCAGCTTATGCTGGCCGTTATGTCGCTAAAAATATAGTGGCTGCTGGTTTGGCGTCGCGCTGCTTAGTTCAAGTGAGTTACGCCATTGGTGTAGCTCGCCCAACTTCAGTGATGATTGAAACTTACGGTACAGGTAAAGTTTCTGACGAAGTGCTTAGGCAGTTGGTGTTAGAGCACTTTGATTTACGTCCTAAAGGCATTGTTAAAATGTTAGATCTATTGCGACCGATTTACACAAAAACAGCCGCTTATGGACACTTTGGCCGTGATGAACCTGAATTTACTTGGGAAGCTACTGATAAAGTTGAGGCATTAAAAGCTTCAATTTAGTCCTATGAATTGCACAGTGCCATTGGGGAATTGTGCAATTCTCCAACAGTAGGGGCATAGACGATGTTGAAAATTATTCCTACAAAGCAAGTGTGTTTAGGCATGTTTATTCATGAGCTGCAAGGTCCGTGGCTTGAACATCCGTTTTGGAAAACTGGATTCAAATTAGAGGATCCTGAGGATTTAAAAAAACTTCAAACTAGTGCTGTGAGTGCTTTGGTGATTGACACTGCTAAGGGCTTGGATGTCGATAGTTTGGAAGTTCCAGTAGATATTGATTCCGTACCTGCCACAAAAACAAAAGCCAAACTCTCTTACTTTAATTTAGAGCGTGAACGTTTAGGTCAGGTGATTGCTGAATCAAAAGCTATTGTCATTACCTTGTTTCATGATTTGCGTATGGGTAAAGCTCTTTGTGCCCCCACTGCTCTAGCATTGGTGGATACTATCGTAGCTTCTTTAGTGCATAACTCTGACGCTTTGATAAGTTTAGTGCGCCTAAAACACAAAGATGATTACCCCTACCTGCACCCGATAGCTGTCTGCGCTTTAATGATTGTTTTGGCCAAGCAACTGGGGTTGTCTAGCGACAAAATTAGACAAGCCGGCCTTGCTGGGTTACTTCACGATATTGGCAAGACAGCTATTGATACTGAGAGGCCGAATAGGTCCGCCACACTTATTGAAGCTGAGTTTTCTAAAGTTAAGTTACACCCTGAGATTGGACATGCATTGTTGCTAAAGGCCAATATTACCGATTCCGTAGTGTTGGATGTGTGCCTGCATCATCATGAAAAGATAAGTGGTTTGGGTTATCCTCATCAACTAAAAGCGGATGCGATCAGTATCTTTGCAAGGATGGCAGCAGTCTGTAATGTATATGATTCCATTACGTCCAATCGACCTTACAAAGAGGGTTTGCAACCAGGCATGGCTTTGCAAGACATGTCCAAATTGGAAGGCCAGTTTGACGATCGAATCTTTAGAGCATTGGTGAAGAGTATTGGGATTTATCCAGTGGGTACCTTGGTTAAGCTTCAGTCTGGGCGCTTGGGAGTAGTGGTAGAGCAGGGCGCAAACTCTTTATTGAAGCCCGTCATAAAAATATTTTACTCAATGCATGAAAATGCACGCATCCCAATAGTCTTGATAGATTTGGCGTTTACTGACGCCTGTGATTCAATCGTTGGCCATGCGGAACCCGCGGACTGTCCTTTGTGTGATATGGAAGAAGTGTTAAGTTTTGGGTATTCTTAAAGTGCTATCCATAATAGTATATACTGGCTTGTATATAGGCTGTATTGATTAATTGAATGTTTTAAATAACTAAAAGGAGTATCAATGATGGGTAAAGTTAATAAACTACTAGGTCTCTTGTTAATCGGCGTATTGCTTGGAATTTCTAATATAAGTTTTGCTGGGGAGTTTGATGGAACTTGGTTGTTGAGTGACACACATGGTGGCTCATACAAAGCAACATTAAGCTTAGACGGCAAGGCCTCTGGAACGCATGGCGATGCAATGAAACATGGCACATGGAAAGAAGAAAATGGTGCGATTTTAATTGAATGGACTACGGGATGGAAAACACGCATTTCTAAAGATGGGGAAAATTATATCAAGACCTCATTCAAGCCAGGCACGACGACTTCAGACGCGCCAACAGACATATCAAAGGCTAAGAAATTAAAGTAACTTCTTACAGCCAAGTCTTTAAGCAATTGTTCGTAAAAAGCTCGCATTGATGTGAGCTTTTTTTATCTAAATAATTAGTGCTCATACAATTCAGAGAAGACTAAGTATTTATTAATAGCGTATAATATTAATTATTCCGAGGAGCGTTGCGAGAGTCTTCTCCCAGGCTCGGAATACGTTTTAACGACGCTCACCATTATTAACCGTGCCGGACACGGAATTTGGGTGAGATTAGCGTTTTAACCTCCTTCATTTAGCACCCCCCATTTCCCTCCGGTTACACATTCAAGGATAGAGAATGAATACTGTGACTGACTTAAAATTTAAAGATTACATTGTTGCCGATATTAATTTGGCGAGCTTTGGCCGCAAAGAAATTGCGATTGCTGAAACAGAGATGCCAGGTTTAATGGCTATTCGGGAAGAATTCGCTGCAGCGCAGCCACTAAAAGGCGCACGCATTACTGGTAGCTTACATATGACAATTCAAACAGCAGTGCTGATTGAAACGTTAAATGATTTAGGCGCAGATGTGCGTTGGGCATCATGCAATATCTACTCAACTCAAGACCATGCGGCAGCAGCGATTGCTGATGGCGGAACACCTGTTTTTGCCATTAAAGGTGAGAACTTGACCGAGTATTGGGATTACACCCATCGTATTTTTGAATGGCCTGCAAGCCAAGATGGACGAGCACAATACACTAATATGATTTTGGATGACGGTGGCGATGCAACGTTGTTATTACATCTTGGGACACGTGCTGAAAAAGACTTATCAGTAATTTCTAAACCTACGAGCGAAGAAGAAATCTGTTTATTTGATGCGATTAAAGCAAAGATTAAAGTGGATCCAACTTGGTATTCAACACGTTTAGCGCAAATTATTGGTGTAACCGAAGAAACTACCACTGGTGTGCATCGTTTGTATCAAATGCATAAAGAGGGCAAGCTCGCATTTCCAGCTATTAACGTTAATGATTCCGTTACCAAGTCTAAATTTGATAATTTATATGGCTGCCGTGAGTCATTAGTTGATGCGATTAAACGTGCAACTGATGTAATGATCGCTGGTAAAGTAGCGGTGGTTGCGGGTTATGGCGATGTTGGTAAAGGTTCTGCGCAAGCTTTACGTGCGCTGTCAGCCCAAGTTTGGGTCACTGAAGTTGATCCGATTTGTGCATTACAGGCGGCAATGGAAGGCTATCGTGTGGTGACTATGGATTACGCTGCAGAACATGCGGATATCTTTGTAACTGCAACAGGTAACTACCATGTGATTTCACATGCGCATATGCTTAAAATGAAGAATCAGGCCATTGTCTGCAATATTGGCCACTTTGATAATGAGATTGATGTGACCTCGCTTGAGCAGTATGAGTGGGATGAGATAAAGCCACAGGTGGACCATGTGATTTTCCCGGATGGTAAAAAAATCATCTTGCTGGCAAAAGGTCGTTTGGTTAATTTGGGCTGTGGTACAGGTCACCCAAGCTATGTGATGAGTTCATCATTTGCTAATCAAACTATTGCACAAATTGAGCTGTTTACGCAAACTGCCAATTACCCAGTGGGTGTTTATACGTTACCTAAACATTTAGATGAAAAAGTTGCGGTATTGCAATTGAAGAAACTCAATGCACAACTAACAACGTTAACAGATGAGCAGGCAGCTTATATTGGGGTTCAGAAGCAAGGGCCTTATAAGCCTGATACTTATCGCTATTAATTAAGCGTAATGTTGCTGCGTTAAAGGAGCAGTCAGATGAAATTGTTAGTGGCATGGTTATTAAATGCACTCGCGCTGTTAGCGGTGGCTTATTTTGTCCCTAATATTCATTTGGCTAGCTTCAGTGCAGCATTAATGGCGGCCTTAGTCATTGGCTTCGTCAATATGTTGATTAAGCCAATTTTAGTGATTCTGACTTTGCCAATTACTATTTTGACGTTAGGGCTATTTATTTTAGTCATTAATGGCCTACTGTTTTATGCGGTGGGTAATTGGCTAGAAGGTTTTGAAGTGAGAACCATGATGGCTGGCATGATGGGCGCGCTAGCCTATAGTGTAATTTCTTGGTTCTTATCAGCTATTTTTATTGATCATACAAAAGACGAATAAATGACAACAGCTTCAATTAGCTTTGAGTTTTTCCCGCCTAAAACGAGTGAGGGAGTTGAGAAGTTGCGCGAAACGCGCCTGCAATTGGCTCAATTTAAGCCTGAGTTCTATTCAGTAACCTTTGGGGCGGGCGGTTCAACTCGCGACCGTACGATGGAAACTGTGATTGAAATTCAACAAGAAGGATTTGTCGCTGCACCCCATATCTCTTGCGTATCATCGAGCAAGTCTGAAATTCGTGATTTGCTGCAAGCCTATCAAGATTTAGGCATTAAGCGTTTGGTAGCTTTGCGTGGCGATGTGCCTTCCGGTGAAGTGAGTATAGGTGATTTTCGTTATGCTTTGGAATTAGTCGAATTTATACGTGCGGAAACCGGCGATCATTTTCACCTAGAAGTGGCAGCTTACCCAGAGTTCCATCCTGAAGCGAAAACACCAACAGCTGATTTACTGAATTTAAAGCGTAAAGTTGATGCTGGAGCCAATTCAGCGATTACGCAATATTTTTATAATGCGGATGGTTATTTTAGGTTTATGGATCAGTGTGCAGCGGCGGGCATTAATGTGCCTATCGTGCCTGGCATTATGCCCATTTATAACATTACCCAGCTAGCGCGTTTTTCCAGTATTTGCGGGGCTGAAATTCCACGCTGGTTAAAAATGCGGTTGGAGGAATATGTTGATGATATGGTTTCTTTGCGTGCGTTTGGCATTGATGTGGTAAGCGAGTTATGTGCAACCTTGGAGGCGGTTGGTGTGCCAGGGTTGCATTTCTATACATTGAATCAGGCTGGGATAATTAGCAGCATTATTCAAAATATCAGTAAATAAGACTTACGCTAAGCAGTTCTTGTTTAGCGTAAGTGCTTTAGAAAGCCGCCATTGCTAGTGCAGTGTCGGTTTTTGTTTATTAAGCAAGGCATCTTCAATAAACAAATAGTCTTTGGTTTTATCCGGACCAGACTTGCTCGCACCCCAGGTAGTCATTAGCACTATCCAGCGCATTTCTTCAATGCTGATTTCAGGTTGTGGTAGGTTCATTGCCAGTTCAAGAACAAGCTCACGTTGGGCAGTGTTAAGTATCTTGGCTTGTACTAGAAATAAAACAAAGCCTATGCTTTCACCATTAATTTTTTTGAGTTCATCATTGGTGAAAATACGTGTGCTTACTGGGTGTGCTTTTTCATAGATATCCGGTTGATCAGCCATGCGTTCGAGCTGATTAAACCAATTAAATGCACCGTCAATATCTTGCCCATCAAATCCTGCTGCAAATAATTCGCTAGATAGCGTGTTGTCATCAGGTCTAAAATGGGTGTCAATGTAGTTTTCAAACATATAAACCAATACTTCGAACATAGCATGTATCCTTAAATAAAATATTTTTGAATAAGTACTTTTAAGTTAAGTGTGATGGTTTACGCATATTTCTTTAATACAAAGGTATGTTAATAAACAACGCTCGTATTACAAATTGAACTACATAATTTTTCGATATTGTTCGCCTATTAGGCTGGTGCTACTCCTTTCTAATGCCAGTAACATTAGCATGGATGAATCTTCGCTTATCGTCAAGTGACTTAAGCACACTATTTTTTGCTGTCATTAGATGATAATGCTTCTTGGCCTAAGTCTAGGTTTGAAAGATTCATTTCTTCAACAATATCTTGCAGGCTATCCACTAGCTTGGCGCCTTGCTTGATTAGTTGATGGCAACCTTTAGACAGGGGTGAATGGATTGATCCTGGGATTGCAAATACTTCTCTTCCTTGTTCTGCAGCAAGTCGTGCTGTCATCTGTGAGCCACTTTGCAAGTTGGCTTCAACCACTAAGCAGCCCAAAACTAATCCGCTAATCAAACGATTACGTCTTAGAAAGTTTTGTGCTTTCGATGGCTCACCTAAAGCAAACTCGGAGATTAGTAGGCCATGTTGAGCAATTTGGTGGGCTAAATCTCTATTTTGTGCTGGGTAAACAATATCTAAGCCAGTGCCCAACACTGCAATTGTTGCGCCATTTGCTTTGAGAGCTCCACGATGTGCAGCAGCATCAATCCCGAGGGCCAAGCCACTTACTATACATAGCCCATAACCACATAACCCTTCAGAGAATGCCCCGGCATTACTTTCTCCCTGAACAGAAGCGTTGCGACTGCCAACAATAGCGATGCTAGGTTGATTGAGTAAGGCTAAATTACCTTTAGCATAGAGTAAAGGTGGTGGGTCAGAGATTTCAAGTAGCGCCTTTGGGTAGCTGGTGTCGGCGAGTGTTACGAGATAATTATTCTCTTGAGACAGCCATTGTATAGATTCAGCTTCCACCTCTTCATCAATGCCATGACGGATTTGAGTAGCTATGGAATCGGGAACTACAGCTTTTAATTGCTGTAAGCTTGCTGCATAAATGTTACGGGGGTTGCCGAAAATTTTGAGCAACTGACAAAAGGTTTGTGTGCTAAGTCCTTGAGTACGACTTAAACTAATCCACAATGCTTGTTCTGCAAGATCTTCGTTGTGTTTAGAGAGCATATAGGCAGTGGTTATAAATGATGTAAGTAATTACATTTGATGGGATGGGATGCATGCCAATTTTTGAATGATGTTTTGATAGCACCAACTTCTAAATTCTTAGAATCACGCAAGAGGAATAAATGTTGACCATTGCTAAGGATTATATAGAAGTTTAGCCGTGGTCACTTGGAATGGGAAGAATCTAAGCATCACATATCCACTAGAGAATTTTTTAAATGGACTCCTGTAGTGTAAGCGCCAAAGCTTAAGCAACAAAACATGAGCAGCGTTATAATGCGTTTGTACATATTTTGTTAATCTTATAGGCATTAGATTAAAAATGTACCTGTAAGCTTTAATGTTAAACCAGTCTTATATTGATTTGAATTTATTGAGCGAATCAAGTTGTTAAAGAAATGAAATAGAGCATATATGGCAATTTTAAAAATCCTTAATTATCCAGACCCGCGCTTACATACCGTGGCTAAACCAGTGGCTGAGGTAGATGCTGCAATTCGTCAATTAATTAACGATATGGCAGAGACTATGTATGAAGCACCAGGCATAGGTTTGGCCGCTACTCAGGTTGATGCGCATATTCAATTGCTGATTATCGACACAAGTGAGACAAAAGATCAATTGCAAGTGTTTATTAACCCTAAAATTATTGCTAGAAGTGGGGAGCAAGACTACGAAGAGGGTTGTCTTTCTGTGCCTGGCATCTATGAAACTGTAACTAGGGCAGAAAAGGTCACCGTTGAAGCACTTAACTATGAGGGTAAGAAATTTACTTTAAAAGCACATGGTTTATTGAGTGTATGTATACAGCATGAAATAGACCATTTATTAGGCAGAGTTTTTGTTGAATATTTATCCCCGCTTAAGCGGAGCCGGATTAAAAATAAAATGTTAAAGCAGTATCGTGATAATGAACCCACAAAATCACGTCATATTAATATTTAGGGGGTTCGGTTGAAAATTATTTTTGCTGGTACGCCAGAATTTGCAGTCCCTGCCCTAGCAGCGCTGATTGAAGCTGGTCATCAAATCGTGATGGTTCTTACCCAGCCAGATCGTCCTGCTGGCCGCGGAATGAAGTTAAAGGCCAGTCCAGTTAAGCAGCTGGCGGAGCAACATCAGCTATCAGTGTTGCAGCCAGTAAGTTTAAAAGATGTTCTGGTACAAGAACAGATAGCCGCGGTGCATGCGGATGTCATGATTGTGGCTGCTTACGGCTTGATTATCCCCACCGTTATTCTAAACATGCCTCGTATGGGTTGTTACAATATTCATGCCTCTTTATTGCCACGCTGGAGAGGTGCTGCACCAATTCACCGCTCTATTTTGGCTGGTGATGCTGAGACAGGGGTCACTATAATGGAAGTCGTACCTGCCTTGGATGCCGGTGCAATGGTCAGTCGCGGCACTATAAAGATTACTGAAACAGTTACCACAAAGATTTTACATGATGCCTTAAGCACAATAGGCGCTAAATTGATGGTGACGGCTATGGCAACGTTAGAGCAAGCGGGTACATTATCATCTACACCCCAAGATGAAACCTTGGTAACTTATGCGCATAAGTTAGAAAAAGCTGAGGCTGCGATTGACTGGCAAAAAAGTGCTATTGAGATATCACGTCAAGTCAGAGCTTTCAATCCATTCCCTGTTGCACAAAGTCACCTTAATGGCGAAGTTTGTCGTATTTGGATGGCTGTTGCAGAGCATGGTCAAGCTGAGCCAGGTAGAATTATATCGATAGATGAGGGAATTTTAGTGGGTTGCGGTGAAGGCCTACTGCGGATCACTATGCTTCAAGCCCCAGGGGCTAAATGTCTTGAATCTATTGTTTTTGCGCAGAGTCGCAACCTAGCAATAGGTGATATGTTTACGGCAGCTAATCTAACTAGTGCATAAAGTACCTAGTAGCTAACTTATCAAGTAAAATCAGTACCTAACCAATAGGTATTCATTTCAAGAAAGTTCTCTTTGTATATATCTCAACAAATCGCCGCTAACGCCGTTAATCAAGTATTAACGGGCCGCAATTTAACCTTGGCGCTACCAGCGGCATTGGCCCCATTTCCTAATGCAACGCCACAGCAACGTGGCGCAGCGCAAGATATAAGCTATGGCACATTGCGCTTTTACGGCGAAATTGAAGCCTATCTCACACAGTTATTGGAAAAACAGCTCACGGATGATCGTATTCATGCATTGTTATTGGTAGCGGTTTATCAGCTGTTGCATGATAAAGCTGATGCATTTACCGTGGTCAATCAAGCCGTTCATGCAGTGAGCGAGTTAAAAAGACCGGTAGCGAAGAGCTGGGCTAAGGGTTTGGTTAATGCAATTTTACGTAATTTTTTACGCCAAAAAGAACAGTTGGCGGGGGCATTGCAAACCAGTGAAGTCGCGACTTATTCCTATCCGCAATGGTGGATTAATAAACTTAAAATCCAATACCCACAGTACTGGCAGGGCATATTGAAAATTGGTAATCAGCATCCGCCGATGACTTTGCGTATTAATACACAAAAAATCAGCATAGACGATTACACACAGTTATTAACGCGACAAGATATTGAGTCCAGCACCATTGGCCCACAGGCCTTAATTTTAAGCCGACCACAGCCAGTAGAGAAAATCCCTGGGTTTACTGATGGTATTGTTTCTGTGCAAGATTACGGCGCGCAACTAGCCGCACACTTATTAGATTTAAAAGCTAATTTACGCGTCCTTGATGCTTGTTGTGCCCCGGGTGGAAAAACTGGCCATATCCTCGAGCTGGTTAACGTGGCGATGACTTCGCTCGATAGCGATGAGGTGCGTTTACAAAGAGTTCAAAGCAATCTAGATCGCTTGCATTTACATGCCAATTTAGTAGTAGGTGATGCTGCCTCTTCCAGTTGGTGGGATGGAGTGGTCTTTGACAGAATTTTGGCCGACGTTCCTTGTACTGCATCTGGCATAGTTCGTCGCCATGTCGATATTAAGTGGTTGCGTCGTGAGGCTGATATTCCATCTTTTGCCGCACAACAAGCGAAAATTCTGCCGAGTTTATGGCAGATGTTGGCAAAGGGTGGTAAATTACTTTATGTAACCTGTTCAGTTTTTAACGAAGAAAATCAGGGGCAAGTGGATAAATTTTTACAAAATAATGCCGATGCTAAGCAAATACCATTTGAGCTTCCAGTCGGTCACGCAGAGAGTAACCTTATACATATTAATGGCCAACTTATTCCTTCAATTGCACATGATGGATTTTTCTATGCATTATTACAAAAAGTTTAAACAATTTCTTTGCGCATGTTTGTTTGCATTGCTTGCAACCAATGCATGCGCGACCAATAGTAGTTTGTATGTTAAAAGTGCAGACTTGATTGCAGTTGATGAAGATTATGTGCTTAATGCTGATTTTGATATTAAGTTTAACGATGAATTAGAGCAGATGATTAATAAAGGTTTCGATGTTAATTTTTTGGTTGAATTTCAGTTAATTTCACCTCGAAAGTATTGGTTTGACGATGAAATTAAAACTGTTTCGCAACATGTAACTTTGAGCTATCACGCATTATCAAGGCAATATTTAGTGATTCGAGATGAGCAGCAAAAAACCTTCGCTTCTTTAACTGAGGCGCAGCAAGAGTTATCCACACTAAGGGATTTGAAGGTTTTACAAAAATCTGAGTTGGGGAAAAGCTCGCAGTATCGAGCATTCTTATTAATGCGATTGGACTACAAAAAACTGCCAAAATCACTACAGGTCGATGCGCTGGGCTCAAATGATTGGAAATTGAGTTCTCAGCGCTTTGAATGGTTGCCCAACTTAGTTAAATCCGAATCTAAATAATGAAATACATCGTTTTTATTAGTGCTACTTTAGGAGCGCTATTACTTTATCTGCTATCCAGTGCCAGTGCTAATACTGCAGCCTCTGGAGAATACTTCACCTTACTCGTCACACTCAATCTCGTATTAGCTGCTTTTCTAGTGGCATTGATCTCGCTGCAGTTGCTTGGCATTTATAGAAGAATTCGTCAGGGAGTAATGGGCAGTCGCTTTACTCTGCGATTACTGACCACATTTGCGTTGATGGCGATTATTCCTGGCTTGATTGTATATTTGGTATCCGTCAATTTTTTAACTCGTTCAATAGAGTCTTGGTTTAATGTAAAAGTGGAGGCGGCGCTTGAGGGTGGTCTTAATTTAGGTCGCACCGCTTTAGATGTCATGTTGGCGGATGTGAAAGATAAAGGTGAAAGCATGGGAACTAGCCTTGCATTCCAGCCAGCGAATATGCATTTCTCTATGCTCAATGACCTTCGCGAGAAAAGCGGTATACAAGATGCGACATTACTTACGGTACAGGGCAGAATTTTAGCGGTATCGAGTAGTGACTCGACTAGTTTTTTACCTGAACTGCCTACCTTGAACCAGTTAAGACAAGCGCGGCAGCATATTATCGGGAGTATTGAGCCTATTGGTAAAAAGGGCCTTTATTTACGCGTATTGCTACCTGTCTCTGTGCAGGATATTGCAGGTGAAACGCATATCTTGCAACTGTTACAACCTGTGCCAAAGTCTCTTGCTACGACGGCAGAGGCGGTACAAGATGTTTATCAGGACTACCAAAAGCTCTCTTATAGCCGAACTTCGTTACGCGAAGTATTTACGCTCACGCTAACTTTGGTGATGATGCTGGCGATGTTAAGTGCGGTTGCTATTGCCTTTGTACTCAGTCGAAGATTATCTGCACCGCTTACTGTATTGGCTGAGGGCACTAAAGCTATTGCGAGTGGTGACTATAGTATTGTACTACCGGAGCATGGTAAAGATGAGTTGGGGATATTGGTAGCCTCATTTAACAGTATGACGAGACAGTTAAGCGATGCGACCAAGGCGGCAGAGGGCAGCCGAGCGCGCGTAGAATCAGCACGCGGTTATTTAGAAACCATACTTGCCCATTTATCTTCTGGCGTAATCGCATTGAATGAGCACGGTGAGTTGCGTACTTTTAATCAAGCTGCTGCTAGTATATTGGGTGTAGATTTAGAGCGCTATGTAGGATTTTCCTTATCTGAAATTATGATGAAGAAACCAGCTTTATCTGATTTTTTACATGCAATAAGCGCGCATAGTCATCAAGATTTAGAGCAAAAAAACAGCCATAAAAATGTTCAAAAAGATGAAGCACAAACACAAATAGAATTAGCAAACGCTCAAGGGAAGCAAATTTTAACCCTACGTGGCACACTGTTGCCAGATGGTGGTTATGTAGCGGTATTTGACGATGCCACTGTTATGGTACAGGCACAAAGAGACGCGGCTTGGGGTGAAGTGGCTAGACGTTTGGCGCATGAAATTAAAAATCCTTTAACACCTATACAGCTATCTGCAGAACGTCTTGCGCATAAGTTATTGGGTAAATTAGAGGCGTCCGATGCGGCAATATTAAAACGTTCTACCGAAACCATCGTCAACCAAGTGGACGCTTTGAAGCGTATGGTCAATGAGTTTAGTGAATATGCAAGGTCTCCTGCACCAAAACTGGAGCACCTAGACTTAAATGCGCTTATCCATGAGGTTATATCGCTTTACGATTTACCAGGTATTAAGCTAGATTTATTGTTATCTAAAAAACCAAGCAACATCAAAGGTGATAGCACTATGTTGCGCCAAGTTATCCATAATTTACTACAAAATGCGCAAGATGCTCTTGCGCAACATGTGAATCCGATGATTACCGTGCGAACGGAAGCCATTAAAAAGATGTTGGTATTAACGGTACAAGATAATGGTGCTGGCTTCCCAGCGGAGATGATGCAACATATTTTTGAGCCCTACATCACTACCAAGCCTCATGGTACTGGCCTTGGCTTAGCGATTGTTAAGAAAATTATTGAAGAGCATAAAGGCAGCATTAAAATTGAGAATGCTACTAATTTAGTAAGTGAAAGTAACGGTGCTATTGTGACTATTAGTATTCCATTATCCTCACCCATTTCACTTTAATTGCAATAACCGATTGAGTATTCAAAGATAAAACACATGGCATCAAAACGTATATTAGTAGTCGATGACGAGATAGGCATACGCGAGCTATTACGCGATATTTTGCAAGATGAAGGCTACCAAGTCGAACTGGCTGAGAATGCTGCCGCGGCCCGTGCTGCGCGCTTACATGAAAGACCAGATATCGTATTGTTAGATATTTGGATGCCGGATTGTGATGGCATTACGCTATTAAAGGAATGGGGTAGTGGTGGCTTGCTGACAATGCCAGTGATCATGATGTCTGGTCATGGCACAATTGACACTGCAGTTGAAGCGACGCGCATTGGTGCTTTTGATTTTTTAGAAAAGCCTATCGCACTTCAGAAACTTTTAAAGACGGTCGGTGAAGCTTTAAAACATAGTGAGCACTTACCTAAATCAGAGATGAATTTGGCTAATTTGGGTAAGAGTCCAATTGTAGTGGCACTAAAAGATCGTTTAGATAAGATTGCTGCCAGCACCAGCACCAGCACCAGCCCAAGTTCGGTATTGCTTATTGGCCCCAAAGGATGTGGTGCAGAACTGTGTGCACGCTTCTTGCAAAAAGTGAATACACCATGGCTTAAACTAAGTGAGTTTAATCAGTTGGCCACAGCTCCTTTAGATATTTTAGAGAGCATACGTGATGGTCTTCTCTACATCAGTGAGCTGACAGAGCTTAATAAAACTGAGCAAAAGGGCTTGTTATTGCTGATTGCAAAAGCTGATAAGTACAATGTAAGAGTAGTTTGTAGCACTAGTGAGAATCTACCCAAGCTACAAACTGAAGGCGTATTTGATCATAATTTATTACAGGTACTGTCAGCAGTATCCTTACGTGTGCCCGCTCTTGATGAACATAAAGAGGATATACCAGACTTAGCCAATGCCATTGCTAGCTTACAGTTTGAACTTTCAGATATCGAGTATCGTGAGTTTGATATTGCCGCCTTAAATAGTTTACGTAATGCTGATTGGCCAGGTGACTTGGCTCAACTTGATGCCGTCATTCATAACTTGATACAAACTAGCTTAGGTAAGAAAATCAGCCTAGAAGATGTAAATCGTGTATTGCATCAATTTGATCATGCCAAGCCATGGGAAAATGGCGGTGACGATAGGCGGGCTGTTAAACCTAAAGCAGAAGGCATGAACATCGTTGGATCTAATTTAGATAAACCTTTACGAGAAGCGCGAGATGAGTTTGAGCGGTTTTATTTTGAATATCATATGCAAGCTGCAATGCACAATATGAGCAAGCTGGCGGAAATTGCAGGTCTTGAACGTACCCATTTATACCGTAAGCTTAAACAGTTAGGGATTAAAATTAAAGCCTAAGCTGATTAGCACTTAGGCTATCTCTAGTAATACTGGCGTGTGATCAGAAGGTCGTTCTAGCTTACGTGGCGCCTTATCTATTGTGGCAGCGATACATTGTGTTTTGAGGGCATTGCTGACTAAGATATGATCAATCCGCATACCAAAATTACGCCTAAATCCCATCATACGGTAATCCCACCAGCTAAAGCTTTTATCCGCTTGGTCAAATAAGCGGAAACTGTCATTCAAGCCAAGGTCAAGCATACTTTGAAAAGCTTCACGTTCTGCAGGGCTAACTAAGATTTGCCCCAACCAACTGGCGGGGTCATGACAATCACGGTCTTCTGGTGCAATATTGTAATCACCCAACAACATAAGCTTGGGATGTGTCACTAATTCATTTTTCAGCCAAGTTATTAGTGCAGCAAGCCAGCGCATTTTGTATTGATATTTGTCTGAATCTACGGCTTGCCCATTGGGGATATAGACACAAATAACGCGAATGCCATTAATGTCTGCAGCAATCACCCGTTGCTGATCATCCGCAAAATTGGGGATATTCCGTTGAACATTGGTGATGGGATGGCGGCTTAAAATCGCAACGCCATTATAGGTTTTTTGCCCAATATGGATTGCTTCATAGCCGGCCTCTTGCAAGGCCTGATAGGGGAATTTTACGTCTTCTTGTTTAGTCTCTTGTAAACACAACACATCAGGCTGTGCATCGGTTAGCCAATCTAGTAAGTGTGGCAACCTGACATTTAAGGAGTTGACGTTCCAAGTTGCAAATTTCATAGCGCTCTGTTTAAAATAAGAAAGGTTGTTTAAAAGGATTTACAAGTAATTTCTATCAATGCAGCTGCGTTGAAATCCTTAGAAATCCCCAAACAGATTAATCTAAAGATCAGTGCGTTTATGCCACAGCGTAGCTTCACCGAGTATAAGAAAGTTAAAGGTAGCAATAGCCACATAACAGAAGGAAACTGCTGCAAATAAGTCACTAATGGGTATGTCTTTGACCAAACTATAAACCAATCCGACCACCATAAATAGGGTAGTGCAAACGGTTAGAATATTAGCTAAAGTTTTAAGCAATTTTTTCATATATGATCTTTTTTAGATTGAACTCATGCCATTATGGCGAAGCAGTGCATCTATATTGGGCTCTCTTCCACGGAATGCTGTAAATGACTCCAAAGCTGAGCGTGAACCACCGCGTGCCAAAATCTCTTGCCAATAACGTTGACCAGTTTCTCTGGACAGTACACCATCTTCTTCAAACATACTGTAAGCATCGGCAGATAACACCTCCGCCCATTTGTAACTGTAGTAACCAGCCGCATAGCCACCAGCAAAGATATGGGTAAAATTATTTGGGAAACGATTCCACTTCGGTGGGCGCACTACCGCTACTTCATCACGTACTGCTTCAATTAAATCTAATGCAGTCTTGTTGCCATAAGGGTCAAATTCACTATGTAAGCGTATATCAAATAATGAGAACTCAATCTGGCGCATGGTTTGCATTCCAGCCTGAAAGTTTTTTGCCGCGACCATTTTATCAAACAGGCTGCGTGGTAATTGTGCACCAGTGTCAACGTGCGCTGTCATATGACGCAATACATCCCATTCCCAGCAGAAGTTCTCCATAAACTGACTAGGTAACTCTACTGCATCCCACTCTACGCCTTTAATACCTGACACACTGTAGTCATCGACTTGGGTAAGCATATGGTGCAATCCGTGTCCAAATTCATGGAACATGGTTAACACTTCATCATGGGTAAATAATGCTGGCTTCCCGCCTACGGGTGCAGAGAAGTTACAAGTTAGAAATGCTACCGGTAGGGTGACTTGGCCGCTTAGTTTACGACGGGTAATGGCTTCATCCATCCATGCGCCACCGCGCTTGTTATTTCGTGCATATAAGTCTAAGTAGAACTGACCAATCAGTTTGTTGGATTGGTCTTTGATATCATAAAAGCTTGCTGTCTCATGCCACAATGAAGTTTGAGACTGAGTCACATGGATGCCAAAAATAGACTCGACTACTTTAAATAATCCGGCTAATACTTTAGCTTCTGGGAAATACTGCTTTACCTCTAGGTCCGAAAAAGCATACTTATCTTCGCGCAACTTTTCTGAGACATAGGCTACATCACATGCCTGCATGTTATGGATGCCAAGCTTGTTAGCGTAATCTTCCAGCTCTACTTTGTCCTTAAGGGCATATGGTTTGGATTTTACTGCTAAGTCTTGTAAGAAATCACACACATGTTGTGGAGATTCTGCCATTTTAGTGGCCAGCGATAACTCCGCATAGTTAGCAAAGCCTAGAAGTTTAGATGCTTCTAGACGCAGTTGAAGAATTTCTTTAATTAACGGCGTATTATCCCATTCGGACTTACCAAACTCTGAAGCGCGGGTCGCGTAGGCGCGATAAAGCTTCTCACGTAGCTCGCGGTTTTTTCCATATTGCAATACTGGGAAGTAAGACGGTGAGTGAAGCGTGAATTTCCATCCAGTTTTATCATCCGCGAGTGCCGTTTCCTTTGCAGTTTGCAATACATCTTCAGGAATGCCTGCAAGGGTGTTGGCATCTTCTACATAAAGTGCATAGTCATTGGTATTATCTAGAACATTCTCTTCGAATTTGGCAGAAAGTTTGGATAACTGTTCCTGAATTTCCTTAAATCGAATTTTATGATCAGGTGCTAATTCAGCACCACCCAAGCGAAAATCACGCAGTTCATTTTCTATAATTTTTTTCTTTGTTGGGCTGAGTGTTCCAAATTCATCACTGTTGCGTAAGCTTCGAAATTTTGCGTATAGTCGCTCATCTTGTCCTAGGTCAGCATAGAAATCAGTCAGTTTAGATAGATTGTCGTTATAGGCAGTGCGTAAATCTGGGCTATTAACTACTGCATTCATATGGCCAACTTGTGACCAAGCGCGCGCAATTTTCTCTTCCATATCCTCCAGTTTAGTAGCAAAGTTCTCCCAAGTGACTTTCTCAACATTGTTTTGACTCAGTGTTTCAACTGTAGCTCTGGCTTCGTTGAGTAAATGATCAATGGCGGGTGACACATGTTCAGCTTTCACCAGTTCAAACTTAGGTAATCCTAGGAAATGTAGAAGTGGATTATTTTTTAATGTAGGGGTAGTCAATGCGGTAAATCCTTCTTTTAAGGTGGTCTTAGCACCATGCAAATTAATTGATCAAACGTAAACTAAAGGGATAGCGATAAACCTTGCCCTTGCTACTGGATATTGCGGCGAGTATGCATAAAACAATATTCAGTAACCAAATGACGGGCATGAGCAAAAATCCAATCAGCACCCAAATTAATATGACAGCAACTAAGTGTCCAATCAGCACTGTAATTTGAAAGTTTAATGCTTCTCTAGCTTGGGTCGCAATATAAATGCTATCGTCTTTTTTGAGCGTCCAAACAATTAATGCTGGAATAAATGAAAATAAGATGCCAGCAAGGTGAGTGATTGTGCAAATGTTTCTTTCTTCACTATTAGGATTGGCTGGGCTAGTTAAAGTTTCGTCTTTAGACATGGCAATTCCTTTTAGTGATTTAATGTAGATTAAACTTAGTGACCATCGGCTCTATTTTGTCGATGTCAGTGAGCGCTAACACTTTCCGCGCATTACTGTTTAGATGGCTTAGCTGGCTATGAAGTATCTGTTGTTTTACGTTCAACACATGGGATGGATGCATAGACAGTTGGCGTAACCCCATGCCAATTAGAAGTTTGGTGAATTTAGCATCGCCCGCCATTTCACCACATACCGACACGGACTTGCCTAACTTAGCGGCCGCTTTAATGGTCATAGAAAGCAGCTTTAATACTGATGGATGGAGTGGGTTGTAGAGGTGAGCGACACTGTCGTCGGTACGGTCGATGGCTAAGGTGTATTGGATCAAATCATTGGTGCCTATAGACAGGAAATCTAATTCTTTAGCAAAAGCTTCAGCATTGATGGCTGCTGCTGGCACTTCGATCATGCCACCTAGTGCGATATTTTCATTAAAATCAATACTTTCTTTACGTAAACTTTGCTTGGCACGTTCCAGCAGAAGCTTAGTTTGACGCAACTCTCCCAGCGTAGAAAGCATGGGGATTAATATTTTGATGTTGCCAAAGTGAGAGGCGCGTAATAGGGCTCGCAGTTGTGTATGAAATAATTTAGGTTCAGATAAACATAGACGGATCGCACGCAAACCGAGCGCCGGGTTGGCGCAATTGATGATAGTGTCTGGATTCATTTGCTTATCTGCACCTAAATCTAGCGTACGGATAATGACTACAGAACCTTTCATCGCTTCAGCTACAGTTTTATAAGCAATAAATTGCTCTTCTTCATCTGGCATATCGCGACGATTCATAAACAAGAATTCCGTCCGATATAAGCCTATTCCGACAGCACCAGATGACTTGGCCGCTGTGACATCTTCGGGAACTTCAATATTGGCAAATAACTCAATCTGGGTGCCATCCATGGTGACCGCTTTGGTTGACTTGATACGTTGTAGCTTCTGCTGTTCAAGTTCCCATTGCTCTTGCCGTAGCTTGTATTCGGCGAGTATCTCTTTTGATGGGTTAACAATAACCACACCTAAGCTGCCATCCACAATGATCAATTCACCATCATTGATTAAATCACGAGCGCGCTGCAGTGCAACAATAGAAGGGATGCTCAGACTTCGCGCCAATATAGCGGTATGCGAGGTTACACCACCAACATCTGTAATGAACGCTGCAAATTGGTGCTGCTTAAATTGTATAGCATCAGCAGGTGAGATGTCATGTGCGACCAGAATCAATTTCCGTTCAGTATTAATGACGCTGGTTTGCTGTACGCTGCTAAGTCGATTGGCGTGTCCTAGTAATACTTTAATCACACGCTCTACCACTTGAATCACATCTTGCTTACGTTCGCGGAGATACTCATCTTCAATCTGTTCAAACTGTTCAACAATGTCATCCATCTGCAGTTTAATGGCCCATTCTGCATTACATTGTTCCTTGCGAATGATATCTTTTGGAACTTCAGATAGTGAGCGGTCAGCCAGCATCATCAAATGCGTGCCAATAAATGCACTTAATTCGGCAGGTGCATTGCTCCGTAAACTGAGCTTAATCTGTTCTAGATCATGCTTAACCGAAATGATTGCATCACTAAAACGTTGGATTTCACTATTAATTAAATGCTTTGGCAGTTGGTAATGTACAACCTCTAACAACGCATTGGAAACGAGATGAGCCTGCCCAATAGCAATGCCACTGGAAACCCCTACACCATGAATGCTAAAGCTAGTCATTACGCAGCATGCTTAAGATTGACATTGTGTTACTCGCCTTCACCAAAATAGTTATTTATCAGCTCGGTTAGCGCAGTCATAGCTAACACCTCATCATCACCATTGGCTTCAAGGTTCACAATAGAGCCTTTGGCTGCCGCCAGCATCATCACTCCCATAATACTTTTCGCATTGACGCGGCGGCCATTGCGTTCTAACCAAATTTCACTGTTAAAGCAACTCGCCGTCTGAGTGAGCTTAGTGGAGGCGCGAGCATGCAAGCCTAATTTGTTGATAATCTCTAATTGAGTGCTAATCATATTATTGTAAGCCTGTTATTTCGTTTAATTCGGCATTGGATGCAAGATTTGGATTTAAATTAGTCATACATAGCGTTCACAGCTTTCTTGGGTGAAATGCACCACCCCCTCACGACCGCCACTGACTGCTTTATCAATCAACGTTTGTAGTGGTTCATCTTGATAGGTGATGGTTCGGATAAGCATGGGAAGATTAATACCAGCAACACCTTCCACTGAACCAGGTTGTAATAACTTTCCTACGATATTGCAGGGGGTTGCGCCATACATATCTGACAGTACTAATACACCAGTGCCACTATTAAGTTCGTTGACCATGGCTAAAGCTCTAGGTAGCATGGATACTGGGTCATCATTACTACTTATATTGAGGCAAGCCATTTGCTGTGGTTGTTTCCCCATCACATGTTGTGCGCATTCAAGCAAACTTTCGCCTAAATTCCCGTGCGCGATAATTAAAATACCTATCATTTTATTCTCAACTTTAAAGAGTTATTCCAAAACTTATTTCAATTCTCGGTGCCGCGTCAGTACTTTTTGGTGCGACTTAAAGTATTCACTTAATTGTTCAACAAAGAAAACGGATCGATGCTGGCCGCCAGTGCAGCCAATGGCAACATTGAGATAACTACGGTTGTCGGTAATAAAGCAGGGCAACCATTTTTCTATGTAACCACGGATGTCTTGCAACATTTCAAGCACATTACTTTGCTTATTTAAAAATTCCTGCACTAAGGCATCATGGCCAGTGAGGTCTCGCATTTTTTTATCATAATGGGGGTTAGGCAGGCAACGAACATCAAACACGAAGTCTGCATCAAGTGGAATGCCATGCTTAAAGCCAAATGACGTGAATAGAACCGTCAAGCCCTTATGCTCGCTGGCGACGATATCCTTAACCCAGCCACGCAAGGTGTTGGCACTAAGGTTACTAGTATCAATTACGTGACCTAATTGGCCTAAATCGCCAAGCAACTCTCGTTCAAAAGCAATGCTTTCTGCAAGGGTTGCAGTGTCTTTGCTTAATGGGTGTTTACGCCGCGTTTCACTAAATCTTTTGACTAATGTTTCGACATTTGATTCTAAGAAAAGAACTTGGGTATTGATGTTTTGTGCTTTGAGTTGATCAATATGTGCGGGTAGGGTTTCGATAGCCGCGCTGCGACTATCAATGCTAATTGCTACACGGTCTTCATTAATCACATTAAATTTAGTGGAGTTAAGTTTGGTTGACTGTAAATGCTCAGCAATGCTTGGAAGCATGGTCGCAGGTAAATTGTCGATGCAATAATACCCACTGTCTTCAAGTGCTCTCAGTACTATACTCTTGCCTGATCCGGATAGTCCGGTAACGATAATAAGCTGTTTCATCTTGATTTAACAATCTATGGAATTCATTCCTAATAGCAATCTAAATTAATTGGTTGGTTTAGATTTTTTCATTTCACGATGTTGACGCTGAGTAAACTGCTTGGTAGCGTTGATTCCTCGTAATAGTAGCATGTGGTTGCGTATAGCAACCTCAACCAGCACGGCAATATTACGACCAGCGGCAATGGGGATGCGTACCATAGGAATTTTCACCCCAAGCACCTGTTCATTTTGTATTTTGCTGCTGAGTCGGTCCAATAACTGAGGGGCTTGTTTATCAGCCATTTCTAAATGAATAATAAGATCCAGCGGTTTAGTGGGTTTAACTGAGTTGTCACCAAATAGTGCACGAATATTCAAAATTCCTAAGCCACGTACTTCTAAAAAATCTTGTAATAAAGGTGGGCAACGTCCTTCAATACGCTCTGGTGAAATGCGATAAAAATCCACTATATCATCAGATATAAGTCGATGGCCACGGGAGATAAGTTCTAATGCTAGTTCACTTTTTCCGATGGCAGGATCGCCCTTAATCAGCGCACCAAAACCTTGTACCTCCATAAATACCCCGTGCAGGCTGACCGAATCTGCCACTGCTTGCGCTAAAAAATGGCTCAAAATATCCATTAGTACAGGGCTCTGTAAAGCTGAGGTAAAAAGGGGCGTGATATGTTTGTCAGCCGCGGCAATTAAAGTATCTGGTACTTTTTCGCCATTTGCTACGATCACCGCAGCCAAGTCCGTTGAGTATAAATTAGCAATTGATTGTGCTGCTTCTGTAGGTGGCAGACTTCGCAAATAATCCATTTCAGCACAGCCTAGCACTTGAACGCGATTGGGATGTACAAAATTAAGATGTCCAATAAGCGCCAATGATGGTTTAGTGACAGCTACACTAGTGAGGGATTTAGACCCACCGCTCACTCCAGCTACCCAGTTCAATTTGAGCTTGCGGCGGGTTTGTTTGAATAGCTCAGCTACATTAATTTGAGCCATAAGTGTTTACGAAAATATAGAATTTATTCTTCAACAACCTGGTGCTTAACGGCGCCATTTGTTTTGTGATGATCGCTATTTTTTTCTTTATGTCTTACTACTTGGCGATCAAGTTTATCGGTCAACATATCTATTGCGCTATACATATTTTCATCGCTGCAAGCAGCATGTAGATCATTTCCAGGAACATGCAACGTGGCCTCTACTTTTTGGGCGAGTTTTTCAACACTTAATGTCACTTTAACGTCAATGACATGATCGAAGTGGTTGCTAATTCGGGTAAGTTTGCTTGTGACATAATCTCGTAATGCTGGGGTTACTTCTAAATGTAGACCAGTTAATTGTAAATTCATGACTCGCTCCTTTTAAAATATCCTTCAAGTTTTGAAACATCAAACTTCCAGTTTGGAGCAGTGTGCAGAAAATCCTGCAGTAATTAAAAATTTTTTGTACTTCAAAACTCGCCGAACAATTTCAGTTTACTACTTTAATTCCCGTCTGTGCTAGCGGCGACAACTATTTTTTATAACAACAATTTTATAATGACTTTCTTAAGTTGGCTGCACCAATATTTAATGACTCCCGATATTTTGCTATTGTGCGTCGCGCAACCACAATTCCTTGTTTAGCTAATAGTTCGGTAATTTGATTGTCAGAGAAAGGTTTTCTTTGATTTTCTTGATCGATCAGTTGTTTAATTAATGCGCGGATTGCAGTGGCTGAGCAGGTGCCGCCGCTATCAGTAGCTACCGAGCTTCCAAAGAAATATTTAAGCTCAAAAATCCCACGTGGTGTCAGCATATATTTATTGGTGGTTACGCGAGAAATAGTCGATTCATGTAAGCCTAATTCATCGGCAATTTCTCGCAACACTAATGGTCGCATAGCGACTTCACCATATTCCAAAAAATTACGTTGGCGATCAATAATAGCCTTTGAGACGCGTAATATGGTTGAAAATCGTTGCTGGATATTTTTAATCATCCACTTAGCTTCCTGCATCTGGCTTTGCAAATACTGGCTAGAGCTATCACGATTTCGTTTTATTATGTTGGCGTAAAGTTGGTTGATTTTGAGTTTTGGAATTACACCGTCATTTAGGCTAGCAATCCAAATACCCTTTATTTTTTTAACGATCACTTCATGTTGAATGTAGTGTTGTGATCCTATAAAGCTGAACGCACTTCCAGGTCTTGGATTGAGGCTAGTGATCAGTTTCTGTACCTGCTTTAATGTGGCTTCATCACAGCCTAGCTCTTTCCTCAGCTTTGTAAAGTCGCGTGCTCCTAGTGAAGACAAATATTGTTTGGCTACTTTCTTTGCTAAGGCTAGGCAGGGAGTATTGCTAGGCAATAACTCTAGTTGTAATGAAAGGCACTCACTTAAACTACGAGCTCCTACGCCTACCGGATCTAAATGCTGAACATGATGCAATGCTGTCTGTAGTTCCAATGCCTCTATTCCAAGTTCTAGGGGCATTTGTTCAACAATATTTTCTATTGACTCTTCTAAGTAGCCATCTTCATTAATGCTATCTACAAGCAATAACGCCAAAGTTTGATCGCGATCTGACAATGGCATTAATTTAAGTTGGGATAGCAAGTGCTGACGCAAACTTGTGGGCAATGTTTCTTGTTGTCTGAAGTCGCTGTCATCATCTGGTGGCGTGCTATTTTCATCCCAGCGACTTCCATTAGAAAACTCATCAAACTCATCATTAAATTCAGCGGCATATTCTGTGCTAGTTGGATTTGTATCGAATTCTGTGATTTCATTTGGCTGGTTAGCTTCTATACCCTGATTAGCGTCTGCATAAGTTTCAGAAGCGTCTGCATTAAAGCTATCTATATTAGATTCTTGTGAAGTTTGTAAGCTTGCAGTTTCGTCAGTTGCACTTTCTGTTGTATTGCCATATTCATCCTCACCCGACTCATCTCGCTCAAGTAGAGGATTAGTTTGCATTAGCAAATCAATTTCTTGATTAAGATCTAGGCTAGATAATTGTAATAGCCTAATCGCTTGTTGGAGTTGAGGTGTTAATGATAGATTTTGTGAGAACTTAAGTTGAAAACCCTGTTTCATAGACGGAAATTTTTTCCTAAATACACGTCTCGTACGTTCTCATTTTCTACAATTTCACTCGGTATACCAGAGGCAAACACATGGCCTTGATTGACAATATAGGCTCGGTCACAAATACCTAAAGTTTCACGTACATTGTGATCGGTAATCAGCACACCAATATTGCGTGCGGTTAAAAAGCGAATAATCTTTTGAATGTCGATTACTGCAATCGGGTCAATCCCTGCGAAAGGCTCATCGAGCAAAATGAAGCTAGGATTTGATGCTAAGCAACGGGCAATTTCAACCCGACGCCGTTCTCCACCGGATAAGCTAATTGCCTGATTATCCCTAATGTGACTGATATGAAGCTCTTCAAGCAAGGAGTCCAATTTCTCATTAATTGCTTCTACAGTCATGTCTTGAAGCTCTAGCACCGCCATAATATTCTCAGCAACTGTCAGCTTACGAAAGATTGAAGGTTCTTGCGGCAAATAAGATAACCCCATGCGCGCTCGCTTATGGATAGGCATATGGCTTAAGTCTTTGCCGTCCAGAGAAATGCTGCCAGCATCCAAGAGGACCAAGCCTACTATCATATAAAAACTAGTAGTTTTACCGGCGCCATTCGGACCAAGCAATCCAACCACTTCACCACTTTTGAGGCGCAAAGAAATATCCTGAACCACTGTGCGGGCTTTGTATGATTTTCGTAAATTTTCTACAATGAGTTCGCTCATGGTGGTTGGCTTTTATAAAGTAGCTAGTGAGTTATCGAAAAATTGCTTTAATTATTGAGCTTAGTTATTTGAGTCTAAGCTTCGGCTAAAGCGAGAGTCTTTAATTGCTGCGCCGTTATTATTAATCCCCGGCGCAGGTTTAGTATCAACAGGCTTTTTATGATCAGCATCAGTTTTACTTCCATTGCTAGCTTTTGTGTTATCGGAACTAGGATCGATCTGCGTTGTATTCTTAGGTTGGATAATGGCCCGAACCCTGCCATTCGGTGTGCCTGGAGTAGCTGACTTTGGCCCACCGCTCAAGACTTCTGAATATTCCGCATTGGCGTCATACATGATGTAATCGCCATGCACGATATCTTCCCCACGCTTCACCCATGCCTTAGTATAAAGTTGTACCTTATCCATGCGCGCATCATATTCTATATGTTGTGCACTGCCGTCAATATACTCATTTTTACCTTCTCGTTTTTGCCTGAATGTAGTGGGATTTCCGAAAGATGTACTATGTTGAAAGCCTTCCTGATCCTCTCGGACGATGAGTTTGTCGGCATGAATGATAATGGAGCCTTTAGTCAAAATCACGTTACCTAAATAAGTGCTGGTATGTTTTGCATCATCATTTTTAACGTTATCTGCTTCTAAATCGATGGGCTTGTCACGATCAGATGCTTCGGCGAATATTTGGGGAGAGTATCCTAATATTATCCAGCTTATAAAGATTAAGCCGAAACTTAGTTTAGGTCTTAATGTATGCTTAGTCATAACGTCTCCGAATGCGGGCATTGTTGGTATTTGAAGCGGTTGGCCGTTTGACGGCAGTTTGTTTGGGTTTTGTGCTCGCTGAAACCCCAGGTGGCCTTTTTTTATCAACGACTAGAGGAGGTTTTTCATAGTGAGCACGCACGTTATGAAGCAAGGTGAGAGTGCCTAACTTTTTTTCATAGATCATGCCAGTGGCATAAATAATCGTTTTAGGCGCCTGCCGAATGATGACCGGACTTTCTGTACGAACCAAATCTTGGTTAGGAAAAATAATTAGATGTTCAGTTTCTAAAGTACTCTCCTGTTTACCCCCAAAAGCGGGTCTCGTGAACTTAACCTTGCCAAACAACTCCACTTTATCACCTTTAGATGACACCGTTCCCCGCAATCCTTGAATTTGAGAATCTGCTTTGCCAATACTAAATTGGGTGTAATGCGGACTCTGTAAATACGTGGTGTCATCATCAGGAAAGTGACGCATTTCTAGCGCAGCTAATTTGTAATGAAGATCACCATTAATGTCAATTTGCGTGGTCAAGAACTTACTCATAATATAGTCTGGGTCATGGCGACTACTCCCATCAACCTTAGGCGCCAAAGGTTGTACTATTTTGTTAATCCAAAATGTTAATAATGCAAGGATGGATAGCAAAAGTAAGGGGAATAGAAGCGCTGAGCGTACTGGCGTTTTCATTTTAAATTTTTAGTTTAGATGTCAATACGTCAGTCATCACTTTAATTTGAGATATGCGCTTGAGTTAAAAATTGTAACATTTGCCCATCAAATGTACCTTGTGCCTGCATAATTAGTTCACATACTTCGCGCACTGCACCATAACCGCCAGATTTATTGGTCACATAATGTGCATGCTTCAATACCAGTGGGGCAGAGGCAGGAACTGCAATCGCCAATCCGCTAATCAGCATCGGCGGTAAGTCCACCACATCATCACCCATAAAGGCACATTGCTCTGCCTGCAAGCCACAAGTTTTGATTAGGTCGTTAAAGGCCTCCAATTTATCTTCTGCCCCTTGGTAAAAATGGGCAACACCTGTGCTTTCAGCGCGCTTTTTAACTACATTAGATGTGCGGCCCGTAATAATGGCTAAATCGACACCGCTCGCTTTGAGTAACTTCATGCCTAGGCCATCGTGGGTATGAAAGGTTTTATATTCCTGACCATCATCACCTATGGTGAGGCCACCGTCGGTCATGACTCCATCTACATCAAGGACAAGTAACTTAATTTTTTGAAAGCGCTTTAGTAATGCGGCATTAAGATTTAAATTGGTCATTGCGACTTAAACTACCTTGGCTAATAAAAGGTCATGCATATTTATGGCGCCGACTAAAATGCCGGTATCGTTGGTTACCAACAAGGCATTAATTTTGCGCTGTTCCATAATTTCAACTGCTACAATTGCCAGTTGATCTTGATTGATGGTGAATGGATTGGGGTGCATTACATCAGCAATGCAGGAACTTGCCACGTTCACATTTTTTTCAAATGCACGGCGTAAATCACCGTCAGTAAAAATGCCTATTGGTTTATTATTCGCATCGACAACGGCCGTCAAGCCAAGCCCTTTGTTTGACATTTCAAGAAGGCCTTGCGAAAGCGGGGCGTCAGCCAGTACTTTTGGAATCTTGTTTCCGCTTCGCATTAAGTCGTTCACATGGACCAAAAGGCGCCTTCCTAGACTGCCACCAGGATGCGAACGGGCAAAATCTTCGGCGGTAAACTCACGTTGATCTAATACACATAAAGCCAGTGCATCTCCTAGAGCTAAGGCAACAGTCGTGCTTGAGGTGGGTGCTAAGCCTAAAGGACATGCTTCTTTGCTGACATGCGCGCTTAAATGAATATCAGCGGCCTGGGCTAAGGAAGAATTTTCGTTGCCAGTAATGGCAATAATGCTGGCACCCAAACGCTTAAGTGGAGGCACGATAGCCAAAACTTCATCGCTTTCACCCGAGTTGGAAAGTGCAATCACAATATCGCCCAAGGTGATCATACCTAAATCACCATGGCTAGCTTCAGCAGGATGCATGAAAAATGCCGGGGTACCAGTGCTGGCAAGCGTAGACGCTATTTTTCCTCCGATATGGCCAGACTTGCCCATGCCGCTCACAACAACACGACCTTTGCATTGCAGGATAAGAGCAACCGCAGCCGTGAAGCGTTCATCAAGTCGCAAAGCAAGCGCATCAATTTCTCTGGATTCTAGCAGAAGAATATCTCGTGCCAAGTCCAATGTCGTTTTTGACTTAACTTGTAAGTTAGCTGCAAGCTGGGTATTTTTCACTAGAGATGACATTGCGTTAAATTTGCTCTTTAAATTTGTCATTAATTGCGGTTAGTATAAAAGGGAACGCCGTTCTTATAAAGCCTAAACAGTCACTAATCAGCAGATTTTGCGATGAAAGGATAAAAATATCTAGGTTTAGGCATAGATATTGCTAATGATGCCTTTAATAATGCTATTAGTTTGGTTGCTTTATTGTGAATCACGAAAAATATTTTTTCTAAAATACTTTTTTCATTCTGTGACTGATGTGAAACAATAGAGAACAATCAAAATAATAGCCTGATGCAAAAATGATGTTCCAAACCCTACCCTTAATCTTGATTCTTCTTGTGAGTTCTGTGCTTGCAGTGGCAATGTTCCGCGCACTTCGCCTGCCGGCCATGCTTGCCTATTTCTTGGTAGGTGTGGCATTGGGCCCATACACTTTTGGGCTGTTACCAGACACCAATGCCAATCGTGAGTTTGCAGAATTTGGCATCGTATTTTTAATGTTTAGTATAGGGCTGGAATTTAGCTTACCACAGCTCTACGCCATGCGTAAAAAAGTACTTGGTTTAGGGGGTGCGCAGGTAGTTGTTTCTTTGACTATGTCTATGATTGTGGCAAAGTTAGCAGGCCTAGATTGGTCTGCCGCCTTTGTGATTGCTTCTGCATTGACCATGTCATCGACGGCTATTGTCTCTAAGATTTTGGCTGAACGTGTAGATCTCAATTCCCGCCACGGCCGCTTAAGTATTGGCGTGCTGCTGTTTCAGGATATTGCAGTAGTGCCGGTCTTAGTGTTAATCCCCGCTCTAGGAATGGCGAATCACAATTTGATGGATGTGCTGGGATTGGCTATGCTTAAAGCCGTTGCTATGCTGTTGTTTCTATTTACAATCGGTAAGTGGTTGATTAATCCTTGGTTTAATCTTTTGGCAAGTCAGCGCTCGCGTGAGCTGTTTGTGATGAATGTGTTAATGATAACCCTGCTGTTGGCTTATGCTACAAAGTTGGCTGGTCTATCTTACGCATTAGGCGCCTTTATTGCAGGAATGTTAATTTCAGAAACTAAGTATCGTTATCAGGTGGAGTCCGATATATCACCGTTCCGCGATATTCTGCTCGGCTTATTCTTTATTAGTGTGGGTATGCTACTTAATTTGCAAGAAATCTTCCTTAATATAGGCTTGGTGTTAATAATATTAGTTGGCTTTATGTTAATAAAAGCCGCTATTGTAGCTTTGGTGGTTAGGTTGGTGAAATACGAAGCTGGCGTAGCCATTCGTACAGGACTAATATTGGCGCAGGCGGGTGAGTTTAGTTTTGTCATTTTGGCGTTAGGTGTAGAGCAAAAACTAATTAGTGGGCAAGCACTGCAGTTGATATTAGCAGCGTCCTTGCTTTCTATGGTGATTGCACCATTTTTGATTCAATACAATGGGCGCATTGCACGCCGTTTAGTCAGAAGTTACAGTCGAAATAGCGGTCAAGTAGTTCAAGATATTGACGACGTTGGTAAGCACTTACATAACCATGTAATTATTTGTGGGTATGGTCGGAGCGGACAGTATCTAGGCCGATTTTTAAAAGAAGAAAACATTCCATTTATAGCTTTAGACATTGATCCCACGAGGGTGCTAGAGGCTTCAGCCGCTGGTGAAAATGTCATGTTTGGTGATGCGGCAAGGCGAGTAGTGTTGGAGGCCGCAGGCGGTGCTCGCGCTAAAGCACTGATTATTAGTTACGCCGATAATCGTGCTTCAATGAAGATTTTGCATATTGTCCAAGAAAACTACCCGCAATTGCCGGTCATTGTGCGCACCGTTGATGACTCGAATATGGAGGCCCTTCGTGCCGCTGGAGCCGCTGAAGTGGTGCCAGAGATTTTAGAAGGGAGCTTAATGCTTGCCTCACACGCACTTATGTTGCTGGGCGTGCCACTTAATCGTGTGGTGAAACGCATTCGGTTGTTTCGTGAGGAGCGTTATAAATTGTTTAGGGGCTATTTCCACGGCATTTCTGATGCCGAAGATGAAGATATGGAAAAGAAGCAAGTACGCTTGCACTCGGTGGTAATTTCACCCGGAAGCTATGCCATTGGCCGCAGTTTGCTGGAGATGAACCTACATAATTTTGAAGTTGAAGTGAAGTCTATTCGAAGGCCCAACGGGAATGGTGACACTCCTAATGACGAAAGCATGTTGACCGAGGGTGATGTGATTGTATTATTAGGCCAACCCGTAGGCTTAACTAATGCCCAAAATGCCATATTGATTGGCCGTGTGGCAAACAAATAAACGATGAAAGAACATGTAATTATTGTGGGTGGTGGCATTGTCGGTTGCATGACCGCTATGGAGTTGGTCAATCATGGCTTTCGCGTCACTATCGTTGAACGCAACGAAATTGCCAGCCAAACTTCGGGTGAATCTTCATGGGCAGGCGGTGGCATTGTTTTTCCTTTGTTACCTTGGCTCTATTCTGAGCCGGTCAATAGGCTCGCGATTAATGGAGCAAACAGTTACCGTGAACTAAGTTTACGTTTGCTTAAAGAAACGGGTGTCGATTCGAACTTCGAGCAGTCAGGTTTTTTGTTATTGCCTAGTTTTGATTTAGATGCCGCCAACACTTGGTGCGCCAAGAATCATGTGCCGTTACAGACTGTTAAAGCGAGCGCCTTTGGTGTGCAATCACCTAGTGGAGAAGATGCGCTATGGTTGCCAACTGTCTGCCAAATACGCCCACCCTTCTTTATGCAAGCTATGCGTCATTGGCTAGAAAATAATATTAATATCACTTTACTTGAACATACTGAGTTAATGCCGCTCAAGCAGGTTGAAAAACTGGGGGAATGGCAAACAGTAAGTGGCGAAGAACTAAGCGCGGATCAATTCGTGGTGACTTCGGGTGCGTGGAGTTTTGAGCTACTGAAAGAAACTACAGCTAAACTTAATATTAAGCCTATGCGTGGACAGATTCTCCTGTATCAACCTAAAAAGAATCTCGAGCAAATCGTATATCGGGAAGGTTTCTACATGATTCCGCGGCGTGATGGCTATTTGTTGGCAGGAAGTACATTAGAGGATGTGGGTTTTGATACAGCTGTCACTGAAGAAGTACGTGCTGAAATTAGTGCTAAGGCCGAAGTGATTATGCCTGCATTAAAGGGTAGCCCCATAATCAAGCATTGGAGCGGGTTGCGTCCAGGCACACCAGAAAACTTACCCACTATAGGCGCGCATCCCAGTATAAAAAACTTATACTTAAACACGGGTCATTTCCGGTATGGGCTAACAATGGCTCCAGCCAGTGCGAAAATATTAGTGTCATTGATGTTAGGTGAAACACCCGCTATAGATGCTTCGCCTTACGCCTGCGCAGAGTAATAGTTAAGCGTTGACGATGCCGTTATGCTGAAAGCCAGTCGCCAGATTTCCCACCTCTTTTTTCTAGTAGCTTAATTGGACCTAGGCTCATGCCTCGGTCCACAGCTTTGCATGTATCATAAATAGTCAGTAAGGCGATGCTAACGGCGGTGAGCGCTTCCATTTCTACACCAGTTGGCCCTATTGTTTCAGTGCTAACATTACAGGAAACTTGGCTCTTCTTTTCATCAAGCTCAAAGCTAACAGAAACTTTAGTCAAGCTAATCTGGTGGCAGAGCGGAATTAAATCTGAGGTATGCTTCGATCCTTGTATAGCGGCAATGCGCGCAATCCCGAGCACATCACCTTTTTTAGCATCGCCATTTTTAATGAGTTGTAAAGTGCTCGGCAACATGGTGATAACACCAGTGGCAACGGCAACGCGTTTGGTCTGCCCTTTATTGCCTACATCAACCATGTGTGCCTGGCCGCTGTGATCAAAATGACTGAGCTTTTGAGGCTGAGGATCACTCATGAATTTCCCTTAAATTATTTATTTGGCGTGAAATAACAGCCTAAAGTCCTTATGATAGCAACAATGAAATTAAATATCACAGTAATTGCATTTTTACTCGCTGCAAATATAGGCGTAAACATTGCTTCTGGCAATGAATTGCCCGAGCTCGGCGATGATTCACAAACGGTGCTAACTCCTTTGGAGGAGAAAGCAATTGGCGAACAAATTCTGCGCCAAGTAGCAACCAGCGATGATGTTATCGAAGATTCTGAAATTACCGATTACTTGCAAGCCCTAGGTGTTAGATTGGTTGCCAATACTTCCAATAAACAGCAAAAATTTAACTTCTTTCTACTTCAAGATAATACTATCAATGCTTTTGCTATGCCAGGTGGTGTAATTGGGGTTCATACTGGATTGATCTTGGCAACTAATAGTGAATCCGAACTTGCCAGCGTTTTAGGTCATGAAATTGGGCACGTAACGCAGCACCATTTGGCTCGTATGTTAGCCTCCCAGAAATACGATATTTTCAAAAATATTGGAGGTATCGCGCTAGCATTGTTAGTAGCACGATCTAATCCCCAGTTAGCTGGAGGCGCTTTAACTACTGCTTCTGCAATAGGTGTACAAAGTCAGCTAGATTACAGCCGTGAGTATGAGAGTGAGGCCGATCGCATAGGATTACAACTACTTGATAGTGGCGGTTTTGATGTGCGAGGCATGCCATCTTTTTTTAAGGCTTTGCAACGCGGCACTAGATTTTCAGAGGGCAGTGCACCTAGTTTTTTGAGAACCCATCCATTGACTATTGAGCGTATTGCCGATATCACTAATCGTGTTGAGCAGATGCCATACCGTCAAGTCAATGATAGTATAGACTTTCAATATGTACGCGCCAAGATTCAATCAGAAAATGGTTTAGTGCAAAATGCTATTGATGTATTCGAACAAAATATTCGCGACCATGTTTACGTTAATGAGGCAGTCGAGCATTACGGCTTAGCTGTGGCCTATCTACGCAAAAATTCATTACATAAAGCTGAGGAGCAAGTGGCGTGGTTAAATAAGAATGCACCACAACACGCCATGATTGAAAATGTAAAAGCACGGCTTTTAGTGGCTAAAAATGATCCGCAAAAGGCGGCGCAACAATATGAGGCTGGGCTTAAGTTGTTTCCCGATAGCCGGGCGTTGATTTACGGGTACGCCGAACATTTTGTCGAGATTAGGCAGGCTGATAACGCCGTTAGAGTAGTGAAAGCAAAGCAAAGTTTATACCCTGACGATGCCAAGCTGTATGACTTGTTGGCAAAATCTTATACTATGCAAAACAAGGTGTTATTAAGTCATCAGGCACTGGGTGAAGCTTATTACAGAAAGTACGACCTAAAGCGAGCGATTGAGCAAATGGAGTTGGCAACAAAAGCTAATGATGGTGACTTTTATCAAAAATCTATCGTTGAGGCGCGTTTACAAGAGTTGCGCCGGATGTTGAGTGATGACAAAAAAGGCTAAAAATGCAACGTAGAAATTTTTTAACACTAATGCTTGGTGCCGTAGCCACTCTATTTTTGCAACCATTCAATGCCTTAGCAGCACTTTGGAATAAGTCTGCATTTGATGCCGTTAAAATTGAAGATTCCACCAAAATTCTCGCCATTCACGATGAAATTAATAGCAACAATATTCAGATTATAGCGCCGGACCTTGCTGAGAATGGGGCTGTGGTGCAGGTGGAAGTTAAAAGCAATATTGCCAATACTGAAGCTATATTTATTTTGGTGGAAAAGAATCCCACATCGCTTATTGCACACTTTGTGTTAAGTTCGGAAATGGATCCATATATAGTTACCCGGATTAAAATGGCTGAAACTTCAGATATAAAAATAGTGGTAAAGGCGGGCACGCAATATTTTAGTCGAAGCAAAAACATCGTCGTTTTAGAGAATGGATGCGGCTGATATGAGCGATAATATTAAAATGCGAGCTCAGCTTAAGGGCAATATAGTCGAAGTCAAAGTGCTAATGAGCCATCCTATGGAAACTGGGCGAAAAAAAGATGATTTTGGGCAACTAATCCCTGCACATTTTATTCAATTATTGACGGCAACGCTTAATGGGAAAACGGTTTTAGAGGCTCAATGGGGTACTGGAATAGCTAAAAACCCTTACCTGACATTTCGGCTTATAGGCGCAAAATTAGGCGATGTAGTTGCAGTGACTTGGGTTGATAATAAAAGCGAAAGCGCTACCCAATATATTTCCGTCACTTCTGCTTAACAAAGTAAGCGCATGCTTGGCATCTTTAAGTTCTTGATGAGTTAAATTTATCACCATCATTGAAATCTAATATTAGATTTACCAAGCACTCTTCTTTACAATTCATCATGAAATTTAATTAACATTCATTTAATCAACAAAAAGGAAAATATCATGTCTTTAGTGAATACCGCAATCAAACCGTTTAAAGCTCAGGCTTATCATGGCGGAAAATTTGTAGAAGTGACCGAAGCTAATCTAAAAGGTAAATGGTCCGCTGTAGTGTTTTATCCAGCAGATTTTACTTTTGTATGTCCAACAGAGCTTGGTGATCTAGCTGATCACTATGCTGAATTCCAAAAAATGGGTATTGAGATTTATGCTGTATCAACTGATACACACTTTACACACAAAGCTTGGCATGACACTTCTGAAACTATCGGGAAAATTAAATACCCAATGATCGGTGACCCTACTGGCGCGATTACACGTAACTTTGAAGTGATGATTGAAGAGGAAGGCCTGGCATTACGTGGTACTTTTTTAATTAACCCAGAAGGTATTATTAAGGCATTAGAAGTGAACGACCTAGGTATTGGCCGTTCAGCACAAGATTTAATCCGTAAAGCGCAAGCGGCACAATATGTGGCCTCTCATCCAGGTGAAGTGTGCCCAGCTGCTTGGACTCCAGGCGCAGAAACATTAGCACCATCATTAGACTTGGTTGGTAAGATTTAAGGTTATAAATATAAATCTCTCTGCAAAACGGCGTTACCTGCAAAAAATATTGATTACATATTTCTATATGCTGATCGTTATTTTTTAGAGCCTTATTTAGCAAAGATATTTTAATAAATCTATACAACAAGTTTTAGAAATAAAACCAGAAAAACCCCGAGCGTTAAACTCGGGGTTTTGTTTAAGTAGTGGAGTAAATCCACAAGAATAAGCAAGTAATAAAAAGAGGTTGGACATGGCATTAGATAGCAATATCAAAGCGCAATTAACGGCATATTTAGAAAAACTGGTGCAGCCGATTGAATTAGTAGCTTCAGTAAATGACACTGATAAATCCAGAGAGATGCTGGATTTACTAAGCGAGATTACAGGCATTTCTGCCAAGATTAATTTGATCGAACGTCGTGATGATGAAGAAAGGAAACCTTCATTTACGGTTGGTCGGGTCAGTCAGCCAGCACAAATTCGTTTTGCTGGCATACCTATGGGCCACGAATTTACATCATTAGTATTAGCCTTATTACAAGTCAGCGGCCATCCGCTAAAGCTAGAAGCTGAAAAAATTGAGCAAATCGCGGCGCTTGAAGGAAAATTTCATTTCGAAACTTATGTCTCACTCAGCTGCCACAACTGCCCGGAGGTAGTGCAGGCGCTTAATTTAATGGCGGTGATCAACCCCAATATTACACATACCATGATTGATGGATCCTTATTTCAAGATGAGGTGAATGTGCGCAAAATCATGGCAGTGCCAACTATTTTTATGAATGGTGAAGAGTTTGGTGCGGGCCGTATGGGTGTGGATGAGATTTTGCCTAAACTGGATATAGGTGTCGTGGTGCGTGAAGCGAAGAAGCTTGACGCAAAAGCCCCTTACGATGTTTTAATCGTTGGTGGTGGGCCAGCAGGAGCATCTGCCGCTATTTACGCTGCGCGTAAAGGGATACGAACTGGCATAGTTGCAGACCGCTTTGGTGGCCAAGTGATGGATACTATGGGCATAGAGAATTTTATTTCGGTAAAAGAAACGGAAGGCCCTAAATTGGTGGCGGCACTGGAAGAGCATGTTAAAGCTTATGAGGTGGATGTAATCAATTTACAGCGGGCATCAAGCTTAGTGCAAGCATCTGCCTCTACGTATGATCTAATAGAAATCACCTTAGAAAGTGGCGCTACACTAAAAAGTAAAGCGGTAATTATTGCTACAGGCGCACGCTGGAAAGAAATGAATGTGCCTGGAGAAAAAGAGTATCGCGGTAAAGGCGTAGCTTATTGCCCGCATTGCGATGGACCTTTATTTAAGGGTAAGAATATTGCCGTTGTTGGTGGGGGTAATTCTGGTGTAGAAGCGGCGATTGACTTAGCCGGTTTTGTGAACCACGTCACTCTATTGCAGTTTGATCCAGAGTTACGTGCGGATGCGATTCTCATCAATAAATTACTTGGCCTGCAGAATGTAACCGTGTTACTCAATGCGCAGACCACAGAAATTACTGGGGTCGATCAAAAGGTAAATGCCTTAATTTATAAAGACCGTGTCAGTGGTGATTTACATAAGGTAGATTTAGAAGGCGTGTTTGTGCAAATTGGATTATTGCCGAATACCGACTGGTTGAAATCTAGCAATATTGAGTTGAGTCAATATGGTGAAGTGATGGTGGATGCACATGCTCAAACTTCTTTAACGGGTGTGTTTGCGTCCGGAGATGTCACTACCACACCCTATAAGCAAATCATTATTGCTATGGGTGAAGGGGCTAAATCAGCCCTAGCGGCATTCGACTTTTTAATAAGAAAGTAAGCACTAACATTCGTTGTATATGTTGCAGTAACTGATCTACACTCATATTTTATTTTTACTCATGCTTAAGGCGACAGCTTCTGCTACTCGAATACCATCGACACCTGCAGATAAAATACCGCCAGCATAACCGGCACCTTCGCCCGTTGGATATAGCCCTTTAGTATTAATACTTTGCAAGTCATCATCGTTACGCTTGATGCGTATCGGTGATGAAGTGCGTGTTTCCACCCCAGTTAAAATGCCATCAGGTAAATCAAAACCTTTGATCTGCTTGGCAAACTGTGGAATCGCCTCACGTATCGCTGTAATCGCATATTCAGGTAATGCAGTCTCTAAATTAGTTAGATGCACGCCTGGGGTATAAGAAGGGGTGACTTCACCAAATTCGGTTGAAGCTTTATTGGCTAAAAAGTCGCCGATTAATTGCCCAGGTGCCATGTAAGTGCTACCACCTAAAACGAAGGCTTGGCTTTCTAATTTACGTTGTAATGCAATGCCTGCAAGCGGGTCGCCTGGAAAATCAACTTCCGGCGTTATCCCAACCACGATACCAGCATTGGCATTGCGTTCATTACGGGAGTATTGGCTCATGCCGTTGGTGACCACGCAACCAGGTTCGGAAGCTGAAGCCACAACCGTACCGCCTGGGCACATGCAAAAACTATACACACTACGCCCGTTGCTAGCATGGTGCACCAACTTGTAATCGGCTGCACCTAGTATTGGATGTTGCGCGTTGGGGCCATGGCGCGCAGCGTTTATTAGTGATTGAGGATGTTCGATTCTAAAGCCGATAGAGAAAGGTTTGGCTTCAATAAAAATCCCAGATTTATGGATCATCGCGAAAGTATCGCGAGCACTGTGACCCACCGCTAAGACTAAGTGGGAGGTGGTTATGCGTTCGCCACTGGCTAATACCACCGCTTGAACTTGGCCGTCAGTAATCTCGATATCATCGACTTTGCTTTCAAAGCGAATTTCACCACCAAGCGCGATAATAGATTCACGCATTTTCTCCACCATCCCCACTAATCTAAAAGTACCAATATGTGGGTGGCTTACATATAAAATTTCTTCGGGAGCGCCAGCTTTAACGAATTCATTTAGAACTTTACGTCCGTAATGTTTTGGATCTTTGATTTGGCTGTAAAGCTTTCCGTCAGAAAATGTACCAGCACCACCTTCTCCATACTGCACATTAGACTCAGGATTAAGCTCACCTTTACGCCAAAAATTAAATGTATCTTTGGTCCGTTCGCGCACAGCTTTTCCACGCTCTAGTACCAATGGCTTAAATCCTGATTGCGCCAAGACTAACGCTGCAAATAACCCAGAGGGACCCAGACCCACCACGATAGGTCGCGTTTTTAAATCGGCAGGGGCATTAGCGACAAAATGATAAGAAGTGTCCGGTGCCAATTTGACATGGGGATCCTTTTTAAGTTTGGCTAATACTTTAGTTTCACCTTTGATCGTTACATCCAAGGTATAAGCTAGCAAGATAGCATCTGCTTTACGTGCATCTACACCGCGCTTAAAAATAGAATATTCAACCAAGTCGGTGGCGTTGATACCCAGTTTTTTGATCACAGCGGCTACGATAGCGCTAGGCAGGTGATCAAGAGCTAATTTAATTTCTGTGATTCTAATCATGGTTTAAGTTATCTAGAGATAGCGGTTGGGTTGGCTTTGTGTCCCAATCATAACCCATCTTGAGCTTAGAGTTTAGCGCAAAAAAGGTTTGCATCAACCTCTCAATATACTCAAGACCTAAATATCCAAATTTAACTGTAATAACTGTCGCAGCATTGGCACAGTCATTGGTTTTTTTGTGATCAGTGACCACTTATCTAAAGCGTTAATAGTAGCAATCAGTGTGGGTAAATCACGGCGCAAATAGCGCAAGCAATAATTAATCACATCGACTGGTAAGCGCATGCCTCTAGCCTCAGCATGACTTAACAGTGCCAACGCTTTTTCTTCATCGGATAATGGCTGAAGCTTATAACTCAACCCCCAAGCTAAACGGGTAGCCAGATCGTCGCGTAAACCTAGCTGAGTGGGCGCAGCATTACCAGCAACTATCAAGGTACGCGCTAAATTAGCGTCTTCTAAAAGCGCATTACTATCACGAATCTGGTTGTAAGTATCAAACAGGGAGATTTGTGCTGATTCATTAAGCAGTTGCACATCATCAATACATAATAAACCGCTGTTTAAGGCTTTGCATGCTGCTATTAAGTGTGATTTGCCACTTCCAGACTCACCCCAGATGTAAATAAAATGCTGCTTTGCTAAGTCACGCTCAAGAGAGCAGCAATTTTGCAATTGCTCAATTGCTTCGGTATTAGACCCGACAACAAAATTATCTAAAGTGGGCGTTGCCGGCGGCTGTATATCAAGTAGTAGTTGCCTCATTGCGCTATTAATAAAACGGTCCATTAACGTAGCTGCGACATAAATGACGCAAAGCAACTGCTATGGCTGCAGAAGCTGGTAATGCTAATAAAACTCCAGCAAAGCCAAATAACTGACCAAAGGCTAAAAGAGAAAAAATTACGGCTACTGGATGCAGGCCTATGCGATCCCCTACCAAATTTGGTGTCAGTATCATGCTTTCCAGAAGCTCACCTAAACCAAAAACCACTAAAACAGGAATGAATTGGCTGAGTGTACTAAATTCAAGTAGACCAGAAATAAGCGCAAGCACTATGCCAAGACCTAGGCCTAAGTATGGAACAAATCCTAGCGTGCCCGCTAAAATACCTATAGGTAATGCAAGGTCCAATCCTGCCAACTTCAACCCTATGGCATAGAATGCACTCATTAATAACATGACTGTTAGTTGCCCGCGAAGAAATTCTGCTAATACCGCATCAATCTCGGTAGCAATTTTTTGGGTTTTTGCAAATATTTTGCGTGGTACTAATTGGCCGATTGAAGTCAGCATGGGATGCCAATCACGCAAAAAGTAAAATAATACTAAAGGCACTATTAATATATTAAGAAGCCATCCCACAACGGACATTCCATGGCTGGTGAGTGATATCAGCATGTTCCCCATCAGCCCCCCCGCAGATTTCCAATTATTACTTACCATGCTTTGAAATTTGTCCGCATTTAATTCAAGAGCAACACCAAAGTTACTTAATAACCAAGGTTCTAAATGCTGTTGTAGGTAAGACGTATAAATTGGCAGTTGCTCAACCGCCATCATCAGCTCTTTTTGCATGAGTGGAAGGGCTATCAATAGGAGTAATAACACGACAATGATAACGACTAACGTCATGATTATGCTGGCGACAGTTCTACCAATGCAAAATTTTCCTAGTGACCAAGTTTCAATGTGATCAACCATAGGGTTGCTTATATAAGCCAGAATTGCTGCGGCAAGAAACGGCGTAAGGATAGGGCTTAATAGGTAGATAAGCACAAAAAGTGTGGCAACAATTAGCCCCCCACTAAATTTGCTTGTAAGATTTTCTTGTTTTGGTGCCATTTAAGTTAAAATTACGAATTGAACACAGTAAATTATATTGTAGAAAGCGAGTCAGCATCTTGAATTCTGAAAATTCAGTTAAAAACCCTTCACAAAACGCTATGAGTTATCGCGATGCCGGCGTTGATATTGAGGCTGGGGATGCATTAATTGAGCAAATTAAACCATTTGCAAAACGTACCATGCGTCCTGAGGTGTTGGCTGGTATTGGCGGCTTTGGTTCCTTATTTGAAATGCCTAAAAAATTCAAACACCCAGTCTTGGTTTCTGGCACTGATGGTGTAGGGACTAAATTAAAATTGGCTTTTGAGTTAAATAAACATGACACTGTTGGCATAGATTTGGTCGCAATGAGCGTTAATGATATTTTAGTACAAGGCGCTGAGCCTTTATTTTTCTTAGATTATTTTGCTTGTGGTAAGTTGGAAGTTGGTACAGCCGCATTGGTAATTAAAGGTATTGCCGAGGGTTGCGAACAGTCTGGCTGTGCTTTAGTTGGAGGAGAAACTGCAGAAATGCCTGGCATGTATCCAGCAGGTGAATATGACTTAGCAGGTTTTGCAGTAGGTTGTGTGGATAAAGAGCTGATTATTGACGGCACTTCGATTAACAGTGGCGATATAGTGCTTGGCTTAGCTTCTAGTGGCGCGCATTCCAATGGCTACTCGCTGATTCGCAAGCTTATTGCAAAGTCTGGTATAGATTTCGACTCAGACTTCCATGGCAAGCCATTTAAAGATGTGGTGATGGCACCTACCCGTATTTACGTCAAGCCTTTGCTTCAATTAATCGCAACACTTCCTATTAAAGGGATGGCACATATTACTGGTGGTGGTATCACTGAAAATATCCCACGTGTTTTACCGGCGGGCTTAACGGCTGCCATCAATAAAGGTAGTTGGGAAATGCCGCCTTTATTTACTTGGTTACAAGCGCAAGGAAATATAGCTGATCTTGAAATGTACAAAACATTTAACTGCGGTATAGGCATGGCGGTAATCGTGGCTAAAGAGCATGCAACTGCAGCGCAAAAACTACTTCAAGATGCTGGTGAAAAAGTTTTTGAAATCGGTGTTATCCGAGCGCAACAGGCTGGCGAAGCACCAACTATTGTTGCTTAAACAGCCCTGGATGCCTACTAGCGGGTTAACTGCTGATATGTTTTAAAGGAGTTGCTGTGTCAAGTTATATTAGAGTCTTAAGTTTAATCCTTTGTTTATTCTCGACCAGCATTAGCGCAGGTCAGCCAGCAGTGCCAAAACTTATTCTAGCTAATTATGAGGCGACTAGAAATGGCCTGCCTTTTGCTAAAGTACGAGAGCAATTTGCCGTCACGGGTAATACCTATAAAGTTGAGAGTATTACCAAAGGCTTAGGTGTCTATGCTTTATTTGGCGAGCGCAAGCTGACAAGTATTGGAACCTTTACCAGTCTAGGTTTAAAGCCTGATCACTTTGAATTACAGCAAGGTGACAATCCTAAGAAGGCGTTGATAGCCGACTTTGATTGGACTAAAAATAGTTTACAGATGACGGGTAAGGGTGAAGTAAAGCAGGATACTTTAACGGAAGGCACTCAAGATTTAGCGAGCTTTGCTTACCAATTTATGTTTCTGCCAGCACCATTAAAAGATGCCGTTGTTATGACGCTAACTACCGGAAAAAAACTGAATAAATACCAGTACATCGTCAATGCTGATATTGAAATCATCGAGTCAGCAGGAGTTAAATATAAAACGCTACACTTATCGAAAGCCATAGAGCCAGGTAAATCAGATAGCAAGGAGCTTTGGTTGGCGATTGACTTATATTACATACCAGTGCGGATTTTGATGGTAGAAGACAGCGGCGCTAAAACTGAGCAAACGTTAACCGAGCTTCATGTGGAATAACCTTCAACGTTTGTGGCAACGCACTGTTAGCCGCTGGTTGGTAGTAGCACTATCTTTATCCTTATTGTTGCACCTCGTTTTATTAGGTCAGTTCTATTTTAATGGAGAAGACCTTGCTGCTGAACAGCATATCATTAGAGCGCAACTTGTTTTACCGTTTCCTTCGGAATTTAAGCCACCTAAATCTGTTGCTCATCCACGAGTTAAGCGATTAGTTTTGCCACAATCAGTTCAACCTATTCAGCCAGTTCTCGCTACACCCACTGAACCCTCTGCAAGCCAAGTAAGTCCCGTTAGTACGCAAAGTGAAGAAACTGTTCCAAGTAGCGCTTCAGAGGAGATTGATCAATATCAGCATGAAGATGAGCAGGTTGCAATCAATACCAACGCTTACCATTATGTGGATGCTAGGTACGATGTGCGCACGGATGTGACGGCGAAATTTGATGACAGTAGCGTAGGCAAAGCCAGCATGGAATATCAGTTGCTGCCCGGCGGCACGCATTATCTGTCGAGAAGTTTGATCGAATCCAAAGGTTTGGTCTCTTTGTTTATTCCTAATCTTTTGCAAACAAGTGATGGCTTGCTAACTGCCTCAGGCTTACAACCTCAGCATTATTTATACCAATTTGGCAGTAAAAAGAATAAAACTTTTAGTGCTGATTTTGATTGGCCGAATCAGAAATTGATATTACACAGCGCGAGTGAAATAAAGCAAGTGGATTTACCTGAGGACACGCAGGACTTGCTGAGTTTTATCTTCCAATTTATGTTTGTTGAACCGTTGCATAAAATGCAGATTAATGTCACTAATGGCAAGAAGCTAGGGATATATGACTATAGTTTTGAAGGTGAAGAAGTTGTACCCACGAAAATGGGGAATCTGAATACTTTTCATATTTTACGGCGTTCTGCAGAAGGTGATGAAAAAACTGAATTGTGGCTAGCCTTAGATTATCAGCATGTACCTGTTAAAATACGCAAAACGGAAAAAGAAGGCAAAGTCTATGAGCTGTTAATTAGCAGCTTAAAAACGGAAAAGCCAGCTACGCCAATACCATAGACTAATGCCAGTGGGCATCTAAGCGTTTACATGCCAGCCCAAACATATAAAGAGAATAAACATGACACCTAATTTAATCCGCCAAGCATCGGTCATGCTATCTAACCTACTTGAATTTAATAGCCCTGCAGATGTGAAGTTAAGTGAATTCTTTCGTAATAATCGCGATTTGGGTACAAAAGAGCGCGCTTTTGTTGCAGAAAGTGTTTATGGTGTATTGCGCCGTTTACGTTTTTTAAGTGCAGTTACAGCCAATGATGACAATGATCCTGATGATGCACGTAAATTAGTGTTGGCGTGGATGTTGCGCATACAGGGTATGAGCATACGTGAAATGACACCTATGTTAAGTGAGCAGCAAATAGAGTGGGCACATACTATTAAATCTAAATCGACTGAAAACTTACCTTTAGCGGTGCAAGCAGATGTACGCGACTGGTTATGGGAGAAGTTAGCAGCCCAATACGGTGAGGTAGACGCATTAACAATCGCTCGTAGCATGCATGAGTCAGCTACACTGGATTTACGGGTTAATACTATTAAAGCAACACGTGATGAGGTGTTGGAAAAATTCATCGCTGAAAATACTACTGGAGAATCTAGTATTAGCAAAACGCCTTATTCACCTATTGGTTTGCGCATGCCTTTGCGTTTAAATATCAGTCGCCATGTGCTGTTTACTGAAGGTAAGGTTGAGGTGCAAGATGAAGGTAGCCAAATACTAGCGCATTTGGTTGCGGCTAAACGCGGCATGATGGTTGCTGACTTTTGTGCGGGCGCAGGAGGAAAAACTTTAGCTATTGGTGCGCTTATGCGTAATACCGGTCGTCTTTACGCATTTGATGTGTCAGAAAAACGCCTGCACAGTCTAGGTCAACGCCTAAAACGCTCAGGACTCAGTAATCTAAATGCACAAAGTATTAGCAGTGAAAATGACCAAAAACTAAAACGCCTTAATGGTAAATTTGATCGCGTACTAGTAGATGCTCCATGCACTGGTTTGGGTACTTTGCGTCGTAATCCAGATCTTAAATGGCGTCAAACGCCTCAGGATTTAGTCGAGCTAACTGAAAAACAAACGCGAATTTTAGAGCGCGCGGCTAAGTTCACTAAGCCTGGTGGGCGTTTAATCTATTCGACTTGTAGCTTGTTAAGTGATGAGAACGAGGATATTGCAGAAAGTTTTTTGACGAAGAATTCTGACTTTAAGTTACTTAATGCCAGTGAGATATTAAGTCAGCAACAAATTAATCTTGACACTGGTAACTATCTAAAACTGCTGCCACATATCCACCATACCGATGGTTTCTTTGCTGCAGTATTCGAAAAATTGGATCCTAAAGCTACCCCAGCTAAAGAGGCTAAGCTTGAAGTTGTTGCGGTTGAAGTCCCTGTAGGGGCTAAAATTAAAGCTAAGAAAGAGTCGATAGCTAAAAAAGAAAATCTCACTGAATCTAAGAGTTTAGCGACTAAGCCGATTACCAAGCCTAAGGCCCCAGCCAAATTGGTTAAGGATAAAGTGTTGAAAGAGGTGGTGGTGAAAGAGCCTAAAGTTAAACTCACGCCAATTAAAAAAGTCATTAAAGCATAAGTAGTTATGATGATTTAGTCGTATAGGTTTTGCGCAGCTGATTTTCTAAGACCTGATTGCCTGATCCACAATTAGATTCCAATCAAAATATGGTCCTGGATCTGTTTTACGGTCTGGCGCTATATCGGAATGCCCCATTATTGCTTGTATTGGGTAACTGTGTTTGAGGCTGGCAATTAAAGCCTTAAGTGTCTGATATTGCGCTGGATCAAATGCATCAAAGTCTGATCCTTCAAGTTCTATTCCGATTGAAAAGTCGTTACAGCGTTGCCGTCCGTTCCAACTGGATATGCCGGCATGCCAAGCACGATCTAAACAGGACACGAATTGCAGAAGTTCGCCATGTCGACGAATCAAAAAATGTGAGGATACTTTCTGGGTGTAAATTTCTGCATAATACGGATGTTCGTTTGGATTTAATTCATTCATAAATAACTGAACAATGCCATTTCCACCATATTGGCCAGGTGGTAGGCTGATATTGTGGATGACAATGAGACAAATATCTGGCGATTGCACATTGGCAACCTTAGGGCGCGCATCATAATTAGGCGATGTGACAAATTCTGCGTTATGGGCAAAGCCAGCTTCGTCGATAGCATAAGATTTCATAGTGCCTAATTTTATGCGAAATTTCAATTATAGATACTGCTAATCCGATAAAATTACTACACTAACAAATATTCGCCTGCTTTACTAAATTCAAGGAAAATCCATCATGGTATTTTTTCAACTGTTTTTGATGCTAATACTCATTTTAGTTGCAGCAGAAGTCTTTACCAATGCCCTAGAGCACTTTGGTGAAAAGCTTGGCATTTCTGAAGGGGTTACGGGCTCTTTATTTGCAGCTATAGGTACAGCGCTACCAGAAACCATTGTGCCTCTGCTAGCTTTACTTGCCGGCTCGCAGAATGTTACAACTAACGAAGAAATTGGGGTGGGTTCAATACTTGGGGCACCCTTAATGCTCGCAACATTGTCTATTTCTTTGATGGCGATCTCGGTGTGGAAGCGTCGTGGTACGCATGGCCATCTGCGCCCAGAACGAACTGGCTTAAAGCGAGACCTTAACTTCTTCATTATTGCATTCTCCTTTGCTGCCATTGCGATGTATGTGCCACATACTTTAGCCATTGTGCGTTATGGTATTAGTGCGGCGATGGTGCTGACATATTTTATTTACATGGTAATGACGCTGAATGCTTCAAAGGCATTAGTGGCGGATGGTCACGGCACAGAAGCTGAAAGTGAAATGTTTCTTTGTAGAATTGGTTTTCCTAACAATAATTTAGTGATTTTTCTACAACTTTTATTAGGTGTTACTTTACTGATTGTCGTAGCTAAGGGCTTTATCAACTGGGTAGAAGTCGCTGCACAAGCTGTTGGTATTTCGACACTATTACTTTCATTATTAATTATTCCAATTGCGACCGAGTTGCCTGAGAAGGTGAATAGTATTTTATGGATACGTAAAGGCAAAGATACTTTAGCCTTTGCTAATATCACTGGCGCTATGGTATTTCAGGGCACTCTATTACCAGCAATCGGCATAACACTGACTCCTTGGCAGCCAAGCCCTGAAGTGGCGCTAGGAATTGCATTGACTTTGGTTGCAGCTATTTGGTTGCGATACTTGGCCGGAAAAGGCAGTCTACAAGTTTGGCATCTCTTTTTTAACGGATCCATCTATATCATCTACTGGTTATTGGTGCTTCACTAACGCATGCTAAGCTAGGTCTTATGCTGATGCCGAGGTTAAGTAATTTGGCTACGGCAGGAATTGGGCACTGATACTAATTTCAATGTTAAATAAATATGAAGAGAGTCTAAGTAATTATGCATAACAAAGAGCAAGCACAAGTAACCACAAGGCATATAATGACTTCGCCGAGCTTACTCAAGCTGGCTGCTTGTTTCGCCTATGACAGTTTCGCTGTTATAGCGATTTGCTTTGCAATAGCATTTCTTTTCATCGGATTATTTGGGGATTCTACGCATGGAAGTAAACGATATTTTCTGCAATTATCTTTATTGCTAGGTATAGGCGCATATTTTGTTTGGTGTTGGCTCAAAAGTGGTCAAACTTTAGGAATGCGTACTTGGAAGTTAAAGTTAGTTGATCAGCATGGACAATTATTGATGCCTGTTGTAGCGCTTCTTAGATATGGATTGGCTTGTTTGAGCCTCATGCTATTTGGATTGGGTTTTTTATGGGTGTTAATAGACCGCGACCACTTATATATACATGATCGCTTGCTTGGAAGCAGAATTATTCAGTGTCATCTACGTTCAACATAATGCAACATAGTTAGGCCTGCGAGCAAAAATAGGATGGTTGGCATTGTGGCACTGAATAAAGGTGGCCAGTCATTCAGTAAGCCTAAGTGTACAAACACGCGATTCAGTATTTGATACATCACCCCGAGCATCACCCCAACAAATACTTTAGCACCGGCACCACTCATGCGTTGTTGAACAAAACCAAAAGGCAAGGCTAGAATCACCATGACTAGGCAGGCTAGCGGGTATATTAACTTGCCCCATAATGCTACTTGATACCGGGTGGTTTTTTGCTTATTAGTGGATAAGTGACGGATATATGAATACAAATTATAAGCTGACATTCGTTCTGGCAATACCAGCAGTACGTTCATGATTTCTGGTCGAATCAGTGAGTGCCATTTGACTTCAGCGTTTTCGCTGATATGGATTGAGTCGTGTTCAAACGTAGTTTTTCTAACTTGCTTAAGATTCCAGTCATTCTCTTCAAACTGACCGCTTTTAGCATTGCTAATCATTCGTAGCTTAAAGTTACTATCAAATTCATATATATGAATATTGAGCAAGGTCGCGTCAGGTAAAATCTCTTCTACATTAACAAAACTGAGTCCATCTTTTACCCATAAACCAGATTTAAAGTCTCGAGTAATTACAGAATCTGTGGCTTCGATGCGCACGCGCTGGGCCATCTTCTCTGCGACAGGCGTGACCAGTTCACCTACTAAGAAGGTGAGCAAAGAAAATATGACCCCCACTTTTAATAATATAAGGGCAATGTTGAGTATTGAAACACCACTAACTCTTAATACGATAAGTTCAGAGTTTCGTGCAAATTTTGCTAAGCTATACATACAACCTACCAGCACGGCTACTGGCATCACGTCATAGATATGCCCGGGTACGCTGAGTAGGACGAATAACAAAATCTTTCCCAAACCATAACTACCTTTGTCCAAGCTTTCCAGTTCTTGTATTAAGTTAAAGAAAGAAAACATGGCTAGCAGTGCTAGCATGATCAGCGTCACATTAACTATGATCTCTTTAAGTAAGTAACGGGAAATGATTTTCATGGTGAATAGGTTAGATTAAGTTATTAATGATGTTGGCATTATTAAACCAAACCACCATTTCAGAGTCACGATACCAATGGTGCAAAGTTAACGGTATCACTATAAGCATGCTAAGTGATAACCATAGGAATAAAAAATGGATCAAGTGAAAGCATAATAGTGTAATGGTTGCATCATTAGCCACCATAGCATTGGCGGCTAACTCAATCGATAAGGTCGTGCCTATAAAAATATAGGGCGGCCTAACTACAAAAGGCAATAGTTTATAAAAGAGAGTGTGCTTTAAAAGCATATGATGCATTAAACCATTTAACTAACGACTATGAATTACGTGTAAAACACGAGATAATTTACCAATTACAAAAAAGGCATATGACAGCATGAAATCAACCACCATAGAATTTAGCATAAAAAACGGTAATCCGGAAAACCTAGTGAGCGATTGTGTGATTGTTGGCGTGTATGAATCACGAAAATTATCCGATGCTGCGCAAGCAATCGATCGTGCATCTAGTGGGTATATCAGCAATATCCTTAAATCTGGGGATATGGATGGTAAGTTAGAGGCGACCTTAATGTTACATAGTGTGCCTGGAATGCAGAGTGAACGAGTACTACTTGTAGGACTAGGCAAAGAATCCTCTTTTAAAGAAAAAGAATATTGTAAAGCCATACGTGCTTCGATTAAGACTTTGGCAAATACTGGCGCAAATTCTGTGGCTACTTATCTGGCAGAGTTGCCAGTTAAAGCGTTGGATGCACGCTGGAAAACTGCGCATATTGTTGAGGTTACTTTGGATGCGACGTATAAATTTGATGCCATCAAGAGAAAAGCTGAGGATAGTAAGGCCGCTCAGAAAGGTATTGTGAATTTGAGTATTTATGTTGCAGAAGTAGCTGATTTGCCGCTGGCAAAAGCCGGGCTTGCTGATGGACTGGCTTTGTCTCAAGGCGTGAGCTTGACGAAAGATTTAGGCAATTTGCCACCTAATGTTTGTACACCAACTTATTTGGCTGAACAGGCAAAGTTGCTTGGTAAAATTTATGATTTAAAAGTCGAAATATTAGAGCGAGATCAGCTTGCAAAGTTGGGCATGGGCTCATTTCTAGGGGTGGCACAAGGCAGTGAAGAGCCACCAAAACTGATCGTACTTCAGCATCTTAAGGGAAATAAGAATGATAAGCCGATAGTACTCGTTGGTAAGGGTATCACCTTTGATACTGGCGGCATTTCAATAAAACCTGGCGCTGAGATGGATGAGATGAAGTATGACATGTGTGGCGCAGCCAGTGTGCTTGGAACATTCAAAACCATTGCAGAAATGGATTTAGCACTTAATGTCATCGGCATTATTCCAACTTGTGAAAACATGCCTGATGGTCGTGCAGTCAGGCCTGGAGATGTGCTCACTAGTATGTCAGGGTTAACGATTGAGGTGTTAAATACAGATGCAGAAGGCCGTTTGATTTTGTGTGATGCACTTACCTATGCAGAGCGTTTTGAACCAAGTGCAGTGGTAGATATTGCTACACTTACCGGAGCTTGCGTGATTGCTTTGGGCCATCATGCTACAGGTCTCTTTAGTAATAATGACGATTTAGCCAAAGAATTATTGCTCGCAGGTGAAACTGCGCTTGATCGTGCATGGCATATGCCAATGTGGGATGATTACCAACCATTGTTAGATAGTAACTTCGCTGATATGGCAAATATAGGGGGGCGCGCGGGTGGAAGCATTACAGCAGCTTGCTTCCTATCGCGTTTTGCTGAAAAGTATGATTGGGCGCATTTGGATATTGCAGGTACAGCGTGGAAATCAGGTAAAGAAAAAGGTGGAACTGGACGTCCAGTACCACTACTTACTGAGTTTTTAGTTGCGCGGGCGCAGCAAGCGCATAAGTAAAATAGCGACATGACCCGTGTTGAATTCTTTTTTAATGTCCCAGATAAGTTAGCCAAAGCGTCAGAACTCTGCGCAAATGGGTTGGCTAAGGGGCATAGGCTGACTGTCTTTAGTCGCGATGATGGCATGAGTTTGGACTTACAGCAGAGGCTTTGGCAATACTCAGCCGCAAGTTTTCTGCCAAGCGTCAAGGCAGGCGATGTCTTAAGTCAGTTTACACCTATAGTTTTTGACACTAATGGTGAGTGTTTGCTTCAAGATGATATTTTGATCAATCTGCAAACGGATCACCCACCTTTTTTCAGCCGCTTTAGATTGTTGATTGAGTTGGTGGGTGATGATGATGCAGACAAAGCCTCTGCAAGAGCGCGCTTCAGATTTTATCGTGATCGAGGCTATGAGATTAAATCAAAGGATATGGCGCTTAGCTAATTGACGTGAGTAAGCTATTCCTCGCCATCAACTTTGAAGTTTGAACCATTGACAAGGATGCAGCCGTGCAAGAAGAAATTCCTCTATTGACAGAGATTCATGGTACCTCCACAAGTGCCAGTGGAAAATCAGCGAAGTTATCTACAGATTTGATTGCTGAAATCGTTGCTCAAATTAGGCCCCAAATAGAAGAAAAGATTGAAAAGTCAATTGCCCAAAAGTTCAGCATAAGTATGCGTGATGAACTGATGAGTGCGTTAGTCGGCGAGTTAGCCAATATTCAGATTACTAATCAAACTTATCTTGCTAATGCACTAAGTCAACAGTCTGAGCAACAGGCGCGACAAATGCAGGACAAATTTATGCAGATGCAACAGGCCTTAGAGGTCTCATTGCAGCAATACGCTAGTGTTGAACTGGCCTTAGGAAAACAAGAAAACCATGACAGTTTAAATGAGCTGATTAATGCTCAATTGGAACAGGCGCAGCTCGCCTTGACCGAGAGGGTTGAAAAGACCCTGGCTCAAGAAATAAAACTTGCCATTAAAAGCGCGCAGGAAGCAGTGATGGAGAGTACTGTCAATTTTGTGGATAAAGCAAAAGCTGACTGGGTTACAGAGATTCCACAGATGTTGCATGCAAGTGCTTCTATTATTAAAAAGGATTTAATTGAAGCTTTAACTAAGATCCAGGAACAAGGTTTAGCTGATGTGCAAAATAAAATTTCACTGGCACTCCCTTTGTTAGAGCAGTCGCTTAATAATCAGTTGCAAATGACCTTTAGCCAACTGGAAGTCACTACAGTCGAAAATGCTACGCAGAAGATGCAAGCACACATGGAGCAGTTAAAAATAAATCTTCTAGCTAATCAACAAAGTAGCCTTGAACATGAGTTTTCAGAAAAATATCGCGAGCTGATGCAGCAAACGCAAGCGGAACTTAGTGTCTATTTGAATGAATTGAATTTGCAATCGCAGCAGCAGTTAGAGCAAAAGCTAGGTGATACCTTTCCGGCATTGTATCAAGGGTTATCAAATGAATTGGGCGCAAGATTGAAGCAGGACTTCGAATTGTTGGCAGTCGAAGTGAGTAAGGATTTTCTTCAGTCGATTAGCGCTCAGTTGCCAGCGGTAGAGCAAATCTTAGGAAGTAAAGTGCTGGAAATTTTAGAGGCTGAAATGCCTAATATCAAACAAAAAATCTCAGTAAACGTTGAGGCAGAGGTAGTAAAATTGCTAGATTCAGTGCGACTAGTTTCCCATAAACCATTGCTTGGGAATGATTAATTATATGGCGTCGATAAGAATTTTATAGTCTTCAGCAGAAAGCAGAAGATTGCCAAGGACTTCTGCGTGTGGTCTAAACCTGAATATCCAAGCTTTATAAGGATCGTCATTAATTAATTCAGGGTTGTTAATCAAGTTTTGGTTAATTTCAACCACATCGCCATCAACCAAAGCATGTAGGTCGGAACCAGTTTTAACCGACTCAACTAAACCACAATACTTGCCTGCAGTAAGCTCGCTACCTATGCTAGGAGGTTCTATAAATACAATATCCCCAAGTAAATCTTGTGCATAATCAGTGATGCCTGCCTCCCAAACCCCATCTGTAGTTAGTTTTGTCCATAGGTGCTGTGAACTGTAAAGCAGATCTTTAGGGATATTCATTTTAAAGACTCAAGTAATATTCATATTCTAGATTGAAGAAGATACTGGCATAAATAAGCCAGTAAATTTAAATTCTCTCACATCTTAAATGATTGGCGAGTAGTTAAAAAAAATAAACGACAATATCTTGATGACAAACCTAAAGTTTTTATATAGTATTCACCTGTAACTGCATGAGATGGAACAAACTATTGGGATTTTATATGGCTAAACTTTTATTACTTTATATTGCATTAATACTGAGTGCCTCTCCCATGGCGGCACAAGCTGCGGGTAAAAAGTTACATAAACACCCATCGGCCAGCAAAAAGCATGTAATTACTCAAGATAATTCAAGCAATATCCAAGTGCATCATCGCTTGCAGGCTTCAAGGTCACTAAATGTTTATGCTACGGCTTATGACGGAAAAGGCACGCTGCAACTCGCTTCTTCTAAAGTTCTGGTCATTAACCAAACTACCGGTGCGACTTTGTATGCAAAAAATACCAATCAATCTACACCAATTGCTTCCGTTACCAAATTAATGACGGCCATGGTCATGCTGGATGCACAGTTACCTATGGATGATGTGTTGTCGATTGCTGATCAGGATGTTGACTATCTTAAGGGTACGCACTCCCGACTAAATGTAGGCACTTCTTTAACCCGTGCTGATTTACTGCAATTAGCCTTGATGTCTTCAGAAAATCGTGCCGCATCAGCATTGGCTCATAATTATCCAGGTGGTATTAACGCATTCGTGCATGCAATGAACCAAAAAGCCGAGCAGTTGGGTATGAAATCAACCCATTTCTTTGATGCTACAGGTTTGGATAGCAATAACGTTTCTACTGCAGAAGACTTAGCACGCATGGTAAACGCGGCCTATCATTATCCTGAAATTCGCCAAGTGACTACCACCGCTTCTCAATCGTATAATTTAAATGGTCATCGCAATCCTCTTAACTTTGTGAATACTAATGCCTTGGTGAGAAACGGAAATTGGGTTATAGGCTTATCCAAAACTGGCTTTATTAATGAGGCTGGACGCTGCCTAGTAATGCAGGCGGAAATTTCAAATCAACCGGTAATTATCGTATTGTTGGACTCTGTAGGCAAAATGACGCGAATTGCAGACGCCAACAGAATTCGTAAATGGATAGAACGTAATGATGCAAACTCTTTGGGTGGCAACGTTACCAGTTAAACTTTGACTTGATGCTGTGCTCAGGCACTTTATAGGTATAATTAAAAAAGCGGCTTAGTGTGATCTGACCCCCAAATGTTGGACTTTTAATTTGGGTTAAAAGATAAGGACTGATTTCTGTATTCCACAGGACTCAGTCCTTTTAATTTCGTCTTAATCCTTTCGTGAT
>Ga0316226_1000261_pt1 | contig 77781 bp, 50 predicted proteins | sample TBH18017metaG_FD_206009 | JGI IMG/M metagenome (GOLD analysis project Ga0316226, IMG submission 206009) | Freshwater microbial communities from Trout Bog Lake, Wisconsin, USA - TBH18017 | ecosystem: Environmental > Aquatic > Freshwater > Lake > Hypolimnion/Profundal zone | place: USA: Wisconsin...
TCTTCGGGTTGTGCTTCTGCAATACCTTCGTGATCGCCGCCGTCAGAGTGGTCTTGCCGTGATCGATGTGACCAATCGTCCCCACGTTGACGTGCGGCTTGCTGCGATCAAATTTTTCCTTGCCCATAAAAGTCCCTGCATCCCTTTCGTGGCTCGTACTACCCGTTGCAACCAGGGGCGCCGGCCATCCGGCTCCAGCCCCAGAACCTACTTGCCCTGCGCCCGGCCGATAATCTCATCGGCAATCATGCGCGGCGCCTCTTCATACCGGGCGAACTGCATCGAGTACGATGCACGCCCCTGCGTGGACGAACGAATGTCGTTCACATAACCAAACATTTCCTTCAGCGGCACAATGGCCTTGATCACCTGCGAACCCGCCAGGTGCTCCATGCCCTCAATGCGCCCGCGCCGGGAATTGATGTCGCCGATGATCGTCCCCATGTGCTCTTCGGGAACTGTGACTTCCACCGCCATCACCGGCTCCAGAAGCACCGGGCTGGCCTTGCGGGCCGCTTCCTTGAAGGCGATCGATCCGGCAAACTTGAACGCCATTTCGTTCGAATCCACTTCGTGGTAGCTGCCGTCAAACAGCGTCACCTTGATGTCCACCAGCGGATAGCCGGCCAGAATGCCCAGCTCAATCGCGCCCTGCACGCCCTGGTCGATCGGCTTGATGTACTCCTTCGGCACCGATCCGGCCTTGATGGCGTTGATAAACTCGTATCCCTTGCCCGGCTCGTTGGGCTCGATGCGCAGCTTGCAATGGCCGTAGTTGCCCGAGCCGCCGGTCTGGCGAATGTACTTGCCCTCCGCCTCGGCCGTCTTGCGAATCGTCTCGCGGAAGGCAACCTTGGGCTCGCCTACATTGGCCTCGACTTTGTGCTCGCGGCGCATGCGATCCACCAGAATCTCCAGGTGCAGCTCGCCCATGCCGCTGATAATCGTCTGCCCGGATTCCTCGTCGGTCCTCACCTTGAACGTCGGATCCTCGTCGGCCAGCCGCGACAGCGCTATGCCCATCTTCTCCTGGTCGGCCTTGGTCTTCGGCTCAATCGCCACCGAGATCACCGTCTCCGGGAAGGTGATCGCGCCCAGCGCGATCGGGTGATGCGGCGCGCTCAGCGTGTCGCCCGTCTTCATGTCCTTCAGGCCCACGCAGGCGCAGATGTCGCCGGCCAGCACCTCGGTCACGTCCTCGCGCTTGTTGGCGTGCATCTTCACCAGCCGCCCAATGCGATCGGTCTTGCCGGTGCGCGGATTCAGAATCGTGTCGCTGGTCTTGATCGAGCCCGAATAGACGCGGATAAAGCACAGCTTGCCGAATGGATCATTGATGATCTTGAAGGCCAGCGCCGCCAGCGGCTCGGAGTCTTCGCACTTGCGGCTCACAATCTGATTGTGGTGCGAGGGATCGATGCCCTCCACCGGAGGCTTGTCGATCGGGCTGGGCAGGTAGTCCACCACCGCGTCCAGCAGCGTCTGAATGCCCTTGTTCTTGAATGCCGTTCCGCAGATCACCGGGAAGACCTTCAAATCGATCGTTGCCTGCCGGATGCCGGCCTTCAGCTCGGCGATCGAAGGCGTCTCGCCTTCCAGGAACTTCTCCAGCAGCACGTCGTCGGTCTCGGCGATCACTTCAATCAGCTGCAGCCGGAAGGCTTCGGCCTTCTTCTGCAACTCGGCGGGAATCGGCTCAATGTCGTAGTTCGATCCCATGGCTTCGTCGTGCCAGATGATGGCATTCATCTCCACCAGGTCAATCACGCCCTTGAAGTTGGCTTCCGCGCCGATGGGAATCTGCAAGGCCACGGGCCGCGCGCCCAGCCGCTTGCGAATCGTGTCCAGAACATGCTCGAAATCCGCGCCGTTCTTGTCCATCTTGTTCACAAAGCAGATACGCGGCACCTTGTACTTGTCGCCCTGCCGCCATACCGTCTCCGTCTGCGGCTGCACGCCAGAGACCGAGTCAAACAACGCCACCGCGCCGTCCAGCACGCGCAGCGAGCGCTCCACCTCGGCCGTGAAGTCCACGTGCCCCGGGGTGTCGATAATATTGATGCGCACATCTTTCCACGTGCAGGTCGTCGCCGCCGAAGTGATCGTAATGCCGCGCTCCTGCTCCTGCTCCATGTAGTCCATGGTCGCAGTGCCTTCATGCACCTCGCCGATACGGTGGGTGATGCCGGTATAGAACAGGATGCGCTCTGTCGCTGTCGTCTTTCCGGCGTCAATGTGCGCCATGATTCCGATGTTCCGGCAGCGATTCAGAGGTATAGTGCGAGCCACGGCATTTTTTCCTTGCAGGCGTCTGGCCTGCGGTTCCGGCTAGCTGCCAGCTTTCAACTGCTAGCCTCTAGTTCGCTTTACTACAAAGCCGCACCGTGCGGCCCCACATCTTAATCCGCCACTAAATCAGCTGAAAGCTGAAAGCTAATAGCTGAAAGCCGCCTTACCAGCGGTAGTGCGCGAAAGCCTTGTTGGCCTCGGCCATGCGGTGTACATCTTCCTTCTTCTTCATCGCCGCGCCGCGCCCGTTGGCCGCATCCAGCAGCTCGTTGCCCAGCTTGTCGACCATGCCTTTTTCCCCGCGATTGCGGCCGTACGTAATCAGCCAGCGAATCGCCAGCGACGTGCGCCGGTCCGGGTTGACCTCGATCGGAACCTGATAATTGGCGCCGCCCACGCGACGGGTCTTTACTTCAAGCAGCGGCTTGCAGTTTTCTACCGCCTTCTTGAACAGCTTCAGCGCGTCGTCGCCGCCGCCCTTCTCCTCCAGGTTCTTCATCGCCTGGTAGAAGATGCCCTGGGCCGTCGACTTCTTCCCGCCCCACATCATCGAGTTCACAAACTTGGTCACAAGCGTCGACCCGTAAACCGGATCAGGCGCCACTTCCCGCTTCGCAATGTGCCCTTTTCTTGGCATGGTTCTCAAATTCCTCTGCGCCCAAAGGCGCTTCGCTCACTGCCCTAGTCCGGGTTCCAACCACCGTCCCGGAACCGTGTTTCAAGGATTTGGATCTCGGTTTCGGGAGCATCCTGTTCCCTATTCCCTGACCCCTATTCCCTGCTCTTCTACTTCTTGCCTGGCGCCGCGCCGCCCTTGGCGCGCTTGGCCCCATACTTTGACCGGCTCTGCTTGCGGTTGGCCACGCCCACTGAGTCCAGCGTGCCGCGAACCACGTGATAGCGAACGCCGGGCAGATCCTTCACACGGCCGCCGCGGATCAGCACAATCGAGTGCTCCTGCAGGTTGTGGCCAATGCCGGGAATGTACGTCGTAACCTCGATGCCGTTGGTCAGGCGCACGCGAGCTACCTTGCGCAAAGCCGAGTTCGGCTTCTTGGGCGTCTGGGTATACACGCGGGTGCAAACACCGCGCCGCTGCGGCGAAGCCTGCAACGCCGGCGATGCCGTCTTGTAGCGGGGGGCCGTGCGGCCCTTGCGAACGAGCTGATTAAATGTCGGCAAACTGAAACTCCTTACCTCAAAACCCTGCAAATCCAAAATCTTCAGCCGCGCGCAAGCCCCTCGGGCTCCTCCGGCCATGAACGGCAATCTTGCCGTACACGCGCACAGAAGCCCCGTTTTGCTGCTTCGCGTCTGCCTTCGTTCCCATCTCAGACGAGAACCGGGACGGTGGCCGGGCGTTCTCCCGCAATCTCCAGGAAAAGCCGACTCCGTTTCGCCGATTCCGGCCTGCATAGCCCTCCAAGGTGGAGAACGCGCAGGCGCCGTAGCGATATTGCCCCAGCCCCTCGCAAGAAAGGAGCATATTCCGGGACCTGTCTGGCCGGGCATCCATCCTGCCTGCCCTGCCTTTGGGGGCCAACCCTTGCCTCATACCGCCCGGCCGGGTTGCCCATACGCCACAAGTCCGTTAAGACACACGGACAGAGACGTTCTTGCGGAACCTTTTAACAATAACAAGAAACTCGGATGGGGTCAATGAATTTGGCCGCATTCAAATGAAAACGCCCACGCCCTCCCCTCGCTCCCCCACCCCTCCCGGCAGAACAGCTTCGCCCCGCCTCGCCTTTGCCCCGCTGCCTCGCCCCGCCGCGCCGTCCGCTTTGCCCTCCACCCGGAGTCCTGGCATGCCTCAATCGCGCCCGGCAACCCACCCGCATAGAACCTGAATAATTCGGTAAATTTCATATTTTGCAATAACATAACGGCTTCAAGATAGGTTATTCATATAAATTCAGAACGATTCAGAGGCTTTTCTCCCCACCCTGCGGTACTGTTCTTGTGGCGCCAATAAGCCCCTGCGGCTCCAGACGCCTTAAGCAAGGAGGACACCATGTCCAATCTCCCATCTGCCTCCGTCGCCGCCCCGCGGCAACGCATCGCAAACTTCCTCACCCCTGCCTCCACCCCCTCGCCCTCGCGCGTCCTGGCCATCGCCCTCTTCGCCCTGCTCCCCGCCTTGCACGCACCTGCCCAATCCCCTGAGAAAACCCTCGCCATTCCCAACCATACCCCTCCCCAGGTGCTTGACGGCTCCGCCATCCGCGTCGGCCGCTACAACCCCAGCCAGATGCTCCGCCTCGCCATCGCCGTCACCCCCCCCCACATGGCCCAGGAAGAGAAGTTCATCCACGATGTCACCACCCCCGGCTCGCCCATCTTTCACCAGTACCTGTCAGCCGACGAGTGGAACGCCCGATTCGCCCCTTCCGCTCAGGATGAGCAGAGCATCGTCGACTGGGCCAACAGCCAGGGACTCACCGTCACCGCCCGCTTCCCCAATCGCCTCGACATCGACCTCGAAGCTCCGGCAGCTGTCATTGAAAAAGCCTTCGGCGTCAACATCAACAGCTACCAGGTCGGCCAGGAGGTCGACTTCTCCAACGACCGCGATCCCGTCCTGCCCGCCGGCATCGCCGGCCACGTTACCGCCGTCCTCGGCCTCAACAACATCCAGCGCCTCCACGGCGCCATGCGCGGCTCCGACGAAAAAGGCCCCGATTACACCCCTGGACCCGTCTACCGCGAACTGGAACCCGTCCGGCACGACGGCGATCCCTCCCGGCTTCCCGTCGAAAACGCCCTCGCAACCCCTAACTACACAAGCGGGTTTTACGACCCATCCGACCTCTATAGCGCCGGCGCCTACGACTTCAACGCCCTCCAGGCACTCGGCCACTGCTGCAACCCCCATAACGATTCCGGCGGTTCACCCCCAGACTCCTCCATCGCCATCGCCGCCTACGGCAACATCAACAGCGCCGATATCAACGGCTTCCTCAACGCCTATCCCTATCTGGCGGCCAACGTCAGCGTCGTCCAGATCGATGGCCAGATCACCTGCACCCCCAAGGCCCCGGCAACCACCTGCTACAACTACTCCGATGAAGCCAGCCTCGACACCGAGTGGGCCCTGGCCACCTCCAACAGCTTCGGCTCCTGGGTCCAAACCGCACACATCTACACCTACGAGGGAAACAACGGCTTCGGCAGCATGTATGACCTCTACAACGCCATCCTCAAAGCCAACAAGACCAAGGTTTCCTCCACAAGTTGGAGCTGCACTGAAAACTACGGCTGCAGTTCGTCCTTCATGAGCGGCGCCCATGCCATCTTCAACAACCTCGTCGGCCAGGGATGGACCCTCATTGCCGCCTCCGGCGACCGAGGCGCACCCGACGACTGCGTCCATGTCTCCGTCGCCTTCCCCGGCTCTGACCCTGACTTTGTCAGCGCCGGTGGCACCACCATGAATCTCAACTACCCCACTGACAACTTCACCAGCGAAGTCGCCTGGCAGGGCGGCCAGAAAGCAAACTCCTGCGCCCCGGTCAACGGCTCAGGCGGAAACAACGGTGGCAGCGGCGGCGGCGTCAGCGTCGTCTATGCCAAGCCCTCCTGGCAGAGCAGCCTCTCCGGCTCCGGCCGCCTGGTCCCCGATATCTCCCTCAACGCCAATGTCGGCCAGAACTACTACTTCAACGGAGGTCTCCACGGCACCGGCGGCACCAGCATCGTCGACCCCGAAATGGCCGGCTTCTTCGCCCAGGAAAACGCCTACCTCGCCTACATCGGAAGCATCTGCGGCGGCAACCACGCCTCCGCCTGCACCCCCATCGGCGCACCCAATCCCGTCCTCTATTACGAGGGCATCCACAACTACTCCCAGCACAACCCCTATTACGACATCACCTCCGGCTGCAACTCCAACAACATCACAACCGCCGGCAAACTCACTTACTTCTGTGCCGCGAACGGATATGACGAGGTCACCGGGTGGGGCGCCTTCAACGCCCTCCAGCTCGCCTGGTCCCTCAACTGGGGCGTGCTCAACAACTTCGCCAACGGCATCCCCTCGGTCGGCTTCACCGGCCCCGCCACCAACCGCTGGTACAACAGCGGCGCCGCCGTCTACTGGGCCGTCAACGACTACGACGGCAACGTCTCCAATCCCCATCACGTCGGCATCGCCGGCTTTACCCAGGGCTGGGACTCCATCCCCGCCGATCCCGCGCTCGGCTCCCGCTCCAGCACCGGCAACTCCTACTTCTCCGGTCCGCAATTCGCCAACGTCAGCACCGGTTGCCTGGCCCTCGTCAGTGGCTCGGGCGGCTGCTCCGGCGGCGTCAGCCAGGGATGCCACACCGTACACGTCCGCGGATGGAACAACGAAGGATGGTCCACCGGCGACGCAACCTACGGCCCCGTCTGCTATGACTCCGTCCCGCCGGCCACCGCCTCCTCCACAAGAATCGGCAGCGGCAACTCGGTCCAGGTCACGCTCACCGCGACTGACCCCGGCGCCTCCAACAGTACCGGCTCCGGTGTCGCCGCCACTTATTACTCGGTCGACAACGCCGCCTGCGTCCCCGCGGCGGCATCGAGATGCATCGCCTACAGGGGCGCCTTCTCCATCAGTGGGGCCGGCGCCCACACCCTCCGCTACTTCAGCCTCGACGTCGCCGGCAACGCGGAGTCCGTACACACCCAATCGATCTCCGTTCGCTAAACCGCAACCCAAAACCCGCCAGACACAACGAGGCGCGCCGGACATGTTGCCCGGCGCGCCTCGTCTCTTTGTCGCGCGCGATTTGCTTCCAGTTCAGACGGCGATGGGCCTTTGCCCGCCAACCGTCCCGCGTTCCCAACCGACCTTATTCCACCGAGTGCAGCTTCCAGGCCCCATCCTCAAACGAGAAATCTGCCTGCCGCTTCGTGCTCAGCTTGTTGCCGGGGTTGTGCGCCATGTCCACCAGCGGCCCCGGAAGTCCTTCCAGATTCACCGCTTCGCTGAATGAGGCGCCCTTGGCCGTCGAGACGCCGGCAACCACTTCATCCTGAATGTCGCCAAGGTCCTTCGCTTTCAAGTGATTGGTGACCACAGAGGTCACTACCACCGCATAGTGCGGGTCCTTGGCCGTCTCCGGATGCCACTGGATCACGTCGCCGCCACCGGGCAGCTTCACCACCTTCTTCCCATCCGGCGTCAGCGTAAAGTCGCCCCAGAAACCGTTCGGGTACCGCTTCGTCTCAACCCAGTACTTGGCAAGAACGCCGGCGCCCATACCCTGGTCCGTCACCGTGATGTTGACGCCCGCCGCCGGAGCCGCGTCATACTTCGCCTGGATCATCGCCAGTGCGTTGGCCTGCGTCAGCTCAGGCGTCGACTTGCAGCCGGCCACAAACATGCCCGCTACCAACACAAGCGCCGCAAATACCTTCAAATTCCACGTGTTTTTCACTTTTCCTCCATAGACCGCATGAAATGGTTCAAGTTCTTTCGACTCGCCATTTTTCTCCTACTTTCACTCGCTGTCAATAGCATTGCAAGTGACCCTGAGCACAGGGGCTTATCTTTCCCCCGCGAACTGCCAAAACAGCCTCGCGAGCCTCGCAAAAAATGCCCCCCGCGCCCTCAAAAAACAGCTTCAATAAATCCGGATTGCGCTTTGAGCATAGTCGATGAGCACCCTGCCCTTCCACCTCCACCCAAAAATTCCTGCCCTCCCTGCCTCCACCCTCAAAATCCTCACTGCCCCCCATCCGCCGTCAGCCGCCCCACCAGCAACTCCAGAAACCCCTTCTCGTCCGACTGCAAACAAACCTGCGCGTTCGCTCGCCCCTCTCCCGGCCGCGTAAATCCCTCCCCATCCACCTCCAGATGCATTGCCTTGGCTGGGCACAAATCCGGCCGGAACGTGTACGCCACCGCCACCGGGTCAAACAGCGTCGGCGCCGGCATATGCCCCCCGTTCGCCGCCAGCCATTGGTGGTAGAGCAGCGTGATCTGATCCGTCAACGGGCTCCCGTGCGCAAAAATCCGCTCCCGCCCCGCCGTCTCCAAATGCACCTGCGTCGAGTCCAGCGGCATCACATACACCGGCACGCCCACAGCCAGCAGCGCCTTTGCCCCCGCCGGATCGCACTTGATATTCCACTCCGCATCCGCCGGCCGCCGCGCCCCGCCCTCGCCGTCATACCCCCGATACACGCTCCCCCCCATGATCACCACTCGCTTCAGCTTCCGGAACGTCTCCGCATCCCGCTCAATCGCCGCCTGCACGTTAAACAGCGGCCCAATCGCAATCAGCGTGATCTCCCCCGGATGCGCCCGTATCTGGCTCAGCAGAAACTCCACCCCATCGCCATGCGCCTTCTTCGGCGCCTGCCGCGCATACGCCCTCTGGCTCATCGCCTCGTCATGGGGCGTCGCCACTCCCGCCAAAACCGGAATCTCCCCCCGCCCCACCGCACCCAGGTACCGGTCCACCAGCCGCGCCCGCAGCTCCGTATCCCGAAACTCCGTCGTCACCCCCAGCAGCTTCAGCTCCGGCGACCGCAACACCAGCCCCAGCGCAAACGCATCGTCAATATCGTCGCCAATATCGGTGTCCAGAACCACCAGCTGCGGCGTCGTCCCCGGCGCCTGCCCAACGGCCTGCCGCGCCCCCACCGCCGCCAACCCCAACGCCACTCCGCAAACTCCCGCCAAAACTCGCTCAATCGTCATGCACACCACTCTAACCGCTCCGCCCCGCCCCCGAATCCTCTCCCCCCATGTTTTCCTCATCCGCCTCTCCGCCCCTTTCGCCCATCGATTACCATGATCGCTGCCATTCATTGCCACCCGCATCTTCAAGTGAAGGAGCCTGCCATGCCCTCCCTCCCAAAGCCCAACCCAAGCCGTCGCCGTTTCCTCAAGCAATCCACCCTCGCCGCCCTTGCCTCTACTCTCGCCCCCAGCCGGTCCCTCCACGCCGACCCGTCCACGCCCCAGCCCGCCGCCAAAACCCGTGCCCCCCTCACCCCCGGCGCCTTCTATCCGTTGCCCCTCGGCTCCATCCGTCCCCTCGGCTGGCTCCGCGACCAGCTCCAAATCCAGGCCAACGGCCTCAGCGGCCACCTCGACGAAATCTGGCCTGACGTCGGCCCCAACAGCGGATGGCTCGGCGGCTCCGGCGAGTCCTGGGAGCGCGGTCCTTACTTCCTTGACGGCCTCATCCCCCTCGCCACCCTCCTCGACTCGCCCCGCCTCAAAGCCAAAGCCCAAAAATTCATTGACTGGACCCTCACCCATCAGGCCTCCACGGGCATCATCGGCCCCGCCACCAACGACGACTGGTGGCCCCGCATCGTCATGCTCAAAGCCCTCACCCAATACCACGAAGCCACCGCCGCCCCCCGCGTCCTCTCCGTCCTCGACCGCTACCTTCGCTATCAACTCGCCGAACTCCCCCGCCGCCCCCTCCGCGACTGGGGCAAATTCCGCTGGCAAGACAATCTCCTCACCGTCCTCTGGCTCTACAACCGCACCGGCTCGCCCTACCTCCTCGACCTCGCCCGCCTGCTCCATACGCAGGGCTACGACTGGCTCGCCCAGTACGCTAACTTCCAATACACCCAGCGCATCACCCCCGAGTTCATCCACCTCAGCGAAGGCAACGGCCTCAAAGACCTCGCCCTCGCCACCCACGGCGTCAACAACGGCCAGGCCATCAAAACCGGCCCCGTCTGGTCCCAGGTCTCCGGCTCCCAATCCGACCGCCATGCCGTCCTCGTCATGCTCGCCGCGCTCGACAAATACCACGGCCTACCCAACGGCATGTTCTCCTGCGACGAGCACTTCGCCGGACTCGACCCCTCCCAGGGCTCTGAGTTCTGCACCGTCGTCGAAGCCATGTTCTCCATCGAGCACTCCCTCGCCATCCTCGGCGACCCCTCCCTCGGCGACCGCCTCGAGCGCCTCGCCTTCAACGCCCTCCCCGGAACCCTCACCGACGACATGTGGGCCCACCAGTACAACCAGCAGCCCAACCAGGTCGAGTGCAGCCTCCACCACAAGCCCTGGACCACCGACGGGCCCGAGTCCAACCTCTTCGGCCTCGAACCCAACTTCGGCTGCTGCACCGCCAACTTCCACCAGGGATGGCCCAAGTTCGCCGCCAGCCTCTTCTTCCTCTCCGGCGCGCCAGACACAGACACAAACGACGGCCTGGTCGCCGCCGTCTATGCCCCCTGCGAACTCCGCACCCTGCTTCGCGGTACGCCCATCCACATCCTTGAAGAAACCAGCTACCCTTTCCGCGGCACAGTCCGCATCACCGTCAACCCCGCCTCCCCGCTCAACTTCCCGCTCCAGCTCCGCATCCCCGCCTGGGCCGCCGCAGCCACCCTCACCGTCAACGGCAAATCCGAGCCCAGCCCCACCCCAGGCACCTTCGCCACCCTCACCCGCACCTGGCAATCCGGCGACCGCGTTGAACTCGTCTTCCCCTTGGTCCCGCGCATCTCCCGCTGGTTCCACGACTCACTCGCCATCGAGCGCGGCCCGCTCGTCTTCAGCTACGGCATCGGAGAAAGCTGGGTCAAGCTCCGCGACCGCGGCCTCACCGCCGACTGGCAGGTCTTCCCCACCACCCCCTGGAACTACGCTTTGAATGTGGACCCGGCCAACCCCGCCAACTCCATCGCCGTCACTGAAACCCCAGTCGGCCCAGCCCCCTTCACCCGCCAGGGCGCACCTGTCCATCTCAGCGTAAAAGCCCGCAAGCTCACCGAATGGCGCGCCGAAGACGGTGCCGCCAACCCCCTCCCCCCAAGCCCCGTCACCACCACCGAGCCCGAAGAAACCATCCAGCTCATCCCCTACGCCGCCGCCAAGCTCCGCATCACCGCATTCCCCCTATGCAAAAGCTAAGCTGGCTCTTGGGTGGAGTGTCAAGAATTCACAGCATGACTCTGGTAGTCATCCAGAACATCCTGACTCGCGCTAACGAGTTAGTTCTGAAATGACAGCTTCAAGCGCCTGCTGAAGCCACTGAGGTTGAAGACGCGGTCATCCTGAGCGAACGCGCGCCCCAAACGCATTTCAGCTTGGGGGTGGTGAGTCGAAACATCGGCATTTGTCCTGGAAGTTAAAATGAATGAGTTGCGGTCATCCTGAGCGAACGCGCGCCCCAAACGCATTTCAGCTGCGGGTGGTGAGTCGAAACATCGGCATTTGTCCTGGAAGTTAAAATGAATTAGTTGCGGTCATCCTGAGCGAACGCGCGCCCCAAACGCATTTCAGCTTGGGGGTGGTGAGTCGAAACATCGGCATTTGTCCTGGAAGTTAAAATGAATTAGTTGCGGTCATCCTGAGCGAACGGGGCCCCAAACGCATTTCAGTTTGGGGGTGGTGAGTCGAAGGATCTGAATTTGTTCTTCAACGAAACTCTTCAGACACCCCTCAAGCCCACCGCACTTCCCAAGTCAGCGCCTTCCCCACCTCACTCGCCCCCTTCATTCGGATCGCCCCCGCCGCCAACCCCTGCGCCGCCCCATTCACCTTCACCCCCGTCACGCGCGCCCGCTCCGCCGCGGTCAGCTCAATCTCAATCTCCCACTCTCCCGCCGCGGAAGGCTCATACCACCCGCTATACCCGCTCTTCGTCTTCTTCACCCCCACCAGCGCCGACGTGAACTCATACTCCGCCATCGGCAGCGCCGGCGCCAGCTTCAACCCGCTCGCGTTAAACTCCAGCCCCAGCAGCTTCGCCGCCGTATACAGCGGCCACGCATGCTGGTGCAGGCACGCCACCGGAAAATCCGTCCAGTTCGCGCCCCAGTCATTGCGCTCCTTCGGGTCCGGCGAGCTCGCATCCGCATACTGCGTCTCCCCCGGATGCGGCGAAAGCACGCTCCGATAAAAGTCCGGCCCGCTCCACGTCCCGTACCAGATCTTCGGATACGCCTCCGCATGGGCCGCCAGCGTGTTCTTCTTCCATTCATCCCACGCCATCGCCCCGTCCTGCTTGGCCAGCGCCCAAATCAGCGTCCCGTTGATTGACGCCCAAACCCCGCCATTCTCCAGCGTGCCGATCGGGCTCCCGAATGCCGGCGTGCCCTTGCTCTGGATCATCGCCCCAATCGGCGAAGGCTTGCGCACCATCTCGTCCATCGCCTTCACCAGCGTCCCGCTCTGCTCCGCCGTTGCCGCGCCGCCAATCATCGCCCAGGGCTGCGGTTCCAGCCAAAGCTGATCGTTGCCCAGCCAACCCAGGTGCGGTCCAAGCCATACCCGGCTAAACCACCGCCCGGCCCACTGCGCCCGCAATGCCACCCGCTGCGCCTCCGCCTTGCCCCTGGCCTCTGCCGCCACCTTGGCATCGCCCATATAAGCCAGCAGCCGCGCATAGTGGTCCAGCACATAGCAGGCCATCGCCGAGTTCAGCAGGCTCTCGCCCTTCTCCGCCACTTCCCCCTTCAGCTCCGCCGGAACCAGGTTCTCCACAATCCCGTCGTTCCAGTCCCCATGCAGCACGCGAATCAGCCCGTGCTCGCCCACCCCAATCACATCCACAAAATGACGGAACGCCCGCATCACCAGCTCGCCCACCGTCGGGTCCCCCGCCTCCGCCGTCTGCCGCGGATACAGTGGGATCCGCTCCTCCAGGAACGCCTTGTCTCGCGTCGCCAGCACGTATTCGCTCACCGCCCAAAGCAGCCACATCTCCTGGTCGCTCGGCAAAAACGGGCTCGGCATCGGCACCCCGCTGCCCACGATCCCATAAGGAATCGACCCGTCCGGCTGCGTCTCCTTCAGCGTGTACCGGATAATCCCCTTCACAATCTTCGGATCGCTGAAGATAAACGGCAGCGAGTGCTGCAGCGGATCGCGCGCCGCCCCCTGAAACCCAAACACATACTGGTACACGCACCCCTGCGACAAAATCGGCTCGCGGAAAAAGCTGTCCTGCGTCATCGCGCTGCGCAGATAGTAGTTATGCCACGAAACCTCCCGCTCCACCCACGGCTCGCCCAGCGTCCTCAGCCGCACTCCGCCCGCCTTCCAATGCTCGCTTGACCGCGCCAGCAGCTCCTCCGCATCGCCGCTATACCGCCGCACAAGCCCATCCAGCCCAAACCCCTCCGGCAAATATCCATAAAGAAACGCCAGCGTCACCGTCTTCCCCGCCGCCAGCTTCAACTCCCGCTCAATCAGGTGCGCGCTCTCCAGCCCCTTCGCGCCTGCATTCCTGCCCAGCTTCTCCTTCAGCCCCGCGGGATTCGCCCCGCCCCCCGCGCCAAAAAACGCCGCCCCATCCGTGGCGTAGCCATCCATCGGCCCATCCAGCGAAATCAGAAACGTATGCGGCGGAGTCAGGTCCTCCATGGACGTCCCCGGCGCCAGATCCGGCAGCTTCGCCGCCGCCTTCACCTTCGCCCAGATCCCCTCGTCCAGTGCCGTACGCCCCAGGAACCGCTGCTTCTCCAGCAGCCCATGCCCGTTCGCCGTCACCTCAAAGCTGTGCTCAAACCGCTCCGCGAGCGCCCGCCTGAATGCTCCCCCGCCGTGTTTCGGGTCCTTCACCGCCCCGGCCTCCAGCAGTGCGCGGTCTGAAAACTGGTAGTTGCTCGCCCCCCAGTACTCCACCCACCGCGCCTCCGCCGCTTCCTTGCCGTGGTTCGTAATCTTCACCAGCGAAATCAGCACCGGATCGTCCCCAAACGGCGCAAACACCGTCTGATCCACCGTGTACTGCCCGCCCTTCACCACCTTCCGCAGATACCCTTCCCCAAGCGTCCGTTCAAAGCTCTCACCCTGGCCTGCATAGTACGTGCCCACCACCGTCTTGCCGTCCGTCAGGTACCCGATCCCCCCGCCATACCGGTTCTCCGCCGGCCAATAATCGTTCAGATACTTCGGCGAGCCCTCGTCCTGCCTCACCTGCACATATCCAAAATTCGAGGCCACGCCCACCACCCGGTCGTTGCCCACCAGGTGCAGGTGGTCCGTCCCGCCCAGAAACTCCGCATGCGTCGGCGTCACCGCGCTCTTGTCCGTCACCTGGTCGCAGGTATACCGGTACGCCGGCAGCCCAAACCTGTCCGTAATCCACTCGCCAAAGTGCCCTGACCCATAAGCCTTCTTCGGCTCGCCTGCCATCGCCGCTTTCTCCAGCAGTCCCGCCAGCGCGCGCTGGTTCAGTCCCACCGTGATCCCCGCCCCCGCCAATCCCATAAACTTGCGACGATTCATCCTTGCCCCCCAAAAACTTCGCACACCATTCTGCCAGATCGCGCCCATCCTCCGCTCCACACCTCCCTGAACGCTCAAGGCTGCCCACGGCAAATTGACGCGCCCCAACGCCCCGCGCTATGCTGCCGCCGGGCAAACTTCACCGCTGCCCCCGCATCTGAAATGAAAGTGGGTCTCAATGAACGGCCGCGAACGCATCCTCGCCATCATGGACGGCAAACCGGTTGACCGTCTCCCTCTCATGCCCATCACCATGATGTTTGCCTGCGACCGCGTGGGCGCAAAATACCGCCAATACGTCACCGACTACCGCGTCATGGCTGAGGGCCAGGTCCGCACCGCCGAAATGTTTGACCTCGACCAGGTCTCCGGAATCTCCGACCCCACCCGCGAAGCCACTGACCTTGGCGCAAACGTCCAGTTCTTTGACGATCAGCCCCCCGCCATGGACGAGTCCCACGCCCTGCTCGCCGATAAATCCATCCTCGGCGGCCTCAAGTTCCCAGACCCCCTCGGCGGCGGACGCATGCACGACCGCGTCAAGTCCATCGCCCTCATGAAAGAGAAAGTCGCCGGTGAAAGAATCGTCGAAGGTTGGATCGAAGGCCCCACCGGCCAGGCCGCTAACCTCCGCGGCATCAACACCCTCATGCTCGACTTCTACGACGATCCGCCGTTCGTCCGCGACCTGCTTGAATTCGTCGTCGAGATGGAACTCCGCTTCGCCAAGGCTCAATACGATGCCGGCGCCGAGCTCATGGGTGTCGGCGACCCCGCCGCCTCGCTCATCGGCCGCGCCCTCTTCGCCGAGTTCATCGTTCCCTATCAGAAAAAACTCGTCGACGGCATGAAGGCCATCGGCCTCCGCACCCGCTCCCACATCTGCGGGCGCACCACCAACATCTCCGACCTCCGCGCCCAGCTCGGCTACGACATCCTCGACATCGACAGCAAGGTCAACATGGCCGACGCCCGCGCCAAAATGGGCCCAGATGCCCTCATCCTCGGCAACGTCGATACCGTCGCCGTCCTTCAGCGCGGCAACGAAGCCGACGTCCTCGCCGCCGTCACCAAATGCCACCATGACGCCGGCCCCCGCTGGATCATCGGCGCCGGCTGCGAGGTCCCCCGGGAAACATCCCTCGCCAACATGATGCAGCTCACCAACTACGCCCGCTCCCACAAACCGGAGTAGCTGAGTGCCCCATCCATTCGCAGCTTCTTCGCGAATGGGTGGGATACCTCAGACCTCAACCCGCCAACCGCCAACTCACCACCAAAGCCATGTGCCCCATGTCTGGATTCTCAGACATGGGATACCACAAACGTGAACTCCGCCCGCCGAAGGCAATTGGGCAGGTGGGCAGGTGGCCCGTGCCCCATCCATTCGCAGCTTCATCGCGAATGGGTGGGAGACCACAATCCTCAACCACCCAGCCGCCCCTTCATCGCCGCAATGTGCGCCTGTGCCCCATCCATTCGCAGCTTCATCGCGAATGGGTGGGATACCTCAGACCTCAACCCGCCAACCGCCAACTCACCACCAAAGCCATGTGCCCCATGTCTGGATCTTCAGACATGGGATACCACAAACGTGAACTCCGCCCGCCGAAGGCAACTGGCCCCATCGCAGGTGGCCCGTGCCCCATCCATTCGCAGCTTCATCGCGAATGGGTGGGAGACCACAATCCTCAACCACCCAGCCGCCCCTTCATCGCCGCAATGTGCGCCGGCGTTGACCCGCAACACCCGCCCAATATCTTCACATGCTTGGCAATCGGCGCCATCAGCGCCGCCAAAGCATCCGGCCCGCAGTGGTAAACAATCTCGCCGCCCTGGTCATCCGGCTGCCCCGCATTCGGTTGCAGCATCAGCGGCAGCCCTGAGGCACCGTGCAGCCGCTCCAGCAGCAGCAAAAAATCCGCCTCCTGCGCCAGCCGTCCGCAGTTCGCCCCCACCACGTCCGCGCCGCCTTCCAGCGCCACCTTTGCCAGTTGCTCCGGCCGCGCCCCCATCATCGTCCGCGGCCCCGATTTCGTCGGATCGAACGCCCCCGTCACAATCACAAACGGAGCCTTCAACTCCTTCGCCACCTCCAGAGCCAGCCGCACCTCGTCCAGCCCGCTCTGCGTCTCCAGCAGAATCGCGTCCGCCCCGCCTTCCAGCAGCGCCCCCATCTGCACCAGCAACGACTCCCGCAGCTCTTCCGGCTTCAGGCTCCCCACCGGCTCCAGCAACTCCCCGCAAGGCCCCACGCTGCCCAGCACCCAGCCTTTGCTCCCAATCGCTTCCTTCGCAATCCGAGCCCCGGCCCGCGCAATCTCCGCCTGCTTGTCCGCCAGCCCATGCTTGCCCAGCGCAAACCGGTTGCTGCTGAACGTGTTCGTCGAAATCAGCCGCGACCCCGCCTCCACATACGCCCGATGAACCTGCCCCACCAGCTCCGGATGCGTCAGGCACCACGAGTCGCCGCAGGTGTTCATCTCCAGCCCCAGCTTTTGCAGCTCCGTCCCCATCCCGCCGTCTGAAAACAGCAGTCCATCCTGTCCAATCGCTTCCTTCAGCGTCATCCTCGCACCTCTTGTCCGATCATTTCCGCCATTATATCGGCGCACTGCGCAGCCCGTCCGCGCCCCGCTTCCCGTGCTCTATAATTCCGTTGCTCTTCAAAGAGGCCCCATGAAGAAACTCTGGCTCCTTGCCCTCCCTGCTCTCTCCCTTGCCCTGCTCGCCCTCCACGCCGCCCCCGCTCCCCAGCGCGAGGCCCGCACTCCCTACTACGCCATCACCCTCACCCCCGACGGCGCAGCCCTCCAGTCCCTCCAGATCGATTCCCTCGGCCAGAGCGACTTCCGCCCCACCGCCCTCTTCCCGCCCCAAACCAATCCCGCCGCCACCCCCTCCTGGCGCTTCGCCTTCACCCACAACGCCTTCTCCATGGTCAGCGTCTACTCCCCCGCCGCGCCCCCGGCGCCCATGACCCTCCGCTTCGATCCCGAGCGCTCCCACGCCACCCTCCTCGGCCTCGTCAACGCCGGCCAGGTCGCCCTCCCCGCCGTCCTCTACCTCCCTGAGCAGGGCGCCCTCCGCATTGAAGCGGCCTCCACTCAACCCGTCCGCCTCGCCTACGACGCCCACCGCAATAGCAAAGGGGAGTTTGACGCCAACCACAAGAGCGCTGGCTACGTTGAAGTCACCTTCCCCGCCGCCACCGCCGCCAATCCCCGCATCGCTTACACCTTCACCGTCACCGCCCTCTACCCTGAACTCCCCGGCCTCGCCGCCAACCCGAATTTTGACGGCTTCCGCCGCAACTACCTCAACATCTTCCAGATGCAGGCTGAGGACGGCGTCCTCGCCAACCATGCTGCCAGCGACCCCTGCGCCTTCGTCCAGCACATGTACTCAGAGGTCGCCCGCTACGCCCCTCCGCTCGCCCCCGGCCTCGCCCCCATGGACCTCGTCCGCCTCTCCCTCGACCGCTATCTCGCCGGCGCTCTCGCCTACGGCATGCCCGGCTACATCATGTTTGACGGCGACCCCAATGACACCGGCGGATTCAAGCAGATCTCCGCCGACTCTTACCCCTCCATGCTCGTCGCCGCCGGTGACTACGTCTCCACCACCCACGACACAGCCTGGCTCGCCAAAAGCTACCCCGGCCTCCGCCGCTGGACTGAGTCCATGCTCTCCACCGATACCAACAACGACGGCCTCGTCAAATACATCGCCTCCGGCAACGCCGGCTCCTGGGTCCTTAAACCCAATGGCGACCCCGTCCTCCGCCCCTCCAACTGGTGGGACACCATCGGCTTCGGTTACGAAGACGCCTACTCCAACGCCCTCGCCTATCACGCCCTTCAAGACATGGCCGAGCTGGCAGATCTAAATCACCAACCCGCCGATGCCCAGCACTTCCGCGACCGCGCCGCCAAACTCAAAGCCGCCTTCGTCCCCACCTTCTTCAATGAGAAAACCGGCATCCTTGCCGGATGGCGCAGCCAGGACGGCAAGCTCCACGACTACTGGTTCCCCTGGGTCAACGGCGCTGCCGTCGTCTACGGCCTCCTCACCCCTGAAATGGGAAACCAGATCTTCGACCGCCTCCTCGCCAAAATGAAACAGGTCGGCTACACTAACTTCTCGCTCGGCCTCCCCGGCAACCTCATCCCCGTCCGCCGCGAAGACTCCGTCACCCTCGATCCCCGCTGGGGCGGACCCGCCAAAGAGGACGGCTCTGACGGTTTCCAGGTCTACGAGAACGGCGGAGCCACCGCCTCCTACGCCTTCTACACCGTCGCCGCCCTCTACCAGCTCGGCCGCGTCGCTGACGGTGACCGCATCCTCTTCCCCATCCTCCAGGCCGTCAAAACTGGCGGCTTTGAAGGCCGCGGGCCTAATGGGCTGACCTACGACTGGAAAGCCTGGGACGGTACCCCCCACGGCTACGAGGGATTTCTCTCTGACAACTTCATGGTCCTCGCCGCCCTCATGCACCGCCCAAAAAATGCGCCGCTGCCCTGAAAAAGAGCCCGCCGCGCCGCTGGTGCCTTCGTTGTCAACCCAAATCTCAATGTGTATGCTGGTTGCAAATTCAAACGAGCATCAACAAGGCCGGGAACAAGGCGGAACGCAGCTCCATCTCCGTTTTTTGAAGCCCGCTTGCATCTCCAAAAGTTCTCCTCGATTTGGCTGAAAGGGAAACCATGACCACCACACAAGCTCCAACCACTTCGCGCCAGCGCCTTCTTGACGCCCTCAACCACCGCCAGCCCGACCGCATCCCCGTCGACTTCGGCGGCAGTCCCGTCACCGGCATCCACGTCAGTTGCGTCGCCCAGTTGCGCGACCACTTCGGCCTCGACCGTCACCCCGTCAAGGTCATTGAGCCCTTCCAGATGCTCGGCGAGGTCGAAGACGACCTCAAGCAGGCCCTCGGCGTCGACGTAAAGGGCGTCCCCGGCCGCAAAGCCATGTTCGGCTTCGAAAATGCCAACTGGAAGCCCTGGTCCCTTAACGGCCTCCCCGTCCTCGTCGGCGGTGAGTTCAACACCACCATCGCTGAAAACGGCGACATCCTCATCTACCCCGAGGGCGACATCACCGCTCTTCCCTCCGGACGCATGCCCAAAGGCTTCCACTTCTTTGACGCCATCATCCGCCAGAACCACTTCGACCCCGAGCACCTTGACCCCGCTGACAACCTCGAAGAGTTCGGCCCGCTCAAGGAATCCGACATCGACAACATCGCCGCCGACGTCCAGGCCGCGCAAGGCACCGGCTACGCCCTCTTTGCCAACTTCGGCGGCACCGCCCTCGGTGACATCGCCCTCGTCCCCGCCGTCAATCTCAAAGATCCCCGCGGCATCCGCGACGTGACCGAGTGGTACGTCTCCACCCGCAGCCGCCGCGACTACATCCACAAAATCTATGCCCGCCAAACCGAGATCGCTCTCGGCAATCTCCAGCGCATCTTCGCCCGCATCGGAAACTCCATTGACATCATCTTCCTCTGCGGCACCGACTTCGGAACCCAGAGCTCAAGCTTCTGCTCCGTCTCCACCTTCCGTGACCTCTGGTTCCCCTGCTACAAGCAGCTCTGCGACTGGATCCACTCCAACACCACATGGAAGATCTTCAAGCACTCCTGCGGCTCTTCCGAGCGCTTCTTTGACTCCATGATTGAAGCCGGCATTGACATCGTGAACCCCGTCCAATGCTCTGCCGCCGGCATGGAACCCGAAAAACTAAAAGCCAAATACGGCGACCGCGTCACCTTCTGGGGCGGCGGCGTTGACACGCAGCAGATCCTGCCCTTCGGCACGCCCGAACAAGTCCGCGAACAGGTCCTCGAACGCTGCCGCATCTTCTCGCCCGGCGGCGGCTTCGTCTTCAACACCATTCACAACATCCAGGCCGGCACGCCCGTCGCCAACATCCTCGCCATGCTCGATGCCCTGCGCAGCCTAAGCTAGCCAGGTTCCCCGGTCTCGATTTTGAGACCGGGGATACCACAAACCTCAACAAGCCATCCGTCAAATCACCAACGATGCCCCGTGCCCCATCCATTCGCGGTTTCATCGCGAATGGGTGGGATACCACAAACCTCAACAGGCCGCCCGCCAACCCACCACCAAACCTGGGGAACAGGGAGACCAAAAAGCCGCAATCCGGAGGCTCAAATGACACTCTCCCGCTTCTTCACCGGCCTCACCCTGCTCGCCGCCCTCGCCGCCCACGCCCAGCAGAAATCCATCACCCTCGACGGCAAAAGCGCCGGCCGCACCTTCGAGGGCCTCGGCGCGCTCAGCGCCGGCGCATCCACCCGCCTCCTCGTTGACTACCCCGAGCCACAGCGCTCCCAAATCCTCGACTACCTCTTCAAGCCCAACTACGGCGCCTCCCTCCAGCACCTCAAAGTCGAGGTCGGCGGTGACGTCAACTCCACCGACGGCTCCGAACCCTCCCATATGCGCACCCGCGCTGACCACGACACCACCCGCGGCTATGAGTGGTGGCTCATGGTCGAGGCCCACAAGCGCAATCCCAACATCATCCTCGACATCCTCCCCTGGGGCGCCCCCGGTTGGATCGGCAACGGCAAGCTCTACTCCCCCGACATGGCCGAATACATGGCCCGCTTCATTGAAGACGCCCGCGACCAGTACGGCCTCCACATCGGCTACGCCGGCGTCTGGAACGAAACCGTCTACGAAACCGAGTACGTCAAAGAGCTCCACCGCGCTCTCCTCCGCCATCATCTCGATACCAAAATCGCCTGCTGCGACCTCTACCCCGGCGAGGGCAAAAGCCAATGGTCCCCCGCCGACGACGCCGCCAAAGATCCCGACTTCAACGCCGCCGTCTACGCCATCGGTGCCCACTACCCCTTTGACAACGGCAAAGTCACCACCACCGACTCAGCCCGCAAAAGCGGCAAACCCCTCTGGGCCAGCGAAGACCAGCCCAACCCCGGCGGCGGCCCCATCATCCAGCGCACCTGGGGCATCGGCGGACGCATCCTCGCCCATGTCTACAACCGCAACTACCTTGAAGGCGCCATGACCAAAACCGAGATCTGGAGCCCCATCACCTCGTACTACGACATCCTCGCCGCGCCCAACTCCGGCCTCATGTACGCCAACACCCCCTGGTCCGGCTACTACGACGTCCAGTCCACCATCTGGGTCACCGCGCACACCACCCAGTTCGCCCAGCCCGGCTGGCAATACCTTGACGCCTCCTCCGGCTACCTCCCTGAAAAAGGCACCTACGTCACCCTCCGCTCCCCCAACGGCAAAGACTGGTCCACCGTCCTCGAAACCATTGACGCCGCCCAGCCGCAAGCCGCCTCCTTCACCCTAGCCGGCGGTCTCGCCTCCGGTCCCATCCACATCTGGGAAACCAACGCCACCCGCATCTTCGAGCACGTCGCCGACCTCACCCCGGTGAAAGGCGTCTTCTCCTACAGCTTCGACCCCGAGTCCATCTACACTCTCACCTCCACCACCGGCCAGGGCAAAGGCTCCGCCCAGCCCCTCGCTCCCAAGCCCTTCCCGTTCCCCTACAGCGACGACTTCGAATCCACCCCCCTCGCCCGCGCTCCCAAATATCTCTCTGACCAGGACGGCGCCTTCGAGGCCCAACCCTGCGCCGGCCGCACCGGTCGCTGCCTCCAGCAGGTCATCTCCCTCAAGCCCATCCCCTGGTTCCCCCTCCCCGATCCCTTCACCCTCGCCGGAGACGTCAACTGGGCCGACTACACCGTCGCCGCCGACTTCCGCCTCGACGATTCAGGCAACGCTACCCTCATGGGAAGAATTGACTCGGCCGACGTCTTTGACGGCGACAAAGGACTCTATCCCAGCGCCTACATCCTGAGTGTGCAATCGGATGGGGCCTGGAAGCTCGTTTCCACGGCCAACAAAAAGCCCACTGAAACCCTGGCCTCGGGCAAAGCCGCCGTCGCTCCCGGCGCGTGGCATCGCTTCGCGTTGACCTTTCACGGCAATGTGATCTCCGCAACCCTCGATGCAACCCAGTTGGCGATCGTCGGCGATAACGCCCATGCCCACGGCATGTTCGCCCTCGGCACTGGATGGAACCAGGCCCAGTTCGATAACCTCGCCGTAACCCAGTAAGCAAGCTTCGTTCAAGTGGAAGCTTTGAAAGGGCGCGGCTTTAACCGTGCCCAAGCTGATCAGGTGGAAAATTTGAAAGGGCGCGGCTTTAGCTGCGCCATAGATGCATCCGGAAGGAATCGGGCCTTGAGCCCCCGAAGGAATGCTGAATCGTTACCGCAACTTGTTTTGAAAGGGCGCGGCTTTAGCTGCGCCAAAGGTGCATCCGGAAAGAATCGGGCCTTGAGCCCCCAAGAGAATGCCGAGCGTTACCGCAACTTGTTTTGAAAGGGCGCGGCTTTAGCTGCGCCAAAGGTGCATCCGGAAAGAATCGGGCCTTTAGCCCCCGAAGGAATGCTGAGTCGTTACCGCAACTTGCGCACAGTAAACAATCTCAATCGACCAAGGCAGGAGAAACAGATGATTGACCGCAGAGATTTCATGAAAGCAGGAACGCTTGCCGCCACTGCCGCCCTCCTGCCCCGCGCCCACGCGCAGCGCACCGCCGCCGCCCTCCGCCTCATCACCATTGAGATCCAGGCCCCCGATTCCCCCCGCGCCCGCCTCGCCGCCACTGAGCTCAAGGCCTGCCTGCTCGCCCTTCAGGCCGCCCCTGAAGTCGTCTTCGTTGACCAGACCCGCTCCCGCCTCGGCAACATCCACTGCATCCTCGCCGTCGATCCCGCTCGCTTCAAAGGGCATGAAGACTACGAGATCGCCGCCGCCGGCAAACAGGTCACCTTCACCGCCGCCACCGATCAGGCCCTCCTCTACGCCGTCTTCGAATTCATCGAGCGCCAGGGCGTCGTCTTCGGCATCGACGGCGAAACCCTGCCCCTCGAGGCCCCCGCCGCCCTCAATCTCCCCGCGCCCGCCCAACCCTGGACCGCCGCGCCCGCCTTCGCCGTCCGCGGACTCCTCCCCTGGCCCGACTTCCTCAACTGCATCAGCATCTACAACGACGAGGACTTCAAAGCCTACTTCGCCAACATGCTCCGCATGCGCCTCAACATGTTCGGCATGCACGCCTACACCCAGAACGATCCCCTCGCCGAGTCCTATCTCTCCTTTGACTTTGCCGGCGCTGGCCATCGCGCCGCCCTCGAGGACTCCACCATGACCAGTTGGGGCTATCTCCCCCAGCGCACCTCCACCTTCAAAATGGGCGCTGCCCAGTTCTTTGATCGCGAAACCTTCGGCGCGGACGCCACCCGCCTCGCCGCCGACAACTGGGAGATCGCTGACCGCACCACCAAAATGCTCCGCTCCGCCTTCGCCTACGCTGCCTCCCTCGGCATCCGCACCGGCATCGGCTTTGAGCCCTATCAGAACCCCACTGAGATCGTCCGCGCCCTGCCTCCTGAGGCCAAATCCCACCCCGGCGGCCTCATCGAGTCCACCACCGGCAAAGACCTCCTCGAGCGCCGCCTCGCCGACCTCCTCGAGCGCTACCCCACCGTCGATTACGTCTGGCTATGGGAAGACGAGCAGGCCAACTGGGAGAGCCGCAAAACCAACATCCCCCTCTCCGTCACACCCTTCAAGCAGGCCCACGACTTCCTCCGCCGCAACGCCCCCAACAAGCAGCTCGTCCTCGCCGGCTGGGGCGGCGTCGTCCGCAACTTCCAGTCCCTCCACCAGCGCCTCCCTGAAGACATCGTCTTCGCCGCCCTCAGCAACACCCTCGGCTGGGACCCCGTCAGCGAGGAGTACGCCAAACTCGGCAGCCGCGAGCGCTGGCCCATCCCCTGGCTTGAAGACGACCCCTCCATGTGGCTGCCCCAGTTCCGCGCCAGCCGCTTCGAGTCCGATATGAAGCGTGCCCGCGACTTTGGCTGCCAGGGCATGCTCGGCATCCACTGGCGTCATCGCATCGTCGACCCAACCGCAACTTACTTCTCCCGCGCCGCCTGGAACCCCAAACTCACCGCCGCCGCCCACTATCAGGACTTCAGCGCCGCACAGGTCGCCCCTGCCCGCGCCGCTACCCTCGCCACACTCCTCGTCGATTGCGACCAGAACCACAAAATCGCCTCCACCTTCCTCGGAACCTACGGCAAAGAAGGCTTCGCCGATGTCAACGAGCTTACCGGCGACTATGACGAGGCCTTCAAATACGAGTCCGCCCCGCCCAGCCCCGCCCTGCTTGACTCACAGCGCCAGCTCGCCGCCGACTTCCGGCGCCTCGGCTACGCCGCTCCCTCCACCGCCGAAAAAGAACGCATCGGCTACTTTTCCGGCTTCGTCGGCCTCGCCGTTCCTTACTGCGATGCCTTCACCCTGGCCCACAAGCTCGGCGATGTGCTCACCGCCGCCGCCAAAATCCGCACCGACTCGAAAGAGGACGCAGCCCGCGCCCTCGTCCTCCACGATGCCGTCCCCCTCTGGCTTACCATGGCCCCCCTCGTCCGCCAGACCATGCTCCAATTCGAGAACATCGTTGCCACCCGCAACGATCAGGGCCAGCTCGCCTCCATGCAGAACAAGTTTGTCCGCATCGCCCTCGAGCGCCTCCGCCTCTCCATCAAGGAGTTCCTCGGCGACCTGCCCGCCGAAATGAACCAGGCCTATGCCGCCGCCATCACCGACAAGTCCGCCTGCACACCCCGCATCTTCCTCCCCACCCGCCCCTCCATGCTCGCCGCCGGTGACTCGGCACGCATCTTCATCGTCGTCCCCGGCGATGCCACCGTCGAAGAGGTCCACCTCCACGTCCGCGTGGATGGAATCGGCGACTGGGTCCGCAAATTCGCCAACCTCGCCGGCCGCCGCGTCTATGAGGCCCAGCTCGGCCCCTTCCCGCCCGGCACAGCCACCGTCGAGTATGTCGCTTCAGCCACCATCTTCGGCGAGTCTGAACCCCTCGCCGCCCCGCCTGAAGCCCCAAAACGCGTCTACCGCCTCACCCTCATCCCGGCTTAGCCTCCCGAGCCAGAAGTGCCCGACAGCCAGTGGTGAAACTCGGGTTTTGAAAGGGCACGGCTTTACAGCTTGCGGAAAAAAGCGTCCGGAGAGGCAAGAAGTGTCAGGGCACGACTTTAGTCGTGCCGAAAACGCAATAAAAATCAACGGGGCTTTAGCCCCTGCGGGCCGCTGATCTTCCGGCTCGACCTGAATTCAGGTTGCTAAGCAAGAAGCAGGGCTCTAGCCCCTGCGGGCCGCTGCTCGACCGATTTCACATCAACCCCACCCTGTTTCCGCATCCTCCCCAGCCCCGGTGCCAATACTGAGCCACTTCCGCACGTCGTCAGGCAATTCCTTAGCCTTTCGAATCAAAAATTGACCGCATCCCGCCATACCGAGCATTCCAATGCGCGAGTGTGCCGAATGCAATTGACAATCCCCCCTTCATTGCGCTCCAATGGAGCGCAAATAACAATACGCCGGAAGCTTCGTTTCGCAGTACCCGCAGTGCCCAAAGCGCTGTGTGCACACGCTCGCCGGCCTTGCCAGAGGGAGACGCGCCATCATGCAGATTCAATCCTCTTTCCGCCGCTCCGGTGGAATCATTTCCTTCCTGTTCATCGCCTTCCTCCTGCCGGTCCTGGCCGCCGCACAACCCGCCGCACAACCCGCGCCGCCCGCCGGCTCCGCTGCCCATCCCTGGGCTGACAAGTCCCTCTCCCCCGACCGCCGCGCTGCCCTCCTCATCAAGGCCATGTCCCTCGACGAGAAAATCGCCCTCCTCCACGGCGTCACCCCCGGCGGCCTGCCCCGCACCAATGACGACTTCATCTTCCCCACCGTCGGCTACGTCGGTTACATTCCCGCCAACCGCCGCCTCGGCATCCCCGCCCTCACCCTCGCTGACGGCCGCGCCGGCGTCGGCAACGGTGCCAAAGACGTCACCCTCCTCCCCTCGCCCATCGCCGCCGCCTCCAGTTGGGACTTGAGCCTGATGAATCAGTTCGGCGTCACCCTCGGCAAAGAAGAGTGGGACAAGGGAACCAACGTCACCCTCTCCCCCTCCATTGACGTCGTCCGCGTCCCTGAGTGGGGCCGCACTTTCGAGAGCTACGGTGAAGACCCCTACTTCAACGGCCGCATGGCTGTCGCTGAAATCACCGGCATCCAGAGCCAGGGTTCCATCGCCGATGCCAACATGTACGTCACCATGAACCAGGAGAGCTCCCGCTTCAGCGCCGACTCCGTCGTCGATGAGCGCACCCTCGAAGAAATCTACCTCCAGCCCTTCGAGGCCGCCGTCACTGAGGCCCACGTCGGCACCATCATGTGCGCCTACGTCAAAACCAACAACGTCTACTCCTGTGAAAACGCCCAGGTCCTCCAGGACTTCCTCCGCAAACAGCTCCACTTTGACGGCTGGGTCATGAGCGACTGGGGCGCAACCCACTCCACCGTCGACGCCGCCAAAAACGGCCTCGACCAGGAAATGCCCTACGACCTCTTCTTCGGCGCGCCCCTCAAGCAAGCCGTCCTCGCCGGCCAGGTCAGCGTAGCCACCATCAACGATCACGTCCGCAACGTCCTCCTCCCCATGTTCCAGCACGGCCTCTTTGACAAAGCCCAGCCCGGCAAGTGGACCAGCAACGTCCGCACCCCCGCCCACGACGCCTTCTCCCGCAAAGTCGCTGAAGAAGGCACCGTCCTCCTCAAAAATGTCGCCGTGCTCCCCCTCGCTCCCAAAACCGCCGTCGCCGTCATCGGCGCCGCCGGAACCACCAAGCCCAAGGCCGAGGGCGGCGGCAGTTCTGACGTTGTAGCCCCCTACGTCATCAGCCCCATCGACGGCATCCGCAAGCGCTCCGCCGCCGCCGTCACCTCCGCCGACGGCAGCGATCTCGCCGCCGCCGTCAACGCTGCCCGCTCGGCTGAAGTCGCCATTGTCTTCGTCCGCACGGAAGAGACTGAAGGCGACGACCGCCCCGACCTCAAGCTCCCCGGCAATCAGGACGCCCTCATCGCCGCCGTTGCCGCCGCCAATCCCAAAACCATCGTCGTGCTCGACACCGGTGGCCCCGTCCTCATGCCCTGGATCGACCAGGTCGCCGGCGTCCTTCAGGCCTGGTACTCCGGCCAGGAAGACGGCAACGCCATTGCCGCCATCCTCTTCGGCGACGTCAACCCCGCCGCCCGTCTGCCCCTCACCTTCCCCCGCACCGCCTCCGCCATCCCCACCGCAACCCCCGAACAATGGCCCGGCGTCGGCGGCCACTCCCAATACACTGAGAAGCTAAACGTCGGCTATCGCTGGTACGACGCCACCCAAACCGATCCCCTCTTCCCCTTCGGCTTCGGCCTCTCCTACACCACCTTCAGCGTTGCCGACCTTACCGTCTCCGCCCCCACCTCGCTAGCCAAAGTCACCGTCCATCTCAACGTCACCAACACCGGCAAGCGTTCCGGTGCTGAAGTCGTCCAGGTCTACGTAGCCCACCCCGCGGCCAACGGCGAACCACCCCATCAGCTCCGCGCCTTCGCCAAAGTCCTCCTCAAACCCGGCGAAACCAAACCCGTCGCCCTCACCCTCGAGCCCCGCTCGTTCCAGACCTTTGACACCACCACCCACAAGTGGACCCTCCAGCCCGGCGTCTACCAGATCCTCGCCGGAACCAACTCCCGCGACCTGCCGCTGACTTCCACCTTCACCATCGCCGCAACCAAATAGCGCCATCGCCTCCGCGGCGGCTCGCCACAAACGCGCCGCCGCAAGGCCATCGTCCAAATCAAAGCCGTCACACCAAAGAAAGCAGCACCGTCATGACAATCCAGCCCTCGTTCCTTCCTTCCCGCCGCGCCGTCTTCTTCGTCCTCGCCGCGGCAGCCGCCTCCCTCTGCCTCACCCTCCAGGCCCAGGCCCCGCGTCCCTGGATGAACAAATCCCTCCCCCCCGAGCGCCGCGCAGCGCTCCTCATCCAGGCCATGACCCTCGATGAAAAACTCACCCTCGTCCACGGCGCAGCCCCCTGCGGCGACGTCTGGACCGACCCCTGCGCCAATCCCGTCAAGGAATACGTCGGCTACTTCCCGCCCAACGCCCGCCTCGGCATCCCCGCCATCACCATGTCCGATGGCCGCGCCGCCGTCGAGAACGGCGCACGCGACGTTACCCTCTTCCCCGTCGCCGTTCAGGTAGCCTCCTCATGGGATACCAGCCTCATGAACCAGTTCGGCCACGCCCTCGGCCAGGAGCAGCGCATCAAAGGCACCTCCGTCATGCTCGGCCCCACCATCGATGTCGTCCGCGTCCCCGAGTGGGGCCGCATCTTCGAAACCTACGGCGAAGACCCCTACTTCAACGCCCAGATGGCCGTAGCCGAAATCAACGGCATCCAAAGTGAAGGCCCCCTCGCCGACGCCAACATGTACCTCATGATGAACCAGGAGAAGAATCGCGACGGCGGCCAGAACACCCTCGTCGACGAGCGCACCATGCAGGAGATCTACATCCCGCCCTTCGCCGCCGCCATCCAGCAGGCCCACGTCGGCACCTTCATGTGCGCCTACGTCAAAACCAACGGCGTCTACTCCTGCGAAAACCCCTACCTCCTCACCGACGTCCTCCGCACCCAGTTCCACTTTGACGGCTGGGTCATGAGCGACTGGGGCGCGACCCACTCCACCATCCCCGCCTTCAACGCCGGCCAGGATCAGCAAACCCCTGACAGCGCCTTCTTCGGCGAAAAACTAAAACAAGCCATCCTCGCCGGCCAGGTCACCCAGCAGACCCTGGACACCCACGTCCTCCACGTCCTCACCCCCATCTTCCGCGCCGGAATGTTTGACCGCCCCAATCCCACCACGCTCACCGGCAAGTGGACCGCTGACGCCCGCAGCCCCCAGCACGACGCCCTCGCCCGCACCCTCGCCGAGCAGGGCGCCATCCTCCTCAAAAACGCAAGCAACACCCTCCCGCTCTCCGTCGCCCAATCCATCGCCATCCTCGGCAAAGCCGGCAGCTCCGCCCCCAAGGTCGAAACCAACACCTCTGAAGGCGTAGCCCCTTACATCGTCAGTCCCCTCGACGGCATCCGCCACCGCACCAGCGCCAAGGTCACCTCCTACGACGGCACAGATCCCGCCGCCGCCGCCGACCTCGCCCGCCACGCTGACATCGCCCTCGTCTTTGTCGAGACCCACGAGTCCGAAGGCGACGACCGCGACAATCTCTCCCTCCCTGACAATCAGGATGCCCTTATCTCGGCCGTTGCCGCCGCCAACCCCCACACCATCGTCCTGCTCAACACCGGCGGCGCGGTCCTCATGCCCTGGGTCGATCAGGTTTCCGGAATCATTCAGGCCTGGTACCCCGGCCAGGAAGAAGGCAACGCCCTCGCCGCCCTCCTCTTCGGCGACGTCAACCCCTCCGCCAAGCTGCCCCTCACCTTCCCCCGCACCGCCTCCGCCCAGCCCCTCACCACAAAAGAGCAATGGCCCGGCGTCAACGGCAGCTCTACTTACTCTGAGAAACTCAACATCGGCTACCGCTGGTTTGACTCCACCAACAACACCCCGCTCTTCCCCTTCGGCTTCGGCCTGTCCTACACCACTTTCCAACTCAGCCATCTCGCCGCCGACGCCGCCAAAGCCCCAACCCAGGTCACCCTCCATCTCGACGTCACCAACACCGGCCAGCGCCCCGGCGCTGAAGTCGTCCAAATCTACGTCGCCCATCCGCCTGCCAATGGCGAACCGCCCCATCAACTCCGCGCCTTCGCCAAGGTTCAACTCCAGCCCGGCCAAACCAAACCCGTCACCCTCACACTCGACGCGCAATCCTTCTCCACCTTCGACGAGTCCAAACACCAATGGCTCGTCCGCCCAGGCACTTACCAAATCCTCGCCGGCACCTCCTCCCGCGATCTGCCGTTGCAAACCACCATCACGATCCACTAGTGTGGTGTTTCAAAATTTCATTGCATGACTCTCACCGTCATCCTGAGCGAACGGGGCCCCAAGCGCTTTTCAGGTCCGGGGTCCCCGCGGACAGGTCTTAGTCCGCGGGGTGGAGGTTGGGGGTGGTGAGTCGAAGGATCTGCATTTGTACCCGATTTCAAAACAAACCCGTTGCCGTCATCCTGAGCGAACGGGGCCCCAAGCGCTTTTCAGCTTGGGGGTGGTGAGTCGAAGGATCTGCATTTGTTCTTCAAAGAAGCTCGTGCCCCATCCATCCGCAGTTTCACCGCGGATGGGTGGGATACCTCAAATGCCAATGAACCGCCGTATCCATAACCCCGGCCCGCACCATCGTTCCACACGCAGGGCGAACCAAAAAGAAGAATCCCGCCCGCGCGACCAGAGATTCTCCCGAGGAGCACCATCCATGAAGTTTGAAAAACTCATCCACTGCCTTGCCACTCTCGCCCTCGCCTCCGCCGCCGCCCTCCACCTCTCCGCCGCCGAGCCCAGCCATCGCACCACCCAATCCCTCAACGGCCAATGGGACATCGCCGACTCCGTCGCCCCGGACGCTCTCCCCACCGCCTACGATCACAAGGTTCCCGTCCCCGGCCTCGCCCACTCCGCCGTCCCCGCCTTCCCTGACGTTGACCAGTACGAGAGCCGCGAGCTGCTCTCCAACAAGGTCCGCCAGGGCCTCATCACCCAGGCCGACTTCGACAAGCTCGGCAGCGCCCCCGGCATCTCCCACCAGCAGCGCAACTACTTCTGGTACCGCACCTCCTTCACCGCCCCTGCCCAGAATGCCGTCGCCCTCCTGCGTGTCAACAAGGCCCAGTTCGGCGCGGTCGTTTACCTGAACGGCGTCCGCATCGGCCAGCACGACCCCTGCTTCACCTCCTTCACCCTTGACGTCACCAAGGCCATCCATTGGGGCGCGGCCAACCAGCTCGTCATCCGCATCGGCGCCCATCCCGGCGTCCTGCCCGCCAACGTCATCGGCGGCACCGACTTCGAGAAAAACCGCTGGACCCCAGGCATCTACGACGACGTCACTCTCACCGCCATGGCCAACCCCGTCATCGCCCAGGTCCAGGCCGCCCCCCAACTCGCCAACTCCAGTGTCCTCGTCCAGTCCGAGCTCCACAACTACGCTGACCACGCCGTCACCACCAAAATCTCCCAGCAGGTCCACGAGTGGAAGTCCAAAGCCCCCGCCTCAGCCCGCGTTGAAACGCAAGTCAGCCTCGCTGCCGGTGAAACCATCACCGTCACCCAGGCCGTCCCCATCCCCCACGCCCACCTCTGGACCCCCGAAGATCCCTTCCTCTATCAAGTCGTCACCACCACCAACGGCGACACCGCTGAAACCCGCTTCGGCCAGCGCGAAATCCGCTTTGACACCCTCACCCAGCGCGCCTATCTCAACGGCCGCCCCTACTTCCTCCGCGGCTCCAACATCACCCTCCATCGCTTCTTTGAGGACCCCGCCGTCGGCACGTTCCCCTGGGATGAAGCCTGGCTCCAGCGCCTCCTCGTCACCATCCCCAAACAGATGCACTGGAACGCCTTCCGCTTCTGCATCGGACCCGTCCCCGATCGCTGGCTCCAGATCGCCGACGAAAACGGACTCCTCATCCAGAACGAATACTTCGTCTGGACCGGCCATCCCAGTTGGAACGCCGGCTACCAGTCCCCCTACGACCCCAAGGAAATGACCACCGAATACACCGAGTGGATGCGCGACAACTGGAACCACGCCTCCGTCGCCATCTGGGATGCCACCAATGAATCCTGGCTCCCCGACTTCGCCGCCGTCATCAACTCCGTCCGTCCCCTCGACCTCTCCAATCGCGCCTGGGAAAACAGCTACAACGGTCCCGCCGGCCCCAACGACCCCGTTGAAGATCACCAGTACCTCTTCTACGGCCTCGCCATGGAAGAAAATCCCGGCAACGACAAACGCTCTTCCTTCCAGCTCACCGACCTCGAATCCATGGTCGGCCCCACTGAATCCACCACCCCCAACGGCCACGCCAAAATCCTCAATGAATACGGCTGGGTCTGGCTCAACCGCGACGGCACCCCCACCCTGCTCACCAAAAAACTCTATCCCCGCCTCCTCGGCGACAAAGACACCACTGAGAATCGCCTCAAGCTCCAGGCCTATCTCCTCGGCGGCGAAACCGAGTTCTGGCGCGCTTACCGCCACTACGCCGGCGTCCTCCACTTCGTCTACCTCATGGCCAGCGATCCCAAAGGCTTCACCGCCGACCACTTCCAGAACATCCAAACCCTCCAGCTCAACCCCTACTTCCAAAAGTCCATGGAGCAGGCCTTCAAGCCTCTCGGCGTCTATCTCGCCTTCTGGCATCCAACCCTCAAAACCGGCACGGCCCATGACTTCAGCATCGCCATGGTTAACGACGAAGACCGCCCCCGCTCCGGCAACCTCCGCCTCTCCTTCATTGACGCCGCCGGCAAAGAGACCGCCGCCGGCCAGCTCCCTTTCTCCATCGCCCCCCTCGGCGCTGAAACCTACACCATCGCCCTCACCCCGCCCAGCGCCCTCGGCAGCTACTCCCTCCAGGCCGTCGCCACACCCGCCGACGACACCGCCAACCCCACCATCTCCCACCGCGACGTAGAGATCGAGGCGTCCACTACCAAATAGCAAAACTCAAACGCGGCAGGCCGCGGCCAACCCCCGCCCCCTGCCGCCAAACCCCAAAGCGTCAAATCACCCTGAGCCCGTCTCAAAAGTTCGCACCCAAAAAATGATGCCGTCAGCCTGACCACCAACTCCGATGCCGTCAACCTGACCACCAACCTTGTTGCCGTCATCCTAACCACCAACTCCGATGCCGTCATCCTAACCACCAACCCTGATGCCGTCATCCGACCACCAACTCCGATGCCGTCATCCTAACCACCAACCCTGATGCCGTCATCCTGAGCGAACGGGGCCCCAAGCGTACTTCAGCTTGGGGGTGGTGAGTCGAAGGATCTGTATTTGTACCCGATTTCAAAACAAACCCGTTGCCGGCATCCTGAGCGAACGGGGCCCCAAACGCTTTTCAGCCCCGGGGTCCCCGCGGACAGGTCTTCGTCCGTGGGGTGGAGCTTGGGGGTGGTGAGTCGAAGGATCTGTATTTGTACCCGATTTCAAAGCAAACCCGTTGCCGTCAGCCTGAGCGAACGGGGCCCCAAACGCTTTTCAGCCCCGGGGTCCCCGCGGACAGGTCTTCGTCCGTGGGGTGGAGCTTGGGGGTGGTGAGTCGAAAGCCTGCCCTGAGCGAAGCCGAAGGGGATCCGCATTTGTTCTTCAATGAACCTCCGCGAAACCGCACGATCAACGATCAGGCATAATTGAGGCGCCTTCTATGAAAACCCAACCCGCCTTCCTCCTCCTCGCCTGCTGCCTCGCCCTGCCCTCCTCCGCCTCGGCCCAATCCCACCGCGCCACCCTCTCCCTCAACGGCCAATGGGACGTCGATGAAACCCTCAACCCCGACGCCCCGCCCGCCCTCTACAACCACAAAGTCCCCGTCCCCGGCCTCACCCACTCCGCCTTCCCCGCCTTCCCCCAGGTCGACGAGTATCAGACCCGCCAGCTCCTCTCTGACATGGTCGAGTTCGGCAACCTCACCAAAGCCGACTACGAAAAAACCGCCGGCATCCACGGCATCTCCCGGCAACCCCGCAACTACTTCTGGTACCGCCGCACCTTCGTCGCCCCTCCGCGCCACCAGGTCGCCCTGCTCAAAATCAACAAAGCCCAGTTCGGCACCCTCGTCTTCCTCAACGGCGTCCGCATCGGCGAACACCTCCCCTGTTTCTCCGCCGCCATCCTTGACGTCTCCCAGGCCATCCACTGGGGCGCCCCAAACGAGCTCGTCATCCGCATCGGCGCGCACCCCGGCGTCCTCCCCCCCAATGTCATCGCCAGCACCGACTTCGAAAAATACCACTGGACCCCCGGCATCTACGACGACGTCAGCCTCATCGCCACCAACAACCCCGTCATCGCCACCATTCAGGTCGCCCCGCAGCTCGCAACCTCCTCCATCCTCATCCAGACCGTCCTTCACAACTACGCCAGCCACCCCATCGCCACCCCCGTCCAGCAGCAAGTCTTCGAATTCAAATCCGGAACATCCGCCTCAACCATCGCCACCACCCAGGTCCAGCTAGGCCCCGGCGCAACCCAGACCATCACCCAGACCCTCCCCATCCCCACCCCTCATCTCTGGACCCCCGAAGACCCCTTCCTCTATCGCCTCGCCACCTCCACCTTCGGTGACCAAGCCTCCACCCGCTTCGGCATGCGCGAATTCCATTTTGACACCGTCACCCAGCGCGCCTATCTCAACGGCCGCGTCTACTTCCTCCGCGGCTCCAACATCACCCTCCACCGCTTCTTTGAGGACCCCGGCGTCGGCACCCTCCCCTGGGACGAAGCCTGGCTCCAGCGCCTCCTCGTCACCATCCCCAAACAACTCCACTGGAACGCCTTCCGCTTCTGCATCGGCCCCGTCCCCGACCGCTGGCTTGAGATCGCCGACGAAGCCGGCCTCCTCATCCAGAACGAGTATCCCGTCTGGGTCGGCGCTCCCGGCTGGCTCGGCTACGACCCCTCCCTCCAGTACGACAACAAAGAAATGATCGCCGAGTACTCCGAGTGGATGCGCGACAACTGGAACCACCCCTCCGTCGCCATCTGGGATGCCTCCAACGAGAGCTACCTCCCCGAGTTCTCCCGCACCATCGTCCCCGCCGTCCGCCCCCTCGACCTCTCCAACCGCCCCTGGGAGAACAGCTACAACGCCCCCTCCGGCCCCAACGACCCCGTCGAAGATCACCAGTACCTCGTCTCAGTGGATGCGGACAAAAACGTCGCCCGCAAAGACGGCCGCCTCCCCTTCGAGTTCACTGACCTCGAATCCATGCTTGGCCCCACCCCCGGCCCCGAAAGCAAAACCGGCCACGCCATGCTCCTCAACGAGTACGGCTGGCTCTGGCTCAACCGCGACGGCTCCCCCACCCTCGTCACCCAATACCTCTATCCCACCCTCCTTGGCGACAAAAACACCGCCGCCAATCGCCTCGCCCTCCAGGCCTACATCCTCGGCGGAGAAACCGAGTTCTGGCGCGCCTATCGCCGTTACGCCGGCGTCCTCCACTTCGTCTACCTCACCTCCAGCCACCCCAAAGCCTTCACCTCCGACCACTGGCTCGACCTCAAGAATCTCGTCCTCCAACCCGACTTTGAGAAGGCCATGCAGAACGCCTTCAACCCCCTCGGCGTCTATCTCAACTTCTGGCATCCCACCCTCCCCGCCGCCTCAACCCGCGACTTCGAGGTCTCCATGGTCAACGACGAAGATCGCCCCCGCTCCGGCACATTGCGCCTCACCTTCACCGATAGCAATGGCAAAGAATCCGCAGCCACTGAAATCCCGTTCTCCCTCGCCCCCCTCGGCGCGGAGTCTTACCTTCTCACCCTCAAATCTCCCCCCACCCCCGGAACCTACTCCCTCCAGGCCATCGCCACGCCCACTGACTCGGCCACCCAACCCACCGTCTCCCATCGCAACGTAACCGTAGAAGCCGCCCAAACCCCTTAAAACCACCACAACCGCAACCATCCAGTATTAAAATCCGGTAAGCAGGCTTCCGTCACCGGGCAACCAAAAGAACCTCAGATCAACTCGATGTTTTGAAAAGACCCTTTCTTGTAGCTCGCAGAAAGCTGTATCCGGAGCTGCACGAAGTGTCAGGGCACGACTTTAGTCGTGCCCTGAGCCGCCAATTTTGGATTTGGGCTTTAGCCCCCGAGGGAATGCCGAATCGCAACCCCACCCCGTCACCCCCGAAAGGACCCCCAATGACCGAGCGCAGCGACAAGCAGGCCTCGCGGGCTGCGATCATTCTCAAGGAACTCCGTCAGGCCGGCTCTGCCTCCGTCGAGACCCTCCGCGACAAGCTCAACGTCTCGCTCGCCACCGTCCGCCGCGACCTCCAGGACCTTGAAGAATCCGGCCTCCTCCGCCGCACCCACGGCGGAGCCATCCCCATCGAGCCCCTCTTCTACGAGGCCTTCCGCCACGACCGTTCCTTCCAGGACCAGGTCGGCAGCTTCGCCGACGAAAAACGCCGCATCGCCCTCGCCGCCTCTGAGCTCATCTCCCCCGGCGACACCATCGCCCTCACCGCCGGAACCACCACCACTGAGGTCGTCCGCAGCCTCCATGCCCTCGGCGGCATCACCGTCGTCACCAACACCGTCAACGTCGCCATGGAACTCAGCAACCGCAAAGACGTTCAGGTCTTCGTCACCGGCGGCCACCTCCGCGGAGACTGGTTCTCCCTAGTCGGCCCCACCGCCGTCTCCACCATGAGCGGCGTCTTTGTCGATCTGCTCTTCATCGGCGTCAACGGAATCGACGCCCAGCGCGGACTCACCTGCTTCAACGACGACGAAGGCGACATCAACCGCTGCATGGTCCGTCAGGCCAAGCGCAAAATCGCCGTAGCCGACCGCAGCAAACTCGGCACCGTCGCCAAGTGGCTCATCTGCCCCGCCGACTCCGTCGACATCCTCATCACCGACAGCGCCGCCACCGACAAAATGATCGAACCCTTCCTGGAATTAGGCATAGAAGTCCGCCGCGTCTAACCGCCGATGCACCCGGAGCAACCGGGCGTGAATAAATGAGCTGCGGGACTGGCAGGAATCAAGGCAAATACTAGGAAAAGAGTTACTCCGTTGCTGGATGTGCCTTTTCAGCAGCCTCAGCAATGCGGTCTAGCGCAAGCTTGATTTCATCTGAAACAAGCGTATCCGGCACATGAGGGACCAGGCGATAGTAGTCAGCCTTCCTCATTTCCATGTACTGTCCAATCCGTCTGTAAAAATCGGGGAAGACCAAATCGAGGAACTCGTCGCTAGCCTTCACGGTCCTCCACCAGGGGTCTTTCAAGTCCCTAAGCGCAGCAGGAATTACGCGGTCGCGTACCGCCTCACTCATCGCTGCAACTGCGGCTTCCACTGACGATTGCTCTAGCAGCGGCCCGCCTGCAACTTGAGCGCCAACCTCTCTCGCAAACGATTCCAGAGTTGCAGGCTGGCAAATGTAGTTTTCGATTTCATGACGCTCCCACTTCATTTCAGCAAGGGCCGGCCCCTTTTGGAGCTCAGGGCCGTCGTTATCAACCAACAGAAATGCCACTAAATCTGGCTTAGCCTCACGCAGAGCATAAAAATGCTCACGCCCCTTGGATGGTACGTTTCCGATTGGAACCTGGAATGGCGAACGCAGAACGTCCTTCGCCTTGTGATTCAGTTTTTCAGCAAATGCTTTTAGGATACTTAAATCCGTATGATCCTCGAGGTAAAGAACCCACCCAACCTGTTCTGCAAGGTAATATTGGTCGTACCGTACACTGCTCAGTGCCTTTTTCACTGCGGCGGTACTGTTTCCTGGGATGGGATGGGGCTTGCCAAGAAACGCTATCACGCTGCCATCGTCCATACTTGCGGCCTGGTTCAGCACTTCCTCAGAATGGCTCGCGACAATGAGCTGGCTGCCGCTTTTGCGCGCGGACTCCCTGAGCTTGAGGTAAATCTCGCGTTGCCTCAATATCTCGAGATGAGCATCCGGCTCGTCAAGCAGAAGGACCGCCCCTGGATGAAGAGCAAGGTAGGCCAGAAGGAGAAGGGTCTGGTGCAGCCCTCGACCGGCGCAGGAGAGATCCAATTGCACACCATTCTCGTCCCGGTAACTCATCCGAATCTCGCCGCGCTCTGAAATATATTCGGGAGCGTCCAGCGTAACCGGAAATAGCTCCCTCATATCAGCGACCAACTTCTTCCATGCTGTGAAATTGCCCTCTTCGTCTCGTGTTCTAGAAAGCGCATAGCAAAGATTTCGCAGCACCTCCGCAGTCAGTCCTTCACCAAGCTTTACATTGATCGTACCGCTGTTGAGAAGATACTCAGTTGAAGCAAGCCCAGACATTGGAGGCAGAAAAGCGATATTCACCCCATTCGCTTCATCTGGAATGGCCATTCGCGTGGGCTGCATTGCGCCTTCAATCCTCAAAGGTCGGCAAGCAAACGACTCATCATTGGTGAAATCGAATTCGAGGCCACATTCCCAGTCCTTACCGGCCGAATTCCCGCTCACCAAAATATCGATACGGATGTTCTTTGTGTTCTGTGTACTGGTGTTCTTCTCTTTGTTATGCACACGCCTTACATCGCGCACACGCAACTGACGCCAGAATTGCTTAGCGTCAGGCGCGGGCACCATCATGAGATCTTTGCGGTTTATGTTAACCCCAGGCCGCTTCTCTGGTGCGTTTGTGCCCCGCTTCTCCGACCAGCGACGGAGACCCAATTCCCATAGCGCAAGGGCCTGTAGCGCCGTCGTTTTCCCGGAGTTGTTCGGACCAATGAAGACCACAGGACTCGATAGAGGAATCTCGACGTGCTCGAACCGCTTAAAATTACGAATAACCAGTTTTGTCAGCATGATTACCGACCCTCGTTCAGCCAAAAGCGGCGCACGGAATAACCCTTTGATTCTGTAGTCTAATCTCTCGGGACCAACCTTGGCTCTAGTCCGGCCGGAGGGGTAGGAATCGGACAGTTCCTGCCCCTGACCAAAGGTGCTACCGCTCCCGAACGATTCATCGCGACTTGCGGACCCCCTCAGCCCAGGAAGCCCGCCCGCCCCCACAACCTCTCAAATCTAATCTAAAAATCACGGCGCAAACGTCCGCCAAACATCCTCCACCCGCCCCGGCTCCGCCACAAACATCACCGAATCCGGCTCATCCACAAACTGCCTGTACAAACTCCGCCCCGCATCCAACCCCAACTCCGGGTAACTCCGCGCCGCGTGCTCCTCCAGCCTCGAGGCCCCATACCGCGGATTCGCCTGCCACGCAATCCCCCCCGCCTTCGTCAGCAGCGGAAACCATGCCAGCCCATGATGCGCCCGCACTCCCGTGTACTCAAACCCATACTGCCGGTCGCACCACGCGCCAAACGCCATCCGGCTCCCCGGGTCGGCATTGATCACGCAATGCGCCCACCCCGGCCCCACCACCACCTGGTCCCCAGCCCTCGCCGTCACTGCAATGCACCGTCCCGGATCGTCCTCCGCCCGCTCCTGCGCATAAACAATCGCCGTCCCGCTCCAGATCTCAAAAATCTCCGGCGTTGACCATCCGCAATGCGGCGCAACTTTATGTATATGTCCCTGCGACCGAACCGGCTCATCCCCCAGCCTGCCCCCCGCATACACCACCGCCCCAAATAGCAGCATCCGCTTCTCGAGCGCCGCGCGATCCTCCTCCCGCCCAATATCCATCGCAATCCCATACACCGGGTCCGGCCCGCTGCACTCCGGATCCCGCAAACTCGCCCGGATCGCATCCAGCCGCCGCATCTCCGGCTCCGGACCAAACATCCCCACCCCATACACAAACCCGAGCGTCGTCTCCGCCAATCCCAACGCCAACCCCGAATCAAACTCCAACCGAACTGCCATCAATTCTCCTACTGTCTTATCCAAAAATTCGCAGCATGGTTCCCGATGTCATCGTGCGCATTCATCGCTGTCATCCTGAACCCAAAATCCCCGCTATCGTTCTGAACCTATATTCACCACTGTCATCCTGAGCGAACGGGGCCCCAAACGCTTTTCAGTTTGGGGGTGGTGAGCGAAGGATCTGCGGTTGCTCTTCAAAGAAACTCTTCTATTACCACAACCCTCCATCGAACGGACGAAATCACGCGGCCGTGGACCTACCGCACGTACGCCTTCAACGTAGCCAACTCCCCACTCCCCGCCCCAGCCGGCCGAATCGTATAAGCCCCCACCGCCGCCGGAACCACAAACGCCTCCGCATAATTCACCGTGAACGGCTCAAACGCCCCCGTCGGGCTCTCCACCACCGCCGCGTCCCCCTCCACCAGGCTTACCACGTGCAGGTTTCCCGCCGTGTCATGCGGAACCGTCTTCGTAAACCAGTGCCGCCGCGTCTCAATAAACTCCAGCCGGTGCAGCCCCGTGCTCTCTTCGCGCCACCCATCGCCCTCGGACTCCGGAGTCTCTTCGTTGATCAGGTTCTCCCTCACCCACTCCGTCGTCCGGTTCCACTGGATATTCTTCAACCCATGCTCCAGGTGAATCGGCCTTGGCTTCCCATCCATCCCCAGCCGCCCCCAATCCCACAGCTTGAACGTGAAAATGTACGGTGTCGCGCTGATCTCCAGCACCATTCCGTCCTTCCCTGAGCAGTGAATCGTCCCCGCCGGAATCAAAAAATGATCGTGCTTCTTCGCCGGCCATACATTCACATACTTCTCCGCCGGGAACTCCGCCCCGCCCTTTTGCGCGGCCCTCAAATCCTTGGCCATCGCCTCGCGGTCAACCCCGTCCCGCAGCCCCAGGTAAACCTCCGCCCCCGGCGTCGCGTCCAGCATGTAGTAGCTCTCGTCCTGCGTATACTCCATCCCAAACTGCTCGCGGATGTAGCTCGTCAGCGGATGCACCTGAAGCGAAAGATTCCCCCCGCCAATCGTGTCCAGAAAGTCATACCGGATCGGAAACTCCGCCCCAAATCGCTTGTACACTGCGGCGCCCAGCAGCGCCTCCGGCTGCTCATGCACCAGCATCAGCGCCGGCAGCTCATACTCCCGCGCCCCAAACCGCAACACCAGGCTGTTCTCTTCCGGAACGCAGTTGAAGCACCACGCATAATTCGGCGGTCCCTCTGGCAAACCAAAGTGCTCCCGCATCCACTGCCCGCCCCACGGCCCCGGATCGAAAAACGGAACCAGCGCGAACGGCTGCTGCGTCACCTGCTCCAGCGCCCCGCGCATCGTCGCCCCAGCCACCATCCCCGGCTGCTCCGGCAGGTTCCCGTCTATCCAGAAGTCCACTTTGCTATAGATCTCGTGCCGCTTCAGGTCCGCGGCCCGCCAATCCAGAAAAAATGCCCGCTTGTACAGTTGCGCCGGGCTCTCGTTCGCATTGTCCAGCCCGATGCTCGGTGCTTCCCCCCGCCGCTGCCGCTGCTGAATCTCCCACCGCGCCACATCCACATACAGCAGCAGATCCCAATCCGGCATCACCAGCGTCGCCCCGATGCCCAGCGCCACCACGCGTCCAGTCACCTGCGCCGCCGCGTCGCGTGCAAGCCCAATCTTCTCCGCATCGAAAAACTCGTCCAGCTTCGCCAGGTTCATCCGCGCAAACACCGGATCGTCGCCCAGCATCGCGGCAAACTTCGCCTCAATCGCCTCGGGCAGCAGCATCGCCTCCGCGCTCTCCACCACCAGCTCTGGCTTCAGCCCCGCCACCAGCTCCCGCCGCAGCGGCTCCAGCTGCACGCCCGGATAGCACTCAATCGCCACCCGCCGCGCGGCCCCGCGCTCTTTGAGAACCTCAAGAATCTCGCCCCAGCCCAGCGCGCAATCCCGCTCCGCCGCCGAAACCGCTACCCCCGGCCGCAAGTCATACTTCCGTTTGTTCGTCAAAGACTGTACTCCATCAGGGGAATCGCGCCCAACAACGCCGCATTGCCGCCAAGTTCCGCCGTCCGCAGAGGCACCGTCCGCCCCGGCGTCCACGCATGCGCCTTCACATACTCCTGCAACCGCGGCAAAATCTCCGCCTCCCGCTTCATCACCGATCCGCCAAAAACCACCACCTCCGGATCGTAGGCATGAATCAAAGCCACCGTCAGCATAGACCAGGCCTGCAAACAGTGATCCAGAGCCGCCTTCGCCGGCCCGTCCCCAGCCTCGGCCGCTTCAAATAGCTCCGCAAACCCGATCGCCTTCCGCCCCGCCAGTCGGCCCTGCGGTCCACCCGCCTGCTCCCGGTAAACCTCCGGCAAAAACGTCGTCGAGGCCTCTGACTCCGCGCAGCCCAGATTCCCGCACGTGCACCGCCGGCCGTTAAACACCACCGGCAAGTGCCCGCCAATCGTCCCCGCCAGCCCGTGCCCGCTCTGCAGCAGCCGTCCATTCAGCATCGCCGCGCCGCCAATCCCGCTGCCCAGCGTCACCATCACCGCATCCTGCGTCCCCCGCGCCGCCCCGTACCCATACTCGCCCAGCAGCGCCAGCCGCGCGTCGTTCTCAATCAAAAACCGCAACCCCATCTGCTCCTTAAACCACGCCGTCAAATCCAGGTGCGGCGCGTCGTCAAACTTCGCGTTCGTCGCCAGCACCCGATTCTCCCGCGCGCTCGCAATCCCGCAAAACCCCATCACCACCGCCGCGCACTCCGCCCGCTCCACGCCCGCCGTCTTCAGCAACTCAAAAAGCGTGTCGCGTATCCCCGGCAGCAGCCCGCCCAGCCCCGTCAGCCCATCCGCGCTGATGCTCTTGCTGGCCAATATCCCGCCATCCCGCACCACCGCGCACGCCGCATGAGAGCCCCCCAGATCAATCGCCAATCCCGTTAAACCAGACACGCCGCACCCTCCCGCAGAACCATCCGCTTGCTGAATCCCTGCGTCTTGATGCTCCCATAATCGTGTCCCGCGTCGCTCGGCCAGCTCGCCAAAAACGTCAACGCCGTCTCCCCGGTGTTCACCACCCGGTGCGCCACCCGGCCCGGAACGTAATGCACCGTCCCCGGCCTCATCGCCTGGCTCGTCGTCACCCCCGCCTCATCCATCAGCAGCAGCGCGCCCTCGCCCTTCACCGTCGCATAAATCTCCGCCCGGTCCAGCCCCGCATGAAAGTGCCCATGCGTCATAAAAAACTCATCCCCCACGCGTCCCGGCTCCAGAACCGTAGCCCCCCAGAACACCCCGCCCGGCGTTCCGTCCGCCACCGGCCGCCAATACTGCACCCGGTACACAACCGTCGCCGCATCCATCCCGCGCCATGCCGCCTGGTCCTGGAAAATCCCCTCCAGTTGCCCCAGCGTCTTCACGCCGTTCTCAATGGCCGCGCCCGTCAGTGCCCCCGTCGCCCAGTCCACCAGCGTCGGTTCCGGCAAACCCACCGCAAACTCCAAAGGTTTTGAATCAATCATGCTCATACGGTCAAATTATAGTCGCAAAAATGAAGTTTCTCAACCCAAAAGATCAAAACATCCCCCAATACCCAGTATATAATTGCTTGAATTGCGCGGAACCATCTCAGCCGCCCCGTAGCCGTACTCCCCGGCCTCCCGCCGGAAACTCGCCTCGGGACACCGGCAGCCGCCCAGCAATTTCAGAAAGTGGCCCGTCATGCAACAGCCTGAAAAAACCTCCCTCTATGTCGTCCTGGCTGCCGCCTCCGCCGCCTCCGCCGGCCTCCTCTTCGGATACGACGTCGCCGTCATCAATGGCGCGCTTGTCTACCTGCGGGCCGACTTTCACCTCGGTTCTGTCGCCACTGAGGTGCTCACTTCCATCCTCTTCATCGGATGCGCCGTTGGTGCTGCCATCAGCGGATGGGCCAGTGACCGCTACGGCCGCCGCGCCGTCCTTTTCTGCGCCGGACTCCTCTTCTGCGGCGCCGCCGCCCTGGCCGCCACTGCCACCCAGATCGGCCAGCTCATGGCCGCCCGTTCGCTGGCCGGCATGGCCCTCGGCGCAACCCTGCTCATCGGCCCCCTCTACATCGCCGAAATCTCCCCCGCCCACAAGCGCGGCATGCTCGTCACCCTCAACCAGCTCCTCCTCGTCGCCGGAACCCTCATCGGCTTCGTCGTCAACTACGAGCTCGCGCAGCACGTTCACGGCAACTGGCGCCTCATGTTCTCCCTCGGCGCAATCCCCGCCGTCGTCCTCTGCATCTCCATGACCCGCATCCCCGAGAGCCCCCGCTGGCTCCTCCAGAACGGAAAGCGCCAGCAGGCCCTCGCCGTCCTCCAGCGCATCTCCCCCGGCGCCAACGTCGAGTCCACCGTCGATGAAATCGCCAAGGCCATCCGCGAAGAGTCCGGAACCTACCGCGAACTCCTCGGCCTGGCCCTCCGCAAGCCGCTCACTCTCGCCATCATGCTCGCCATCATCCAGCAGCTCACCGGCTTCAACACCGTCCTCTACTACGGCGCCATCATCTTCGCCGAGCACACCGGCGCCAGCGCCGCCCAGGCCATCGGCATGAACGTCTTTGTCGGCATCGTCAACATGATCTTCACCATCCTCGGCCTGCTCTTCATTGACAAGCTCGGCCGCCGTCCCCTCCTCCTCACCGCCCTCGCCGGAATGGGCTTCTTCATGCTCATCTTTGCCGCCATGCTCGCTTACATGCCCGGCCAGTCCACCCTTCTGCTCCTCCCCGTCCTCGGCGTCGTAGCCTCGTTCGCCTTCGGCCTGGGAACCGGCGTCTGGGTCTGCCTCTCTGAGCTGTTCCCCAACCGCATCCGCGGTCGCGCCATGTCCATCGCCAACATCGTCCTCTGGTTCTCTGTCACCATCCTCACCGCCACCTTCCTCAGCCTCATCAAACTGTTCGGCATCTCCGGCGTCTTCATCCTCTACGCCTCTCTCTGCGCCCTCTCCTTCGCTTACATCGCCTTCTACCTCCCAGAGACCAAAAACCGCACCTTGGAGGAAATCGAATCCAGCTGGTCAAAATAATCTAAATCTCAACCAGCCTCTCGCCAACTCACCTCAAATGTAGGGTGCCCCCGGTCTCGATTCTGAGACTGGGGATACCTCGAACCCCGGCTCTCCCACCCTCAACTCCCCACAAACCCGTCATCGGGACCGACTTCCCAGACCAGGGAAACCACAAATCTCAACCAACCACACGCCATCTCACCACAAATCTCAACCAACCTCCCGCCGACTCGCAAAAAATGCGCCGTGCCCCATACTTTCGCGCCCTTTGCGAAAGGGTGGGATACCGCAACCCCAGGCTCTCCCCCGCCATCGACCCCCCAACCTTCCTCGCCGTCGCTGTCCTCCTCGCCTCCTTTGCCCTGCTGGCCGGCTACCTCCCCGCCCGCCGCGCCTCCAACATCGACCCCATGGTCGCCCTCAGAAACAACTAGGCCGCAAACAACCAGGCAACCAAAGTCGGTCGCCCCCTCATTCCATTCTTCATGCCGAAGCGGCGGACCACCCCGCAGGTGGCGAAGGGGAGATCCAACGCTGGTGGCCACAGGTGGCCTTAACCCGGACGATCAACCTTGGATGCAACAACATTCGTGGTTAAAATGCTTTAAATCAATAAGATATGCCCAACAAAACCGCGTCTTGCGCAAAAAAGGTTCAATTCCAAGGTTCGTACCTGCCGTTTTTCGCAACCATGCAAGGTTCCGTTTTCTTAGATGCACAACCATCCAAGGTTCATTTTGACGTTTTTCCCAACCATGGAAGCAAACCTTTGGCCACTAAACCGAACCATTTAAGCAAACCTTTGGCCCCTTTTACGCACCTTCCAGACCAACCTTTGCGGGCCTATTCCTGCCCCAGCGGCAGCCGGATCGTCGCCCGAGCCCCGCTCCCGTCCTCCCGGTTCCCCAGCACAATCTCCCCCCCATGCCCCCGGGCTATCTGCTGTGCCAGCGCCAGCCCCACCCCGCTGCCGGTCGGCTTGGTCGTGTAAAACGGCACAAACAAATTCTCCGTATTCGCAATCCCTAACCCGCTATCCTCTATCAAAATCAATAAGTTAGAAGCCTCTCTATGCCAGCTCACCCGCACCGCCTGCGCCTGGTTGGCCAGCGACGCGTCCACCGCATTCGCCAGGATATTGATCAGCATCTGCTCCAACTGGTCCGGGTCCGCCTGCACCACCACCCGCGCTCCCGCCTCCAGTTCCACCGCCAGCCGCTGCTCCAGCGCAGCCACCCGCTCCACCAGCGCCCCAATCTCCACCGGCCGGCACCGCGGCTGCGGCAACTGCGCCAGTTGCCGGTAAGACTGCACAAACCTGTGCAGCGCATCTGACCTGCTTTCAATCACTTCCAGCCCGCGCCTGAAATCGCGTACCACCACTTCCTCGCCCTGAACGGCCGCCATCTGGCTCAGCAGGTTCCCCGCAATTGACTTGATCGGCGCCAGAGAATTCGAAAGCTCGTGCCCCAAAACCCGGATCAGCCGCTTCCACGCCATCTGCTCTTCTTCCTGCAAAGGCAGGCTCACGTCCGCCAGCAGCAGCAAAGTATGCGGGGCGCCATCCTGCCGAAACACCGCCTTGCGCAGAAGCCAGCGCGTCGGCCCCGCGGAAGGCCTTTGGTTTGAACCGATTGCGTGAATCGTTTGGTCGTTCGCAGCCAGCAGATCCCCCAGCCCCAGCTCGTGCGCCGTGCGCCCGAAACACCGCGCATGCGGCAGCCCCAACAGCTTGAGACCCGCATGGTTCGCCAGTTGCAGTTGGTCGTTGCGGTCAAAAGCAAACAGCGGCGCGTGCATCGCCTCCAGAATCCTGGCCAGTAACGCCGTCGCCTCAAGCGACCGAACCCGTTGTTTTTGAAGCAGATCCGCCAGCGCATTCACCTCCCGCGCCAGCTCCCCAAACGCATCTGCTGTCCTAGCCCCCCGCGCCCGAAACGAGTAGTCCCCCTCCCGCAGCGATGAAACCACGTTTGAAAGCGTCTGCAACGGCCGAATCACCCCCTCCACAAGCGCCGCCGAGATGAGCAGAAAATAAACCAGCAAACAACTAATCAGCAGCAGTGCCCCGCCAAAAGAAACCGGGTGCCTATAGAGAAGAATTACAAAAAAAACAATGGCTGGAACCGAAAGCAGCACACAATAACCCCACACCCGGCTCACGGCCGAGCGGCGGCCTTTGCTCCGTTTATAGTCCATATTTCTCAATGCGGCGATAGAGTGCTGCGCGGCTAAGTCCAAGAGAATCAGCAGCTTGCGAGATGTTCCCGTCGCAGCGCCGCAGCACCTTGCGAATCAGCAGTGCCTCCACCTCGTCGATGCTCATGTTCTCAAACGACTGCGCGGAAGTTCGAGCCGCCGCAATAGCCAGGTTGGCCGGTTCAATCTCCTCTGTGCGGCACAAAAGCACTGCCCGCTCCACCGTGTGCTCCAGTTCACGCACATTGCCGGGCCACCCGTACTGCACCATCTGCTGCATCGCAGCCGCTGAGAAGCCGCTCACTTGTTTCCGATACCGTGCCCGGCTGCGCCCCAGAAAGTGCTGCGCCAGCAGTGGAATATCCTCATGCCGGTCCCGCAGCGCGGGCAAATGAATTTCAACCGTATTGATGCGGAAAAGCAGATCCTCGCGGAAATTTCCTGCCTTCGCCTCTTCTTGAAGTTCGGCATTGGTCGCAGAGAGAATGCGCACGTCCACCTTGCGCGTTTGTGACGAACCTACGCGCTCAAGTTCCCCCGATTCCAGCACCCGCAGCAGTTTGGCCTGCTGGCGCAGCGGAACATTCGCAATCTCATCCAGAAACAGCGTCCCGCCGTTGGCCAGTTCAAAACGGCCAATCCGGTCCGTCCGCGCATCGGTAAACGCGCCTTTCACGTGGCCAAAGATCTCGCTCTCAAACGTGCCTTCAGGCAATCCTCCGGCATTCACAGCCACCAGTGGCATCCGTGAGCGGGGCGAGGCAGCGTGCAGCAACTTGGCAACAATTTCTTTTCCAGTCCCATGTTCACCCGTAATCAGTACATTCGCATCGGAAGGGCCTACTTGAGCGATCAGCTCAAGCACCGGCTGCATGCACGGCGCCGATGCCACGAACTCCGGCATCCCTTCGGCACGGAGCAAACGATTCTCAAGCTCCAGTTGCCGCGCGCGTCGCAGGGCCTGGTGCAGTTCTGCATGCACCCTCACCAGCGACACCAGTCGCTCGTTCTCCCACGGCTTCTGCAAAAAATCGCGGGCGCCATGCTTGATTGACTCGACCGCCAATTCAATGTTGCCCCAGGCAGTCATCACAATCACCGGAAGCCGCGTATCGAACTCCCGAATCCGCGCCAGCAGGTCCAGTCCCTCCTGCCCTGACGTGGTGTCGCGGGTGTAGTTCAGATCGATCAGCAGCACATCGTAGTCACATTGCGAGAGCGCCTCCATCAGCAACTGCGGTGAACGAACACAATCCACCCGTATTCCCTGAGGTCTCAGCAGCATCTCCACGGCCTCAAGAATGTGCGGCTGGTCGTCGGCAACCAGTACTCGAATTGGCTCTGACTTATGGGTGATGGTCTGCCTCCACGGCTCCGGCCTTCGCGTCGGCGATGGAAATGCCGTACTCCTCAAGAATCGATCCCGTAGCGCGACGCACCTCGATGCGCGCCTTTTCGTAAGCCGTCTCCGCTGTCACCAGTGCCGACTCCGCTAGAGCCAGGTCGTGCTCTGCTGACAAGGTCTGCTGATTCGACCCCGCGCCCAGCTTTTGTTCCTTCTGCATAATATCCAATGTCTTCTCGGCAAGATCGCGCGCGTGGCGCGCTGCGTCCACGCGGCTGGCTCCCTGCTCAAGTGCATACTGCCCGTTGCGCACCTCGATCCGGATTTGCTTCTTCCTCTCCTCCAGATAAACCTGCGACTGGCGGTATTCCAGCTCGGTGCGATACTGGTCCGCCCTGGCAATGCGGTTGCGCAGCGGAATGCTCAACTGCAGGCCCACTTGGTACTCCGGCGACGAGTAGTTCAGCGCATTCTCCACTGTTCCTCCAAAGCCGCTCGGGACGCCAGAACTGTTCGATCCGCTGGTCGTACCTCCGAATCCCGTGCCTGCGTAGAATCCGTACATCGACAGCGAGGGCAACATTGCGTTGCGCGCCGTCTTTCGGCTCAGTTCGCTGTTTTGCAAAACCAGGCTCGACTCAAGCAGTTCCACTCGGTTCTTGAGCGCATCCGTAATCATATCCTGCAAAGATTCTGCGTTGGTTGCAGCCTGGGCGCCGATCGCGTCCGTGGGCACCACCGGCATCTCTTGCAGAACCGGATCGTCGAGCGACCGGGTGACCGCGTTCTTCATGTACAGTTCCTGCAACTCGAGGTTGGTGCGAGCCACAGTCAGATCCTGCTGGCGGTTTGCCAGTTCTCCTTCTGCCTTCAGCACATCCATTTCAGGAATCGCCTGCAGCGCCAGTTGCTTGCGGCTCGTATCGAAGGTCTCGGTAGCAAACGCTACTGAGCGCTCCTGCACCTGCTCGTCATCATAGGCGCTCACCAGATCCCAGTACAGATCGCAGATCTGCGTTACCGTGGCAATCACCTGCGCCTTGAATGCAATGTCAGAGACCTTCTGGTTGGTTTTGGCGATGCGCAGGTAACGCAGGTTCGGTCCAAGTCCAAAACCGGCCAGCAGTTGCTGCTGCAAGAACACCTGAACATACGAGGTCAGCTGCGGATTGATCGTCTGATTAGGGCTGTTGTAGGTTTGCCGCTCGTTGTTCCACACCACCTGCAGCCCGCCCCCGGTTGGAAACGCCTGCTGATACGAGAAATTGCCCACAACCGAGTTCTCATGAATCACAGGCACGCTATAGAGTGTCTGGTTGGGCAACAGTTGCGTCAGGTGATCCACATATGTCTGCGCCTGAATAAACGGGTCGTAGGTCGAGACTGAAGTGCCTGTGCCCAAGGTTGAAGTCACAAGGCCCGAAGCTCCAGCGCCAGCGCCGCCCGCGCCACCGGTCGTGCCGCCGGCGCCCCCGCCACCGCCGCCGGCGAAGGCTCCGGCGACCCCCGTGCCGCCCGGCGTTCCCGACACTACGCCCGTATTTACCCCGCGCACCGAGCCTCCGGCCGACGTGCGCAAAATGTCCATCTGCGCGATCGGTATGTTGTAGCGAGCGATGACCAGATCGAGGTTGTTCTCAAGCGCCAGGTCGATGGCGTTTTGCAGAGAGAGATACAGCTTGCCGTTGCGCACCAGCGAGTCCAGGCGCGGAGAGTTGGCGAGGCTGGGCGGAGCCACCGCTGTTCCGCGATACCAGCTGATCGGATTCCGCGAGGGCCGCAGCATTTCGTTAAAAGGAATCTGCGTGCCGGTCCGTGCAGTCGTGACGGCAGTCGCAGCAGCCTGTTGAGACGTCGTCGCCGGGGCTGCAGACACCGGCCCAGTTGGTTCAACGGCCAGCGCCAGGTTCACTTGCACAAGCAGAATCGCTGCTACTGCCTGTGTGCGCTTCAGCCACTTTGTCTTCGAGCAGTTCATTGTGCGTTGACCTCCGAAACCGCAGGCGTAAGCAATTCATCACGTGTCATCCAGCCATCGTGCAGTTCGAGAATGCGCTTGCCATACCGCGCATTCTCCTCCGAGTGCGTGACCTGGACGATCGTTGTTCCCCGGCGATTCAATTCACAAAACAGCTCCATGATCTCCCGTGCCTGCGTCGAGTGCAGGTTGCCGGTGGGCTCGTCAGCCAGCAGCAGCGCGGGCGCATGCACAACGGCACGTGCAATGCCGACAAGCTGCTGCTGGCCCCCTGAAAGCTGCGGGGGGTACAAATCTTTTTTGGCCACAATCTGAAAGCGATCCAGAATATCCGCCACCATCCCCTGCCGCTCCTTCAGAGGAAGATTCTTGTAGGAAAGCGGCAGATCAATGTTTTCCGCGACCGTGAGGTCGTCGAGCAGGTGATAGCTCTGGAAGACCATGCCGATCCGCTGCCGCGTCAGATCCGCACGCTGCTTCCGGTTCAGCCTGTGCACCGGCGTCTCGCCGAACCAGTATTCGCCAAGCCAGCCATCGTCAAGCAGCGCCAGCACGTTCAGCAGCGATGACTTTCCGGCTCCCGACGGCCCCATCACCGTCACAAATTCCCCCTCCTCGATGGCGAGGCTGATCTTGCGCAGCACCCAGGTCTCGGTATGTCCTGTCTTGTAACTTCGTTCGACGTTCTTCATCTCAATCATCGTGGAGTTGCTCCGATCTCAATGCTGATCTCTTTTGCTGAAGCTATTCCGTGCGCAATGCCTGCATCGGCTCAATTGAAGCCGCTCGGCGCGCGGGAATGAATCCCGCCACAGTGGCGCAAAGAGCAAGCACCGCGGTTGCGCCGGCAAGCGCAAGAGGATCGTAGCCGCCTACGCCATAGAGCATGCTTGCCATGAGATGACCGGCATAGAGCGCGGCGGGAATGCCAAGAGCAAGGCCCATGAGGATCTGCCAGAGCGCCCCGCGCAAGACGAGGGATATGACACTCGACCGCGTGGCGCCCAACGCCATCCGGATGCCGATCTCAGAGGTTCGGCGCGCAACAAAGTAGGACATCACACCGTACAGACCCACCGAAGCCAGAATCAATGCCAGAATCCCAAAAAGGCTCGTTAATTGTGCAACCAGGCGTTCCTGGTTGAAGTTGCCCGCTACCTGCGCATCCAGTGAGCGAAGATCCATCACCGTCAGGTTTGGATCGATCCCGGCGAGCGTATGACGCACAAGCGCATCCACGTTCGGCTGCGGAGTGGTGAAGTTGAGCACCATCGCGTTCATGAACATCGATTGCGTCTCCGTCGAGATCATCATCGGCTCCTTGTAGCCGGTGAACTGCTGCACAAGCGGCCGCAAATAAACAGGGCGAACCTCTTCGCGGGGATTGTTCAGTTTGAAGTCGGCAAAGACACCCACAATCTGCCAACTCCCCGAGTACGGAACCAGATCGATGCCGAAATGCTGCCCTATGGGATCCTGATTGGGAAAGAACCTCTTCACGAATGTCTGATTCACGATGACAACTTGCGGCGAGGTGGCTGTATCCAGCTGCGTAAATCCCCGTCCTCGAACCATCGACACGCCAATCGAATCGAGAAATCCGTTGCTGACGCGATCCCAGGTTGAACCGCATTTGTCGCCTGGCTGAGGAGCGGGATGCCCCTGTTGGATCACACACTCGCCCCAGTTGTCTCCTTCAAGCGGACTGTAGATCGCCATGCCGATCCTCGAAACACCGGGCAGTGCCGAGAACCGATCGTCCATCTCACGATAGAGCGAGGGCAGCCGGTCCGCCGTGTAACCGGCCCCCGCTGGATCAAAGTGGACAACATACCGGTTGGTGGTTGCGATACCGAACTTCTGCTGCTCCAGATTGGCGAGCGACTTGGTCATCAGCACTGCGCCCGCCAGCAAAACCAGCGACAATGCTGCCTGCAAAACCACAAGCGCTTTTTGAGGCAGAGAGGATTGATCACGAACCGAGCGATTGACACCGCGTAAGACCTCAGCCGGCTGGGCATGGGATGAAAGCCATGCAGGAGCGGAGCCGAAGAGTACGCCCGTCAAAAGCGAGACTAGAAATGCAAACCCGAGAACACTCAGTGATGGGCTCGCATCTATGGGCAAGTTACGGGCATCGGGAAAAGCAAGGGCAAGAATCGTGCGCGAACCAGCGTATGCAACGCCGAGGCCGGCGAGACCGCCGAGGCAACTCAGCAGCACACTCTCTGTGAAGATCTGGCGCATCACACGGATGCGAGGGGCGCCCAGCGCCACGCGTACAGCGATCTCAGAACGCCGTGCCGTAGAGCGGGCCAGCATGAGATTGGCAATGTTGGCACAGGCAATCAGGAGCACGACCGAAGACAAGACCATCAGCATCTTCAGACCCTTTCCCGTCTCCTGTTGCAGGTTCTGGATGCCCCTGCCCGCCGGTGAAATCACAACGTGCTGCTTGGGAATGATGGTTGAGCCGCCATTCGCCGTCAGCAGGGGCCGCGTCCATAGCCACTGTCGAAGCGTCACGGTGACTTTGCTTTGCAGAGTGCCGATGTCCATTTCAGCCCGCACTCTACCTAACGGATACAGCCAGTGCGCCTCGGCATGGTGAAGAATCGAACCCTCGCTGCGCACGTATGGCTCAGTATTGATAGGTATCCAGAAATCGGGTGGAGAATCGGAGACGCGATCCCCGAAGAACCCCGGCGGCGCAATGCCAATCACCATGAAGGGTCTGGCCTGGATGTAGATTGTCGATCCAACTATGTTCGGGTCAGCGGCATACTCGCCCTGCCAGGCCTTGTAACTCAGCACTGCAGTCGGTGCCGCCGCCGGCGTGTCGTCGTTATCTGCAAACACGCGCCCCACAAGCGCGCCCAGCCCCAAGGTGGAAAAATAGTTTCCTGAGACAAACTCTCCGCGCAACGACTTCGGCAACGCATTGCCCCGCCGCACCGCCCAACTCCATTGCCCCGCCTGCACCGCCGCCAGTTGCTCAAACTCCGGCGTATTGTCCCTGAGATACTGGTAAAGATCCGTAGAGAAAATTGAGAAGTCGCCATTATCCGCCGACGGGATTCCGCCTTCCACGCAGCAATCATCCGTGTCCCCAATCCGGTAAAGCCGTGACGGGTCAGTCACCGGAAGCGACCGCAGCAGAATCCCCTGCACCAGCGTGAAGATCGCCGTGTTCGCGCCAATTCCGAGTGCCAGCGTGATCACAACAGTCAGCGTGAAACCCGGCGCCTTCTGCAACTGGCGCAGGGCGAAGCGAAGGTCGTAGAGCAATTGCTTCATCGCAAATCTTCTCCGTTGAGTTCTTCCGGACGCTCCCGGTTACTCGTTTCTCAGCGCCTGCATGGGGTCGACAGATGCGGCGCGCTGCGCCGGGACGAAGCAGGCAGCCAGAGCAACAAGGCAGAGCACTGCAGCAACCGTAACGAAGGTGAGCCAGTCAGCCGTTCCAACGCCGTAGAGCATACTGCGCAGAAAGCGGGTGGCAACGAGCGAGACAGCGAGGCCCGCAGCAACGCCGGCCAGTGTGAGCCGCAATCCCTGCCCGAGCACTTGGCGAGAGATATCCGCCTTTGCCGCGCCTAGAGCCATGCGGATTCCGATCTCGTGCGTGCGTTGCTTCGTGGTGTAGGCAACCACTCCATAAATACCGACCGCTGCGAGGAAAAGAGCGAGCAGGCCGAAGCAACCGGCGAAAACCACGGCGATGCGCTCAAATACATTGCCCATCTTCATGTTCTGCTCAAGCGTTGTGACGTTGAAAAGCGGAAGGTCAGGATTGAGGCTGTGGACGGCCCGCTCCACGTCTGCGCCGATAGCTCTCGGATCGCCTTGGACACGCACATGAAGAATGACTTCGTTGTCGTAACGCTGCCACAACGGATAGAGCACCATCGGAGCGGGATCATAGACCAGGCGCCGGTACTTCCCGTTCGCCGCAACGCCCACCACCGTGTACCACTTCCCCCACGTTTGCAGGCGTTTGCCGATCGCGTTTTGGCCCGGCCAGTAGCGGTCAATGAAGGCCTGATTGACAATGGCCACCCGTTCACTTGCGGCGTCGTCCAGGGCGGTAAACTCGCGGCCAGAGATCAGGGGCGTGCGCAGGCTTTGAAAATAGCCCGGCGTCACTTTGCCACGATCTACCTCGATGGATTCGTGGAGGCGCGGAACATATCCTTCTAGCAAAACGCCTTCGGAGTGGATGGTGAAGCTGAGTGGCGAAAACTCGGCCAGTGTTGCGGACTGAACACCGGGCAGTTCTTTGATCCGCTCCAGCAACTGCCGGTTAAACTCCGTTCCCGTCTGGTCTGTGTAACCCATTGGGTCCAGGTCGTAGGTGGCCAGGTACACATGGCTGGGGTCGAACCCGGGATCGGCCTGCTGCGCTTTTTGAAGGCTGCGAACGAAGAGCCCGGCACAGGCCAGCAGCAACAGCGACAGCGCAACCTGTGCAACCACCAGCCCGCCCGCGAGGCGCGACTTCCGTAGCCCACCGGAGGTATTGAGTGCCTCATCTTTCAAGACCGAGATGGGCGCCAGGCTCGATGCGCGCAGAGCTGGAACGATGCCTGAGACCACCGCAGCGAGGATTGAGACAAGCACGGTGGCCGTCAACACAGTGCTGTTGACGTTTCCATTGATCGCCAGCGGCAAAGTCGCCGGCGGCAGAAATGCGGACAGTGTCTGCGCCGTCCACAGCATGAACACAAGCGCCAAACCGCCGCCTGCAAGGGCGATCAGCAGATTCTCCACCATGAGCTGGCGCACCAGTCTCCAACGGCTCGCGCCCATCGACAAGCGAATCGCAAACTCCCGCCGCCGCGAAACAGAACGCACCAGCAACAGGTTGGCCACATTTGCGCACGCCAGCAGCAGCAGCACGGCAGCCAGAGCCAGGAGAATCGGCAGTGTTCCGGAGAGATAAACATTCGCCCCGAATGGCGATCTCCAAAGCGGATCGGTCGATAGCCGGTTGCCGCCCTGATGCTCGTTCGGGTACCGATCCGCAATGCGCTGCATCTCGAGATTGAGTTCATCCTCGGCCAGCCGATGATCGACGCCTGCGCGCAGCACGCCAAGCACATTGAGCCATGAAACACCCCGCTGGTTGATGCGTGTCGAGCTCCATACCTGGTGGTCCATCCCCAGGGGCAGCCAGATCTCCGTGCGCAGCCCGGTCTTGCAACCCAGAAAGCCCCGCGGCGCAACGCCCACTATCGTATATGTGTGCAGATTGATCTCGATGGTCTTGCCCACAATCGCCGGATCGCCGGCAAAGTGGCTCTGCCACAGGTCGTAGCCGAGCACTGCCTCCGGCGCCCCTTGCTGCTCGTTCCCCGCATTCGGCAGCAGCGTACGCCCCAATGTTGGCCGCACACCAAGCACTTCAAAATAATCCGAGGTGGTCAGCGCGCCATAGATGCGCTGTGGCTTGCCGGAGCCAGTAATGGTCAGGTAGTCGTCGTGATAGCCCAGCAGGCCTGCAAGGCTATGCGTGTTCTGCCGCAGATCCACAAAGTCCGGGTAAGAGAACGGAGGGGACGGGTGCTCGCTCCGCTCTCCCCGCTGGATCGTCACCATGCTGCCAGTCCGCGTGATTCCGGGGATAGGGTCAAGCAGAGTGGAGTTGATCCAGCTGAAGATCGTTCCATTTGCCGCAATCCCCAGGGCCAGCGTGCCCACTGCGAGCGCAGTAAACCCCGGGTTCTTGCGAAGCTGCCGCAAAGCATGGCGCAGGTCTTGCCACAACATGGCTACGCCTCCACTTCTTCCTCGAGCTTCTTCAGTTCCTGCTCAGAAACCACCTTACCGTCAAACAGGTGCACCTCGCGCTGCGCGTGCTTGGCAAAGCGCGGGTCGTGCGTCACCATGCAGATCGTCGAGCCTTCGCGGTGCAGATCGGAAAGCAAATGCATCACCGCCTCGCCGTTCTTCGAGTCCAGGTTGCCCGTGGGCTCGTCCGCCAGCAAAATCGAGGGCGAACCCGCCAGCGCCCGCGCCACGGCCACGCGCTGCTGCTGGCCTCCGGAGAGCTGCGCCGGATAGTGCCGCATGCGATGTGCCATATTCACCCGCTCCAGCGCTTCCTTCACGCGTTTCTTGCGCTCCACTGAAGGCATGCCGGCGCGATAGGTCAGCGGCAGTTCCACATTCTCTTCCACCGTCAGATCTCCAATGAGATTGAAGCTCTGAAAGATGAAGCCGATCTCCTGGTTGCGAATCCGTGAGCGATCGCCAAAACTCAGGTTCTCCACCGGATTGCCATTCAGCAGATACTTCCCCCCCGTCGGAGTATCCAGAAGGCCCAGAATCGACAGCAGCGTTGACTTGCCGCAGCCCGACGGCCCAGACATCGCCACATACTCGCCTCGCGAGATCGTCAAGTGAATGCCGGAGAGTGCGTGCGTCTCTACTTCGTCGGTATAGAAGATCTTGGTCAGGTCTTCAATTTCAATCAGCCTATCGTTCTGCGCCATCCCATCCCCCTCGTGTCCGTTGTCAGTGCTCAGTTGTCAGTTCCCGGCAATCCACACCCGTTGCGGCTTCTTCCGTTCCCTATTCCCCGCTCTTCCCTACTCCAGCCGTATCCGGTCCACGTTATCCTCCCGCGACATATCAGAGAGAATTACCGTATCGCCTTCCTTCAAGCCTTCAATCACCTGGATCGCATTGACCGAAGCGCGACCGACCTTCACGGCCACACGCGTTGCGCCCTTGCCATCCCCATCCAGCTTGAACAAGCTCAAGGTCGAGTTCTCATTGCCCAGCGCTGGCCGGCCCACGTAGAGCACATCGGTCAGGTGTTCCAGATCGATCGTCCCATCCACGCTCAGTGCCGGTCGCGCCCCCGGAGGCAATGGTCCATCCAGTGCTACGTCAACCGTCACCGTTCCGTTCAAAACAGAAGGGTCGATCCTGGCCACGTGTCCCGGAATTACCCCGTTGTGCGTGTCGATTGAAGCGGGCTGCCCAATCTGAATATCCCGTGCCTGCGTTTCAGCAATCTGCAAGGCCGCCTTCAGCTTGTCCAGTTGAATCACCTGCGCAACCGAGGTTCCCGCCGTCACGTGCTGGCCTACCTGCAGCGGAACTGGAAGTTGCGCCAGCACGCCGGAGATACCCGCCCGCACGTGCAACGCTGCCGACTGCTTCTCATACAGGTCGAGCTGCGCCTTCGCCTGGTCCACCTTCGCTTGCGACGAAGCCAGTTGAACCTCGATCGCCTTCTGATTCACTTCGAGTTGTTCCTGGCTCAGCTTGTGCTGCGCCGTCAACTGGTCGGCAGTATTCTTTGACTTGTTGTAGGCGATGCCTGCAATCACTCCAAGGTCGAAGAGGGCCTTGTCTGTCTGCGCCTGCAACTGGTCCTGCGTATAGTCTGCATTCACCTGCGCCGCGGCAGCCTTCTTGTCCATCAGCGTGCTCTGCAACGTCGCCTGGAGGCTCTTGTAGTCAGCTTGCGCGCCCTTGAGAGCCAACTGCGCGCTCAGCAACTCCTGCTCAAGCTGCGGATCAGCCAAATCCAAAAGAATCGTATCTGGAGTCACCTGCGCGCCGGGCAACACGCGGATGCGCACCACCGTGGCATCGGTCTGCGCGGGGATCAGTTCAATGCTATCTTCGCGCGGCACCAGCGTCCCGGTCGAGCCACGCACCTGCCGAATGAACGACCCTCGTTTGACCGTATCCGGCCAAATGGTTGAGCGGTCCACCGTGGGCGCTGCCGGCTTGAGCCGGGACACGGCTACCACTGCAACCGTCAGCAACACCACCGCAACCCCGGCCCACACAATCAGCCGGCGCTTCCTCTTTTGCAATAAGTCTGGGCGTGCGATATCCATCACACAAAGACATGGCACTTGGTGTGCCAAACGCGCTCACAGAACCATGTTGAAAACAATGCACTTGGAGAAGATGCGTGTGCAGATGGAGCATTGAGGTGCCCGCTTCCGCCTCATCGGTGTCCGATATCGAACAGTGCGAGCGCAGATACTCCTATCGCAACCGGGTGATTTTGCAACTGTTCCGATGAACTTGGGTGCCCTTGGTCCCGCTTTTGCGACCTGGGAAACCGCACTTCTTCGCGGTCACGGTACGACCGCCGCGATTGAACCTATATAAAGTCCCGGAACAGCTCCGGTGAAGGCGCCGCAATCACTCCACGCCCCACCAGCATGCCTTCTTCCGCCGCAGCCTTTGAGCCCGCGGCCACCGCCGCCTGCACGCTTGACACATCGCCGGCCATCAGAACGAACCCCTTGCCGCCCAGCGCCATCGCCAGGTGAATCCGCAGCAGCGTCACGTTGGCAGACTTGACCGCCGCGTCAGCCGCGTCAATGATGCTGGCTGCGGAGAAGGTCTCAATCACGCCGATGGATCTCAACTGTTTGGGATCCACATCCACCGACCCGGAGATTGCCGGAAGCACCGTGGCATGCAGCCGCGCAATCTGTCTGCGCTCAATCAGCGCCGCGCCCGCTGCAGCACCGCCGGCCTCCAGTGCTGCCTGCACGGATGCAACGTCGCCTGAAATCACTACCAGAAATTTCCCTGAGCAAATGGTCCGCGCCATCAGCAGTTGAATCGACGCAGCCTTCAGCATCGTATCTTCCACCAGAAATCCGGTCGCCACGCTTGAAAGCTCCACCAGCCCAATTGAGTTAATCTCAGATGCCACGTCGTCTCCTTCTCACCCGTCGCGCTACGCTTCAATCACCACCGCATCGCCCGTCACCGTTACCACCCCATCGATGCTCGCATGCAGCCGTGCGCCCAGTTTCCCCAGCTCCGGCACGGCCAGCAGATCGCCCACCCGCACCCGTTCGCCGCTCTTCACCACCGCAGCCGCCAGCGCCCCCGCATGCTGCTTCAACATCACCTTCACTGAGCGTGGCCTGAACTCATGCTCCAGCAGCGGGCCAACATTGTTGAACTCGCCCAAGCCAAGCTTCGCCATCAGCCGCCGCATCGGAACCCGCCGGAACTCCGCCATGGGGTTTGGCGTAATCGATGCCGGATCTCCCTTGAAGGTCAGCCCCCGCTCCCGTGCCAGCGGCTTGGCCACCACGCACACCGTCTTCGGGTCCAGTTCCTCCGGGCACGCATACATCGTGCACAGATTGCATTCGCAGCAATAGAGCGTGGCCACCATTGCGTCCGCGCCCATCGCAAATCCCAGCGACTGCATCGCCCGATGCGGCTCAATCGGATGTCCCAGCAGAAACCGCGGACAAAACTCCGTGCAGAACCGGCACTGGTCGCAGGCCGAGCGGCCAATCCGCTGCACATGCAGCAGCGGCGCGTTGTGCCGCTCAATCAGCTTGTGCGTGGCCGGCAGCACCACAAGACCGCCCGTTGTCTTGGTGACCGGGTCATCCAGACTGGCTGCCGGCCTGGCCATCATCACCCCGCCCACCAAGACGCCGAAATTGGCAACAGTCGCCCCGCCGGCCGCCTCAATCACTTCGCCAATCGAGATGCCCACCGGGACCCGCAGCGTCACCGGCCTCGCCACCGCCCCCGCTACCGTCAGATATTTGTGCGTCACCGGCCGGTCCAGTCCGATGTTGATCAGCGTCTCCACGTTCGAAACCACCGCGTCCACATCCTTCGGCAGCCCACCCGGCGGAATCACCCGCCCCGTCACCAGATGAACCAAAATGAACTCGTCGCCTGCGGGGTAAACGTCCGGCAGCGGCACCACCCTCACCCCAGCTGGAGCCTGCCGCTCCAGCGCTTCAATAATCTCGTGGTACTTTTCCTTGATCCCGATCGCGCCTTCCCTGGCGCCCGCCATCTCCATCGCCGCCGCCATGCCGCGCAAAAACGGCTCGGGGTGATGATGAAGTAACTCCTTATCTTTGTGCAACAAAGGCTCGCACTCGGCCGCGTTCGCAATCAGCAGCGAGGCCTGGGTGCGGAACTTCACGGCCGCAGGAAACCCTCCCCCGCCCGCGCCCACGATCCCCAGTTCCTCCAGCCGGTCAGCTGAGGTCCGATTCGCACCACCGCTTTTTGACACGGATCCTAACCCCTTTTCGTTGAGCGCCATTCTGGCCTTTGCCTTAAAATATTCCAGAATTGCGATTGACTCTGACCTAAACTGTACTGTATATTGTAAATAATTTCAAGTTGCTTCATAATCGTTCATTCGGGATTCGCTCAGCCATGAAATGCCTGATTCCCAATATCGGCAGCACTTCCTTCAAGTACCGCCTGCTCGACATGCCCCAGGAGACCTTCCTAGCAGAGGGCCGCGTCGAGCGCATCGGCCAGCCCGGCAGCGAGTGTCCCGACTATCCCGCCGCCATCCGCAAATGCCTGGATGCGATCTGCGGCGAGGGAAAATCCTTACAGAGCCTCACTGAAATCGATGCCGTTGGCTTCAAAGTCGTCCACGCCGGCGCGCACAGCACGCCGCAACTCATTGACGACAACCTGCTCGCGGCCATGGATGAGTTCCGCTTTATGGCGCCCGCCCACAATCCTCCTTACATCGCCGCCATTCAGGCCTTTCGCCGCGAGCTGCCCGGCGTTCCGCTTGTGGCTGTGATTGAAACCTGGCCTTACCGCTTGATGAGCGAAGCCGCAACCACTTACGCCGTGCCTTACGAGTGGCGCACCCAGTTTGGCATTCGCCGCTACGGCTTCCACGGCGCAAGCCATCGCTCCGCAAGCGAGTGCACCCAGGCACTGCTTGGCCGCAGCAATTTGCGCCACATCTCCTGCCATCTGGGCGGCAGTTCCAGCCTGGCCGCCTTTCGCAACGGCATCGCAGAAGACGTCAGTATGGGCACATCTCCGCAATCGGGCCTGCCCCAGAACAACCGCGTTGGCGACATCGACGTCTTCGCCGTCCTCCAAATGATGAAGAAGCTCGCTCTCGATCCAGACCAGATGGCCGCCCTTCTCGGCAGCCGCTCCGGCCTTGCTGGAATCAGTGGAACCGGCGGCGACCTCCGCGACCTCAATGAAGCTGCTGCCGCGGGCAGCCAGCGCGCCCAGCTCGCGCTCGATGTCTTCGTCCGCTCCATCCGCCATTACCTCGGCGCGTTCCTGCTCCACCTTGGCGGCCTCGACGTCCTCACCTTCTCCGGCGGGATCGGCGAAAACAGCGCAGAGATCCGCGCCGCCGCCCTCGACAATCTCTCCAGCTTCGGCATTGAAATCGACAAAGAAAAAAACCGCACCATCAAAGGCGAAGGAGAGATCTCCACTCCGGCGTCACGCGTCAAGGTGCTAGTCATCCCGGCCAATGAAGAAGCCATCATTGCCCGTGAAACAGTGGCCGTGGCAACCAAGGCAATTGCACAGCACGCAATCTCAAGCTAAGACCAGGCGGATTAGGAATCAGATGGCAGGCAGCTCCGCAGCATCGAATTCGTTCGCACCCATCGGCCGGTCAGAGGTCGAACGCATTGTTCGCCAGGTCGCGCTCGAATATCTTGCCAAGGGAAACAACATCGCCGCGCCCGTGCTCACCGTGCAAGCCTCCTCCCGCCATATGCACGTCTGCCGCGAAGACCTGGACACTCTCTTCGGCCCCGGCACGGAACTCACCTTCGACCGGCCGCTCTTTCAGGAAGGCAACTTCGCCGCCAAAGAGACAGTCACCATCGTCGGCCCCCGCAGCCGCCTCATCAGCAACCTCCGCATCCTCGGCCCCATGCGCAAGCAATCTCAGGTCGAGCTGGCATTTACTGACGCCATCATGCTCGGTTTCAACGACCTGCCCGTCCGTCTCTCCGGCGACATCGCCGGCACGCCGGGCGCGGTGATCATCGGGCCCAAAGGCGTGGTGGAACTCAAGCAGGGCGTCATCCGCGCCGCCATCCACGTCCACATGAACCCCGCTGAGGCCGCTCATTTCGGCGTCTCCAAGGGCGACCGAATGAACCTCCGCATCGGCGGCGACGCCGGCCTCACCTTCAACAACGTCCACGTCCGCATTGACGACAAAGCCCGTCTCAACGTCCACATGGACACCGACGAAGCCAACGCTTGCGGCCTGCACCTCACCAAAGACATTGAGCTCTACAAGTAAACCACTGAAGAAGAGAGGAAGCGATGAAACAAGCGCTCGGAATGATTGAGACAAAAGGCCTGGTGGCGTTGTTTGAAGCAACGGACGCCATGCTCAAGTCCGCCAATGTATCGTTCGCCGGCTGGCAGTCTGTTGGTTCTGGACTGGTGACCGCCTTCGTTGAAGGAGACGTGGCCGCCGTGAAAGCCGCCACCGACGCGGGCGCTGAAGCGGCATCCCGCATAGGCGAGGTGGTCAGTGTTCAGGTCATCTCCCGCCCCCACGACGAACTGCCGTCTTTCGTGCAGACCACCAAAGCCGCATCGAAGAAAAGCTAGAAGTCGGTTACTTGCCTTCTAGCCATAGCCACGGAACTGAAAGCTGTCAGCTGTTGGCTGTTAGCTGGTTTCAACTGGAGCATCCATGAGTGAAGCAATCGGATTGATCGAAACCAAGGGCCTCGTCGGACTGGTCGAGGCATGTGACGCAATGGTGAAGGCCGCCAGCGTAGAACTCGTCAAAACCGTGCAGATCGGCGGCGGATACGTCACCGCAATCGTTCGCGGCGATGTGGGCAGCGTCCGCGCCGCCGTTGACGCCGGTGCAGCCGCCGCCAAAACCGTTGGAGAGCTCGTGTCGTCGCACGTTATCGCGCGCCCCCACGATGCCCTCGTTGAAAGCATGTTGAAGTAACAGCGGATCAGGAGAACTCGAATGGCCAATGAAGCGATTGGAATGATTGAGACCAAGGGCCTCGTAGCTCTGGTTCAGGCAACAGACGCGATGCTCAAAGCCGCCAGCGTGGAATTCGTCGGCTGGAACAAGATCGGCAGCGGTCTCTGCTCCGTCTTCGTTCAGGGCGACGTGGGCTCGGTCCGCGCCGCGGTTGACGCAGGCGCCGCCGCGGCCCGCACCGTTGGCGAAGTCCAGAGCGTACACGTAATCGCCCGCCCGCATGGAACGCTCGCCGCTGTCCTGCCGAAATGACCGCATGCGGAGGAGTCCCCTCTGCCGCAAACCACGAGGTAACCGGCATGTTTATTGCAAAAGTTATCGGCAATGTTGTTTCCACCCAGAAGAACGAAAAGTTCCTGGGCATGAAGCTGCTCCTGGTCCAGCCGTACATCAGCAAGGATGGCAAGCTGCACACATCCGGCAGCTCCATCGTCGCTGTGGATAGCGTGGGCGCGGGTCTGGGCGAGTGTGTGCTCTTCACGCAGGGCAGTTCCGCGCGCCTCACACAGGCAACCAAAGACGCCCCCGTCGACGCAGTGATCATCGGCATCGTCGATGCAGTCGAGGTCGAAGGCAAACTATTGGAGAAGCCATAAATGCCAGTCCAGGCTGAATTGATTGAAGAGATCGCGAGAGAGGTCGTGGCCAGGCTGCGTGTCCAGTTGCAGCAGCCGGGCTCGTCCGCCTTCGCCGCTGCGACAGCCTCCCGCGACGGCGTCTTTGCCACCGTGGATGAGGCCGTCAACGCAGCCTTCGAGGCGCAGAAGAAGGTCGCGACCATGAGCCTTGAAGAGCGCGGCCACATGATTGAGATCATCTGCCGCATCTGCAACGATCGCCGCGAAGAGCTTGGCCGCATGGAGATGGAAGAGACCAAAGTCGGCCGCCTCGATCACAAGATCCTCAAGCTCACCAACATGCGCTTCGTTCTCAGCGTCAACTCCCTGCGCAGTGAAGCTCGTAGCGACTCCACCGGCCTCTGCATCATCGAGCACGCGCCCTGGGGCGTCATCGGCATGATGTTGCCCGTCACCCACTCCGTGCCAACCATGGCCTCCAACGCCATCAACATTCTTGCTGCCGGCAATACAGCCGTCTTCGGCCCTCATCCCTCCGGCCAAAAAGTGGCGCGCTACGCTCTGCAACTTTGGAACCGCGAAATCGAGAGCGAACTTGGCGTGGCCAACGTGCTCACCACCACCAGCGAAGCCAGCATCGAAGCCGCCGAGCAAATCTTCCATCATCCCAAAATCGCGCTGCTTTGTGTCACCGGCGGCTCGGCCGTGGCCCGCGCAGCCGCCCAATCCGGCAAGCGCGTCATCGCCGGCGGTCCCGGCAACCCTCCCGTAGTCGTGGATGAGACCGCCGACCTCGATCGCGCTGCCCGCTGCATCATCGACGGCGCGGCCTTCGACAACAACCTGCTCTGCATCGGCGAGAAGGAAGTCTTCGTCGTCGCCTCAGTGGCCGACGCCTTCATTCAGGCCATGCGCCGCGCCGGCGCCTTCCAGTTGGACTCCTCTGCCATCGAGCGCCTCTCCAAGGCCGCCTTCACTTTCGACGGCGAGGGCAAAGGCTGCGCTCGCGCCCATCTAAAGAAGGACCTCGTCGGCAAAGATGTCTCGGTCCTTGCGGCCGCCGCCGGCGTCCGCGTCCCGGACAACACTCAACTCCTCTTCGGCGAAACCAATGAAGACCACCCCTTTGTCGTTGAAGAGCAGATGATGCCTTTCGTCCCCATCGTCCGCGTTCGCGATGTTGATGCCGCCATCGCCGCTTCCGTCAAGGCCGAGCACGGCTATCGCCACACCGCGATCGTTCACACTCAGAACGTCGAGACCGCAACCCGCATGGCCCGAGCCATGAACACAACCCTCTTCATCCAGAACGCCGCTTCGCCCGCTTCACTCGGCGTCGGCGGCCCTGGATATTTCAGCCACACCATCGCCACCCCCACCGGGGAAGGCGTCACCACGCCGCTCACCTTTACCCGCGAGCGGCAAATGGTGGTTGGCAACGCATATCGGATTATCTAGCCATGTTTCTAGCGCGCATCGGCGGCACTGTAGTAGCGGCAACCAAGCATCCGACCTTGAGCGGCTGCCGCTTCCTGCTTGCTGAGCGGCTTGAAGCCGATGGCAGCACCAACCCCGAGCCGATCGTCGTCGTCGATTGGTTCGGCGCGGCAAGCGGAGCCACCGTCCTCGTCTCTACCGATGGCGATATCGCGCGCGAAAAACTCGGGAACGCCACCCCCGCGCGCATGGTCGTCGCCGGCATCGTGGACTCGGTCACCGCGGCCAAAACAAGGAGCGGAGGCAACGCATGAGACTCGGCCTTGTGCGCGGGCACGTCACTCTCAATCAATCCATTCCCGCCTTCCGCGGCAAAACGCTGGTTGTTCTTGAGCCGGTCACCATGGAAAGCCTGCGCGCCGGGAATCGCTCAGGCGGTGGCAAGTCTCTGGTAGCCGTGGACGCACTCGGTGCGGCCAACGGCCAACTCGTCGCATTCACTGAAGGACGCGAGGCAGCCAATCCCTTCTGGCCCGAGAACATCCCAGTGGACGCCTACTGTTCCTTGATCGTCGATTCCATTGACATTCATCCGTAAGTTTTGTTTTCAGCTATCTGAGGTGTGGGAGTGAAGAGCGAAATGAAGACCATTGATATCACCGGCCTGAAGCTCGTGGCCCTGCGCGATGTGCAAGGCGCCCTGGCGGCCGGCGCCAGCCGAGTCCTGACCGCGGAGAACTGTGTCGTCACCCCGTCCGCGCGCGACTTCCTCACCCAGCACAACATCGCCATTGACTCCAGCGGCGTCACCCGGTCCGCTGCCGAGCCGCCTCGCAACGGCTCGACTTCCGCCTCCGGCGCCTATGGCAGCAGCGCCCCGGCAAAAGCCCGCAGCGCCGCCAACCCAAAGCTCTTCTACACGCCTGAAGCTGAAGCCATCAAGAAAGAGATCTGCGCCGTCGGCCGCAAACTCTGGATGCGTCAGTTTGTTGACGGAAACGGCGGCAACATCTCCTATCGCATCGGCCCCAATGAAGTCATCTGCACCCCCACACTAGTCAGCAAATTTGACCTCACGCCCGAAGACCTCAGCCTCGTCGACCTCGACGGAAATCAGGTCGCCGGCGTCAGGCCGCGCACCAGCGAGATCTTCCTCCATCTTGAAATCTACAAGGCAGTGCCTGAAGCCAAAGCCGCCGTCCACTGCCATCCACCGCATGCCACCGCCTACGCCATCACCGGCCGCGTCCCGCCCAACCTCGTCATTCCCGAGTTCGAGGTCTTCATCGGCAAGGTCGCAATCTCGCCTTACGAAACTCCCGGCACCACTGCCTTCGCGCAAACCGTGCTCCCGTTCGTCAAAGACCACAACACCGTCCTGCTTTCCAATCACGGCATCGTTTGCTGGGCTGACACTGTTACCCATGCCGAGTGGTACGCCGAAGTGCTCGAAACCTACTGCTGGACGCTGATGCTCGCATCGCAACTGGGCGCGCCCATCTCGCACATTTCGGAGCAGAAGGGCAACGACCTGCTAGCCATCAAGAAGAAGCTCGGCCTGCCCGATGTGCGCTTCGATACTTCCAAAATGAAAGAGTGCCAGCTCTCCGATCTGGAGGTTCCCGGTTCCATCGCGCTCTCTCCTCGCGCAAGCGAGTGCGCCGGCGCCAGCCCCACAGCGGCCGACCTCGAGAAACTCGTCAAGTCGGTAACCGACGCGGTCATGGGCGCAATCGGCGCTCAATAATTTCGCATTTTTCCGCGGATGCGCACAGTACGCGCGCACTGCCGGATGACTTTTGAAGAGGACGCATTTCAGGATGAACCAGGTCGAGCGCCTCCGCCACATTCGCGAAGCCCTTTCGGTCAAGGACTTCGTCAGCCTCGAAGAGTTGTGCGCCAGCCTCGGCGTCTCGCGCGCCACCGTGCGCCGCGATCTCATGGAGGCCGAGCGCGGCCGCACCATCCGTCGCGTCCACGGCGGAGCCATGTCCACCGCCTCCCGTGAAGAAGCGCTCGACTTCGGCCGCCTCGCCGTCAGTTGCCAGGAAGAAAAAGTGCGCATCGGCCAAGCCGCCGCCGCGCTCATTCACGAAGGCCAGACCGTTATCCTCGGCGGCGGTTCAACCGTGGCTGAAGTCGCCCGCTGCCTCCTCTGCCGCCCCATTCAAATCATCACCAACTCCATCCCCGTTGCCCAAATCTTTTGGGAGTGCCCGCAGACCGAGGTCACGCTCACCGGCGGCTACCTCTATCCGCGCCTCGGCATTCAGTTCGGTCCCATCGCCGAGCGCATGCTCCACAGCGTCTCGGCTGACATCGCCATCCTTGGCGTCCGCGGCATCACCGCCGACGGCCTTAGCGAAACCAGCGCCCTCGTCCTCGAGTCGTTTCGCGCCATGATGAACTGCGCCCAGCGCGTCGTCATCGTTGCCGACCACACCAAATTCGGCCGCAACGCCATGATCCACGTTGCCAACCTTGCTGAAGTCCATCAAATCATCTCTGACAGCGATCTTGCTCCCGAATTTCGCCAACTCCTCGACGAGCGCCGCATAAGCTACCTCCTTGCCTAAGAAGCCGCCCATGCCACCACCGCATTCATCACAGAGCCTCCCCCACGCCTCCGTGTAGAATGGCCGGTCATCATTCTTCCATCGCCGAGGCATGCCATGGCCCACGCCACCCTCAAGACCAACTACCAGAAGTTATCTGACCGCCTCAATCTCTTCCCCCAGGGCGCGCCTCCCTCCGAGTTGCTCTTCCAGATCCTCCAGGTGCTCTTCACCAAAGACGAAGCAGCTCTGGTCGCTCTGCTGCCGATCAAGCCGTTCAATGTGCGCGCCGCCGCCAAGGTATGGAAGAAGTCCGATGCGGAAGCGCAAGACATCCTCGAGACCCTCGCCTCCAGAGGGATGCTCCTCGACATGGAGATGCGCGGCGAGCAGATTTTTGTGCTCCCGCCGCCCATGGCCGGCTTCTTCGAGTTCTCCATGATGCGCCTCGGCAACAGCTACGACCAGAAGCTCCTCGCCGAGCTCTATTACCAATACCTCAACGTCGAAGAAGACTTCGTCAAGAACCTTTTCGCCGGCGGCGAAACCCAACTCGGCCGTGTCTTCGTCAACGAACAGGCGCTTCCCTCAAACAACACACTCTCCGTGATGGACTACGAACGCGCCAGCGAAGTGATTCACAACGCCGAGCACATGGGCATCGGAGCCTGCTACTGCCGCCACAAGATGCAGCACCTCGACAAGGCCTGCTCCGCTCCCATGGATATCTGCATGACATTCAGCGGCACCGCCCAGTCCCTCATCAAACACGGCCACGCTCGCAAGGTCGACGCCAAAGAAGGGATGGACCTGCTCGATCAGGCCATCGAACACAACCTCGTCCAATTCGGTGAGAACGTGCAGAGCAAGGTGGCTTTCATCTGCAACTGCTGCGGATGCTGCTGCGAGGCCATGCTCGCCGCCAAACGTTTCGCCGTGCTCAACCCCATCTCCACAACGAACTACTTGCCGGAGCTGGACGCAGACCACTGCAACGGCTGCGGCAAATGCGCTGAAGTTTGCCCCGTTGAAGCCATGGCCCTAGTCTCAGCCGGCGACCCGCACAAGCCCAAGCGCAAGAAGGCCCGCCTTGACGAGTCTCTCTGCCTCGGTTGCGGCGTGTGCGTGCGTGCCTGTCCCAACGGCGGAATCGCGCTCAAACCACGCACGCAGCGCGTGCTCACTCCCGTCACCACAGCCCATCGTTCCGTGCTCATGGCCATTGAGCGCGGCCAGCTCCAAAACCTCATCTTTGATAATCAGGCGCAGGCGAACCATCGCGCCATGGCCGCTATTCTTGGGGTGATTTTGAAGCTGCCGCCCGTCAAGCAGATCATGGCCAGCCGCCAGATGAAGTCGCGCTACCTTGAACTCCTCATGCGCCCCAGAGACTTCGTCCACCTCGCGGACTGAGGCCTGGGTTTAAATCGGCGTTTAGTTCAGTCATCTCAAAAGGAGCAACCGTGTTGTAGTCTAAAGCCATCCGCGCGGCGCCAATCTCGAAAGCCCGCTCAGGTTGGGCACCTTTTCTAGTTTGTGAAATATACCATCCATGATCAGCAGCTTGCACACCCGCATTGCATCTTTTGCTGAAGTTGCTCCACAGGCGCCGGCCTTGCTTGCCTGCGGCAGAGAGGCCGCCAGCTATGAAGCCCTGCTGCGCCAGGTGGAAAAGACAGCGGGGTGGCTCTCGTTTAAGGGCATAGGGCGCGGCGATAGAGTCGCTGTTGTGATGCCGAACGGTCCAGAGATGGCAAGCCTCTTTCTCGGAATCACTTCTGTGGCCACCTGCGCTCCGCTGAATGCGGCCTACCAGGCCGGGGAGTTCGAGTTCTACCTCTCGGACCTAAAGCCACGGCTGGTCATCGTGGACGCCGCGATTGAGTCGGCGGTACGCGGCGTGGCACGCGCGATGGGAATTGAAACGGTCACCCTGCACTGTGATCTTTCAAGAGAAGCGGGCAGCTTTGAGCTGGGAGAGGCCTGCTCGCCAACAAGCTTTGATGGGCGCATCGACTACGCAACGGGAGAGGATGTTGCCCTGGTTCTGCACACCTCCGGAACCACCGCGCGCCCAAAGATTGTTCCACTGACGCAGGCAAACCTCTGCGTTTCGGCGGTGAACGTGGCTGCGTCGCTAGGGCTCACCGCGGCTGACCGCTGCCTGAACATCATGCCACTGTTTCATGTGCACGGCCTGGTGGGGGCGGTGCTTTCGTCGCTCAGTTCCGGAGCCAGCGCGGTTTGCACGCCGGGCTACAACGCGACAGAGTTCTATGCCTGGCTGGCAGAGTTTGCACCAACCTGGTTTACGGGCGTGCCCACCATGCACCACGGCATAGCCATACGCGCTGAGGCAAATCGAAACCTCATCGCTTCTTGCCCGCTGCGCTTCATTCGTTCCTGCTCTGCCGCGTTGCCGCCCAAGATCATGGCGCAATTAGAAGAGGCCTTCAGCGTGCCCGTGCTTGAGGCCTACGGAATGACCGAGGCCGCGCATCAGATGACGTCGAACACCTTGCAGCGACCGCGTAAACCGGGATCGGTCGGGCATCCAACTGGGGTCGATGTGGCCATCATGGACGAGGCAGGCATCTTGCTCCCAGCCGGCGCCGAGGGCGAAGTTGTAATTCGCGGCCCCAATGTGACGCGGGGCTATGAGAACAATCCAGAGGCCAACGAGAAGTCCTTTACAGGGGGATGGTTTCGCACCGGCGATCGGGGACGCTTTGATTGCGACGGAGATCTTTTCCTTACCGGCCGGATCAAGGAACTGATTGTGCGCGGCGGCGAAAAGATTGCGCCGCGCGAAATTGACGAGGCTCTGCTTGCGCATCCAGCGGTTGAGCAGGCGCTGGGATTTGCGTTACCCGATTCGGTGTTGGGCGAGAGAGTTGGCGCCGCGGTGGTTCTCAAGGCGGGAATTGCGGCAACGGAATTGCAATTGTGCGAATTCGCCTCAACCTTGCTGGCCGACTTCAAGGTGCCAGAGAAGATCGTGTTTGTTGCGGAGTTGCCGAAGGGGCCCACAGGTAAGCCGCAGCGCATCGGTCTGGCAGAAAGGCTTGGGTTGAACACTCCGCCAGCGGAGCTGGCCGGAATCACCCCTGCCTATTGCGCCCCGCGGAATGAAACTGAAGCCCGTCTGGCGGCAATGTGGCGCGACGTTCTCAAAATGGAACTGGCTGGCGTGCATGACAGCTTCTTTGCCGCCGGCGGCGATTCGATACTCGCCATCCAGTTGATTGCGCGGATACGTTTGGATTTTGCAGTGGAGCTGTCAGCGCCACGACTGTTTCAAATGCCTACCATCGAGCAACAGGCAGAGTTCATCTTGCAGCAGGCCAGCGGCGATGTCACCGGTCTTGACTTGCCTTCCGTCATCCACAAAGACCGCCTGTTGTTGACATCCGCACAGACGAGGATGTGGTTCCTCTCGATGTTGGATCCAGAAACGCCTGTCTACAACCGCCCGTTTGCTTACCGCCTCAAAGGAGACCTCGATATTGCCCGCTTGCAGAAGGGGTTGAGCGCGGTGGTGCAACGGCATGAGATTCTGCGCACCAACTACCGTGAATGCGACGGCACAGTCGCCGGCGTAGTGTGCGACGCATTCCCGGTTCCCCTGGAGACCGTAGACTTGAGCGGCCTGCCCGAAGCGCAGCGGCAGGCCGCGGCGGCGCAGTGGATGGTGAAGGAGTCAGCGCGTCCGTTCCATCTTGAATCTGACTCTGTGTTTCGCTGCGGTCTTGCGCGCCTCGCGCCTGATGAGCACATCCTGCTCCTGGTCATCCATCACATTGCCTGTGACGCGTCTTCCGAGCCGGTGATTGTGAACGACCTGGCCCGCGCGTATAACGGAACTCCTTTCGCCGCACCTTGTCCGCAATATGCCGGCTACGCTGCCTGGCAACACGCACGCGAGGCCGCGATGAGGGAGAAGGATCTGCGATGGTGGAAGGCGCAGTTGGCGGGGGCAGAGCAACCCTGCGAGATTGCAGGCGACTTTCCGCGGTCTCAGGCCAATCGCTTCAGCAGTAGTTCGGTTCCGCTTGCGCTGGATGCGGCCACGCTCGACCGCTGCAAGGCGCTGGCGGGCGCCGCGCAAACAACCGTCTTCACCGTGCTGCTAGCGGCCTTTGACGCGCTCCTCCATCGCCACACCGGCGCGGAGGACGTTGTAGTCGGCACTCCCGTTGCGGCGCGCAATCACCCTGCAGCCGAGGCGATGGTTGGGCTGTTCATCAACACGTTAGCCTTGCGGACCAGCGCCGCGGGCGACCCGACTTTCCGCAGATTTCTTTCGAGGACCTGGGAAACGGTATCCGGCGCACTCGAACACCAGGAAGCACCTTTCGACGCCGTGGTTGACGCAGTTCAACCGCGGCGGCCTGGTGGGCGGTCTGCGCTCTTTCAGGTCATGTTTGAGTATCGAAATATTGCTAAGCCTCACCTGGCGATGGACGCCCTCGAGGCAGAACGCATTGAGTTTGACCGCGGAGTTGCGCCATTTGATCTAACGCTCGACATTGAGCCTGCTGGCGGCGGCGTGCGCGGATATCTCTACTACAACACAGACCTGTTTGAGCGCTCCACGATCGAGCGCCTGGCACAGCATTTTGTTGCCTTGCTGGATGATGCCCTGAAGTTCCCGGACCGGAACCTTTCACAACTCCGCCTGATGCCGGCCGGGGAGCTGGCGCAGGTGCTGGCCCTGGGAACCAATGAGCGCCGTTTTCCGGATACGTTTGTACACCGGTTGTTTGAGCAGCAAGTGGAGAAGAGTCCCGATGCGGTGGCAGTGGTCTTTGAGAAGCAATCGCTAAGCTATGCCCAACTCAACGAGCGCGCCAATCAACTCGCGCGCTATCTTCAAAAGCTGGGAGTGAAGCCCGATCAGCGAGTAGCGATCTGCGTGGAGCGCGGCCTGGAGATGGTTGTGGCCATGCTGGCGGTGCTGAAGTCAGGAGCAGGTTATCTCCCGCTCGATCCCACGCATCCGGCCGAGCGGCTGCGCTATTTGCTTGGTGACTCTGCCCCCGCTGCCTTGTTGACTCAAGGCAGGCTTCGGCAATTGTTTGGGAATCTTGGCGAGATTCTGCCTGTTCTGGATTTGGCAGCAGCGTCCCCGGCATGGAGCAGCCAGTCTGCAGACAATCTTGATTGCGCGAGCGTTGTGTTGAACCCCGACCATCTCGCCTATGTGATCTACACTTCCGGATCGACCGGCAACCCCAAGGGTGTGATGGTGGAGCATGCGTCGCTGACGAATTTCATCTTGTCTTGTCAGGAAGAGCCCGGAATGCAGCCGGAAGATTGCCTGCTGGCGGTGACCACCCTTTCATTCGACGCGGCCGTCCTGGATATCTATCTCCCCCTCACAACAGGAGCGCGGCTGAGGGTGTTGAGCCAGAATCAATGCGCTGACGGCGATCTCTTGAAAGAAGCCTTACGAACGGGCGTAACTGTGATGCAAGCCACACCGGCCACCTGGCGCATGCTTCTTGAGGCTGGCTGGGAGGGGACAGCCGGGCTCACTGTGTTGTGCGGTGGAGAGGCCATGACCGTCAGCCTCACACACAGCCTAGCGGCGCGCAGCGCAGCAGTCTGGAATCTCTATGGCCCTACAGAGAACACCGTCAATTCGGTGGTCAAGAACATGGCCGGCACTCGAGATCGTGTCTCCATTGGTCGCCCGGTCGCAAACACGCGCGTCTATATCCTCGACGGGAAAGGGCAGCCGGTGCCCATCGGAGTGATGGGGGAGTTATTCATCGGGGGGGCCGGTGTGGCGCGCGGGTACTTGAACCGTCCCGAACTGACAGCGGAACGATTTCTCACAGACCCGTTTGCTTCCGATGCCGGAGCCAGGATGTACAAGACAGGAGACCTCGGTCGCTGGCTGCCGGACGGCAACGTAGAGTATCTGGGACGGAATGATTTCCAGGTGAAGATCCGCGGCATGCGCGTTGAAGTGGGCGAGATCGAGGCGCGGCTCATGGAACACCCGTCAGTGCGCGAGGCAGTGGTGACCGCACTGGAAGACACGCCCGGGGAGATCAGGCTGATTGCCTACTACACCGCTTCCACCCTCGGCGGCGCAGATCACGAGCCACTGGACTCCGATGAATTGCGTTCTCACCTTGCTGCCTATTTGCCCGGGCACATGATTCCAGCGGCCTACGTGCGCTTGCAGTCGCTGCCTTTGACGACGAGCGGCAAACTAGATCGCAAAGCGCTGCCTGCACCCGATGCCGAATCTTACCTGAGCCGCAGCTACGAGCCGCCGCAGGGCGAGACAGAATCCAGGCTGGCGGCTGTATGGGCTGAGGTGCTCAAACTGGAAAAGATCGGCCGATACGACAACTTCTTCTCACTCGGCGGCCACTCGCTGTACGCATTGCAGGTAGTCTCCCGGGTCCGTAAGGCTTTCAATCTGGACGTCCCGGTTTCATGCTGTTTTCAATATCCAACGATTGAATCCCTGGCGGATGCAATCGAGCAATTGCGTGCCGCGAGTCAAAGCAACGAGCAATTGCGGCGAATTCTCGAAGAAGTGGAAGCGCTGCCCGAGTGAGGCGCAGCGGAAAGGATATTGATCCGGGAAGAGGCGCTTGGCCGATGTCCAGGCTTCCTGGAACGGATGTCTGGCTTTGGGCGTGTCACGATCAAAAAGTCAGAGTGGTGAAGCCGGCGAACAAAGCAGGAGCAGCAAGCAAACCGCTCATATCCATCATTAGATCGTGGCCAAGGCAGGCTAAGCCGCCTATCCGGCCAAGTGGGCTCATGAATTGAAACGAACCACTGAGTTCGCAGCGGATCTCTGCAAGATTATCTTGGGCTGCGGCTTTCTTCCGATAGAGGCGAGAAGACTCAAGCCGCCGGACTGACCCTTTGCCGCCCCGTCCATCGCGCCCGGACCTTCTATTGACCTGCCATTTTTTGTTTTGAACACAAATGGAATCGTTAATTTAAGTTGTAAGGTGGCGGGAGAGGGGGATTCTAATCATAATGCAACATGCGCATAATCAATGAGTTGTAGATTTTAATTTAAGGACATACATCCACAAATACATCCATCGACATCTTGCGGACATATTTTTCATGGAAATGGGCAGAAATTCTCGGCATTCAGGCCGTGATCCCATCAGCATTTATATGCTAGCCGAGTGGAGCATTGCCGCCAACGTCTAATGACGCAACGGACCTTCTCTACTGACAGGACAGGATTGCATCCGTCAATCTGGAGCCGACCACCGTCTATAGCTCGGGTTTACATCTTCCCACAGCTCACGAACGTAATGGACTCAACTGATGCAAGCGACTTTGAGTTGTTGGTTGTGCTCATGTGAAGCGCGGCGAGAAAATCTCAACAAGGCAAAGATTTTTTGATTGTAGACTTCCCTCTCGATGGGGATTCTGACAAAATCGCCGCATGGAAAGCCAGGCGCACAACACAATCGACAACTCTCCGCAAGACAACCGGACGCACTTTACCGCGCTGCGTTTGCCACAGGTCATCCGGCGGACGGGTCTTTCGAGAGCCTCGATCTATGCACAAATAGCCAAGGGCATGTTCCCAGCGCAGGTACCTCTGCTCGACAGGTCGGTCGGATGGATCGAGACCGAGATCGATGATTGGTTGCGGGATCGAATGCAGCGCCGCACTTCTTGCGTTCAACGCAAGCCCGCCGTGGGAGGGACTCCCACCCATCGATCCAAATGAGGCAACGTCCCATTCGCGAATCATGTGGCAGGTTACGCGGCATGGAGCCGCAATGTCAGCCTGTGAACGGCGCTCACTGCCGCATCCGCCATTCCGAGAGATCGGCCGGCATCTGGAACGGACTGCTCTGGATCATTTCTCTCTCCCACTGGCTGCGGAAGCAGAACACGCCCAAACTCTGATGGCTGACCGCCAGATTGCGGAGCGACCGCAGGAAGTCGCGGACTTCCGCGTTCCTCTCCGCGATTGCATAGTGCTGCTCTGATTGCCAGAACTCAAGCAATAGAAGGACCGTCGGAGACGCGGAACGCACGAGCAGGTCAGTGTGGACGTAGCCGCGCAGCCGGCCGGAAAGCCGGCGCCATGGTCCGTCTTCGTCGAACGCCGCGGTGAAGGCAGGGGCATCGACGGCATTCACTTCATACAGCCGGAGTACAAAGATCACGAGAGAGCCTCCGTGGTTCGGTGCGGGTTGGAATTGGCGAGTGTTGACCGTGGCCCTGCCAAGGTCGGCTGGACCGCTTGTCTCCGAAGTGTCTTTTCCTGTACGAGTTTGAATTTCGGCGGGACAGAGTTCCCGCTCCAGCAAGCGGTCTTTCATAATAGAGATATGGCCGATACGTGGTTCACGTCCGACTTTCACTTCGGGCACTTCAACATCATCCGCTACTGCAATCGTCCGTTTGCGAGCACGGAAGAGATGGATGCGCACATCGCGGATCGGATGAACGCGCACGTAAGGCCAAACGATACGCTTTATTTCCTTGGGGATTTCTGCATGGGCAATGCTGAAAAGGTAGCGGCCTATCGCAAGCGCCTGAACTGCAAGACGATCCATTTTGTTGAGGGAAACCATGACAAAGTGACGCGCAAATCACAAAGCCTTTTTGCTTCCTGGAGTTCCTTGTCTGAAGTTCATGTGGGCAAGCAAGGAATCGTTCTTTGCCATTACGCAATGCGTGTCTGGCCGCATCATGGACGCGGCGCCTGGCAGCTCTATGGCCACTCCCACGGCAATTTGCCCGATGATCGACTGTCGCTGTCGATGGATGTCGGAGTTGACTCGCACGGGTTCTGCCCGTGGCGCTTCGATGAGATACAGGCGGTCATGAAGGCAAGGGCCACCGCGAAAGAACAGCCTCCAGAGGCGCGGTAATCTCCGTATAGCTGTCAGCTCTTGGCACGATGCAATGCCCTCAAGAAGCTCTTGCCATAAACCGACTTTTCGGGAGTATTACGTTTCCGCTGAAGCTTTACTGCTCCCCTGGCCTCAAAATCGAGACCAGGGCCAACCGTCACCCGCCGACTGTGTGCTAGTGGAAAGGTTCGAAATTGTTCACACAAGCAAGAAGGAGAATTATTTATGTCTTGTCTTTTAGGTGTCCAATGTGTCCCGGAACCATCTCCGATAGCTTCTTCAGATTCCATCGAGTTGCCGAAATCGTTCTGGAGATTTCGTGTCCAATCCTCCAGCGGGCTGATATACCAGTTACAATGGCGCCGAAAGCAACACTCTCCCAAGGCGTGAGTACGAACGCGGTCAAAGGCAAACACCCTAGGCCTATGCCAGCATCGAGAAGTATCTCAAGTTGCCTTGAGTGGATCCTTACTCCGAATTTCTTAGCGGCGTCAACAGCAACATCCCGGGCCGTTTCGTCGCGCTCCTTCTGGTCGAGGTTGATCTGGTCTCTAGCGTTGCGGAGAGTTAGAATGTTCTCCGTCCATGTTGCAACGCGTGATTGAAGGTCTTTCTCTGCAAAAGCACCCGCAAACGCTATGTTCGCAAGATAACGCTCGGTATTCGATGACTCTATCTTGATTGACCCTACGCCCGGGGTCTTTAGGAGAACTGCATCTCTTATCGGGTGTGTAAGAAGTTGGACCCGTGATTCGCGAGCTGCGTAAAGATGGTAACGGCCTCTCAGCAGAGTCGATACAACAAATGCGTCACGAACCATTCTAAAGATGTCAGAGTCTGGCCTCTTCATAACAAGTTCAAGCACTAGAACCAGTCTCATAAACCTTTTAGACTTGAAAATGGTGCATTCTGAAATTGCTCTGTGTGATCCCGCGAACGCCGCATGGCAGGACGCTGGGAGTTGACCGATGAACAATGGGAGCTCGTCGA
>Ga0316226_1000262_pt1 | contig 77488 bp, 71 predicted proteins | sample TBH18017metaG_FD_206009 | JGI IMG/M metagenome (GOLD analysis project Ga0316226, IMG submission 206009) | Freshwater microbial communities from Trout Bog Lake, Wisconsin, USA - TBH18017 | ecosystem: Environmental > Aquatic > Freshwater > Lake > Hypolimnion/Profundal zone | place: USA: Wisconsin...
GGTCAATGTGGTGGAATCCATGAAGAAACACCATGCTGTTATCGGAGGTGAAGGAAACGGCGGGGTAATCTACCCTGTATTGCATTACGGCCGGGATGCCCTGGTCGGAATTGCCCTGTTCCTTTCCTATATGGCGCGTTCAGCTAAAAACTGCTCCAACCTCAGGGATAAATACCCCAGCTACTTCATCTCGAAAAACAAGGTCAGCCTCACTGCCGACATGGATATAGACAATATCCTTAAGAAACTGGCCAGGAAATATAGCAACCACCCTGTTACCACCATCGACGGGGTTAAGATTCAGTTTGACGGAGAATGGGTCCACCTGAGAAAATCAAACACCGAGCCGATCATCAGGATTTATGCCGAAAGTGATATGCAGGAAAAGGCTGACATCCTTGCAAAGAAGATCCTTCACGACGTTGATGATATCATCAAGGGAGATGAATAAGAAAAAAAAGAAAAAGGCTACCCGGTACAAACAGGTCACTATCACGATCTCGGCCCGTCAGAAAAAATCACTGATGAATTTCTGCAAATCCAGGAAAAGTACGCCCAATAAAATTATCAAGAAGGCAATACGTCCGCTGCTTGAAAACTATCATGACATGGAAGTGAATCGTACATCCGAAAAAGTTAACCAACTCCAGCTTTTCAGCATGGAATAAATATTAAGGATTTTTTTTCTGGATCGTGTTCTCGTATGGGGTGCGGTTAACTATCGACCGTCCCAATGTGACCTCATCGGTATGTTCCAGCTCATCGCCCACCGAGATCCCCCGGGCTATAGTGGTGACGGGTATTGAGGATGAATGAAGTTTTTTATAGATATAGAAATTCGTTGTATCACCTTCTATTGTTGTAGGTAGGGCGAGAATGATCTCGGCTACGGATCCGGATTCCACCTTCTCTACAAGCCCGTCGATATGCAGGTCGTTTGGGCCTATGCCTTCCATTGGTGAAATGATCCCGCCAAGAACATGGTAAACACCATTGAATTGCCCTGTGTTTTCAATGGCGATCACATCGCGTATATCTTCCACCACGCAAACCAGGGATTTTTCCCGTTTAGGGCTGCTGCAAATCGTGCAGAGTTCTTCATCGCTGATATTCCCGCATTCAACGCAGTAGCGGATGTCGTTATGCATGCGGATGATGGCCATCCCGAATGCTTCGGCATCTTCCCTTCTTGATTTAAGGAGGTGCAAAGCCATCCTCATGGCTGTTTTTCTGCCAATGCCCGGCAATTTGGCCAGTTCATTCACAGCAGTTTCAAATACGCGTGATGGTAGTGAATTCACTAAAAATTGTTTAATTTGCAAATGTAATCTTTTAGATGTTCCCATATGAACCGTCTGCTCCTGGTTTTCATGATCCTTGGGATGAATTTTCTTGTTTTTTCGCAGGATAGCATTAACCGGACCGATGCTTTGGGACGCAGGCAGGGTGTGTGGAAGAAGGTTGACAAGGATGGTCATAAACTTTACGAGGGTCAGTTCACGGATGGGATTCCGACCGGAGAATTCCGGTATTATTCTCCTGATGGAAAAATCAAGACTGTTTCGGTAATGAGCGATGAAGGCAAAACAGCAAGGACCGTTTCCTTTGCCACAAACGGCCGAAAGATAGCCGAGGGCAAATACAGTTTCGAGAAGAAGGACAGTATCTGGAGATATTACAGCGAACTTGACGGGGTGCTGCTATCAGAAGAGAATTATCTGGCAGGAAAAAGGAACGGAGTTTCTAAAACATTTTATCCCAACGGAAATATTACCGAAGTGATCCATTACCTTAGCGGGAAAAAGGAAGGGGAATGGATACAGTATTTTGATGACGGGAAGGTCAAATTCAAAGGGGCATATTTAAATGACGAAAAGGAAGGCCCTTTTACGGGATATTATTCCAGTGGTAAAATGTCATTTTCAGGCGGCTATAAAGCAGGACATATGGATGGCAACTGGACTTTTTACGATGAGAACGGAGGGGTCATAAGGACTGATAAATACTCGGAAGGCGCCCTGGTAAAGGAAAAAAATCAATAAGCCATGATTATCTATAAAGTTGATGCATTCTCAAACGGACTGTTTACCGGCAACCCGGCAGGAGTTGTGATATTAAGGAATACCTGGCCGGATGATAAGCTGATGCAGAACATAGCTTTCGAAAACAACCTGGCCGAAACGGCTTTTATCCTTTTTATTGATGGACAATGGCATATCCGCTGGTTTACTCCTGCAGTGGAAGTTGAATTATGCGGACATGCAACTCTTGCCTCAGCTCATGTATTGTTCAACCATGAAGGTTTCGAAGGCCATGAAATATGCTTTAAATCGTTGAGCGGAGACCTTTTTGTAAGAAGGACAGGAGAAATGCTGACCCTGAATTTTCCAACCGATATTATTATTGAAGTACCGGTCACGGAAGAGATGTTCAAGTGCTTTAACCTCAGTCCGGTGCAGGCATGGAAAGGAAAAACCGACCTGATGCTTATTTTTGAAAACGAAAAGCAGATCAGGGAGCTTGTCCCTTCATTTGAAGCCATCATGCAGTTGAATGGAAGGGGAATTATCGCTACGGCAGCAGGGGAACAGCTTGATTTTGTTTCACGGTTCTTTGCCCCACAGGCCGGGGTGCCTGAAGATCCGGTGACAGGCTCCGCACACACTACTCTTACTCCATACTGGAGCTCCCGTCTCAATAAAACCGACATGACGGCCATGCAGCTTTCAAAGCGGAAAGGATGGCTTTATTGCAGGGATATGGGCGAAAGAACGGAAATCTCAGGCCGGGCAGTTACCTACCTCTTGGGGAAGATCATGATTGAACCGATTTAATAAAACAATATGCAGGTAAAAACATTCAGTTCCGATTCCCTTAAAGGATTCATACAGGCATGGGAAGAGAACATTTCGGACGGCTTTAAACCCAATGCTACCGTCATATTCGCTTCCGTCGATCTGGATATCGCGGGGATCAGTTCTTTCCTGAAAAATAAAGAGGTAAAGATCTTTGGCAGCAGCTCCTGTGGGGAATTTTTATACGACAAAGCAGGGAAGTCAATAACAGAAGGCGGACTTGTTTGTTCCATGCTGAGCCTGGAAGAGGGGACATTTGACCTTAAAATGTTCAGTGGAAAAGGTATTGACTCTTTTAACCTTGGTAAAACTGCTGCCCGCTGGGCTGTCCAGACCTTTAAAAAGCCAGCAATCTTAGTAGTAGCAAGCGGGCTTAGCACCGACGGTGAACAGCTTGTGAGGGGCATTCAGGACGTTGCCGGGAATGATATAACCATGTATGGCGGCCTGGCCGGGGATGACGCTCATTTTAACGAGACCTTCGTTTTTTCTGACTCTGCTCCTGATCCCCAGGGTGCCATCCTAATGGCTCTCGATACCTCTGTTTACGAGATCAACGGCATAGCAACCAGCGGATGGGTCAGCATAGGCGCTGACAAGATCGTTACCAGGGCCGAGGGAAATATAGTGTATACGATAGACAACCAACCTGCACTTGATGTATATAAAATGTACCTGAATGTGAGGGATGAGGACCTTCCGGAAATTGGTATTGAATATCCTCTCCTGGTAAGGAAACAGGATGAGAGTTTCGTACTCAGGGCGGTACTCAATGTTGACCGTAAAAAAAAGGCACTGATTTTCGCAGGCACAGTGCCTCAGGGGGCAGTTGTCACTTTCTCAAGTTCACCGGGGTTCGAGATCATAGAATCCACTCGTAAAGAGGTCAGAGAGTTTTATAACGACAATCCGAAGACTGACCTGTTGATCCTGTTCTCATGCATGGCCAGGCATAATGCCCTTGGGCCCACGATTTCGGAAGAGATCGATGAAGTATGGGAGAAATGGTCAAAGCCACTGATCGGTTTCTTTACCTACGGAGAGATAGGAAATAATTACAAAGCCTCATGTGATTTTTATAACCAGACCTTTACCCTGGTCTCCATAAAGCAAAAGTAAAATGCCGAAGAACCTGCAATCGATCATTGACGACTTGCGTAATCTGGGGACACCTGATGAATTTCTTTCAGGCAGGGACAGGATACTTGAAGAATTAACCAGGGTCAATTCAGACTATGAAAAGCTTAACTTTAAATATGAGCGTTCCAGCAAGGAAAAGAACATCCTCTCCTCACTGCTCACACGCACTTCGGCTGATCTGAAAAAAGTGTCGGACAATCTTAAGATCAGGGCCGAAGAACTTTCCACGATTCTCACCACCATCCCGGCATATGTTTATTTCAAGGATGTAAACCTTAATTACATCCTGGTAAACCAATCCTATGCGGAACTCACAGGTCTGCCGGTTGACAGGATTACGGGAAGAAGCCTTGTTGATATCTTTTCCAATTATAAAAGCACAGCCTACCTTGAAACCGAGCATAATGTCATCGCTTCAGGAAAGGAAGATTACAATATTGAAGAAGAAATTGAATTCAACGGACGGGCCCGTTGGGTGAGTACTAATCTCGCCCCGATCAGGAATCCGGCAGGGAAGATCATAGGACTTATAGGTATATCATGGGATATAACCGAAAGAAAGCATTATGAGTCGGAATTAAAGCGGGCCAAGGAACTTGCCGAAGCGGGCACAATGGCGAAAAATGAATTCATCGCCAGTATTTCCCATGAATTCCGAACACCCATGAACGGGATCCTCGGCCTCTCGGAAATCCTTAAAAACACTCCCCTGGATGAGGGCCAGGCCGATTTGTTAAAGGGCATTGTCTCTTCAGCTGAAAACCTGCTGGTCCTGGTAAATGACCTTCTTGATTTTTCGGCCATTGAGGCCGGGAAAATGGAACTTGATTTTCATCCTTTCATTCTCGATCGTGTTCTCGAGGATGTATTCCAGATGATGAACCTGAAAGCAAAGGAAAAATCACTGGATTTTTCCGTTTTTATCAGCGAGGATGTCCCAAAACATCTTATCGGAGACTCCCAGAGGCTCAGGCAGATCATCATCAACCTGGCCGGCAATGCGGTAAAATTTACAGATAAAGGGAGAATAGAGATCCATATTCACCTGCTGAAGAGCACCGTCGATAATGCCTTGCTGAGGTTCGAAGTGATTGACACAGGGATCGGCATTCCACCTGAGGCGAAAGATTCATTATTTAAGGTGTTTTCGAGAGTGAAGCAAAATCAGTCGAAACTGATCGTGGGCTCAGGCCTCGGGCTTTCGATCTGTAAAAAGCTTACCGACCTGCTGAGCGGGGAGATCGGAGTAGAGAGCGTGCAGGGCAAAGGCTCGACATTCTGGTTCAATCTTCCGTTTGACCTTACGGGGATCAAAATCCTTCCCGGTGAAAAGACTGAAAATACTGAGGTTAAACTTTATACCGGGATGAAGGTACTTGTAGCGGAAGACAACCTGATCAACCAGAAGATTGTGAGCTTCCAGCTTAAGCGCTTAGGTTTTGAGGTTGATCTGGTGGATAACGGGCAGCTGGCCCTTGAGAAATTTTATAGCTGCAATTATAACATTGTCATCCTTGATATCCAGATGCCTGTAATGGACGGGTACGAGGTGGCAAAAGCGATAAGGGTATATGAAGCAGGAACAGGCAACCATGTGCCGGTGATAGCGCTGACAGCAAACGCCATGAAAGGCGACCGTGAGTTGTACCTTGCAGCAGGGATGGATGGATATGTAAGCAAGCCGTTCACCTCCGAGACCCTGCTAAGCGCCATCATCCAGGCCGAAACTCTTGCGGCCCGCAAGGGTGTTTGATCATTCCACGGGTGTCGTTTGATCCTGAGCTGCAGCTTTCTTCTTTTTCCTTTTATTCTTTTCCTGGTCTTCGGTTATCATCCTTTGGATCATCGCAGTTCTTTGCACTCCCAGTTTCGGTGAAATATGATCATACCAGGTCTTTATCATTTCAACATTGGTCCCGTCCCAGCTTTCACGGTATAAGAGCTCGATGCTGTCATGCAGGTTTCCGATCTCCTTTTCATACCTATCCTTGAAGTCGTTCCATGAATTATGGGATCCATAGTTCATGATATGGAAACGCTCGACTATCTCACGTTTTTTCAGTTCATACATGTCGAAGATCAGGTTTACAAAAGCAGTACCCCGGTTCGATGGGCGTTCGTTGAAAGTGGAAGACCGGGCATTGACCATGGTCGCCGAGCTGATATGCAGGCTGTCGTTGATCTCAACGGGATTTATCAGGATAATGCCAACAATCTGTGAACTTTTGCGTTGTTCGGTATGGCCGGCTATCGTAGGGATATAAACAGTCTTGGAACCAACAGGAGGTCCTCCTATCTCATAGAGTTCAAGGTTGCGCCCGGAGGTCCAGGGGATGTAAGCCGAGCGCACAAATTTGTTCAGCCCCGGGCTGTAATTAAGAAGCACGCCGTTGGCGCGGAAAAAACTTTTAAATTCAGCCTGCTTTTTACTTTCGGGGGTAACACCGGGATAAATCCAGAAAACCGAATCAAAAGGAATACTCATGATCCTCTGATAGTCGTTGGGCTGATCTCCAAGGTATCCCAGGGTGTTCAGGTAGGGTTTGTTGAAATCATAAAAGATCAGCTCTGCATTAGCCGAAAGCATGGTGATTCTGCTGTTAGCCTTTTCAACGTATTGTAACGAGTAATCCAGTGAAATTCTTGATGTTAGCGGATGTTCTTTGTCGGAATTGTCAAACGTTACCGACCAGGCGATGTTTGCCGAATCGACCCTGTCGCCATGAACCTGGGCCCGGAGGTAGTAGAAATCCACATTATTGATGGTATAATCAATCCTGTCGATGGTGTAATCATTCTCATTCAGGTAGACGATGCTTTCAAACAGGCTGATGCTGTCGGACTTTGGAATCATCCTTAGAATGAAATGATTTATCTTTCCATCCGAAGAATGTTTCACAAGGAATATGTTGTAGAGTTGTTTAAGATGATGATAGCTGAGGTTGCCTGCCGATTGCGGCACGGTATAATGCCCCCCGGGAGTGAATGGCAGAAGGTGCCTGATGATGTCTGTAGTATTGAGACTCCAGAAATTTCTAAGGGTTAGCCCGATCCTCCCGTTCTTCGGGTTCAGCATGCTTATCCCGTCTGCCGTGGAAAGCGACGCATTGCAATATGACTCAATGATCTCAAGTGGCTCTTTATTACATTCGCTCATGAATGAGAAATACGCCTTGGTGAAAACTTTGTCATCAGTTTTGCGGTATTTCTGGCAGGCATCATAAAACAGGTGATACAGGTAGTCGGCCTGCCCTTTGGCTAAAACGTTGACTTCCTTCAGGTCGTAGATTACAGGGGAAAGACCTATGTTGGCTGAATCCTTCAATACACGCAGCGGGATTTTCCTGGTTTTATAGCCAACACAGGAAACCACCACGGTATCTGTTTTCAGGAAAATATTGGATGGAAGGTAGTATCTTCCATCCTCGTTGGCGACCATCCCTCCCTCTTTGCCAACCAGCCTTATAGTTGCATAGGGTATATGTTCGGCGGTTTTTACATCATATATTGTTCCCTTGTAAACCTGCTGGGAAACGGTCGTCAGGGAACAAAAGATCAGGAAACAAGGAATAATATGCCTCAGATTCAGCATATTTTTGATTTGTTTACAGCTTGATTAGTTCCCTCCACCACCGAACATGGATTTCAGTTCCGCTTCGGTGGTAAGCTGGTAATCGGAGGGTATCTCAAAATAAGTATCGGCGAGGGTTTTGGCTTCGACTTTGGTAACGGTGTACTTCATGGTGACAGACCTTTCCTGCAAAGAGAATTCCATAAGCATCCCGTCAATGTCCTGGTACAGCGGGTTCCCGAAATTGGTTTCTTTACCCCCTAATTCACTGGTGTACCAGATCTCGTAATCAACCTTGCTTCCGTTCTGGCTTACCGTGATAATGTCTTTTTTACATTTATAGCCTGCGATTTCTTTGGTTTCACCCGTAGGTTTGATCACTGGTTTTGGCTGGCTGCCGAGTTCCTTGTTTATATCTTCCAGGTTTTTTTTAATGGCCATTTTTTTGCCCATCATATCCAGCAGGGTTACAGTGAACTTTTTGTCATAATTCGTGACCGAGACCACGTTCCCTACCGGAGTCATGGTTTCATTACGGGTTGATGTCCCTTTAACATACAGAGTGGATGACTTAGGCATCATGGCAAGCTTTTCTTCCGGGATATTGCTGTTAGGGAATGAGATGCTGTAATAAATGATGCCTTCGAATTTACCTCCTCCTGCTTTGACCAATCCGGGCAGGGATGCTCCGAGGGAGAGAAGGATACAAAATAAAATTGCAGATTTTTTCATGTCAGGTCGGGTTATATTTTATAAAGTAAAGATATACATTTTCCGGTCTGGAAAATCATCACTTAAGTTCAGACTGAGATGTGCTGTTGTATAATTCGACAAGGGTTCTGAGATGATAAATGTCATAGGTAACAGGTTCCGATTCCCGGAGGAACTTTTTATTATCCCTCACAAGGGGTACAAATACCTTGTTGAACTTATATTCCTCATGGGGAAGGCGGACAAGAGCCTGTAAGGGTTTCTTTCCGATATAATATTCCCTGACGAGGTAATATTCATCGTTATAATTCGTGGAATAACTGAGTCGTGACAATCCTCCTGCCTCTCTTATGGTTCTTTCAAATCCGTTATCGCAATAGTTCCCGATAAGTGCATAAAGCGTCATAGTCCCTCGCACAAGAACAGCCAGGAACAGGAAGTTACTGTCGGGTGGCACTGCTTGTGCCTCGTACAGCATGCCGTTCCTGACGAAAGCTCTTACAGGTTTATTTGGAAAACTATAAGCGACCTCCGATTGCTGTCTGAATGGGTTTACTTCCAGGTTGGAAGATGCTTTGATGTAACGGACAACGTCCATCTGGTCATGGCAAATCAGGCCCGGGATGGTGTCCTTATTTACAGTCACAATATATCCGAGCCGGTACTTCACGAACTGGTTTGGTGAGATGACCGTTGAAGTATCCTGGGCAGTGGATCCTGACCCTGTAAATAAAAGGCAAATTAACAATAAACAAGCAAAGGGTGTTATACGTTTTTTTGTGGGATTCATTTGTCCGGCGAGGCACTATGATTAAAATTTCCTTTTCGTTCTTTTCCCCCGGCTGTTCCCAGCGGGCATACCGAAACACAGATACCACAAATCCTGGTTTCTTTCTGAAACAAGTCCATCCCGAACTTTCCGCATTGTTCTCGGCATTTCTGTGCATCAAAGAAAACGTCGCGATCGGTATGTATGTCCCAGGAAAGTCCGTTTGCCGCAGATGCCGGGCATTTCAACACGCAGACTTCACAGTTGCCGCATCTGCTTTTAACAATGGGAATACCTGTATTCTGTAAAAGATCTTCGAGAAGAATACTGGTAAGCCTGAGGCGGGGGCCGAATGCTTTTGAGATGAACAGGTCGGTTTTTCCTATCCATCCAAGCCCGGCCCTGGTCCCGGTCATCTTATGCGAAAATTTATATCTGAGGTCTTTTGCATAAGGTCTGAAATCCTCGCTGTTCATCACAACAGTAGGGGAGACATCAATACAGGGGATCCCGTGATTTCTGAGGTCTTCACACAGGTGGGAAGTGATCTGCTGAAGGTTATGGTTCATTTCACGGTAATGCTCATAGTATTCCTGAGTCGGTCCGTTCTCAATTGAATCCAGTATCCTGTCATCAAGCCTTTTCCCAATTGAAATGCCAGAGGGGAAATTGATGAACTCCTCATGAAGCAATCCTCTCAGGTCGGCAAAACCATAAATAAAATCTGATAATGGAACCAGATGATGTTCAATGATCTGTTCCAGTTTGGACTGGTCGAGGGTTTTCATAGGAATAGCCGGTTCGCGAACCTACCGTCTTCCCAGCCTGTTTCCTCCCAGCATACCCCAGCCTCCGCTGCCGAGGATAAAGCCAAAAGCATACCAGGCGCCGTTATTGTTCTGGGCGAAAACAGTCACATCATTATAGATAAGCATACCCACCAGGTCGAAAGGGGAAATCAATCCGTGCCATAACCCTCCCCAGAAGCCATAAGTATGGCCCTGCAGACATTGCGTCACGATCTCACGATGGGCGCAACCGCTAAGAATCACTACTGCCAGGACTGCAAGTCCCAGTAATCCGAAGAAGTACTTTTTATTCATAAGGTTAATTTTGCAATATTGTTGATATCCTGGCATTCCAGGTGTTTTTTGTCATATCCTCCAACTGCAACGCGGATCATGGCTTTTCCCACCCTTATCGTATCCGTGGCGATTTTCGGCATCAAACGGAACAAAGGGAAGAATGGCCTCAGTACAACATAAAGGGCATTGTAAAGTTTTGTACTTGATTTAATGCCTCTCATGGGTTCTATAAAACCCGGCCTGAACATATAAGCTGCTTTGAACGGCATGGACAGAAGCTCATTTTCTGTCTTTCCTTTCACCCTGGCCCACATGGTTCTTCCTTTTTCGGTGGAATCGGTTCCTGCACCCGAAACATAAGTGAAAACCGAGCCGGGATTCTGCTCAATAAATGTTCTCGCGAAGCTTAGTGTAAGGTCGTGGGTCAGGCGGTAATATTCCTGTTCTTTCATACCCGCGGATGACACACCAAGACAGAAAAAACAACAGTCGTAGCCTTTCATTTCGGCTTTTACGAGATCCAGGTTAAAAAAATCCCCGTGGATCACTTCCTTCAGTTTAGGATGGGTCAAACCGAGAGGTTTCCGGTTGACCACAAGAACCGAATCAACTTCTTCGCTTTCAAGGCATTCCAGCAGAACACCTTTGCCGACCATCCCCGTTGTGCCTGTGATTATTGGCCTTATCTTCATTTTTTCTGTTATTTCTAAGGTTCTTTAAAATGATCTATTTCTTGTTTTTCCATGGAAAACTGTAACCGAAACTGAATCCGAAGAAACAGTAAAACTCATGGAAATCGGTGAAAGGGGTGAGGTCGAACTTGAACAGGAATCCTTTTTTTGCCTGGTACCTTATCCCGGCTATCCCTGCAGCCAGTGGAGCATTGCCGTTAGCCCAGAATCCTGATTCATTTGCTTCTCCTCCCTCGGGATCGACAATCATCCAGTCAATACCCGTGCCGATCTCCAGCCCAAGGCCTTTGTAAACCTGGAATATATTATTTACAATAATGGGGAATGCGATCATGCTTGCTTTCGGGATAACAAACCCTGCTCCAAATCCAACTTTAGCCGTCAGGTAATAGAATTTCCTGTGAAGCAGAACACGTTCATAATTGAAGGAAATTCCCAATACCGTTTGTCCTAATAATTCTGCATAAACACTGTTATAAGGGTATACCCGTAGCAGAGTGTCAGGTTTTTCCTTTCCATTACAAAAGTTGAAAATAAACAGGAAAGCAGCAATGAGGTATAAAGATTTCATGAAACCCATTGATAATGGAAGGCTATTTGTATCCTATGATATTGTAAATATATATCCTGTTATAGTCGTTTGTTACAAGCTGGTTGTTCATAAAACAGATCTTTACAAATGAATTCGCGCAGATAACATACCCGGTCTGAACGCCTTTAGCGTTAATAATATCAAAAAATCCCGCCGGTGAAGGTGATCTTGACAACCATATCTCACCTTCCCTGACAGCGATCCCAAAACTGGTGTTGTCATTGTAAATGTTATGAGTTATCGTTTCTATCAGCGCTCCATTATCAGGGTTGATCAATTCTATTTTATTATAGTAATAATTCAGATAAATAACATCATTGTAAAAAGAAAGGTCCCTTACCCCGTCATCAGTAGTGAAACTGTTGACCACCCTGCCGTTTGCCGGATCGATTTTATAGAGCATATGTATTTGGTCGGGTTTTAGAATCTGCATCCACAGGTAATTCCCTCCGAATTCAAGGCCTTCTTCAAAAGGGTAAACACCTTTATAAACATAGCTCTTAAGGGAGGTATTGCTTTTATAATCATACTGGACCAAGGTAATAACAGCCGTATCGTAATAATTCGGACTACTCCTGTTCCAGTATTCAATCCATAGATAATTACCGTCAAAGGTAACCCCACGAACAGATCCCAGGTTCCCGTCACCTGGAAAGTTTAACACCGGTTCGAGGGTATACATTTCCTTCACGGGAGGATACTTATCCGTAGTCACCGCAAGCACGTTACTGCCGGCTATTTTCCCAAATTCATCCATCACCATGACCCTGTAATAATAGGTGGTATTAGGTGAAAGACCTCCATTGTTCATCTGCTCAAATGAGTCAATTACAGTGGTGTCGGCAGGTTTTGTAAATACGCCCATCAATGTTCCGGTTGTTTCATCCAATCCAGGATCGTAAAGCCTGTAAAGCCTGTACTCCCTGAACCCGTTATCCTTTGACATGGTCCAGGACAAGGTGATGGCGTGGTTCGTATGAGTAGGGCTTGATAACTTTACAGGATCAGGCAATACCAGGTTTAAAACCAGGTTGACCGAGGAAATAGCGGCTTTAACATTTCTTTCAACATGTCCGTTTGATTTTTCCTGGACGATCTTCAAGGTATAATCACCCGGTTGAACATTTTCAACGCTGTATGCGCCTGAAGATGATGCCTGTCCAACGTAATTATTAGTTGAATTACTCAGGGTTACAGAAACTCCGGATGCCCCTGCTTCAATGTTTGCTATTGTGCCCGTTACCGAATACAAGCCTGTCGGTTGGGATGTTGAGGATGGGGCGGAATCCTTGTTTTTACTGCATGAAATAATAAGTGCAAGGAATGCTGCAATAATTATCAGTCTCTGAAAGGCCGGGCCGTAGCGAAATTTCGGGTTCATAACCGTAAAACTTACTTGTTATACCTCTGTGAATATAACCGCGGATGAAAGAATGCTACTACAAATATATTCTTTTTAAATGCCAGATCAAAATAATTTTTTTTAAAGCCCGGTATTGCCGGGATTGAAGAATTTTTCACCGGGTATTGGCGGTTAATATGAAGATTTCAGAATGACCCTTTCAGCCTGATGAAAACAGATGTCTGGCAGGATCCGTAAAGCGCAGGATCATACGACTGGAAAGACTGGGCGATCAGCGACAGGTCAAGATTGTTCATCAAAGAGAAAGTGAAAGATGGAAGGATGAAGTACATGCAGTTTGAAGGGGTGTAAATGCCGGCCAGTGCGATACTAATAAGGGGTGTGACAGGGTAGGAGATATTCCCGAAAATTGAAAACCCGTTCAGGAAGGGATTCTTTGCATTCAGCAGCCCCGGGTTGAACTGGTTGATCAGCACATTCGCCGAATTGCTGTTATTTGAATTGTAAAACCCCTCAAACTGTATATAAATTGAATTCCTGAAGGTGTAATCATACTCAATTGATGAAAGGAATATGCTGGTGGTGTCGAAGAAATTTTTCAAAGGATGAAAGAAGCTCATTTCGCCTTTAAAGCCGCCCTTGGCGATCTGGCCTGCCCATCCGAGTCCGAGAACGAGATCGCTCTGGGTGTAAACCCCTGCAATTCCCTGGAAATCATACTTCCAGTGATTGAAGCGGTACAGCCCTGCAGCAGTAATCTTCCGGTCCCTGTCGGCTTTCACCGCAATTTCAGCTTTCGATGAGGGGCTTGTGAAATACTGGAACCTTACTGCATCGCTCCCGGGCTTTTCCTCGTAATCGAAATCAAAATATGAATAGGTATTGAAGATGTCATTGGGGTTCCATACAAAGGTCTGGCTCCAGTTGATCCTCTGGCGTCCAAGCGTGACCTGGAATTTTTCGCGGGTGTAATCCAGCCAGACCCTGTCAATCGCGATGTTGAAGACATAGGATTTGCCCGAAACGATGTTCCACGACATGTTCACGAGTCCGTTGTCATAGGCAATAAAGTCGGCATACTGCGGGCTTATGGCCATGATGTCGCCCCAATAGAAGCGGTTTCTCTCTTCAAGGCAGAAGGTAAAACTCTTCGAAATATTCCATTTGAAATTATTACGGTTGTGGATGAGGTTGTCGGTAATCCAGGGCTCATCGATCTTATGGATGATCACGGTTTGCATGTCCTTCACATATCCGTTGAACGACCAGGACCTTTCTTTCTTTACAAAGGCGGTATCCTGCGCATTCAATACCATGGGGTAAGCTGCCATTATCACAAACAGAAGCAGACCTGTATAAACATGCGTTAAGAGATGCTCCCTCATTACAAATCTCAGTTTTTTGAAATATCACTTACGATACGGCCGTCTTCAAGGGTCACAACCCTCCTGGCTTTAGCCACCACCCTGGCATCATGGGTTGAAAAGATGAAAGTTATATTTTCTTCACGGTTCAGTTTTTCCATGATCTCGAGGAGGTTTTCTGCTGATTTGGAATCCAGATTGGCCGTAGGTTCGTCAGCGAGTATGAACCTGGGCTTGGAGGCGAGGGCCCTCGCAACGGCAACCCTCTGCTGCTGCCCGCCCGAAAGCTTTCCCGGCCTGGTATTGACCTTGTCGGCCAGCCCCACCGACTGCAAAAGTTCCATGGTACGTTTATCCCTCTGGTCTTTTTTGATTCCCTGCATCTGCATGATGAACTCAACATTCTCTTTGGCAGTAAGCACGGGGATGAGGTTGAACGACTGGAACACGAAGCCAATGTTCCTCAGCCTGAAATCGATCAGCTGCCTGGATTTAAGGCTTGTGATATCCGTATCTCCTATCCGTATCCCGCCCGCACTTGGGCTGTCAAGCCCGCCGAGCATGTTCAGCATGGTGGTTTTTCCCGATCCCGACGGCCCTACTATGCAGGTGAATTCACCTTCCTTGAATGCCAGGTCCACATCGTTCAGCGCGTAAACCGGTACCGTCTTTTCGTCGTATACCTTGCTCAGGTTCATGATCTCTATTATATTCATAATGTTATTATTAGTCATTATTTCGCTACCTCGCTTCTCGCTTCTCGCTACTTCATTTTTCGCTACCTCGCTTCTCGCTACCTTACTTTTCGCTACCTCGCTTCTCGCTACCTCGCTACCTATTCAATCCTTATGGCCTCCACCGGTTTCAGCCTGAGAGCCTTCCGGGCCGGCATAATGGCCGCAAGAATACCTGTTGAAAGTATCATTATTGTAAGATTCAGATAATATGTCTTGGTTATAAAGGGATATATCTTCGTATCCACCCCGTATGCCTGCAGCCCTTTTGATACGGACGAAAGGTCTATCCCGTGTAAATGCAGGTAAGCGATAAGCCCTGCCCCTAGTGCCATCCCGACAATCCCCCCTATAAGTGTGAGAAAGACCGTCTCGAGCATGATCATGCCAAACACCCTTGCTTTGCTCATCCCTACAGCCATAAGCATTCCGAGCTCACGGGTGCGTTCGAACACTATCATCAGCATGGTATTAACGATGCCGAAAGCAAGGGCAAAAAGGATGATGCCAAGGATGATATACACCTCGACCGCTATCGCCGACGTGAGCACTCCCATTTCAGGCTTTATCTCTATCCAGTTCTGAACTTTCGCGCCTGGCAGGCTGCCTTGAAGCCGTGACTGAACGGCCGGGATATTCCCTATATCGTTCAGCATGATGGCTATCTCGTGTATGCCGCTGTCGCCGCCGGTAATTGCATCCAGGTCGCTTTTCTTTACAAATACAGAAGTTTCGTCGAAAGCCGTATTGGATGTTCCAAATATCCCGGTAATGCTGAAAGCTGCTTCGTTCAGGTTCCCGTCGGTTCCCTGGAACCTCAGCACGATCTTTGATTTCAGCCTGACTTTTAATTTCTCGGCCAGCTTATGCCCGATCACTACCTGGTTTTTCCTGGTACCGTTAAACCATCCGCCGCTGCTATCGGGAATGGAAGCATAGAGGTTGGTTACCGTTTTTTCTCTTATAGGATCTATTCCGAGGATCTGAACTCCGGAAGCCGAATTGGATGAAGCAGCCATACCGGTGAGATGAGTTCTTGCAGATAATGACCTTACACCCGGCATCAATGAAATGCTTTGCATGAGCTTCAGGGGTTCTGTGATCACGAAGCGGGGTTCGTAATTTTTCAAATAGGAGGTGTCATGGATCTGAATATGCGAGACCTCGGTGTTGATGACCGCCCTCACTTTCTGATCCACCAGGCCAGTCATAACGGCAACAACTATAAGTCCGCCGGTCAATCCCAGTGTTATCGAAGTGATCACAATCAGGCTTCTTGCCTTGTTCCTCCAGATATTTTTAAACGCTATCCTGAATATCATACTTCAATTATTTATGCAGGGCTTCAACCACTTTGAGCCTGAATGCCCGGCGAACAGGAAAAATGCAGGTAAACATTACTATGATCAATATAGCTGTGACATTTGAAGCGATGGAGCTCCATTTAAGTGCAAGCGGCATCACAGGTTCAATTCCATAGGCAATATAGGTCTGTGCCATGGCCCCCCACAGCCTGATCGGGTGAAGGTTGTACCAGGCCATGATGGGAAGAGCAGCTGCAACACCGCTCAAAGCCCCTGTAAGCCCGATAAAGACCATCTCCATAACCAGGATCTTCGCCAGGCGCGTTTTCTGCATACCTACCGAAACCATCACCCCGAATTCCTTCGTCCTTTCATTCGTCATCATGATCACCGTACCAAAAATCCCGAAGCCCACAATCATATATAAGATGGAGATAATGATCAGCCCGCTGGCGGTTTTTACCTTCAGCTGCTGCATGACCTCGACTATCAGCTCATCCCATGGCATCACTTCAAGTTTTTCAAGGTTGATTTCCGATTTCAGTTTGCCCATTGTCATGCCGATTTCGTCGGGGTTTTTCAGGCTGATCGATAAGGATGTGATCCGGTTATCGGCTCCGAAGAATTCCTGGGCCGTGGGGAGGTTCATATAAACCACCTGGTTGTCGAGCGGGGGAGAAGGGAGGTGGATGATCCCTCTAACAGGGAATTTACCTGCAGCGCTCACCCCGTGAAACCCCTGTCCGACCAGGATCAGGGTGTCGCCGGTATGAAGACCAAGAAATCCTGCAAGGCCCTGGGCCACGACCACACCCCGGCCTGCCCTGTCCAGGTATCCGCCTCTCACCATTTTCGAAGCTAAGCGGGTAAGAGAATCTTCTTTCATTGGTTCTGTCCCGATCACCATTACCCCCTTGGTTTGCATGCCCGAAGAGGCAAGGGCAAAATATTCCAGCCTGGGTACTGTCGTTTTAACATTCTTGAGACTGCTTACAGCACGGACCAGGGAGTCACTGCAGACCATGGAATTATCTATGGTTTTATCATCCCAGTATCCCTTTTTATGCACCTGGATATGCCCGGTATAGGATTCAATCGAAATCTTTATCAGGTTATCGAACATTCCCGTCTGAAGGGAGCGCACGAGAAGCGCCAGGAAAACCGCCAGGAAAATAGAAGCTGCGGTCAGCAGCGTCCTGCGCTTGTTCCTCCAGATGTTACGCCATGCCAGCCTGAGATCACCCATATTATTTTATTTTTTTCATGTTCTGCTGTGAAAAGAAACTTTCGTCAATGCCAGTATTGAATTTCATCTCATCGATTTTCATCACGGTCTTCTGTCCCTTCTTGTTCCTGGGTTCAAGCTCAATCCGGGTGGGGATGTCACGGTCGCCCATATGCTTTATGTCATAAGAATTTCCCACGTTCACGAGCTTGTTGTCTTCGTCGTAATACTCTGTCATCCACTGGTCAAATCCGTTTACTGTGATCCACATGACCACCCTGCCCCAGACCACCGGGGCATCTGGCAAGGGGATCATCTCTATTTTATAACATTCCATTTCCCTCACTTTCTCTTTTCCCAATAGCTTATGCGTGTAATCAACCACGATTGACGACTGCTTCACCAGGTCGTCGTTGGTAAAGTCAGAACCCATCCACGACTGCAGCATCATCGACGGAGGGATCTTGATGGTCTTGTCTATTGATGGAACCCAGTTCCACATCTCGGTCTTTATTTTCAGGAAAACCTGGCCTTTGTCCTTGGCCGGGGCGGTGATCAGCACCAGCGAATAATCCTTGCCCCTCGACCAGCTTTTCATTGTGATTGTCCGGCTCCAGTCGGGCCTTACAACCGTCATTGTCATGGTCCCCTGGCTGGTAAGACCGCGGTTCTTGTCATCGGCTTTCTGCACGATCTCCTTTGCACTCAGGCCCTGGGCATTCGCATTATGCATGGCCGCAAACATCATTATTGCAAGAATTGCTTTCTTCATTTTTTTGTAGGTGGATGAGGTGTTGAATATATGCTGATGATTCGTTCTTTTATATTTTCAAGCGGGTAGTTCTCAGGGTCAGCAATATATTCCCAGGTGATCCCGCTCATCAATGTGCTTAGGAATGCCACTTCAACTGCCGGGTTTTTATATCCCTGGTTCCTGAAAAATCTTTCAAGCATCTCCATGGGTTCTTTGGAAGCTAAAATGATCTCTTCGGCCAGGATCTGCTGTACGGCAGGCTGGCTGAAGATTGACATATACATCTTCCACATGATCAGGTTGGATTTCAAATCACTTATGAAACTTCTGAAATATTTGGTGAGCTCTTCCCATCTGGTGATCCCATGCCCGTCGGTACCGATCAGTTTCATCATTTCGTCCATCACCTCCCTGAAAATTGTCCTGAGCAAATCGTCCTTGCTCGGGAAATAGTTATACATCAGACCTTTCGAAATCCCCGCATGCTTTGCCAAGTCGCTGATCGACACGGCATGATAACCTGTTGTGGCAAAACATTCGATGGCGGCGTCAATGATCTGCCTGCGCTTGTTGATTCGGATCTCCTCAAACTGCTTGCTTGTTCTCGGGCACATGATTGCTGATTTGCCGTCCTTTATTTCAGGGGCGGGAATATTCCCTTCCTTTTTTTTATGACTGAACGGTCGGTCAAAGATAAAACAAAAAATAATACAACCTAAAAATATTTTAAATTTGTTATATTGTTTATTGATTAAATCGATGCTCCCGAAAGGAATACGACGAGTAGACTCTGTGAATCAGCTGTTTAAAGTCATGGCCTTCTATAGGAAAATAATTTTCATTCTGTTGGTGTGTATCCCGTTTCTCCTACCTGCGCAAAAGGAGGCGAATAACTGGATGTTTGAACATTTTCAGCTTGATTTCAATACACCTCAAGTTACATTTATCCCAAACAATGTCACGAATACAATGTCCATGGGTTTTACCTCAATCAGTGATTCTCTGGGGAACCTGATCATGTACACCAACAGTTTCAGTATATGGGGCAAGGATTACCAGCTTATCAGCAATGGCGACAGCCTTCTTCCAACGGGTTACCATACATATCTGCAGGAGTCTGTAATTGTTCCAGTACCCGGAAGCCGCACACAATATTATATATTCACAGTTGACCCTTATAACGGCTTCAGCTGGCATGGATTTTATTATTGCATTGTCGACATGTCGCTGAACGGGGGGCATGGAAAGGTTACTCAGAAACAGGTCAAACTGCTTGACAGGGTATGGAATAAAATAGCAGCAGTTTATCACAGCAACCACAGGGATATCTGGATCATTGTCCAGGGGTACCGTTCAAACAACTACTATACCTATAAAATCACTCCTGCGGGAGTTCCATCAAATCCATTGGTCAACACCATCGGCAGGATCATGGATGAAGATTACGGGCAGCTTAAGGTCTCGCCCGATTCGAAAACCATAGCCATCAGCATGAATGAAGATGATTACCGGGGTGTCAACCTGTTCGATTTTAACAACACAACAGGAGCAATGTCCAATTGCCGGTCGTTTAGTCCGCCAGTGCCTCCATGGGATTTATGCGACGGAATGGAGTATTCGCCTGACTGCAGGAAAATCTACCTGGCGATGAATTACAGCTATGGAAGCCTTTACCAATTCGATATTACACTTCCGACAGGGGATGATATAGCTGAATCGGCAAAAGATGTACTGAATACAACACTTACCGATATCGTACAATTGGAGCTTGGGCCTGATCACAGGATTTATTTCACCAAGGGAGCGGGTTCGGTAGGAGGGACATTATACATTGGAATTATTGAACATCCAAACATCCCCGGTGACAGTTGCGGGGCAGAGGAATTCGGCATGTATCTTAACGGCGCCAATGTATCGGATCGACGTACACCGGTTTTTCTCAGGGAATATTTTTATAAACCCACCGATTTCACATTTCATCCGGCCTGTCTTGCTGACAGCGTGTTGTTCAAACTGTTCTATGTTCCGGGAATGGACTCCGTATCATGGTATTTCGGGGACGGTTTGAACAGCAAACTAACTCAACCTCTTCATAAGTACGCTGCAACCGGAGATTATCAGGCCATGTCGGTTGCCTGGTACAAGGGGATAACGGATACTACGGTACATATGGTCAGTATTAACCCTTCGCCCATAGTCTCACTGGGACCAGATACCACGGTTTGCCCGGGTTACCTGCTCTCAGCATCGAATTCCGGCAGTGAGTTTCTGTGGAATGACGGAACAACTGCAGATCACCTTCTCCCTGGAGGAACCGGCACATACTGGGTGAGGGTCACTAACCAGTTTGGGTGTGAGGCAGCCGATACAGTCAGGATTATGCTCTATCCGTCAGCGGATTTCAGCCTTGGCAGTGATACTGTGGTTTGCAGTAATTCAGGTTTCATCTTGTCGCCTGCCCCTCCTCAACAAGGTGCCGGGTACCAATGGTCAACAGGATCGGCCGAAAGTTTTATCAGGCCTGTGCAATCAGGACTTTACTGGCTCAGGCTGACTACTGCAAAAGGCTGTGTGCATACCGACAGCATTAACCTTGTGATCAATCCCTCACCCGCAGTAAACCTTGGAAACGATACTGTCATCGGATGCAGCACCGTACTGACCCTCGACGCAGGATCATATACCTTCCCGGTTACTTATTTATGGGACGATCATTCGTTCAGGCAGTTAAGGACTGTGAACGGCGAACAGTTGCTCAAAGGCGCGAACCGGTTTTACGTTCAGGTCACTGGCCCGGATCATTGTTCAGGGTCCGATACCATTGTTATTACCGGGAGGGGACCGGAAGACTGTAAGTGGAAGGATGCTGTTGTTTATCCCAACCCTGGTACAGGGATATTTTTCATCAGGTTACCCGAAATCTATTCTTTAAGAATGGAGTTGTACTCACTGCCTGGACAGATGATTTCGCTGACCGATTTAAAGGGGTCTGACCTTTATACCGTTGATTATTCAATGTTCCCCAAAGGAGTTTATATCATGAAGCTCTTTTACGGAGGCGGCTTTAAAAAAATTGTGAAGCTGATCATCATGTAAGTTCACCGGGCAGGCTACTGTTTGCTTTTCAGGAATGGCTGGGCTTCTGTATTCAGAACAACTTTGTCGAGATTGAACGCCTCGTCGGGAGCGAAAAACAGGTAGCAGTACTTCATGACTTCTGCAAAGAAAAAACTTTCAAGTTCGTCCTTTTTTTCCATGGTCCGCACATCTTTGATCTCGGCATAGCCATTATCAAGCTGGCAGTATTTTTCAATGGATTCGAACAGATGTTTTCCGGCCTCGTAGTATATGGGATCTTTGGTGAAATGCCAGAGATAATAGGTGGTTTCGATTGCTTCCGGTCTGACAATATAGGAAGGTGATGTCACCTCCATGGTTTTATAGTTAATGACCTCAGGTTCCAGACCGTAAATATTCCACATTGTAAGGATTGACTTGTCAAGTTTGGCGGCTCTTTTTAAGTCTCCGTCGAGACAAAGCACGGCGCCGAAAAAACAATCCAGCGCCCCGAATTCCGTTACGGTACGTTTTCCCGTATTCATATCGGCCCAACCGTACCAGAAGCCTGTTGAAACATCATCAGCCAGGAATTTATTAATAGAATCCCGTGATGATTCCCACATTCGTTTCAGGTCCGGATCACGGAACAACAGCCAGCCTTTAAGCAGGTATTCGTAATATGAATCTATCCCCCCGCTGATATGAGTCTGCCGGTCTATCCAATCACCTGTCTCAACGTCGATTTGTGAGCCCATAAGGCCGGTCTTTCCCCTGAGTTCATACAATGCCACAACCCCTTTTTTGCATTTCTGGTAATATTCAGGATTTCCTGTAAGCCTCGACAACATTCCATATTCAAGCAGCATGGTTCCTATCTCGGCCGGATTGGAAAGTTTGCCTGAAACTTTACCGGTTTCCAGGTTGACCATGCGGTAGGGCATTCCGGTTGGAGAATTGAATACAGGAAGCATACGGTTCCCAAGGTCCGTGGCCAGGTCAAGGAAGTGTTTATCTCCGTCGAGTTGGTAAGACGAAAGCAGTCCTCCCAACATCCTTATTGTGATCTCGAACTGCTGGACTTCAAAATCCTTATTGAAATCAAGCTTGTCAAAGATCAGCTGTTTGGCTTCTTCCTTTTCCTTGTTCAGGCCCATGATGCACATGGTACTATAAGCATCAACCGGAGTCATAAGCAGGCTTTGGGCATACCAGTTATGGCCTTTCTTCGAGATCGGGTTCACGGCATCCATTCCCCAGGCATAGTCCTTATAAGATTTCCACGCTTTTAGAAATGCAGCTTTAACGCGGCCGGCATAAACAGCCTTATCGGCCTGCAGTGCGCTGTCGGGGGAAATGACGGCAAAACCTTGCGATGCCATCAGCATACATAAACACAGGAACAAGGTCCTGAAACAGTTCTTCATAAGTTGTAATTGTTTCCTAGTAATTATCTTCCCTTACCTGCATATATGCCCTGGGATGCTGGCAGGCCGGGCATTTATCCATGGCTTTTTCCGATTCATAAACATATCCGCAATTCAGGCATTTCCACCACACTTTTCCGTCTTTCATAAATACCTTGTCTTCCGATACATTCTGTAAAAGTTTCAGGTACCTGCGTTCATGTTCGGCTTCAACTTTGGCGATCATCTGCCAGGCAACGGCAATCTCTGTAAACCCTTCTTCCTTTGCTACCTCGGCAAATTGGGGGTACAATTCGGTCCACTCCTCATGTTCACCTTCGGCGGCAGCTTTCAGATTTTCTTTAGTTGTGCCTATGATCCCGGCAGGGTACATTGCCGTGATCTCGGTCATTCCGCCTTCAAGGAATTTAAAGAATCGTTTCGCATGCTCCTTTTCCTGGTTCGAAGTTTCCATGAAAATAGCTGCTATCTGCTCATATCCTTCCTTTTTAGCCACACTCGCAAAAAATTCATAACGGTTTCTGGCCTGTGATTCACCTGCAAACGATTTCAGCAGGTTTTGCTCTGTTTTGGTACCTTTTAATGATTTTGTCATAGCTTGAATTTTTATTGATTAATTTTAATGAAATCTGTCTTTCCGCATCCGCAGGCAGGGCAAACCCAATCCTCCGGCAGATCTTCAAATTTAACTTTTTCTGTAACCTCATCATAGATATATCCGCATGCGGGGCATTCATATTTGTTGAACAGAACCCTGGGCTTCGCCTCAGGTTTTGACCTGTCGATATAGGTAGGCGCATTTTTGGGTGCAACAGCCTTTTTAACCTGCCTGTAATACAGGTATGTAATGGGTTCTTTGGTGTCGTCAATGATTTCGGCATTGACCAGTTCTCCTATAAACATCAGATGTGTGCCAAGATCAATGGTCTGATCCAGCCTGCATTCAATGAATGCGATGCTTTCATTAAGTACTACAGGCACTCCTGTATCACCGTATCTTATATCCATCCCGGCAAGTTTATCGAAATCCTTGCCACTCTTATAACCAAACCTCCCGAAAATTTCCGAGGAGGCGTCCCTTTTCAATACAGAAACTGAAAAAGCCCTGGAATTCATAATAAACCCCGAGGTGAAATTATTTCTATGGCAGCAAGCTGCAAACCTTGCAGGCTCAGCAGTAACCTGGAATACGGTATTTGAAATGAAACCATTGCCCAGGTTTTTATCTCCCGAACAAACGATATACAAGCCATAGGATATTTTAAATAATGCTTCGAAGTTGATCATAGTTGCAAATATTTAATTTTTAGTTGGTCGTAAACATGGATAAGTTTCGTGGTTGAGCCGTTTTTGTCAAACAACCCGCTGTTCCAGCTCAGGGGCTCCCATATGCAGGCTCCTTTTCCCATCCCGTCGGGCAGGCCGAAAATGATATCGTGAACCTCTTTTTTGAAATCCGAATACTCTACGATATTGATTGGTTTGTGATAGCGTTTCAAAAGGTCGGTCAGGTTGTTCTTAAGATCTGAGAGTGTACCATGCCAACGGGGATAATAGGAGAGGCCGATGATATCGAACTTCACTCCCCTGGCGATCATATTGTCGAGCCAGAACACTGACTCCTGGTTCTGTCCGCCCAGGGCAAGGTGAAGCATTACCGGTATCGCGGGGTCTGCGGCTTCAACTCCTGCGATCCCCGATTTGAGGAGGTCGGCCAGCTGGTCGGGATTGCCGATATGTCCATCGGGCCAGAGTATGCCATGGTTTATTTCGTTCCCGACCTGGACCATGGCAGGCATTGTCCCCTGCTTTTTAAGCGACAGCAGTACCCTCGTGGTATAGGCTTTTACAGTATCGTTCAGGGCCTTAATATCGAGGTTTGCCCATGCCTTCGGTTTGTATTGTTGCTGGGGGTCGGCCCAGTAGTCGCTGTAATGAAAATCGAGAAGCAGCTTCATCCCTGCCTCTTTGATCCGTTTTGCCATCTCCAGGGTGTATTTAAGGCCGCAATAGCCCTTCCCTGGCGAATACCCTTCCTTATTTTCAGGATTTACAAATATTCTCAGCCTGATATAATTGAAACCATAGTCCCTCAGCAGCCTGATGGCATCTTTGACCTGGTTGCTGTCGGAGAATGTCTTGCCCTGGTCTTCGATCTGGGGCAGGAAGGAAATATCGGCCCCAATCATCCGGCTTATTGTTTTAGTGGTGGAGGGAAGCTGGTCGGCGGTGGGTTTTTTCATCGAAAACCCTGCAGGGAGGGTATGGATCTCATGTGATCCGGGCCAGAGCTTTCCTGATCTTGCCTCAATTTTCACCTTGCCTGGTTTGGTACCGGCAACGAAAATCAACTGGCAAACCCCTTTTTCAAGACCGCATACGGCGTATCGAAGGCCTGCGGTATCGGTATACATCACCAGCGCGCTTCCGTTAGCCGCTTTAAGTTTTGCATCTCCCGTAAGAAAAATCAAAACTGAATCTTTGGCCGATGGGATCTCCCGCATATTGCTGTCGGTAATGGCAATGCGCAAGCGTGTTTTATCACGGCCGTTGGCAAGCAGGGTTGTGCTGTATGCAGTGAGCATTACCGATGCAGGCTTGCCCTGTTTGACCTGAGCAATATTTTTGACATCCGCCCTGCTTTGTGCCGTGTTGAACATGAAAAGAGCTGAAATCAAAAGAAATATGTGAAAGTTGACCTGTTTCATCTGAATATATTTTATGTAAATGACTGCGGATGAGGACTTCGGTTAATCTTACTTAATACCTGGCTCAGGATATTTTCAGAACTGATCTGAAATGCACTTTCGCCGACATCATTTTTTCATAAGCCAATGCCACCTGTTCAAGGGGAAAGACTTCAACCATGGGAATGATCTTTGTAAGTACACTGAACCGTATGGTATCTTCCATGTTCCCGGAAACAAATCCCCTGACTGAGCGTTCGCCACCAAGTAAAAGTGCAGGAGGTATCAGCATCGGATCCCTGGCACCCGTAACAATTATCGCCTGCCCGTTACGGCCGAGGCCGGGTATCAGTTCCGAGATGGTTTTGCCGTTCGGGGCTGTACATAATATAACTCTCGCACCACCTTCTTTCATAAGCTGTTTTGCTGCATCATGGGCATCTGTATCGATATACTTATGCGCTCCCAGCCTGTATGCAAGATCTTCTTTTGCTTTCCCCCTTGATAAAACAAAGGTTTTAAACCCCATTTTTACTGCATATTGAACAGCCAGGTGGCCCAGCCCTCCCAGTCCATTTATGGCAACAAGGTCGCCGGCAAGAGCCCCGCTTTGAACAAGCGCCCCGAATGTCGTCCGTCCGGCGCAAAGTAAGGGAGCAGCCTCTGTTGACGACAACTCTTCAGGGATACTCACCATGGCTTCGGGTCTGGCTATCATATATTCGGCATAGCCTCCGTCGGTATGAAGGCCCGTCGTAAGGGATTTTTCGCAGGATCCGAAATCACCCCTGCGGCAGGCGCTGCATTGATTGCAATGCCCTCCATGCCAGCCGATTCCTACTCTCTGCCCTTTTTTCCAGAGCGCAACCATGGCCCCGGTTTTTTCTATCGTACCCACAACTTCATGACCAGGTATGATAGGATACTTGACCCCTGGCATGTAACCTTCCTTGGAAACAGCATCACCATGGCAGATGCCGCATGCCTGAACTTTTATTAAAACTTCGTTATCCCCGGGGACCGGTATTTCTTGACTGATCAGTTCAAAATCTGCCCCTGGTGAACTCACCCGGACTGCTCTCATTAATTTCATTGGATGATATTAAAGGGTGAAACAAACTCTGCAGAAAAGTTACCGTGAAAACCTAGTTCCGGGTAAGTGATACACGTGCAAAGGGTTTCAACACTCCCCCCTCGTCATTATCCATCATCCAGAACCATGCATCGCTTTTATGTTCGTAAGCAAGCGTAGTATGAAAACTCACAACGCCTTTTGTGTTCCTGAATTCAAAGGGCAATTTGTCAACATGGCGTTTGGCCCGGCCTATCGATTCAGGTGAGAAGCCTCCCCAAATGTCGAGCCATATACAGACATACTCAGCCGCAGGTTCAGACCATCCCACGTATACATTGGCCTGGTATTCAGGTTCGCCTTTTTCATTCTTTTCACGGGAAACTTCCCTGATCATAACAAACTGGTGGTTCAGCACCCATTCGGTGGTTATATCATGAACGGTTGATTTTCCTGCTATGAGCCCTCTGAGGACCCACTTCCCGCACATATGATCAAGCAGCGTATCCTGGAGTGTTTTCTGCTGGGCAAGCCCGGGCAAAGCCAGGAGCGAGAATAACATTAAAGTGAAAAGAACTTTTTTCATTGTTTGATCGTCAGAGATTTGAGTGCTGACTCCACGCTTTAAATTTTTAATATCAAAATTGGTAACTGGCCGCGGAAGTATCAAAATTACTTAAAAAATCCTTTTATTGTTCAACAGGGTTGTAATGGTCGATAAGATAAAGGTATGCATTTTGCAGATGGTGCCCGAAAGCTCCCTTGTTAAGCCCAGGAAAGATTTTATAATAGTTGTCATCGGCAAGGAGGACGATGGTAGCGCCGGTGCGGACATAGTTGCTGCTATGATAATATACAGGTGGGACATACCCGGGAAGCTGGTATTTCACATACTTTGACACCTTGACTCCAAGGTATTTTTCGAAATTGTTCCTTGATTTCTTTGTGGGTTTATCGAGGCCGTTGAAGATATGCATTACCACGGTGTTTTTGGGGAACTTCATTTTTTTGATCTTCGGGCGGATGCCCGTGAATGGGTTGACTGTACTATAATCATCGGTGGTTTGCACCGAAAAGGGGCTCTCCGGGACCCAGTCTGCCGTATTGACCACGTTAAAAGCCCAGCCGTTCTGTGTCCTGGCTTCATAATCATAGGCAAAATAAAGGTTCCCCGGCTTTGGCGCGGCGCTGCAGTAGGTCTTTATCCGGAAGTCGGCGGGCAGGACTTTCTGTTCCCTGAGATTCATGAAATAAGCGGTGAGCAGGTAGCTTATGGCGCCTCCCTGGCTGTGACCCGTGATAATAAAGTCTTTCACTCCTGCTTTATACAAGGAGTCTATCCTGGGAAGCATGTCTCTTGAAAGATAGGCTGTGCAAATGAGCCAGCCAATATGAACTGCCGCTTCAGGATTGGATGCCAGCTCATATTTAAAAGTGAAATCCGTATCAAGTTTTAATTCACCTTTTGCAGATGCCATAGCGCAATAATAGTTTGCCAGCCAGCTTGTAAAACTCCCGGTGGTTCCCCTGATACTTATTACTGCAATGGATTTGTCGCTTATCCAGAGATCCCAGCGGTTATCCATACCTACCACCGGCGAATCGTAGATCTTCCTGAAATGCTCAGGGGCCTGGTATTTGTTATAATATTCAGGATTTGCCGATGTCCTCGCAGAGATTAAAAGCATTTCCCGGTATTCGGCTTTATCAAATCCGGGCCTGAGCTGCTGTGCGTGCAGCAGGACAGGAGACAGGGTCCAGGCTATAAAAATAAGGATAATGAGGTTTTTCAATTTCATCTTTATTGATTTAAGTCGTTGGATGTCGGCGCCTGGTATAGCTCTATCTTTTTCAGTAACACTGTTCCGTCGGGCCTGATGTCAAAAAAAATGTCGTCGAATTCATCCGTGCCTTCAAGTCCTTTCGGAAAAAGAAAGCGTGCATGGATCATGACGGCATTTTCGGAAGTGTCGATCTTCTCAAAGCGGGGGTAGGCCAATACTGATTTTTCAAACACCAGGCGGTCGGGATAATCCTTCCTGAACAGTTTTTTTGTGACAATACAAGCTTTGGTTTGACTCCCTGTAATTATAAACCTGAACTGCCTGTCCCTGTATTGTTTGACAAGCGTGTCGCTGATGGTGTCAGTGATCTGGTATTCGCCGGTGCATTCTGTAATGCATTTTATTCCGAGCTTGCTGCCATGAAATATCAGCACTGTATCGAATGCTTCGGATGGCTGTATAAGGCATTCCACCTTACGTGTACTGCACTGCAGTGTGCGGAAACCGGCCTGCCCGTTCCTGCTGCAATTGCAGCCCGTAAATATGGACAATGCCAGCAGGCAACAAATTAAAAAAGGATGTGAATTAATTGACCAGGGGTTAACTTTCATCGAAAAACCTTTCTCTTTTTGCGGCAAGGATAAGAATTATCTTTTAATGACGGTATTGTTCGAAACAGACACCCCGTTAGTCAGCCGTATGATATAAACCCCAGGGGGAAGGCTGCTGATATCTATTGCCGGGCAGCGACTTGTGACCTGTCTTTTCAGTATTTCCTGTCCCAGATTATTCAATATTGAAAGACTGCATATTCCAGCCATCCCTGTTTTAATATTTATAACATCGGATGAAGGATTTGGATATACGTTCGATACCGGGGATGCCGGCAGGGGGGATGGTTGAACGCCTACGCCCATGTCGGTTGTACGAAGTACAGTTCCGAATGAACCGGCTGCAAATGCGGAGTTATCGGCTGTGATACAAATACTGTTCAGGCTTTGGTAGGTTCCTGATACCTGGTTGTACCAGTTTTCCCCTCCGTCCATAGTGATCATTAACTCCCCACCTCCACCGCTGACAAAGCCGGTCATGGCATCCCTGAAGCATATTGCCTGGTAATAATTTCCGGACCCGTTCATTTCCTGCCAGGTTTGGCCTCCATCCGTAGTTTTGATAATATAATAACTACCGGCAGCATAACCTGTGAGTTCGTTGATGAAATAGAGACAGCTCAGGTTGTAATACTGGTTCTGTGTCAGGATCGTCCAATCAGATCCGCCGTTAATTGTTTTCAGGATAATTCCGTTTTCACCTACAATATACCCAAGGGAAGAATTCAGGAACTGCACTGCATTCATATTGTAATTACTACCGGTACTCAATTGGGTCCAGTTCGCGCCTCCATCCGTAGTCTTTAAAACAGTACCATATTCTCCTACTGCATAACCGTTATACTGATCAGGAAATGATATTCCGAATAGACCAAATGAGGTTCCCGAGGTTTGTAAGGACCATGTATTCCCTCCGGTTACTGTATGAATAATCTTTCCGAAATTTCCTGCTGCCCAGCCGTTGTTGGCATCGGGAAAGTCCAGTGAAAAAAGGACCTGGTCGGTTGGGGTTGATATCTCAGTCCAGGTATCTCCTCCATCGGAAGACTTCAGGATCTTACCGGCCTCTTCCGAAGCAACGAGGGTTTGTGCCGACAAAGCGACAATCTTTGAGATCCCTTTGGTTGTTCCCGTTACAAGATCAGTGAAGCTGGCACAGCCGTTTGTTGTTTTCAGGATGGCAGGTTTTCCATTAGCGAGGTCTCCAAGGATGAAGCCTGAATTCAGGGAAGTGAACCATATAGGCCCGGGTTGGTTAGGGAACGGATAATTAACAGTGCTCCAGGTGATCCCTCCGTCGGATGTTTTCACCACGGAATTTGTCTGACCTGTACCAACGCCATGAGAGGCATCTGTGAAAAACAGCTTATCAATTTCATTGGCAACATCATAATAAACCATCTGCCAGTTATTTCCTCCATCCTGGGTTTTATACACACTGATGTAACCTGAGCCTTCAGTGACACTTAAATAGCCGGTCATTTTATCGGCGAAACAAAGTGCATTAAGAGAGTACCAGGCTGAAAAAATTTCGTTCCAAGTAAATCCTCCGTCAAAGCTGCCGAGCAGTTTTTTACCGGCAATCGCAAACCCCCTTGATGAAGTCGGGAATTTCATACAGCTTAACTCGCCGTATGTTCCAGCATAGATCACATTCCAGGACTCTCCTCCGTCTTTTGATCGAAGTACAAGTCCATCGTTGGTACTGATGAAGCCGGTATCGGGAGAAGGGAAGTCGACACAGTTGAATTGGCTGGTCAGGCCGCCGTTGGGTTTTAAAGCCCAGGTCTCACCGCCGTCGGTAGTCTTGAGGATGGTTCCCAGGGCTCCTGTTATAAATCCTTCCATGAGAGTTGGAAACGAAATGCAATACAGGGGATATGAAGTTGCCGAATACCGGCTGGTCCAGCTGTTGCCTCCGTCGGATGTTTTCAGGATGGTGCCGGCTTCGCCTGTAATGAAGCCGGTATTCGCATCAACGAATTTTATATCTGATAATATACTCCCCGTGGGTTTCGGGTTGACATATTCCCAATGCTGGGCCATTGTTGGATTTGTGAGAAATCCAATGAATATCAGCCCGAATAAAAGAATTAGACCTTTCATTTCTTAAAAAGCTTGAATGTGAAATGTAAAGATATGAAAAGAGTGTCAGGTTTTGGTATAATCCTTTATGAATTTCAGTATCAGGACCCTGTTAATGTATGTGTAACTGATTATCTATAAGACGACGGCGCCTGAAAGCGCCGTCGTCTTATAGATAATCAGATAATTCTTACCAGATCACGATCCTGATCGTATCGGCAGCGCTGCTTTTGCAGCCCCAGGCGTCGGCAAATTCCTTCATAAGGGGCAGGGTGGCGTTGATCCTCCAGCGGGCAGGGGAATGTTCGTTGGTCTGCACCTGGTTGATCAGAGCCTCGTTCGTCATGTTCTCGCGCCAGACCTGGGCCCAGCCGAGGAAAAAGCGCTGCTGGTAGGTAAAACCGTCGATTGGTTTGGGTTTTTCTTTGCCTTCAAGGGATTTTTCGAGTGCATAGTAACCTAAAGTCAAACCGCCAAGGTCGGCGATATTTTCTCCCAGGGTAAGCTTGCCATTGATTTTAAATCCTTTGGTGACTTCCATGGTGCTGAAGTAATCTTCAAGCTTTTTACCAAGGGCGGTAAAATTCTTTGAATCTTCGGGTGTCCACCAGTTGCTGAGGTTCCCGCTGCCATCGTACTGGCAACCCTGGTCGTCAAAACCATGGGTCATCTCATGACCTATCACTGCAATTATACCGCCATAATTGATGGCATCGTCTGCATCAGGGTTGAAGAAAGGAGGCTGAAGTATGGCTGCCGGGAACACAATCTCGTTGTTGGTCGGGTTGTTGTATGCATTGATGGTCTGGGGCGACATATCCCATTCCTTTTTATCAACCGGTTTGCCTGCTTTTTTGATCATGTCGTTATGCTCCCACAATGCAATGTTCATGCTGTTCTCGACCAGTTTATCAGGCTGGATGTCAATGCTTGAATAATCTTTCCAGGTGTCGGGATAACCGATCTTCCATGTAAAGGCAGCCAGTTTCTTTTTGGCTTTCTCCTTGGTTGCAGGGCTCATCCAGCTGAGTTTATTGATACGTTCGTTATATACCGAACGCACATTCTCAATCATCTCCGACACCTTTTTCTTTGAGGTCTCGGGGAAATATTTTGCAACATACAGTTTTCCAAGGGGCATTCCCAGCCTGCGGTTCACGCTCATAACGGCACGTTCTTCACGGGGACGCTGCACTTTGACACCATACATAACTGTGTTGTAAAAATGGAAAGTTTCTCTGCTGAACTCCCCGGGCAGTAATCCGGCAAAAGCCGTAAGCACCTGCCAGCGGAAATACGTTTGAAGTACATCCACAGGCGTTGCTTTAATAAGCAAGCCAAGGTTCTTCAGGTAGTTCTTGTCCTGAACTACAAGAGTATCGGTTTTAAGCCCGTAATTCTTGTAATAATCCGCCCAGTTGATATTGGAGGCCAGTTTCTGAAGTTCGGTGAAAGGGATCTTGTTATAGATCTTAACAGGATCGCGCATTTCAAAATTCTTCAGCTGGATAAGAGCCAGTTTAGTTTCAAAATCCAGAACGGTCTTTCCGGCATCTTTTACATTCCATCCTGCCATTGCAAACATATTGTCGACATGTTTCACAAGCTCGGCCCTGATCTTTACCATAGCCGAATCCTTGTTCTCATAGTAATTGCGGTCGTGCATCGAAAGTCCGCCTTGCCCCTGGAACGCGGCGTTCATACTGCTTCTGCGGTCATCCGCAGCAACGTATACTTCAAACGGACCTGCAACATTGACTTTTGAAAGTTCACCGGCAAGAGCGATGAGATCAGCAGCGCTCTTAGCGCAAAGAACCTTGTCGGCCATGGGGGTAATAGGAGAGATACCGCGTTTGGCAATGGTTACCGTGTCGAGGTAAGAGCGATAATAACCGGTAATCAGCTGAGCTTCGCTTCCTTTTGCAGGATCTTTCTGGGCAAGAAGTTCAGTGATGATCCCTTTGATCTTCACTTCACGGTTCTCCTTATCGAGAATGTCGAAAGAACCCCAGGTAGCTTCAGTGGAAGGGATGGGATTGTGTTTTTTCCAACTGCCATTGGCATACCCGTCGAAATCGGAACAGGGCTTGCAGGCGGTGTCAATACTTGATACATCAAAGGCGGCGACCTTATCAGTTTTTGCGGATTTGCTGTTGTTGCAGGAAACGGTAAGAAGCAGCATCACAGGAATAGTGATGAGCAGGAATAATAGTTGTCTTTTCATTTGTCAGTAAAATTTTGCGTGAGAAAGTTTTGGCAAAAATACAAGAATTCTTTTTTTGTTAAAAACTTAACAATACTTTTGCGCCCTGAAAACTACGTATAACACTCAAAACGGTCTAAGTATAACTCTTAATTTTTATCAAATGAAAAAGGAAACAGTTTTCAGGTTCTCTGCTTTACTGGTATTATTCTCGGCCATTCCTGCGCTGTCCAATGCTGCTGAAGCCATCAGCCAGGGACTTGCACCTGCAATCATAAATGACCAGCAATACAACCGCGCCATCCACATCATGGCGATGCTCCTTGTTGGTTTCGGATTCCTTATGGTATTCGTAAGAAAATATGGAAGGTCAGCTCTTACAGCCACCTTTCTCCTTGTAAGTATTTCCATCCCGCTCTATATGCTCATCAACAAGAACGGGGAAGGAATGAACGATACGGATATCCGCAGGCTTATCCTCAGCGAATTCTGCGGAGCCAGCCTTCTTATTGCTGCAGGCGCAGTGTTGGGACGTCTCAAGATGCAGCAATATCTTTTATTAGGACTGCTGTTCGTTCCCTGTTACATGTTCAATGAGTGGCTCGTACTTAACGGAGGTCTGGGGCTTGTAAAAGCAGGAGGAGTAGTCGATACCGGCGGTTCCATAGTGATCCACGCATTCGGCGCAATCTTCGGATTAGGTGTAGCCCTGACCATGACAACAAAGCAGGAGTTTGAAAAGACCATCGAGAGTGATGCAGTATCTGACCGTTACTCTATGCTGGGAAGTATGATCCTCTGGGTATTCTGGCCCAGTTTCTGCGCGGCGCTTGTGACTCCCGAGCAAATGCCATCCACAGTCGTTAATGTAATACTCGCACTCTGCGGCTCGACCGTCACTACTTACATCGTTTCGGTTTCACTTCGCAAGAAAGTAAGTATTGCCGATATCGCCAATGCGGCTCTTGCAGGCGGTGTGGCCATAGGTTCGGCCTGCGCAAATGCCCGCCATTCCGAAGCCGTGGTCATTGGTATATTGGCCGGTGCGCTTTCAACATTCGGTTTTGCAGTCATCCAGTCGAGGCAGCAGAAACTCATGAAGATCATCGATACCTGCGGGGTGACCAACCTTCACGGGCTTCCCGGACTTCTCGGCGGGCTTGCAGCCTTACCTATTGTTAAAGGACTCGACGGCAGCCAGCAACTTCTCGGTATGGCCATCACCATTGCCCTTGCATTTGGCAGCGGCATGCTGGTGGGGAAAATACTTCCCCTGATGGGACGTAAAACTGAAGCTTACGAGGATGCCGAAGAGTTCCTGGATGCTGCGGAATAACCTACGCAGGGATGTTCATCCCTGAGGTTTAGCAGATAAAATCAAAAAGACCTGATTGCTCTCACATTTTTACCCGCATTTTTATTTATAGGTACCCAAGTCCCATCAGTCACATAAGGATAATTTTGATTTACAAACAAAATTCCCCATGCCTTGTCATGACCTTGAGAGGGAAGATTTGGATCTACTGCCTCTGTAGAACTCCAATATTCATGTTCCCCAAAAGGAGCAAGCATTGCTCTGGCTTCCCACAAAAAGAAAAGTGCCCCAATTGATGGTAAATACCAGTCCCCGTAACCGTTATACACCATATTGTTACACCAGGCAGCAGCTATATTCGGTGTAGAGCATGAGTCCACAATGGAAATAGTATTAGCCATTCCGTCAAAAGTAGATGCACTTGTGCCGACCAAGGTACCATAACATCCCCATTCCGCCCCCTGCGGATAAGTTACAAAGTCAATAGTTGCTGCAATCAATCCGTGATACCCTGTGCTGTCAATAAAGAAAATCTTCCCTCCCTGATAAGGTTCTCCAATATAAAAGGCCGTGTCAGTTCTGAACGTAACCTGGTTCCCGTAACCCGTGTGGTAGTAATTTTTTCCGTAAGCACGTGCATAATAGGTGGTACTGTCTGTAAGATTAGTCAGTTTTGCTGAAAAAGTTCCTGTCCCGCTCCCGCAAATTACTTTATGGTCATAAATCGTCGGATTCGAATGTGTCGCGTAACAGATACCTCTTTCAGTCACAGGCAGATTTCCTGAATCTGTAACAGCTCCTCCAACCCTGGCCGAATCTATGGCTACATGTGTCGGGGCCGAGGTTGTAACAATTGGCGGATAAGGACACAGGAAGGTGGACTGAACCAAAGTTGTAGGAGATGAATGTCCGCAGTTATTGTAAGACCAGACATACCTGGTATATGTGGAATCGCAATGCAAACTGTTTTCCAATTTTGACACAGCTGTCCCCATATCAATGGCGGTTTGAAAATCATTGTTCGGGCTCCACTTATACCCCGCGGCGCCGGTAACGGTATTCCAATGCCAGGTTATCAGGTACAAGTTACCCACGGTCCATCCTGGTATTTGGGTACCCGCCAGCGGGGCTGAAACCGCCGACAAGGTTGTTGCATGAAGAACTGCAGGAAGGGCATAGCCACAAGATGTATAAGCCCATACATACCTTGTGTAATAAGTTCCGCATGAAAGTGATGTTTCTGTTTTTGTTGTAGACGTTCCCAGGTCTGTTGCCGTTGAAAAGTCATTGGTTGTGTTCCATTTATACCCGCTAGCCCCGTTAGAAGAATTCCAGTTCCATATAACCTGGAAATAAGATGCGACCTGGGTTGACCCTGTTGCCGAATCGAGCGGTGCCATTGAAGTTGATTGGGTAAGTATGCCTGCGGAAGATGGACCACATGCATTGTAGGACCATACATACCTGGTATACAAAGTCCAGCAGGTGAGACCGGTTTCGAGGTGGGAAGTCATATTCCCAAGATCCATGGCGGTAGTGTAATTGTTGACAGTATTCCATTTGTAACCAAGCGAAATAGGGACTGCATTCCAGTTCCAGGTGATCTGTGTTAATTGCGGAATATGTGTTCCGGCAGGAGGTGTATTGGGAGTATAGCAATTGTTTGTTATGGTTTTCCATTTCCCTCCCTGGAATACTGAGATTACACCAGTTCCATCCTGATTGCAGTTGGTACAGTAAACCATGAGCCCTTCGGCCGGGCTGGGGATTGCATTTCGCTGATCAGCTGTCATCCGGGGAAGCAGTACTCCCTTGCTAGTTGATTTTACGTCAAGCATGGCTGAAGGATCAGGCTGGCTGTTATCATTGTTTATTCCTACCTGGGCCATAGCCCCTGTGCAAAAAATCATGATGCAAGCAACTAAATAAATGGATTTTTTCATGACAAAAATATTTTGTGAACAATACTGTTGTTTCTCATTTATTCTGATTCTGCATTTGTTTTATCAATTAGTCAATATTGCCTGGAAGGCTGATGTTGGGTTGCGTTCAAGCCGTATTTAGTTTTTTATACATCTTACCGAAAATCCAGATAACTTGCTGGGGGTGTTCCTGTATGCCAGGACCAGGTCGTTAAAGAGGCTCCTGGCCCAGGCATCAATTACCGAATTTTCGCTGCATGACCAAAAGTATCCGCAGGTATTGATATAGAAGAACCCTCCATAAATATACCCAAGCCTCTGCCCCCCCGGCAAGCCTGTAAACCCGCTTGAGTTCGTCGCCCCGGTGTTAGGAGCTGCCCAATGAGCCAGGCCCGCTTCCTTCATCGGGCCTCCGGCAGCAGATTGACCTCCAAGTCCGTCGGTTAATACAGTCCATTCTGCATCCGATGGAATATGCCAGCCGTCGGGACATATACCTGTCACATTTCCTGTTGGAACTGGATCCCATGAGGTTGTATTGGATGCCCCGTTCAGGTATTGGACCAATTCCCCCCACTGATATAGTCCTCCATAAACAGTACAGTTTGAATCAGCGTTATTATAACAGTATTTTTCGATGATGCTGTTATTCGTTTGTTCCGAGGCTCCGTCGATTTTTATTCCAACATTCAGGTTTTCTTTCATCCAGCACTGGGTGCCGATCAATACTGTATTATATATTTTTCCATCCCGTTCATCGGTAATAGCCTGTCCGCAGGTTGCACAGGTCAGCGTGGATTGCGAAAGGCTTGTTCCTGTTGAAGGCCCGCATGAATTATATGTCCAGATATACCTGGTGTATGAAGTTCCGCAGCTAAGCCCTGTTTCTGTATATGAAGTGCTGTTTCCATTATCCGTTGCAGTGGAATAATCATTGGAAGTATTCCATTTATATCCTGTGGCACTTGAAACCGGGTTCCAGTTCCAGGTTATCCGCGTTACGGAGGGAACATGGGTTCCTGATACAGGAGCAACAGGCGCGAGGCAATTGAGATCTATTGTCTTCCACTTTCCACCCTGGAACAAAGAAATTACTCCCGAGCCGTCAGGGTTGCAGTTGGTGCAAAATACCATAAGGCCTTCAGCGGGGCTGGGGATTGAATTCCGCTGTTGAAATGTCATCCTTGGAAGCAAAACACCCTTGCCGGTAGTTTTTAAATCCAGCATGGAAGAATTATCAGGTTGAGCACCATCAGTGTTAATACCAATCTGTGCAATAGTATTTAATCCGGTCAAACATAAAAATGCGAGACAAATAAGCGCTTTTCCCATGCTTTAGAGTCTGATTGTGAATTAATTAACACAAAATTGTTAGGCAAAAAATATAACTAATTGATTAGATGCATGATAAGAAATTCCTATGCTAATTTAATAATTAAATTTCGTGTCAACCAGCATCTGAAAATATTTTCTAAAACTAAATGGGAGGGTTGCCAAAAGACTGCGTATTAACAGTTGATATTATCCTGAGCAGGGTTTCCTCAAAATTTATTTATAACGGTAATTTGAAATAAATCCCGTTTCAATGCGTATTTCTTTATCTGTTTTACGCAAATTTGCATCCCGTTCCAATGGATCAGATCCGGAATTCTATAATGTTTTAAAGGATGAAGATTTATTATGAAACGGCGAAAAAATTTAAAATACCTTAATTATGAGATCTCCTGAAAGTATTCTTCCTGATTTAAAAGAACTCGGCGGTTTAATACTTGGATTCCTGCCCTGGCTGCTTTTCCTCTTTCTTTCAGGTGAAACGCTTGCAAGCCTGGAAAGGGCTACTGTAATCAGCCTGGTAACTTGCCTGGTACTTGGTTTCAGGGAACTGAAGCTGGGATTCATCCTTCAGTGGGGAACCTTGTTGTTTTTCAGCTTTTGCGTGATCACGATAAACCTGTTCCATATCCTCTGGGTTGCAATCTACATGGATCTCCTGTCAAATTCGGCCCTTGCATTCGTGATGTGGCTGACGCTTTTGCTGGGCAAACCTTTTGTATTGCAGTATGCACGCCGGGACCTGCCGAAAGAAAAATGGAATGATGCGGACTTCATCAGAGGCTGCAGGTTACTGACTATTTTCTGGGCCTCGCTGATGACAGTCTCGGTTATACTTAGTATTATTAAGAGAACATCCCTGCTCAACCTGCCCGGCTGGGTATACTTTTTCTTAAGCCTTGCGATAATTATCACAGGCCTCACCTATACTACGGTCTTTAAACGCCGAAAAAGACTGATGCGGCTGCATCAGCAGGCCGTTAAGTAAATAATACTTCCGCTAAGACCTTTCTCTATAATTTTTTAACTGTCACCCTGCGGTTCTGTGTCCTGCCGGCTGCAGTTTTATTATCGGCAACAGGCACAGAAGATCCAAAGCCTTTGGTCTCGATCCTTTCTGCAGCAATACCTCTTTTTACCATTTCAGCTTTGATGCTCTGTGCCCTTTGCTCGGAGAGAGTGAGGTTCTTTGCTACAGTCCCCGTATTGTCGGTATGTCCTTCGATGAGCAGTCTCACGGTAGGACGCTCCTTCATGTATTTCACGAGATTGTCGATCACTGGATAACCTTCGGGTTTCACGACCGACTTTCCGATGTCGAAATAAATGCCGTAGATGTCTATAAAACCTTTTGAATCAAGGTCCTTCAGGGGATCATCAGCCTTTTGCTCAATAACCACGGGCTTTTTCGGGGGTTCGCCTGTAATGGCGGGGCGGAAACCGTAATCTCTGACAGCGCTGTAGGGTAATTCCTTGTTACGATAAGAAGCCCTCATCCTGTCCCCGTCGCTTCCCCAGCTGCCTCCGCGTAAAACGCGGTTTGAACCGGCAGCAGGACCTGTAGGATTTGAATCGGGACTAACCTTGTAGTAGAATTCACTGTACCAGTCGAAACACCATTCCCTGACGTTCCCTGACATGTCGTAGATCCCCAGTTCATTCGGCAGTTTTTGTCCGCCGGTATGGACCCTGCGGTCGGAATTTCCAAGGTACCAGGCCACCTGGTTTAGGTCATTCCCCCCGATATATTTGTATCCTTTGCTTTTTGTTCCTCCCTTTGCTGCAAATTCCCATTCGGCTTCGGTTGGAAGGCGGAATGCTTTACCTGTCATCTTCGAAAGCCAGTTCAGGTAAGCCACAGCATCATTCCAGCTGATGTTACCGACAGGTTTCAGTGAATCTGCAAGGGGGATAAGCGATCCGTTGGCGTTCTTGTTCCAGGTCCCGTTGTTAATAGCCCTGTGAGCCAAACCATTTTTCATTCTGAGCGAGTCGGGCTGCTCGCTGTCGGTAATATATCCGGTTGCAACGATAAATCTTCTGAATTCAGTGTAGGTGACCTCGAATCTCCCGATATAAAAATTGTTCACACTCACTTTATGTAAGGGTTGTTCGTCGGCACTGCCACTGTTGTTGCCCATCATAAAGGTCCCTCCGTCAACATTCACCATATCCGGCATTTTTACTGATGCGGTCTGTGAAAAGACAGGAGAACAGAGAACCATCGTCAACACGATGGGAAGAAGGAATATTTGTTTCATAATCTCACTTTTGGTAAAATACTGGTTTATTTAACCTTGTGAAAGTACCAAATCTTTTGAATAAAAAAGCAGTCAGGTGAAAATTATACTTTTAATTACTGCGGATGTGGGAGAGGCGGTTGTTAAACGACTTGTAAAGTCCAAGTGATTGAGCGAACAGCTGGTTCATTACCGATATGTGTTTTTCGAATTTCAGGGGCTCATTCTTAAGGACCGATTCGAGGGTCTGGTCGTCGAGCGCCAGGTATTCTCTTGCCTTTTCGGTGCCTGCAGGCAGATCCATGAGGTTGTCATCAGTAAACAACTGAAAAGCTTTATCCCTGGAAATCTCACCACGCCTAACCATATTACTGTACTGGCATATCCTGCGTTCATATCCATAGATATGATTTCGGATGTAATTTGTAAGCGGTTCGGCAATGCAATCGAAATGCTTGGTATATTCCGAAACCCTTGAATCTTCCCAACCCAGTTCCCGCCTGATTATTTCACCCATTTCCTTATCCGAAGGGTTGTCAATGTAAAACAGCGGCATGATCAGCTTTCCAAAGTAACCTGTACGTTTGTAAAAAGACTGAATGAAATGATTCATATGAGGATAGATGAGGAATTGCCTCAATTGCGCAGTGCTGAGATCGCTGTATTTTTTCATAATATAATTGAACCTGGTAACATCCTGTATGCTGTCGGGCACGAACGAATCATTCTCAAGAGGGGATACCCCACTGAAGATCATGGGAATTTTATAGTCATGCGAAACTTTAAGTATGCTTGCATTGGTCCCGATATCGCAGGCCCCGCAAATATCCCCGGTTTGCCTGATCATGGTGCGGTAGATCGATTTCAGCGCTTCAGGGTCGGGGCGGTGAAAAACGTGCTGAACTCCCGCCCGGGCTACCGTAGTATTGATATTTTTCAGGGCTAAGGGACTAAGCAGTCCATTATCATACGTCATTGCAAGGACTCTCAAACCGTATTTCTTTGCCGCAAGGTAAAGCATGTAGGTACTGTCTTTGCCTCCGCTCAAAGGCAACAGCACATCAAATTCAATATTGCGTTTTTTTGCCAGGGTTTTGGCATTCGCGCATTCCTTCAGCAGCTGGTCTTCTCCAATAGGTTTGAAATCATGGTACCTGGTGCAGAAGCTGCATTCGCCTTTTTCATTAAAACCCAGCCCGGGGTAGTTGCTGTTGAGGATACATCTGATGCAGGTTGTCATAGAATTTGCTTTGATATTCGGTAAAGTCATATATCAGTGATGTAAAATTATACCGAATATCTATATAATAAGTAACAAAATATGAAAATTTTTTACCGGATATTTTATAAACGATGCAAAAAAAACAACCTTAGTTTCATGGCTCCACTTATATTTTTGTCATAAAGAATTGAATTCTTTTACGATTAAATCCTTTGTGATGAGTGATTAAAGCTTACTTTTGCTGCCGCTCAGGATTACCTTTTTTCAATAGAGGTATACACCATTAATGCAATTCGTTGATTTATTTATAGTTCACATGCAGAAGCTCATATAAACTTTAAAATCATAACGATGAAAAAATCCATTTTACTATTAAGTACAATTTTCCTCTTTGTACTTTCAGGGTTGGCTCAAACAGTAAGTTCCAGGCCTATTGTACAAAAAGCAGCCTATTTTGATGTGTCTCCTCCCTTGAGGGACCTGATGAAGATTACGCCTGAGAAGGCAGATAATTCATTAAAGATCATTAAAAACTATTTCGATATCAATAAAAGCGGCAGGAAATCATTTCCTGAAGGCTGGACTGATCCGAGGCTTCAGCGTGTTTACAACCAGAGAGCAACGACCACCGATTCAACAATTCAGAATTTTGACGGAAACAACAACACACAAGGTTATGACCCCCCTGATACTTACGGTGTTGTTGGCCCGAACCATTATTTTCACGTGGTGAACTGCCATTTTTCAATTTACGATAAAGTGGGTACAAAACTGCTTGGCCCTGTTGCCACATCAACCTTATGGACTGGTATGCCGAACAACCAGAATGGGGGAGATGCTGTTGTAATGTATGATAAAGATGCCGACCGCTGGTTCATAGCCCAGCTGTCTTATCCTTCGGGATATGACCTGGTGATGGTTGCAGTTTCACAGACCAATGATCCGACGGGAAGCTGGTATCGCTGGGAATATACTTTCACTGGTCTGCCCGATTATCCCAAATGGGGGATCTGGCCGGATGGTTATTATATGGCGGTAAACCGCTTTAATGCAAGCGGGTCTTCTTACCTCGGTACAGGACAGGCTGTTTTTGATCGTACAACAATGATATCAGGCAGTTCTTCCGCCCAGATGGTTTTACTGACTTTACCCCCTTCAAACGTCGCTTTCGGAATGCTCCCTTCGGATTGCAGTGGGAACTTCCCTCCCGCAGGAACTCCGAACTATTTTATCTTCTTCCATAATAATTCGGATTATCTCGGAGTGTATGAATTTCATACCGACTGGACGAATACAGCAAATTGTACTCTCGGAAATTTAATTCAGCTGCCCGTGGATGCATTCAACCCAAGCCTCTCCGGAGTAACTCAGAAAGGAACTACCATCAAGGCATCGACTCTTTCGGACCGCCTGATGTATCGCAACCAGTACCGTAAGTTCGGCGACCACTGGTCAATGGTAACCAACCATACGGTAAATGCTGGTGGAAATGTCGCAGGTGTGCGCTGGTATGAGTTGAGAAAAACCACAGCCGACTGGGTAATTTACCAGCAGTCAACCTACGCACCGGCAGATGGAAACAGCCGCTGGATGGCCAGTTGCGCAATGGATTCCCTTGGGAATATTGCCCTCGGTTTTAATATTTCAAGCTCCACCATGTACCCTGCCATAAAATTTACAGGAAGGTTGGTCAATGACACTTTGAATACCATGTCGTTACCAGAGAAAGGAATTTATTATGGTACAGCATCCAACAACGTCCAGGATGGTGGAAGCAATTGCCGCTGGGGCGATTACAGCACAATGACCGTTGATCCTACCGACGAAACGACTTTCTGGTATTCAACCGAGTACCTGTCGAGCATGGGGAGTGGATGGAAAACAAGGATAGGCTCTTTTACTTTTGCCAATATTCTCAGCGTACTTGCAACAGCAACTCCCAACCCCGTTTGTTTAGGAGGCACAACCCAGCTTAACGCCACTCCTACAGGCGGTTCAGGCACTTATACCTATTCATGGACATCGATCCCTGCCGGATTTACATCAAACATTTCCAACCCGGTCGCAACGCCCTCAGCAACCACTACCTACATCGTTTCGGTAAATGACGGTGCATCAACAGTGACCGATTCACTCCATGTTGTTGTTAACGGACATGCTACAGCCAGTGCAGGCCCGAATGCGACTTACCCTAACGGCACAGTTTCATTCCCGTTGAACGGTACTGCAACAAATTACAGCAGTTTAAAATGGCTGACCGATGGTGACGGATCTTTCACAAGCGATACTGCAGTGAGCACTGTTTATAACATCGGTTCAGCCGACAGGCAGACCGGGGGCGTTGTAATTACACTCAAGGCTTATCCTTTGATTCCATGTGCCGATACAATTTCAGATACAGTGTTTATCAGGATTCAGTTCCCTGTTGGTGTTGTTACAAATACCAATGCAGCTTTTGGCGTGAACATCCTGCCGAACCCCACTTCAGGCGTATTCACCCTTTTTGTCAGCGGCAGCGCCGATAAGGATCTGAAAGTTACCATCAGTAACGTTGACGGGAATACCGTATACACCGATCAGAACAGATCAGTGGCTAAGGATTATTCCAGGTCGATTGATCTCACAACACTTCCTAAGGGAGTTTACTTTGTAAAGGTCCAGGCCGAAGGACAGATGATCACTAAAAAACTGGTGATCCAGTAATAAGCAGATTGCATAATAAAGCCCCTGGCCTGATTTCGTTCAGACCCGGGGCTTTGTTTATTTATATCATAGTGAATTGATCATCTCAATTGCTTTTTGCAGAACCTCATCCTTATGGGATTTTATACCTTCAATCGTTGGTTTTAACTCGATATCCGGTACGATACCAACCCTCTGGGTTTCCCTTCCATCGGGATAATACACGCCTATCCCGCTGAACAGGGTGCGGATACCGCCAGGAAGACGGAATTCCGAAACATTCCCGTCGGCCCCGGCAGTAGTAGAGCCAATCACTATAGCCCCGGGGACTGCCCTGAAAGCCATAGCGGTGTATTCGGCGCTGCTTTGAGTGATCTCATTCACAAGGATGATGACCTTGCCTTTGTAATAGTCAGGGTTATGCTCACCCACCTTGAGAGTTTTCCCTATCGTGAAAAGACCGGGTTGCATAATACTTCCTGTCGAAAACCTGACAAACCCTGTACTGTCATGGAAAAGGAATGCCCCCATGCTGAATACGATAAAATCGGAGGGGTAACACCTCAGGTCGATGATCAGGCCTTTGGTGTCTTTTATCGAATTCCAGAGTACAGGCAGGTATTCATTTTTAACCGATCCGGGGTAGAGATATGCAATATCAGGATTGATCATCCTGAAGCAACTGTCCTTTTTCTGGTAATATGAAGCGAAGTCAATCTTGTCATAGCTATAGGCCGGCAAGGCTGACGAGACAGCCAGCCCGTTCCGAACGTACTTTATATTTATCAATGAATCGTTGGAACGCAGTAGGTTTCTTGCTATATCCCTCAGTTGGGTAGGGTAATTGGATGCGGGGGTATATTTGAGCCTCGTCTGAACATTGCTTTCAACATCCTTACCGTCAATATTGGTGATCACATCACCAACCTCTAAAGAACTTTTATCCCCGTTTTTGGAATTATAAAAGCCAGTGACAACCGCTTTGCCTTCAGAAAAAGTGAGCTGGGCCAGAGAATAATTCTTTCCCTTGTAAGCAAATAAAGCGGCATCCCTGCTCCAGATGTTGGCATGGGTGTCGTGAACCCTTGCGATCAGTTCCAGGGCAGCAAGCTTGTATTCAAGTTCATTCGCGGCATTGACGAACTTCGGAATGAATTCAGCAAGGACAGGTTTCCATTCTTCCCCAATCAGGTGCTTGTATGGGAAGAAATACTGTATGATATTCCAGTAGCGGTATAAAGCCAGCAGCCTGAAACCCGCATCGGGGTAATTCATGGCAGCGTAATCTTTTTCATTTTCCAGAATCGGATTCCCAACCCCGGGGGTGAGACTTACATAATAATTTTCACCGGTCCTGCCGGCCTTCCGGATCCCTTCAAGGGCCTTAACCAGGCTGGCCGATAAACCCGGGGTATTGATCCATCCAAGATCGGGTTTTAGTTTAATTCCCGCATCGGCTGCAGAGTCAGGTAAACCTTCCTTAACCTCTCCCAGTTTAGCTATCCATTCCAGAAGTATCTGATCCCTCTGTCCCGAGCTGCCCGCCTTAAGGATATCAGGCAATATCCTGAACAGCTCATTATCCCAGTTATACTTGCCGAGGGCAATTGCCGGATGGTAATACTTAAGGAATCCCCATACCAAACCAAGTATCCTGAGGTTATCCGTCTTTTGCGGAGTAAGCAGAATTGAAACCACCTGGGATCCTTTACTGAAAGCAGTATCGGAATCTGCCGGGTATTTTTTTTCCTGAATAACCTGCAGTTCACTGATATCCCTGCCATCGATACTCAGCTGCAAATCATCCAACCATAGTTTGCCTTTCCCGACAAGCAATCCGCCTACAACAATTTGCTTTGTTTTCCCTGGATTCATCTCCAGGCTTATTTCATATTTTGTCCAGTCGGTTGTACCTTTAATACCCCTGTTCCCCATATTATCAAAGGCAACCGATGGATCTATGCGCATCCAAAGCCCCGCATATCCATCACTCACATTTTCGGTTTTAACATACCCGCTGAGAGTGATCGTTTTTCCCGGATAGCTTCCGGGTATGGTAAAAGACCAGGCCCTGAACTGGGGGTCATTCCCGTTATATTCGATCACAGCGGAGTACCTGCCGCCATGGGTTACGACAGAGTCGATTGACAGGCGGTAGGCCCGGCTTCCCATACTGTCCCAGGCCATTGGCCTATTCTTTATAAGATGCTCAAACCCGAGATTGAATTTTTTAGCTCGTATTGTATCCTGCGAAAATGCGGGACGCGACATTAAAAAGATGCAGGTGAGAAGCAGAAAATGCAGGTAGAAGGAAATTTTATTCATGGGTCAGGGGATTATAATGCATTTCTGGATTGACCCTGGTTTGCCAGGGGGATGTTAAATTTACAAAATAAACTATTTGTATTACAGGTAATGGAAAGCCCGGAATAAATTAATGAAATTTCTCCTGCCTCGACATCATTTCGAGTATGGCCTGCATGCGCTTCTCCCTGGCTTCCGGGGTTTTGGCTGTCTGCAGCCTGTAGCCAATTGAATAATTATTTGCCTTATCCAGGGTTTTAAAAAATGCCAATGCCTTTTTATCCTTTCTGAGTCGTTTCAGGAAATCGGCAGGGATGCTCATTTTACTCGGAGAGTCGTATGCTGTTTCCCATCGGCCATCCGCCTTTGCTGATTCCACCTGCTTTAATCCTGAAGGTTTCATTTTTCCTTCCTGTTCAAGTTGCCTTACAAAGTCTGCATTTCTTTTTGACCAGGCGCTTTTACGGCGGCGTGGGGTGAACTTCTGAATATAGGCCGTTTCATCAAATTTTTTAACATGCCCGTCAATCCATCCGTAACATAATGCTTCAAGCAATGCTTCATCATAAGCAACCGTTGGAACACCAGAGTTCTTTTTAAAGAATTTTACCCATATACCGGTTTCAAGAGAATAATTATTTTCAAGCCAAAGTCCGAATTCCTCCCGGGAACTGAAAGGAATTATTGGCAGATCGGGTTTACCATCGGTCTTCATAGCTTAGGTTTCCTCCTTGTAATATACCTTGTAATATTTTCCTTTTTCGTCGCTGCCCTGCTCGATCAGCTCACGGTTGCCATGGATATAGATATGAAAGTTCTTATCGAGTTTGATCACGCTTTTAAAGATCCTGGCCTGCTTTTTCACCGCACTTTCCGATATGCTGAAATTATCGGCAATATCTATATCCTGCTCATGCTGGTAAGAATCTTTGAACCGTTTGAAGGATTCGATGAGTTCAGGGTTTTCTATCACTTCATTAGAAAATTCCTTCATGTCGAAGCTCTCATTCTCCTTGAAGAACTTCACCGATTTATTGAGCAGGTCAACCTGGTCTGCTTTGGAAACTTCATACTGCCGGGGCAGTTCCTGAGTCACAAAGTTCTTACATAAAGAAAGAACATTCTGAGTATTGTAATATTCGTCCTTACGCTGTTTTAAATGCAGAAAGTCATCAATCCAGTATTTTGCCTCATCACCTTTGTTCGTATTATCAATAACCGCTACAATGAAACCCTTTTCCTTTTCCGAGTTGAATATCATGCAGCCTTTATCAAGCTTATTGATGTTTATACCCTGTTCACTTAAAATTTCAAAACCATCGCCCAGTGCAAAAACTTTTAAAAAAGTGTCCTTGTTCTCCGATTTAAAGAGTCCTATGGCATCAATCCTTTCCCCGCCCAGTGCGCAATCCTTGAAATATACCGTGTAAAATTCCCCGCCTTTTATTTTCGGGTGGGTACTTTTTTCGTACAGGTGTTTTGCAAGATTTACCGACTGTTCATACAGCGCGGCCGGTTCATCAAAAACCCGGCATGCATAGGTATAAACCTCGTTCAGGTCAAGGTCGCTGTCATGATAGAAGGTAAAGTATTCCTGTTTCTTAAACGGCGTCAGAAAGTAATCAAGGAACAAACCATCAAGGTCCTCATTTGTATGGAAAACCGATTTCGACAAATGAAGCCCCTCGCTTAATTTATTCCCGACTTTATGAATTGCCATCCCTTTAATGGCGGCACTATCCTTCAGAATCATTTCTATTTATTGTAGTATTTTGAGATGAGCAAAGGTAGCAAACGTAGGACAGTATGCCTTTATGAACTTACTGCGGATGAGGGAGAGTCGAAGTGATAAGAATTATTTTTTTAATCAATACCTGTTATGTAGCTTTGGAATGCCCGAAATATAACATTAAAAACCATCATGGCCACAAATAAGAATTTTATTGAATTTATCACCGACCAGTTATCATGTTCCGGTGAAATCACCAGCAAATTGATGTTTGGCGAATATGCTGTTTATCGCGATGGAAAGGTCGTTGCTCTTGCCGCCGATAATAAATTCTTTGTCAAGCCCACTCTAAGCGGACGCGCATTTATAGTAAACCCTGTTGAAGCTCCTGCATACCCTGGTGCCAAGCCGAGTTTTCTCATCGAAGATAAGCTTGAAGACCGGGAGTGGCTTTGCGAACTGATCCGGATCACTGCCAGTGAACTCCCGGAACCCAAGCCAAAAAAGAAAAAAGGGAATAAGTAACAGAAAACTATTATTATGAAGTTAATCAGTGACCATATTGAGGAAATCAAACACTGGGCAGTTTATTTTCTCAGTGCAATGGCTGCAGTTTTCATTCATGAAACCGGGCATTGCGTACCAGCCTGGTTACAAGGCTTTCCCGCGGTTCCCACCCTTGGGATGGAATATATACTTCATCCTGTTACGGTGGAACAAAACCAATGGATCTCGCTTGGCGGTTATATTGGGACGGCCTTGTTCATCATGGTTGCACTGATTATTTTCCTGTTTACTGATTACAAATACAATTCGGCTCTGTATGCAGGGGCTGTTGCCATTTCCGGTATGTACAGTGTGCTGTTCTTTATCAATGGGAGGGGCCACGGCGGACATGAATTCCAGGAGGCGCAGGCTGCCCTGGGGTTTAGTTATTCAGGGCATTCGCTGGATGTTTTCTTCCTCACAATATTCACCTTTTTAGCCTCTATAGGGTTTTTAAAGACCAAACCGGGTTATAAGATTATCTGGAAACTTCTGATAGGCGCTGTATTGACATTTTTCTTCTTTATTGCCCTTGAATGGATCAATAATTCCATTTTTGACCCATTTTTCAAAGCCAGGGCTTTTATCAGGAATTAGGGTATTTTATATCAGAGTTTCTTCAGCGAAAAGTTGCCGGTGCTTTCATTTTTAGAAACCTTATAACCTTCGCTTAACTCAAGAGTCCAGCCATCCCCGCTGACGGTTTTATTGTCAACTTTCAACGGGACACTTACAGAAATTTTATCCCAGGCGGGGCTCATCAGGGCTCCGTTACTGATCGTCAGGATTCCCCATACATCGGTGATCCGGGCATTCTTATAGAATGAGCCTTTATCTTCAACCGGGGTTATATTCCTCGGGTCAAATGCAATATTCATTTTCTCGAGCCTGATTTCAAGATGAGGCAGCTCAATATACTTGCTTTTATACTCAGAAATAAGTCGTTTTGAATTGGCCTCTCTTTCAGTCTCTTCAGCAATGATCAGTTTCCCGTTATACTGATCTGAAATCTCTTCAACTCTGGCTTTTAATAAAGAAGGCAGTGTAATATTGAATGCCTGGATAAAATAAGCGGTAAGGTTGGTATGTATGTTGATCTCCCTGTTCCAGCCGGCCCTGTTGGCGTAGAGCAAATAACCATAAGCCGGGGTTGTCTGGTAGGCAAACGAACGGACGAATGTTGGAAAGGACATGAACTGATCCATACGCTGAACAATGTCTTTAACTGCGTCATCCCTGCTCATGTTACTCATTATTAAACCGGTGTACTCAGCAATACCTTCATTGAGTTCAAGGAGATTTTCGCTTGAATCAGCCCCGGGATAAAGCGAATACCGGTACATGCGGAAAGTAAATGCATCGGTAAGGCATTTTTTACTTTCTATGGATGAGGTGCATTGTACAGCCTTCTTAAGGGCTTCCAGCTCAAGCCTCAGGTATATCCTGCCATCCTTCTGGTCAAGGTGATTGTTTGCTACGTTAAATAACCTGAACCCGAGAGAAGGTTGGGCAACATGAAATAATTCATGGGCCATCAGGTTGATCCTTTCCTTTTTGTTTGATGGGAGAGGCAGTTTGATCATAGCCCAATCCTTCCCGTTCCAGTGGCTGGAAGTATTGGCAATGTTTACGTTCTCGGGCAGGATACATGAGTAGACAGATCCCTTGAGTTTTAAAAGTCCGGCTGAATCAGGGACATTCGAAAAAAATTGCCGGTTCCCGGGATTCACCAGGAGGATCGGTCCATAGAGATCTTTATTCCAGAGACCGCGATATGCCCAGGTTGCATCTTTGATCTCCCTGAAATAAACTGCCAGGCTGTCGCCTGCTATAACGGGTGTTTGCCCGTTAACCTGAGCAAGTTGTAAGAACAACGCAACTGCCGTTATCAGATGTTTCATTGATTAATCCGAATATTTTTGATGATGTTACTGCCCGATTTGCTCCGGGGCACACAATTCTTTGGGGATAAAGATATAAAAAATATCAGAATGTAAATATTGTAAACACCAGGCTCCTGATCTGCTTCAAGGGTGCCAAAATGCTATATATTTGTTTAACATTATTACAAGAACTAATGAATTCAAAAAAGATAAAAGCCGGTTATTGGTACCTCCTTGGCCTCTCATTGATTGCTTTTGTGATTTTCATGATCAGTAGCAGTATCAGGTCTTATGGCTTTTTTATCGATGAGGTCTATTTTATTGCTTGTGCGAAAAGACTGGCCTTCGGTTATATCGATCAGCCACCACTTTCCATTGCTTTTTTATCGGTAGTACAACATCTTTTTGGGTATAACATATATGCGATACGGTGTTTACCTGCTGCAAGCATCGCAGCAACAGTATTTATGACCGGTATGATCGCAAAGCGCCTGGGAGGGAGTACCATGAGCATGTTGCTTGCAGGCTTAGCGGTCATGATCATGCCCGTATTCATTTTGTTTGGCAGTTTTTATTCCATGAATGCCTATGAACCGCTTATCTGGTCTTCAATTGTATATTTTGTACTTAAGATGGTTCAGGAGAATGACGAACGGTATTGGTTGCATGTTGGAATTCTATTGGGTATCGGCCTGGAGATGAAACACACTATAATTTTATATGGAATTGCTCTTATCACAGGATTTTTGTTTTCAGATAAAAGGAGACTATTATTTAACCGCTGGATCCTTTTGGGAGGACTGGCTTGTTTTATCCTTATTCTTCCAAACCTGGTCTGGCAATACATTCATCATTTTCCGTCAATAGAACTGTACAGGAATTCTTTTTCATCAAAAAACATCAATAAAACATACTTACAGGTCATAGCCGAACAAATCATTTTTGTAAATCCGTTTACATTTCCCCTATGGTTTACAGGACTTATTTCCCTTCTGTTTTCAAAGGGAAAACCATACCGGTTTATGCTTTTTGCCTATGTTTTTTTATTACTGCTGATGTTGACCGGACATTCGAGCCGGCCCGATCGGATAGCCTCAATTTATACATTTTTCATGGCCTCCGGAACGGTAGCTATAGAGTTTTATCTGAAAACCTCCTGGCAGCGATTTAACCAGGTAATTGTGGGAATTTTATTGATTACCGGAGGCATTATGTTTACCCCTGTTTTCTGCCCGATCTTATCGCCGGCAGTTACAAAAAAATACATCTCCCGTCTGGGATTACATTTTGATCTTGAAGCGGGTAAAGTGGGCGAACCTTTACCTCAATGGTTGGCCGACCGGATTGGCTGGAGGGAACTGGCAGCCGATGTTGCAAAGGTTTACCATGCCTTACCGGATAATGAAAAACGAAATACAGTCATTATCAGCACTAATTATGGCGAAGCCGGAGCTCTTGAACTTTATGCTTCTGAATTCGGATTACCTTTAACCTATTGCACCCATAACAGCTTTCATTCCTGGGGACCACCTTCTGATACAATCCAGACTTACATTGGTGTTTTCATTGATATAGATGATGTACGTCCAAGATTCAAAAGTGTCGAAAAAGCCACGGACTATTATTGTGCCGATTGCACAAAGCAGCAAAGAGATATACCGATCTATATCCTGAGGGGACCCAATTTTTCAATGGAAAAGGAGTGGGTGAATTTTAAAAATTATCATTAATCAGCTTCCGGCAGGACATAACAAAATGCGGTGAGTGAGACCTGTAAAAATGTTCTCAGCATAGGTATTACAAAATTTCTTGATTTCCGAGTTTAGTGAAACAAATATGCAGGAAAATCGTTAAATAACTGAATAAATCATTAAATTGCCTGTTGGTGTAATTGACGGCATAAAATCAAATGATTATGAATATTAATGAGCCCGGTGGTCCTGAAAAACCGGCTTCAGTTCATGATGACCATTACCTGATCGAACAAGCCCTGGACCAGGAGCGTTACCTGATGGCTGCGTTGATGGACAATGTTCCGGATCATATTTATTTCAAGGATCTTGAATGCCGGTTCATCAGGAATAATATGGCTCATGCAATTTCCTTCGGGTTAAAGGACCCATCGGAAATGATCGGAAAGACCGACTTTGATTTCTTCATGGAGGATGTTGCCCGGCAACAGTATAATGATGAAAAAGAGATCATCCGCACAGGGCTGTCGATGAATAAGGAAGAGAGGACCATCAGAAGCGACGGTTCTGTCAATTGGTACAGTTCAACCAAAATACCATTGAGGGATAAAAACGGGAATATCTTTGGAACGTTTGGGATTTCGAGGGATATAACCAGGAGAAAAGAGGCTGAAAATGAACTCATAAAACTTTCAAAGGCAGTTGAACAAAGCCCTGTAAGTATCGTAATCACCGACCTTGACGGCGATATCGAATATGCGAACCCTAAAGCATGCGAAACCACAGGATATTCCCTGAGGGAATTGCTGGGCAAGAATCCGAGAGTATTAAAGTCGGGAGAGACCAGGCCTGAAGAATATGCAATCTTATGGAACTCCATCGTCGCCGGCAATGAATGGAAAGGATTGTTCCACAACAAAAAGAAGAATGGCGAGCTTTACTGGGAATCAGCAACAATCGCTCCCATCAAGGATATTGGCGGAAATATTACTCAATACGTGGGAGTCAAGGAAGATATTACCGAACGACTTGTAGTTGAAAAAGCCCTTCGGGAAAGCGAATCTCAGCTCAGGTTAAAAAATGAGGAACTCGTAAGGATTAATGCCGAAAAAGACAAGTTCTTCTCCATCATAGCCCATGACCTGAGAAGCCCGTTCAATTCCTTCCTGAATCTTACAGAAATGATGGCTGAAGAGGTAAATGAAATGAGCCATGAAAAGATCATGCGAATGGCGACCTCCATGAGCAGATCGGCCCGCGCCTTATATGTCCTTCTGGAAAACCTGCTGGACTGGTCGAGGATGAAACGTGGACTAACCAGTTTTGAACCCGAGAGGGTTTCCCTTAACGATACTGTAAGCAGTGTTCTCAACCTGGTTTCCGGAATGGCGGTCAATAAACAGATCGGGGTGAATGTCCTGATCCCGGGAGAATTGGAAGTCTTTGCAGATAAACAAATGCTCGGGGCCACCCTAAGGAACCTTGTCATGAACGCGATAAAATTCACTAACGAAGGCGGCCAGGTGGTGATCAGTGCAAAAATCAAGCCTGAAGGGGAGTTTGTTTTGATTTCGGTCCGCGACACCGGTATCGGCATGGACCAGCCCCGGCTCTCCCGTTTGTTCAGACTTGACGAAGATGTAAGCCGGAAAGGCACAGGAGGAGAATCGAGCAGCGGACTCGGGCTTCTTCTTTGCAAAGAGTTTGTCGAAAAAAACGGGGGAGAGATCTGGGCCGAAAGCGAGGAAAACATGGGCTCGACGTTCAGGTTCACCATTCCCTTATGGCGGTGAAAGCAATTCTCTTCTGGCTTAACCAAAGAAACAGGATATGCAAGCTTGTGATTTAGTTTTATCGGTACCTGACTTCCCAGTCCACCGCCTTTTCACTGTCGCATTGAATGCTGATTGCCCTAACCCTTCCTTCCAGGGTATTACTGAGAAGCCTGGCCCCGTTGCACTTGAATCCAGCAAAAGTATTGCCTTCAGGTTCGAAAATGTATATGGTATATGGATCTCCTGCAACCAGTCTGCTCCTGCCTTTAAGGCTGTTTTCCTGCCATGAATAATCTTCAAGTTCAAGTCCACCGCAGGAGAGATGGCGGCTTGTCGCTAGAAGCTGGGGATTGGCCTCCTTCTCCCTGATGCATAACAGCTGGCAGTTATATACTGTATCCATGGGGCCGGGGCTGAATTCCTGTTTGAACAATCCAAGGAATTTCTTAGTCCAGAACTCGAATACCTGGTATTCCTTAGCGGGATCCAGTCCGAGTTCTTCAAACCTGAACGAGGAGCGGGTTTCATCGGTTCGCCCGAGCAGCAGCCAGTTCCCGTAAGGCTTGTTTATTTCCAGGATGAAATGGGTGTAGGGAGAACTCAGCCTTGCATCAAACACTCTTACTCCCGAACCGCTAAGCTCTGAACCCACCCTGTCGACGTACATCGATGCCGAAGGGTCCACGTCGTAAATCTGCCCGGGAACCGTGAAAAGCACCGGGATTGACCGTTTTGCAGCTTCAACGTATGGAGTTCTGTAAATTTCGGGCCTGTCGGTAAGCATAAACAGAGAGCCCGTCATGGAAGTCGCCATGCAGGCCGGGTATGCGACTTTCGGCTTCAGCTCGATATGGTCGGGGTCGTTTCTCCATACCACGTTGTTGAATGAATTGTACTGGGTGAGAGTTCGAAGTCCGTACCCGTCGTCACCAATCCTGCACCCATCGACTATCCCCGTAAGCTCGGGCCTGATGCCCCAGCAGGCTAACAGGAAATTATCCTTCCCGATCTCCTCACGAACGGCCTTCACAACATTTCGGAAGGCTTCAACCCGGTCAGTCTTTTTTAAATTGAAAAACTCCTTATTGCTGTTGTACCCTTCATACCTCAGGTGCCTGAGAGCATCCAGCTTGAAATATTTCCAGCCTGTTTCCCTGAATTGCCTGTAAACCGGCCTTACCAGCTGGTCCAGGGTGTTGGGGTTTGAACCATCCATCACATACCCAACCCATCTTCCTTTAACCGGCAGTCCGCCGGGATCCCTCACAAACAGGGAGGCATGTGTATAAGCCCACTCCTTGTCTGAAAAAGCCACATTCGTCCAGATGGCCGGTTTAAGTCCTTTTGCGCTGATGTAGGCCGACAATGCCGGCAGTCCTTCTGGGAATTTGCTGTTGGCAACGGTCCATTTTTCGGGATAGGAGGTCTCCTGCTGGTAACCATCGTCGATCTGGATATATTCCAGTCCGTATGGCTTTAGCACCTCACCCAGAACGTCGGTGGTGCGCTTAATATCATCCGCAGTCACCTTATCAAAATATGCGAACCATGAGGACCAGCCAACGACGGGCTTGTCCCACACCCTGTAATTCCAGGGTTCGAAATACGGGAGCCCCCGGTGTTTCTGGTAATAGCGTGGCTTGAAACTGAAACAGATCTCTCTTCCTTTAACAGTTATTTTATATGTGTTATGGTCTGCGGATGAGGACAGGGGGATGATCCTGGCCGGGGACTGTTCCACCGAAAGCGACCAGTCGCCCGCCCTGTCGTACACTGCCCTGTTCAGGAGACTGTGGCTGAGGCCTACGGAATGCCTGACGAAGGGACTGCCAACGGCCCTGTTTTCCTCGCAGGGAAATGACTGCAGGCTGGCAGTGATAGTTCCTTCCAGTGAGACAGGTTTCCCGTCGTTCGAGGTGATGGTAAAGGCCTGGAAGATCTTTCCCCCGGCGCTGTCCACTACTTCCCTGAAGTAAAAAGCTGATGTATCGTGGTCGATGAAAGCCTTGAGAATAGTGTCATTAGAGTAAACCACCGCAAGCTGTTGGTTGTGCAATAAAACCTTTGCCGGGGAATCGGGAGGGATTTTCAGGCTGGGTTCGTTCCCCGGAAAAGCCAGGCAATGTAAGGAGAGCAGGATTAACGGCAATAATGGGAAGGTTCTAGGAAAGCTCATCGATATTAAACTTTTTCATTTTCAGAAATTTTTCAGTCACTTTTCCTGCGCGTGAAGGGTCTGACAGAAGTTCTTCAAGGACCGAAGGAACGATCTGCCACGATAATCCAAACCTGTCTTTAAGCCAGCCGCATTGCTGCTCTGAACCGCCTTCACGGAGCTTTTCCCAGAAGTAATCGATCTCCTCCTGGCTGTCGCAGAAGACCTGGAAAGAGAAGGCTTCGGTAAAGTCAAAGGTATGTTGCATGGAATTGCCCATGATCATGAAGCCGTTGCCGTTCAGGCTGAAATGTGCATGCTGCACCGATCCTTCGGGTTCATTCCCGCCTTTCGGATACCTGAGTATGTTGCCGATAGCCGATCCCGGGAAAACGGAGGTGTAGAATTCAATGGCTTGATCTGACTGCGGATGATGATTGCCCATGAAAAGAAAAGCGGGGGTGATTTTTTGCGAAGTAACAACATCCAGGGCAATTTGCCAGGAGACTCCGAAACGGTCGCTGATCCAGGCATACCGTTCGCTCCACGCATAGCGGCCGAGCGGCATCATAACCATCCCGTCATCCGCCAGCTTATGATAAAGAAAATCGACATCCTCTGCTTTTTCGCAGGCAACATACAGTGAAACCGAGGGATTGAGCTTATACATGGGACCCCCGTTGAGGATGCTAAAAGGCTGGGAGCAGAGAGTGAAGTTCACCGTGAGAACCTTGCCCTCTTCCTGTTTGTGGGTTTCGAAGCCCTCTTTCCCGAAGTAACTGATGTTTTTGATTGCCGAGCCGGGAAAGACCGAGGTGTACAATTCTGCAGCCTCTTTCGCATTACCGTCGAACCAGAGGCAGGGGGTGATGTTATGTTTCATTGCTTCAAGAAGTTTACAAGCGTTACAATCTGCAAGGGTTTGGTTACATTCATTATCCCAATCTGTAATCGCTGTCCATTCGCTGATGCAGGATTCTTACAACAAGTATTGTTTCACCTGCTTGTTGCTTATAATATACTACATGAGACTTTACTCTTGTTAACCGGTAGCCTTCCTTAATATAATCAATTGATCTTCCCAGCAGGGGATTTGAGGCGATGAATTCTATTTCATCAATTAGCAAGTTATAATATCCGTCAGCTTGCTCAAGCGACCATTTTTGTTTTGTATAAGACCAAATTTCTTCAAGATCTTTTACAGCTTCATTTGTAAAACAGTAATTTGCCATGTTTACTAATGCTTCGCCTGAATTGATTTTAAGTGTTTCACAGCATTAAAATCTTGCGCAATTTCACTTTTTTCACCCATGTCAAGTGCAGATTTTAAAGCTTCAATCTTTCTATCCTCCTGTTCCATTAATCGTAATCCTTGCCGAATGACCTCACTAGCTGAATGGTACCGTCCAGATTCAACTTTTTTTGAGATAAAGTTCTCAAAATGATCACTTAATGATATTGATGTATTCTTGCCCATAATAATTGTCTTTTTACAAAAGTACCAAATATTGGTACTTAATACAAGCTATTCTAAAAAAAATTCGATCTCGCATATAAAACGGTCTATCCTCTTCTCTGGATTTTCGATCTCTTCGATACGCTTGTTTCCTCCACTTGCAAACCAGAGTTTGAAGGGCCCCGCTTTTGGCGATGGAATGGATTGGATTAAACGGAATAACTGCTCATTATCAGCAACATCTGTTTTATAGAACTTTCCATCTGAAGAAACCATTTTCAGTTGGTTACAATTTGTAACCAACTCACTGCCTTATTTCCTAATTCTGTTTTTCAAGACTTTCCAATAATTGTTTGGATTCTCACTTTCTGTAAGCACCCCCACCACATCCACCACCGAGAAATACCATTTCTCCTGTTCTTCATCCCAATGGCAGCTGACTTGCCTCTGATTGAATAATTTAATTGCCGCTTCCCTGGTCATGTTGGTCGTACTTCATTTTGTTCATTTTCTTTGCCGGGATGTAAAGTAAAAATCAGACAAATGATTAGCGTAATCGCAATGATCATAGCGAAACCAATGTTTCCGATAACATTATAATAAGTCGCATACGCTATTCTCTGGACAACTGTTTTATTAAGGTCGGGGGCATTTCTCTTAATATCATTTGTCACAACCTCTTTATATCCCTCTCCCAGGCAGGTTGATCTGCGAAGCAATGTGTCTTTAAAATTATATAACATGTAAGGGAACCCGACTTTGCTTCTGTGTTGTTCGAGCGGTTTGTAAAAAATAAAACCGGTAAATACATTTTGGTATTGCAATTCGGATGAGGAATTCCAAAGAAATTCATCAAAGTTGTCGGATCCGAATGGACTGTTTTCGAAGTTGAACCCAGCTTCAGGGTTACCGGCCATTTTAAAAGCTTTATCCCACTTACTGTGACATACGGGACCGAAAATTGTTCCATAAACACCAAAGGGGATGGTGTTGATGAGTACATTGCAAACCTTCCCGGGAAGGGAATCCATCAGGATTGCTGTAGCACATAAGGTATTGAGGAAGTGTTTGGATTTTTCACCGTTCGGCTTCCTTATCAGGCCGAAACCATGCCAATGATTCATAATTACAAGACCTTTTTTTTTCTTCTCATTTCTTGCAACTTTCTCTTTGTAGATTAATGTTATCCGATCGGCCATGATCTTATCACGCTTCTCCTTGCGGGGAATGGTAAGAAATTTCGACTTTGTCATTTTAGTCCAATCTATCGGAATGTCGGTACAATACCAGTTGATTTTCAAACTGTCGGCAGATTGTGTGTTGATCTTATTCACGAACTTCAGAAAATCGAACACATTGGTATAACCCCAGGAGGGCCAGAGTGCGCAGCTGTTATTCTGCAGCCAGGCTGTGGCTTTGTTCAAAGAATCTTCATCCGGGAAAACGGTGTTCAGGTAACGGGTCAGGGTGTCCTGGTAAAGCTGTGTGCCGAATTCAGTGTAGATATTGCCAATTCGGGCAGCGAAGCGGGGATCACCGACAATCTTCGAAAAGAGTTCATATTGGGTATACTCCGGGTGCAGCCTTTCGTCAATTACCACTACGTCGAATTTTTTAAACAGGTCAAAAACGTACTCGACAGGATCCTGCGAATGTCTCTTGATAAAATCGGCATATCTCCTGGTTTCAGCGTTATCAGGATATTCAGGAAAAAATTTTATCCATGTCAGCTGGAAGTCTTTTATTGAAGGAGATATCTTGAAGTATATAGTCATTACCGATATGAATGCAATTGCCATGAAGGCAACAAACCTAATGAGCTTACTTTGCTCACGGTTCCTGACCGTTTTCGTGGAAGAGAGAAGTTCCCACCAGGGTTTCCGGTAAATGAAAAACAGGATCAGTATTAAAAGAAACAGGATCAGCAAGAGCGCCCCAGTGATCTGCACCTGGCTCTTCGTGTAAAAATGAAGTCTGTGAATCACATATCCTGGGATTACCAGCAGGAGAAGAAACTTGCTTATCAACTCCCTGATCACAATTTGCCTTAGGCTGGCAGTTTTATTGTCTATACTCACCACTATCAATCCGGTTATCATCTTGGCCAATGTTCTCCCTTTGAAAAGATGGTAACAGGCCGAATAATAAAAAACCCAGCTCACTGCAAACTCCAGGATTGGATCGAAAAAGATCAACCGCATGATCAGCAGGTGCACCAGGTAACCCAGGCAGTAGATAAATACAATATCAATCAGGGCAGAAAATGTTCTCCGCCAAAACATTAACTTTAATTTGTTTTGACTATCAATTTCCAATGTTGTTAATTTTTATGCTTTGCTGCTCAACGTCGGTAGTAGAACTTCTTTGAATTCTGACTAAGGTATATATTAACTTTTTTGTGATTCGCTTTATTTTACTTGAATATCAAGTACTATGACAAAGATAAAGGATATGCGGAACGTGAAATCGATGTTTATAACTTAATCCGGCGAATCTGAAAAAGTGATTCACCGGCAAAAAATTTCTTCCTGCGACAACTAAAAATCAACACATAGCCTGAGATGACCTCCAAAACCGCTGTGTATAATTCTCATTAAAGTTGACAGCCGGATATCTGAAGCATCGTTTTCGATACGGGATATATAAGTTTTTGTCGTTCCGCATTTTTGAGCCAGCTGATTCTGTGTGAGGTTTTGCTGTTTCCTTAATTGTTGAAGAATTATACCTAGTTTAAATGTTTCAAATCCCTGTTCGTATTTTTCTCTTTTTTCTGTTCCCCTTTTTCCATATTCATGTTCCAGGTGTTCATCAAATAATAGGCTTTTTGTGGTTTTTGTCCTCATACTATTGTTCTTTTAGCTTTAAAGCATAAATGGTGACGGCTCTGATCATATTTCAGGCCTATGTAAAGTTAGCTAATTAGGTAACTTTAAAGCGGTCAATTAAAAAAAACTCTTTAAATTGAGTATCTTTGTTCAAAAGATAAGCTTATGCCGAAGTTGTATGAATATTTTGGATTGATCTTTTTGTTTTATTCTCAAGAACATGAACCTATTCATGTGCATGGAAAATTCCAGGATAAAGAAAGCAAAGCGGAGATTATTTTTTTGAATGGTAAATTTAAAGAGATTGTGATCACAGAAGTTCAAGGAAAAATGCCTTTGGATGTTAAAAACTTAAAGAAGTTCAAAAAGATTATTGAGCTTTATCGTGATGATATTGTAAGGAAGTGGATTGATTTCTTCGTTTACAATATTGAGATCTCTCCAGAGAAAATAACAATGAAAGTTTGAATTATGGTAATATCTATTGATAAGGCAGATTATAATGGAGAATATAAAATCAAGTTTTTATTCTCAGATGGTAGTGAGAGAATGATTGATTTCTCTGATTTCTTAAGGAATGCCAAAAATCCAATGACAAGAAAATATCTTGATAAAAAATTGTTTAAAAATTATTCCATTGACTTTGGAGATATTATCTGGAATGATTATGAAATGTGTTTCCCAATTTGGGATTTACACGAAGGGAAAATATAACATTTCTCAAGATCAGCTTTTCAGGAACCCGAGTTCATAGACCTGGGGCTGAAGTTTGAGGTTGAAAGTTTTGTAGGCTTCTTCGAAGGGTTTGAAGCTGACGGGTGGGAAATCGCCGCTTGCGTTTCTTGACTGCAGTGCTTTGCGCACCTGGTACCAGCCGACATCGGCACGGTTGAGTTTGAGTTCGTCGCGAACAGCCCGTACATCGGTATGGGCAAAATAGGCCTGCCATAAGGTTTTGCCTGCTTCCAGCACCTGGGATGCTTCTGCAGATAAGGTTTTATCGGTGAGGTATTTCACCATGAAATCCGATTCGAAGCGGTCGGGGGCGCCGACTTCGGTTTCGGTAAAAGGAATGAAGTGATTGACTATGGACCACTTCTTACCGTTCCATTCAAGATCGTTGGCGCTGGCGGTGAGATTACTGCCGTTGAATAGCATCCAGATAAGGCAGTCGTTTTTGAATTCTTCGGACAGGGGAGAGGTTGGTTGCAGAAACTGATCGCGGTCGTTGAGCCAGGTGGGTTTGACCAGGCGGCGGACTGAGAAAACAACAGAAATTTGCCAAATATTCTCAGGATTTATAAAATATCCTCTTGCACTACCATAACCTGATGAAAATATTACAGTTTGAATGCTTGCATGTTGTAAATCATTACCACCACTTAACATATATCCGATGGCATTATCGGACCATTTTGTGCCTCTTAAATCTTTTGTTGCTGTAGCAGGTATAACTGCATTTTTCAACGGTACAACTTCTTGAGTATTTGTTTTAGGTCTATATATCCAATTTGTTAATAATTCAATACTCGGCAAATTGTAAAAATGTTTCTCACCAATTGGATGGACATTTTTATCTAAAACTTCAACGGATATTTCTGTAACAGGTTGAGAAGATATTTGGTTTTGCTTTGTTTTCCAAACTAAAAATCCAATAGGGAATTCTCCATTTAAACCTTCAAAAGCTTTACTGTGAACAATAAACCCACCGAGAAATATTGCAGACCACGCATGTCGAAACACATCAAGAGTTGGTGCAACTACATATTTTAAAGTGCTGAACATTGCTAAGGTTGCTGTCGGAATTTCCTTTGCAATTCTTGCTACGAATTGAGTATAGAGTTCATTACTTGCTTTACCGAAATCATTCATTGCTGTTTCGGCAAATCTGGTTTTTGAAACACCGGTTTTATTTTCTCCTCCGCTTGGTGTATCTGCATTTGTTGCCTCCGCATACGGAGGATTTATCAGCACCAGAATCTTTTTCCCCTGGGAAATAGCCATCCGCAGTCCTTGAGGAACCTTATTCGTCAAATTATAATCTATCCTGCCATCCGCAGTGATATCATCATTCAGGTAATCATACTGAAAACGCTGGGCGCCCACGCAGGTCTTGGTGGCTCTCATCACATCCACATCGGCCTGGTCGAGGGTGCTCATATAAATGTTCCGGGGGTTGTTGTGCTTGACTTCGAGGTTGCCCACTCCGCAGCACATATCCCAAACGATATATTCGTTCTGCCAGTTTTCGCCCAGGGTTTCGGTGAGCTTGTCGTAAGCCTTATCCACCACGGCAAGCGGGGTGTAGTAAGCGCCTTTGAAACTGCGTTCATCTAAGGGGATCAGGCTGTCGCGGCGCTCGAGAAGGTAGTCGCGGTACTCGGCCTTGGGCGGACGGTGATAGATGGCCCAGAACTGCCGGTAACCTTCCTTGTTGCTGAGTTCATACACCTTTCCGCCCAGGAGAAAAACGGGGGCATTGTTCTTATGCATGAGTTCGGCAGGGAGATTATCGTGGGTGGAAACCGTGCCGTCGTTCATGATATCAGCAAAAAACAAAAGAGCGTAATCATCTTCGGCCACCCCTTTGATCTCGTTGCCGATCATCAGCACCCACTTATCAAAGACCTGTTTCAGGTTGTTGGGAGTGATTTGTGTGCGGATGATATCCCCGTTCTTTATCGCATTCTTTACAGTATTGATGAATTCCTCTTCATGGGTCTCTATTTTGAAGGAGACGAAGTGGGTGCCGATATGGGCTGAGATGGCATCCAGGGCTTCCTGGGTGTAATGGCTGGCCGATTTGCCCCAGCGTATGGTCTTTTTGGCAAGAAATGGCAGTACATCCTCACTTTTCATCAAAGCAGCCTTCTGGGTGTCGATCACGGCGAGGAAGGGCGGAATGTATTCTCCCTTATTCAATGCTTGCTGTACATAATGCATGAGCTGTGTGAACATGGCATAGGTGGAAACCTTTCCACTATCCTTGGATTCAAACCAGATCTCTTTAGTCTGTATGTCGATGAGGTTTTTGGAATAGCCTTTTAATCCAAGGGCTTTGATGTAGGCATCCTTGACGTCTTCTTCGCTTTTTGCCTGTTGGAGTTGCTGGTAAAGACTCATAGGGTATTTATTTGTAAATCCGGCAGGTGTAAAGAAATAATCCGGATGTTAAAAGTACAATTAAAAGTCCTATGATAACTGCAGTTCTTACGAATGTTGATTGTGCGGGACCAAATTCAATTTGACTTGGCTTAAGCTTGTTTGTGTATTTTTCCCTGATTTCAGGTTTTTTAGCCAACCACTGCTGATTTTGCAGCATTACCACTCCTGGTGGTTTGTCAGATGATATTTTAGTATCACTTCAAGGTGTTTTTTGGGGTTCGATTCCTGTTCCGGGTAGTGTACTCCAAAAGCTCTCAAACCATAGTGGAATGAGGGCTTTTGTTTTTTTAAGTAACAAAATAGTAACAAATATTCAGAATTAGCGATAGGTTAACCTCTAGAATGGGAAAAACGCTTACTTTGACCAGCCGTGGCCGGAGAAACCTGACAATCTCACCTCATTGATATTTAAAAAGTAGGATGGTCAATCAATCTCGGCGAAGGGTAGTCTGCTTAATCGTTTTCTCCATATTTATTTACTGGAGTGGAAAAACCAGAGATCGAGACCACTCTCTGCGATTTTAATTGACTACCTCAATAAAGATTAATTGATTACAACTATTTTTTTATTGATTACCTGATTGCTGTTTCTGATTTGAATGAAGTATAGTCCTGGTGATAAGCTTTGGACCGGAATAACAAACTGATGCTCCCCTTTGTTTTGAAATTCCAGATTTTGAACTATAAAAGCATTTCCTCTGATATCAAGTAATGAAACTGACGTATTACCCTGATTCGGCAAGAGATACTCCACTGTTATAGCGGATTTTAAACTTACAGGATTTGGATAAGCTGTTGCCATGATCCCGGAAACATTTAGAAAAGAAGGAGGCTTTTCTATACCCAGTGGAAATCCCCCATTTGCGGTATGTAATATTGTTCCATATTGACCAACAGCCCATCCATTGTTCTGATCAGCAAATGAGCCGGTATTTACATACAATGGCCACTGTAATATAAAAGATTCCCCACCGTTACTCGTATAATATATCCCTTCATGTCCGAACAACCAGCCTTCTTTGCTGTTGCGGAAATGAAGACCATTTATAGGGTATACGCTGCCTGCACGTACCATAAACTCCCAATGACTACCTCCATCGAAGGTCCTGTAAAAATTACCTGCGTTTCCGGCTACAAATCCTGTATCCTTGTTAATAAATTGAATAGCGTTCAATGGCAAGTTATTTACCAGCCCGTTAGATTGTCTTGTCCAGGAGATGCCGCCGTTATTGGTCGACATGATTACAACAGAATCAAGAAGGATTCTTCCTACAATCCATCCATTCAGTGAATCCAGAAAAAATTCATCATTTAAATCACAGTCAGACAAAACATATAGTGATTGCCAGTTATTCCCTCCATTAGTGGTTCTATACATTGTGTTATTTCTACCACAAATCCATCCGTGATTTTCATCAACAAAGAACACTTTCTTTAATTGGCCATAAATCTGACTATTTTGTTCCTTTTGCCAGGTAGTGCCACCGTCATTTGTAAACAGCACGGAACTCAAATCTCCAACCGCCCAACCTTTCAGAGGTGTTGTAAACCTGATATCCCATAGGGAAAACTCCACTCCGGAATTTTGTATGTTCCAGTTTTCCCCGCCATCCTGTGTATTGAGAATGAGTCCCTGATCGCCTACAACCCAACAAAATTTATCATCGTAAGCAGACACTCCCAAAAGTTGGTTCTGTGGCCCAGTTGTCTGAGATTTCCATGTAACTCCTCCATCATCCGTCGTAATAACATTACCTCCATAGCCTACTGCACACCCTTTCATCGTATTTGCAAAACACAAAGAATTGAAGGAATGGTTTGTTCCAGTTGAATTAGAAGTCCATGTCGTCCCACCATCAGTTGTTCTCAATATATAATAACCATTAGTTAGAGAAGCCCACCCACAAAGAGAGTCGGTAAAAAATACATCCATAAAACCTGATAAAACAGTTGAAACGTCAGACCAAGTCTCTCCTCTGTTCATAGAATATAAAAGATTACCATAGTAGTCAGACACCCAAGCGGAAGCAGCTCCTACTATTGATATTCCGCTAAGTTTTGAATTTTGAGATTTTTTAATGCATGTCCAAGAGGCCCCTGCATCTATGGATCTCAATATTTCTCCTGAATCCCCCACTGCAATACCTGTCTGCTCATTAAAAAAAGCTATTGAATGCAACAATGCTTGTGATCCTGAAGGCATAAAATTCCAGGAATCTCCGCCATTTATTGTTTTTAATATTATACCGCTATCTCCGCAAACCCAGCCGGTATGTTCATTTATAAAAAAAACAGAGTATAACTGCCTCTGGATAGGGAACGTAATTAACTTCCTGGATTTCCAACCATCTGTCGTTTTAATAATGGCTGCCCCCCGAAGACTTAGTCCCACCGCCCATGCCGTTAATGAGTCTTGGATAAAGAGATCAATTAAACCTCCAGCTTGAAGATTAGGCAATTGTTGCCAATTTTCACCACCATCTTTCGTTTTCACAATAACGCCACCGTGTCCTATCGCCCATGCAACATTTTCATCAATGAATTTCACGCAATTAAGGGGGCTCCCAACTGGTTTCGGATTTTGGTAATACCATTGTGCAAATGACAGGATTGGCAGAAAAATTAAAACCAGAAATAATAGACTTGATCTCATATCTTTCGATTTAAATTTGGCTAAAATGAAAAATTTTCTTAGTTGGGTTTGTGGAAATTTGTACTAAAGTAATACAGAAATATTAATTGTGATTGATTATCCATAGAATTTCCTTTTTATCATTGTTATTCCATTCAGTGGACAAGCTGTCCTTATTGAACAACCCAGGCCGATGCAAACATATCACGTTAAATGATTTATTATCTGACCTAAACACTAATGGTGATTTATGTTTCAATGTCCATTTTCTCAATAAAATCAGCCACTTTCAGGTAATCTGGAATGATTCTAAAGTTCGATAATTGGTCAGAGTAGTGTGCAGCGACGGCAAATTAGGGGGATCATGTACTGCATGTTATAGAATATCAGGAGGCTGAAAAAGGTTGCTCACGAGTGGAAAAGGCCTCACTTTTTCAACAATGAGTCTATAGACTACAGGCTGTCAACGGAACAAATCGCTGAAACCTAATAATAACCTTGCTCAAACAAATTTATAATTCTCCTACCTTTACAATTATGTTTAATGCCGGTTGAAAAAACAGAAACTTTTCAGGTTATGCTCGACCAAATGATTGATAAGATAAAACAGGATAAAGCAGATTGGAAAAAATTCCAAAACTTATTTGTTGAAAAAGAAATCGCTTCCAAAACGATTTTATTGAAAGAAGGAGATATTGCAAACCAAGTTTGTTTTATCAAGAAGGGCTGCTTAAGGGAGTGGTTTAATAAAGATGGTAAGGATATAACATTTCAATTCTTCTTTGAAGGACAGGCAGTCGCGTCAATTGATAGTTTTTTAAGTAATCAGCCCAGCATGTATACTATTGAAAGTATCGAACCTTCAACAATTTTTATACTTGGAAAGGAGAACTTTGAACAACTTCAACTACTACACCCGGAACTGAAAGAAGGATTGCAAGACTTGTTATTTCAACGGTTTCGAAATTATTCTCACCTTTTTCTTTCCCGGATCAAGGACACACCCCGGGAGCGTTATGAGGATTTAATTAGGAACCATCCTGAAATCATAAGGCGGGTTCCGCAACATTATATTGCCTCATATTTAGGTATAACCCCTATTTCACTTAGCAGGATTAGAAATAGAAAATAGGTTTCATTTCTTAACAATTGTTATCGTCAAAATGCTTCACCTAAAGCATTTTTGTGAGAAAATTACAAAATGAAGCCAAGATTCCTCAAACGGGAACATGCACGAACGGCATATGTTAATCTTGATACCAGAAAATGTATAGCCTGCTGGATGTGCCGGGAGAAATGTTCAAATGATGTCATAGGCAGGGTGAATTTACCATGGCATAAGCATGCTCTTATCGTCAATGGAAGCAAGTGTACTGGTTGTTTGAAATGTTTGAATGTGTGTGAATCTAACGCTATATCAAGGTTTCAATTATTAAACACAGATATATGAAAGATTCAGATGAACTTAACCTTGGTTATGTACAGGAAACATTGTTACTTCCATTATGGGGAAGAGCCATTGAGACATTAAAGAAGAAACCTCTTCTGATCGATAACATGGCAGTTTCGATAATCAAAAACATCCCTTATGATTTTACCGTCATTTCGAAAAATATAGACAGCCTCATTCAACTTGGATGGATTGCAAGAAGTATATACTTTGATAAAAAAATAAAAGCATTTATTGATTTACATCCGGAATCAACAGTTGTAAATATAGGATGCGGATTGGACACAACATTTGACCGTGTTGATAATGGGAAAATTCAATGGATAGACTTAGACTTACCAGATACGATTGATTTAAGAAGAAAGTATATATCCGAATCAGACAGAAGGCGATTTATTTCTAAATCATTTTTGGATAAAAGATGGTATAGCGAAATTGAGAGGAGAAATCGTGTCATGCTTCTTATTGCGGGTGTCCTTCATTACTTTGATGAAAAGGAGGTGAAACAACTTTTTAATGATTTTCATACTTTTATTCCGGGAGCGGAGGTTATTTTTGACTATGCTTCCGTAATGGGAATGAAACTTTCAAACAAACACGTTATTAAAAAAGGAGGCATGGATAAATCTGTTCATATTAAATGGGGGATAGATAATATTTTAGAGATAGAAAAATGGAGCAGTAATTTCAAAGTTATCAGCAATATGCCATTGTATAAAGACCATAAAAAGTATTCTTCGCCCATACAAAGAATTGGAATGAATATCGCTGATCTGTTTAAGATAATGTCACTGGTTCACATTAAAATTTACTGACCAGAGAAAAAGCTCAAATACCTCTACTCGTTAACAGATTTTAGAAAAACCTGCCATTTCCTCAATAAAATCAACCACTTTCAGATAATCTGGAATGATTCTAATTTAGATAATTGGTAAGAGTAGTGTGAAGTGCAACTAATTTTGGGGTTAATAATCAGTGAATTACATAGAGCGATTATAGTTTAATAAATTTCTTTATCGTAATTCCTTCCTCAGTTTTGACTTTGATTATATAAATCCCGGCTGATGAAAATGACAGATCCACCGTGGTATGAATACCATTTGATGTTAATTTTTTAAGTATTTGTCCTTCGGGATTTAAAATTTCAATTTCGGATTTTTGAGTGCATCCAATGGTGAGTTTATCCTTGGCGGGATTTGGAAAAATAGTGATATTGAATAAATTGCTTACCTCATTAACTCCCGTACCTAAGCAACTTCGCATTGGGAGACTGATCGTCACAAAGGTCGAATCAACAGTAATAATACGGAAAGAACGATTAAACGCTGCGGCAGTTTGAACATAACGTGTGCCGTTGGGCCAGTTTTCATTAATAGTATCTCCTTTTCTGTTTGCGACTACATTTTGATGTTCATGCCCGGCAAGCACAACGTCCACATGATTTGAATCACAAATATTAAGAAAATTGGTCCTGTTATTTTGCAGAGAGTTGGTAGCCGTATCTAAAGTAAGAGCAGTGAAAGGAGTTCCATCTGAGTTTGTGCCGGCAGCATTAACAGGTGGATGATGCATCACGATAATTTTTCTTTTGCTACTGTTACTGCTTAATATGTTTCTGAGCCAGTTGCATTGTGCATTTGAAAGTCCGGTTCCCATTATAGTTGCAGGGTTAGGGGGATACCCATATGGGCTGTCATGGCCCGAACGCAGAACCACAATAACGGCGAAAACAGTTTGAATTACATAATCCGTATCAGGCGAAATATATTTTGGATAATAAAAAAGTGTATCATTTGATATAGGTATGTGAATTGAATCGAATCCCGTCCAATATTCGTGGTTACCCGGTGTGAAATAAATTGGTATGGTCTTGGCAGAATCAATAAAATAAGCACCGACAGCCGGGTTTGTAAGTGATGGAGGGAACAAGTTTTGTGTAATTGTAGGATACATGCCGAGTGGTTGCATGTTGCCTATATCAGAAATATCCCCCGTAACAAGAACAAATAAGGGTTTAGGATTAAGGTTGGCAAATTCTTTTATAGCACATTGGAAGTATTGCGCATTTGTATCACTATTTGCGGAAGGGGTAGTTGACACATGCATGTCGCTGATATGAACAAAAGAAAATTGGGCGAAAGCACTCCCAGTTACCATACAAACAGTTACGAAAAGTAAAATCTTTTTTTTCATGGTCCATTAATGTAAAATATCGTGGTTCCTATTTATTCAAAAATTTTTGAATTCTGTTGGATGATTATGTCTGATATTGTAATAGTAATAAAGATAATCAAAGCTATTGTAAACCCCTTGTGGAAACCCACTGAGTGAATCAAATCCTTTCTTATTGTTTGGGGCAGAATAACCGCTAGAAGATACTTCTGGCTTAACACCCGGTAGGAGGCAGGACTCACATAGTTCTTTTTAAATATTGGGAAGGTGGACATGGTTTATCATTTTAATGACGTAAAAGTACAATATTGCGATCCTCATTTCAAGAAAAACTGGTTTTTATAATGGTTGATATATCAATATTCCAACTTGTGAGACATTTGGTTTAAGTCCCTATTCCCTCAATAAAATCAACCACTTTCAGGCCATCTGGAATGATTCTAAGGTTAGATAATTGGTCAGAGTAGTGGGTAGCGACTGCAAATTAGATAGCTCTATTACTACATGTTACGGAAATTCAGGGTGATGAATGAGGGTTGTCAACCCCATGGATAAGGCAAAATATCATAGGGATAAAAACAACCGGCAACTTAAGAGTCTGTTTAAAAATCTAAAGATAATTTATTATTGTGCTGATTAACAATCGAATGTGAATAAAAAGTAAAAAGGCCTTCGTAAACCATTTGAAAGTTTTCATCAGTTTGTAATGTGCCAAAAAACAAACAGTTATGAGAATGTATCCAACGACTTGACCGAAAGCCAGTGGCAAGTTATTGAAAATATTGTTGATCCAAACCAGCGGAAGAGAAAATACTCTCTTCATGAAATCATGAATGCGTTGCTTTACATTGCTAAAAGCGGACACAATGGAGAATGCTCCCAAGAGACTTTACCCCTTGGGAATCGTTTTATTACTACTTCCGCAAGTGGAAAAGAGATGGACTGATAGAGGAAACTCATAATGTTCTGGTAGAAAGAATCAGGACTGGGATCGGGAAAAAGCCTACTCCATCGGTTGGCATAATTGACAGTCAAAGCGTAAAGTCTTGCCCAAACGCTGGATTGTAGAACGAACTTTTGCCTGGCTTTCTTTTCATCGACGAATGTCCAAAGATTATGAAAGGTTACCCGAATCTGGAACAGCTGGGAAGATTGGACATCGTTCTGAATTAGTAGCATCACAAACAGTAACCACATAATTAAAGAGCCTTCCATTCTTACAAAATTCGAAAACATCTTTTGTCTGACTCTTCGAAATATCTATCCCGATTTCAGACATGACCTTAACTGCGAGTGGATTTAAAGTTCCTTTTTCCAAATCAGCACTGGTAGCTGAAAATAGCGGATCATATGATCCGTTATATAAACACTCTGCAAACATTCACAAAAAAAGCATGAACTGTAACATTGAATAAGCGATAAATTGGATTAGATTTGCCTGATGCCGGTACCCAATTTACCTAACCTTCTCATTGTTGATGATTCTGTGGATAATCTGGATCTCCTCGATGCTATTATCCGCAAGAAAAAGATAAAAGCCAATGTGATACGGGCTCTTTCTGGTGATACGGCAATTGAAAAGATCTATGAAATTGATCTGGCACTTGCCATACTCGATATCGAAATGCCGGAAATGAACGGATATGAACTGGCATTAAAGATCAATCAATCCAGGATCAATAACAAGGTCCCCATTATTTTCCTGACCGCCAGATACCTTTCAGAGACTGATATTTCCAAAGGATATGATAACGGAGCCGTGGACTATATTCTTAAACCTTTCAACGATCGTATTCTGGTCAGCAAAATCAATGTCTTTCTCGACTTGTTCAACTATAAACAAAAAATTGTCAGTGATGCAGCTCTTCTGAAACAATCTTCGCTGGAGTTGGCCCGGTCCAATTCGGCATTGAAAAAAAGTGAAGAAAAATACAGGACAGTTGCTGATTACACCTACGACTGGGAATACTGGACAGGTGTTGACGGACAGGTCATCTATATGTCGCCAGCGGCTGAAAAGATCACCGGCTATTCAATAGAAGAATTTATTGAAGATCCGGCTTTAATTGACAATATTGTTTTCAATGAAGACAAGGACCTCTGGGAATCTCACAAAAAAGAAAAACATGGCTGTATGCCCGGTGAGAACACCTCTGAGATCAGCTTCCGAGCCGTTACCAAAAGTGGAAATATCTGCTGGATTGACCATGTTTGCAGAAGAATTTTTAACGAAGGGAAATGCCTTGGTATTAGAGCTTCAAATCGCGACATCACTGAGAAAGTCGCAATAGAAGCTGAACTGTTTAATGTAACCGTTGAAGTGGAAGAACGGGAACGAAACAGGTTTGCCGGAGAATTGCACGACAGTCTTGGCCCTCTTCTTTCGACCATCAAACTCTATTTCCAGTGGCTTGCAGAAACAGATGATTCGGCAAAAGAGAAACTCATTACCGAAAAAGGCAATATTAACATCGAAAAAGCGATCCAGACGACCCGTGAAGTGGCGCAGGGTCTAAGCTCTGTGATAATTACCAAATACGGATATATTGATGCAGTTTTGATTTTTATCAGAAATATTAACGACACACAGAAGCTCTCCATCAACATGAGCTTTAACACAAAAGCCAGGTTCAACAGCTTAAGGGAAGCCACGCTATACCGTATTACCACTGAATTGATCAACAATACCTTAAAGTATGCAGGGGCGACCCATGTAAATATTTCCTATTTTTACTCACGCGAAAAAAACAGGATTAACTTCACGTTTACGGATAATGGGATCGGGTTCGACCTGGCCCTTGTTGAAAAAAAGAAAGATGGCCTGGGCCTGTTGAATATTCAGCAACGAATAATGCTCATCAGGGGGGTAATAACAATAAAAACCGCAGTCGGCAAAGGATTGGAAATTAATATTGAAATGCCGCTGGGCTAAATTTTTACTGAACAGGTAATTGAACCAAAAATCCCCATGTCCTCCACAACAAAAATAATCCTGGTTGATGACCACCTGCTTTTCCGCGAAGGGATTAAACTCCTTATCGAGACAGAAGGTATGGGTGTGGTCATTGCCGAGGCTCCGAATGGCATGGTGTTTCTGGATATGTTCGAGCCACTGGATCCGGACCTGGTATTAATGGACATCGAAATGCCTGTCATGGGAGGTATTGAAGCAACTGCAAAAGCAATTGCCATGAAGCCTGCCCTAAAGATTTTGCTGGTCACCATGCTTGACATGAGCAACGATTATGCAAAACTGGTAAACACCGGCGCCATGGGTTGTGTGCTGAAATCGGCCGGTAAACAGGAACTTGAAAATGCAATTAAAACCGTGATCAGCGGTGAAAGTTATTTTTCGAATGAACTATTACGAAAAATCATTTTTGATTTTAGTAAGCAAAAGCCTGTATCGTCTGATAACCTTTCCTTGGGAAACGAATTTACCGAACGTGAGTTTGAAGTGTTGAAACACCTTTGTGAAGGGCTTTCTACCACAGAAATTGCAGAAAAAATCAACAGGTCCATTAAAACCGTTGAAGCTCACAGGACAAAACTCCTGCAAAAGACCGAAACCAGGAACACCATTAATCTCGTCTTGTTCGCTATCAAAAACAAGCTCGTCGAAATATAGTATCCTCCCTGGTATAGGGTTTACCCTAATTCATTTTTAGACTTTACCTGCAGCATTTTCAGAGTTTACCCTCTGGTAATTCCAAAATCCGGAAGCTAAATTTGATGCTTGTGAAAACGCGTAATTACTTAATGGAAAGTATTACGTTTTTTCAAGTAAAAATTCTGCTTGATGACACCCCGGCCAAAAATTATTATTGTCGACGACCATGCACTTTTTCGTGAAGGAATAAAACTCCTTATTGAAAAAGAAGAAATGGGAGAAGTAATTGCTGAAGCCGAAAACGGCCAGGCATTTCTTGGCCTGCTTAAAACTCAGCATCCCGATTTGGTGTTGATGGATATTGAAATGCCTGTTATGGACGGACTGGAGGCAACAAGGCGGGCACTTGCAATCTCACCGGGCTTAAAAATCCTGATGTTCAGTATGTATTACGAGCAGGAGTATTATAGTGCAATGATAAATTCAGGTACCATGGGTTTTGTAATGAAGACCTCTGGAAAACAGGAGCTCGAAAAAGCAATCAGAACTGTGATCCATGGCGGGAAATATTTCCAGACAGGTATGTGTTAATATTGCTTGAACGCAGGATAGAAGAACCGAAAATAAATGAAATGATCAATAAGATCAACCGAATGACAGACAATTCACCAAAATTCACCATTAAATTATTTGTTATGAAACGACTCTTTATTCTCTTTTTTCTTTCGACAGCAATATCGTTGCTGACCTTTGCAAAACAGGTTGAAGAAAGCACCGCCAGAAAGATCTCAGGCAATTTCTTTGCTAGCCGTGTCGACCGGAATCAGTTCACAACCCGTCCGGTTCCGGTATTGGTTTACATGGCCAGCCAAAAGCAGGCTGAGAAGTCAGATGCCCGGCCCGCTTTTTATATTTTCAGTTTCGCAGCTCCGAAGGGTTTTGTGATTGTTGCTGCAGATGACGCCGTTTCCCCTATTCTGGCCTATTCCTTGGAGTCTTCATTCAATGCTAAAGATATTCCGGTCAATCTTGCATGGTGGCTTGAAGGCTATCAGATGCAAATCACAGATGCCGCTGCCAAAGGTTTGAAGGCCGCTCCTGCGATCAAAACAGAATGGGATGTTTTACTCTCTGATGTTTCGAATACCTCCCTTAAGAGTGCGGATGCAGATGATTTCCTTGTAAAACTTTACTGGAATCAAAACCCCCATTATAATGACTTGTGTCCTATCGTAAACAGTAAGAAAGAACGCTCGCCAACAGGCTGCGTTGCCACGGCCATGGCCATGATCATGAAATATCACAATTATCCTCTAAAGGGTACGGGAACTCATTCCTACATGAGCAAATACGGTTTGTTGACTGTGGATTTTGGAAATACAACCTACCAGTGGAATAACATGCCCAATTCCCTCGAGACCGACAGTACTTCGGCTGAAATTTCTGCTGTTGCCACTTTAATGTATCATTGTGGAGTTTCCTTTGACATCCACTATGATTCGAGCGAAACAAGCGGCCGTGCTGCGGCCCGCAACAATAATCCCAATGATACCTGTGCCGAGAATGCCCTTAAAAAATATTTCGGATATGATCCCAATCTCCATTCGGTCGATCGTTCGGATTATACATATGAAAATTGGATAAAAATTCTCAAAGATGAAATTGACGCCAAACGTCCCGTCTTCTACTCGGGTTCAAAGTATACAAAGAAGGACACATCGGGCCATAGTTTTATATGCGATGGATATAACAGCAGCAACCTTTTTCATTTTAACTGGGGATGGGGAATGAACCGAGGTAACGGATTTTTTAAGATCGACACCTCACTGTATTTTCCTGATGCCATGGACGCCATCATCGGGATCCAGAAAAATCCCGAGGGTGTGGATAAAAAGGAAATGGCCGGCATGCTGATGGCCTATCCCAATCCCGGCAGGGGAATCGTTGAAATAAGGCTCGAAAAAGGATCGGGAAAAGATCTTCAGAAAACAACCATAACGAATATGCAGGGAAGGAATGTTTACGAATCATATGCCAAAGCTGAAAACGATCGTATGTCTGTCGATCTTTCGGCTAAACCACAAGGGAACTACATCATCACTTTATATTATAAATCTGGTGAAAAAGTATCTTGTTCTTTATTGATAACCAAATAACTCATTCAGGATGTCAGAGAACCTTTCATGGCAATTAGGGGTATCAGGGAATATAGGTGAAGTAATTCAGAAGGGCAGAAATCCCAACCTGTAATTTGGCATTGGAGTGAATGCAGGTTTGATTTATACGTTTAAATAATCAGACCAAACCTTCCAGATTCCTCAATAAAATCAACCGCTTTCAGATAATCTGGAATGATTCTAATTTAGATAATTGGTCAAAGTAGTGTACTGAAACGGATCCCTCTCCGGGTACAGGTTGTAACAGCTATATTTCTTTGTTTAAAGCATCAACAATCACCTTTGCAGCATTCTCAATACCTGATACCGAAGCGTCGATACTGAGATTATAACTCCCGGGCTTGCCCCGGGTCATATGCGTGTAGTGACGGCAATAATTCACCCTTTCCCTGTCAATCCTTGCCATCTCTTTGCCTGCATTCCCAGGGCTGAAGCCATATTCATGGATGATCCTCTGAAGCCTGAATTCTTTAGGGGCAACAATCTGCCCGATCTCATGTCCGCCGCTGCCGAATTCCCTGGCGATGGTAATGATCAGATTTTTTTAAGGTCTGCGGATGATATCCTGGTCAAGGTTAAATCAGGTTCTTTTTCGCCAAGCAAGGGATCCAGGAATTTCAGCTTCCTGCTGTAGAGCCTAACCGTGGTTCCTACCAGCAACGCCGCGGCAACAGTTCCCTCGCGTATGCCTCTCAATTCGTGCAGAAAAATGAAAGAACTGATGATACCTATCGCAACCAGCGTGCAATCCAGCCCCACTTTCACCTTTCCAAATTCAACGTGAAAGGTTTTAGAGATGGCCAGGCAGAGGTCCTCCCCGGCAAGATAGTTTCAGGCCTGAATCAAACCAGTACCATTTCCTGATCTAGAATGATGCCACCAAAAACGGTGAACTACGTAGACGTAAAAAAGGACGTCTATGCGAACCCTGGTATGCCGGCATTGCGGTCGAACTATCCTGGCCAATAAAAAGCTTAAACATCTCACTCAGCATTATTGCGGGGGCAAAGCCTGCCAGTCGGCTCGTAAACTGAATTTTGACCGACACAAGTACAAGACCAATGGATTATTCCGAAGCCATAAACTCCAGGGAGTCCGGGATCGGAAGAACAGCAAGAAGACCGATGAGGGTAATCCATTTTTTGGTTCCCATTACCAGAGTTCCTACCGGGAGTCGCATCCTGAGTATGTGTTAGAAAACAAGCTCAGGCAAAAGCACAGAAATGCTAAAAAACGCAGTAAAAAGTTCCCTGCACCAGAGATTGTAAATCCGGACACGTTAATGCTTCAACGCCCTGATAATGATCAAGTTTATGCGATGATCGCGGTGGATTACCACAAGATTGTAAATCCGGACGCGTTAATGCTGGAACACCTTCACATGATGGCAGTTGCAGAGGCTCAACCCATGTTTGTGCGCGTATTGTAAATCCGGACGCGATTGCCGGGTGGGAAGTGATGGAATACTTTTGGCGAAAAATCGCACCCATGGACCCGATCATGGTCAAAACCCAAGAAATCAGGGAATGGTCGAACGAATATCGGCTGATCCAGCCCGAGGCGGTAAGAAACATGACGACCTCGATGCGATCTACCGGACAACTTCAACCGCTGATCTTACTGAAGAACGACCAAGGCTATCATATCATCGATGGGATCAAGCGCTACCGCTCGGCCCTGGAACTTGGCCTGGCAGAGCTGCAATCGTTGGTCTTCGAGGTAGATGTTGCAATGGCCAAGGCCATGATCCTTCATTACAACCGTCATAGCAGCAGTTTAACGATGTACGAGCAGGGACTCATCGTACGCAGTTTGATCCATGATCACTCCATGTGCCAGAAGGAAGTAGCGAAGGCCCTCAGGCAGAGCCATAGCTGGGTATGCCGGCGGTTAAGCCTGATCGAGAAGCTGCTGCCCGAAGTTCAGGATGCCCTGCGCATGGGAGAGATCACGGTGAGCCACGGCAGGGAACTGGTCAAATTGCCGCGCGGCAACCAACAGAGGGCACTGGAGCTGGTCATCCAAGAGGGGTTGACCAGCCGGGAGTGTGCCATCGTGGTGGAGAAGCTGTTGAAATCCTTGGGTAGCGAAGGTGAGGCTTATATATATGGTCATGCCAG
>Ga0316226_1000273_pt1 | contig 75962 bp, 75 predicted proteins | sample TBH18017metaG_FD_206009 | JGI IMG/M metagenome (GOLD analysis project Ga0316226, IMG submission 206009) | Freshwater microbial communities from Trout Bog Lake, Wisconsin, USA - TBH18017 | ecosystem: Environmental > Aquatic > Freshwater > Lake > Hypolimnion/Profundal zone | place: USA: Wisconsin...
CGGGGCGGCCCCAGGGCCGCCCCGCCGGCGTGATGCTCGAGCTCAAACGCGGCGCCCGGTCACCCGGGCCGCGAGTCAGCGCTCTACGTCAGTCCTTGGTGTGGTTCTTCGCGCCGAAGGCGTGCTTGAGATCCTTCTCCTGCTCTTCCGTCAGGTTGGAGCGCACCAGCGTGGCCTTGGCACCGGTCACGGCGGCGAGGAACTTGTCCTCGGTGAGCTGAGAGATGAGCAGGAACCAGCCGGCCTCGCCGGGCTTGATGGCGTCGCCCATCTGCTCTAGCACCTGCTTGTCGATGCCCGTCTTGCCGAGCTTGCCGAAGAGGGCGCCCATGCCGGCGCCGATGGCGAGCCCGAGGAACGGGACGAAGAAGAGCAGGCCGAAGAGCATGCCCCAGAAGGCGCCGCCCATGGCGCCCACGCCCACCAGGCTGTGGCCGTGCTTGACGTGCGGCTTGCCGTCCGGATCGCGCACCACTTCTGCGGCGTCCTGCAGCTGGACGATCATGTCCTTCTGCATCTCCGCCAGCTTGACGCCGAAGCGGTCGGCTTCGACCTCGTTCGGAAAGCCGAGGACCATCAGTTCGCTCATGTGCACTCCTTGCGCCGGTTGTCTCATGACGTCGGGTGACCGAGCGGCAACCCTATCAGACCGGCCGCGGTCAGGGCAGCGACTCGCGGACCGCCGCCGGCAAGGGGCGAGCCCACGACCGGCCCGGACTGCGCACGACGGAGCGGCAGCGCAGGCATGAAACCGGCGGCGAACGGCGAAGCCGTCAGCATGACGCTCGGCACACCCAACGACGCCGCGCCCGCGCCGGCTCGCGAGCACAGGCGACTCAGTCGCGATCTCTTCCAGGGCCTCCTGCCCATCGGCAAGGGGCGCGTGGGAGCGGAAGTCATCGCGGGGGTCACCCTGGCGGCGCTCGCGATGCCCGAGGTGATGGGCTACACCAAGATCGCCGGCATGCCGGTCGTCACCGGCTTGTACACCATCCTGCTGCCGATCACGCTGTTCGCGCTCCTCGGTTCGTCGCGCCACCTCGTGGTAGGCGCCGACTCTGCCACGGCGGCGATCATGTTCGCGGCGCTCGCGCCGCTGGCGGCGGTCGCGTCGCCGCAGTACGTGGCGCTTGCCGGGATGCTCGCGCTCATGGCCGGCGCGCTCCTGCTGCTCGCGCGGATCGCACGCCTCGGTTTCCTCGCCAACTTCCTCTCCCGCACCGTGCTGATCGGCTTTCTCACCGGCGTGGGCATCCAGGTGGCGTGCGGGCAGCTGGCCGGCATGTTCGGCTTCGCCAAGGCCGGCCACGGCCCCGTGAGCGAGGCCTTCAACTGGGCCAGGGACCTCGGCCAGACGAACTTCACGACGCTGGCCGTCTCCGCCGCCGTTCTCGCCGTCATCCTCGCCGGCGCGCGCCTGCTGCCGCGCGTCCCGTGGGCGCTGATCGCGGTCGTCGGCGCCATCGCCGCCAGCGCCGCGTTCGCGCTCTCTGCGCACGGCGTGGCGACCATCGGCACCGTGCCCGGCGGCCTCCCGCATCTCGGCTGGCCCAGCATCCCGTCCGGCGACTACACCAAGCTCGTGACGGCCGCTTTCTCGATCTTCGTCGTCATCCTCGCGCAGAGCGCCGCGACCTCGCGCGCCTACGCCGCCAAGTTCGACGACGCGTTCGACGAGAACATCGACCTCGTCGGGCTCGGCGCCGCGAGCATCGCCGCCGGCCTCTCGGGCACCTTCGTGGTCAACGGCAGCCCGACCAAGACGGCGATGGTGGACGAGGCCGGCGGCCGCAGCCAGCTTGCGCAGCTCGTCACGGCCGCCATCGTGCTCCTCGTCCTGCTGTTCCTCACGAAGCCGCTGAGCTACATGCCGGAGGCCGTGCTGGCCGCGGTGGTGTTCCTCATCGGGGTCAAGCTCGTGGACGTGAAGGGCCTGCGCGACGTCCTCCGGCGCAGGCCCGTAGAGTTCGCCGTCGCCCTCGCGACGGCGGCCATCGTCGTCTTCTGGGGCGTCGAACAGGGCATCATCGCCGCCATCCTGCTGAGCATCATCGCGCACATGCGCCACAGCTATCGGCCCTACGACCGGCTGCTGGTCCGCGAGGAGCACAAGCTTTGGCGCAGCCTGCCCCTTGAGAGCGGCGCCCAGGCCCGCCCGGGCCTGCTGATGTACCGCTTCGGCTCGAGCCTCTACTATGCCAACGCGAGCCGCTTCGTCGAGGAGGCGCAGCGGCTGCTCAAGGAGGCGAAGACACCGGTGCGCTGGTTCTGCCTCGCCGCGGAGACGCTGGACGACCTCGACTACACGGGTTCGGCTTTGCTGACCCGCATTCTCGACGCGCTCGAGAAGCAGGGCATCACGTTCGTGGTCTGCGATATCCAGGAGCCGGTGCGGCGCGAGCTCGTGCGCGACGGCCTGCTGGCGCAGATCGGCGAGGAGAACGTGTTCGGCGACACCGACGATGTCATCCGGGCCTACAAGGAGCGCGTGCTCCGCGAGGACCCCGACACTTGACCGGTCGGCCACACTTCGCTCAGGCTGGGCTAGACGGATCCAACAAGACCGAAGCGGAGGGATACTGATGGGGTGTTGTCTGCTGGCGTTCGTGGGGAGCTTCTTCCCACGCCTCGCCCTCGCACTGATGTGGATCTTCACGAGCTACGTGGACCGCGCCTTCAGCAGCTTCATCTGGCCGCTGCTGGGCCTGATCTTCCTGCCGTTCACGACGATCTTCTTCTGCCTCGCGTGGAACCCCGTCACGCACGGAGTGCACGGGGCGGCGTGGGCCTGGGTGATCGTCGGATTCCTCTTCGACATCATGTCCTACGGCAGCGGCGCGCGCGGGCAGCAGCAGCGCTCGACGACCGCCTGAGCCGGTCCGGCTGGGCGCCGCGGGCCGGACGGCCCGCCTGCCCGAGACGGCAGAGCACGTGACCGACGCGACGGGCCGGCGGACCTGACCGCTCGCCGCCCCTTCGCGTCCCGCCCCTAGTCGTCCGGCCAGACCCCGCCGAGCTGCGCCGGGTCGGCGGGCGGCCCAACGCCGGCCGGCGGCCCGGCGCATGTGCACTGCCTTTCTGAGGCGGGTCCGGAAGCGGAGGGTCCGGCAACGACCGCGACGCTCGATGGGGCGGCCGCGCCGAACAGGCCGATCGCCTTGAGCCGTCCATACGAGTCGATCGCGATCTTGAGGAACGGCGCGGCCACGATGCCGCCGATGGCCCCGAAGAGGATCGCGCCGGCGGTGGTGGCGAAGAGGACGGCGAGCGGGTGCAGCTTGAGCGCCGCGCCGAGGGCGAACTGCGAGACGACGGTCTGCAGCGAGCCGTTGGCGACGATGACGATGGCGAGCATCGGCAGCGCCTTGGACCACCCGCCGGAGCCAAAGGCGATCACCACGGCGAAGGCGCCCCCGATGATCGCCCCGAACGTCGGGATGTAGTTGGTGAACCAGGCGACGACGCCGATGGTGGCGGCCAGCGGAACGCCCAGGATGAGCGCTCCCAGGAACATCACGGCCCCGTTGAAGAGCCCGATGATCGTGCTCCCCCAGATGTACCCGCGCAGGAAGCGCGCGGCGTTCGCAAGGATCGTGTAGGCCACCGGCTGGGGGATGGGGCTCATGTGCTTCGAGGCCCAGAGGCCGAGGCCGGCGCCCTGCATCAGCAACCAGACGAGGATGTTGAGGCCGATGAAGATGCCGAAGATCAGGCCGGCAACGCCGGCGATGCCGTGCACGAGCGCGCCGGCGACTCCTTTGACCAGCTCCGTGTCCGCCTGCTTGAACGCCTCCTTGAACTCGTCCTTGCTGACGTTGACGTCGTGGCTGTTGAGCCACTCGGACGCCGACGCGGCGGCGGCCTCGAGGTTCTTCTGCACCGTCGGGAACTGGTGGAACACGCCGAACACCACGATGGCCGCGACGGCCACGGCGATCAGCACGATGAGGAGCATCACGAGCAGCGCCGCGATCCAGCGCTTCACCCCGCGGCGCGCCAGCTTGTCCGCGAGCGGCATGAACGTCGCCGCGAGCAACGCGGCGAACAGCACGGGGATCAGCAGCGTGCTCAGCTTGGCCATCAACGCGAGGAGCACGATGAGCGCGACGGCGAGGCCGAGGAGCAGCCAGCTCGAGCGGCCGAACTCGGCGAGCCAGCCGGGGACCGTGAACGCGGCCTGGCGGTCTGGCGGTACCGCCGCGGCTACGACCGCCGCGCCCTGCTCCGTCCCCGCGCCGCCTGTGCGTGAGGCCGCGTCGGTGCCGGCCGGCGACTTCTTCCCGAAGATGCTCAACGGCCACCCCCCCGCTCGCTTGCCCGTGCCGCCGCTGCGCTCAATCCTATCGACCAGGGCCGGGCCCGTCGACGGACCAGGCCGAGCCGGCAGTTGTTTCCGGGCGGCTTCGGAACGGGTAGTCTTCGGCGTGACCTGCGTGACCAAGGGAAGGACGATCCCACGACAACCTCAGAGCTCTTCTCCGCCATCCTTGTACCGGCGCTCATCATCGCTGTGAACCCCGTGCCGATCATCGCCTCGGTCACGCTGCTCTCGACGCCTCACGGCAAGCGCAACGCGCTCTATTTCATCGCCACCATGGTGATCCTCATGCTCGCCATCGGCTCAGCCGTCATCTTCATCGTCGGCCAGTCCGGCAGTTCGTCGACGAGCTCCGGTGGCGCGGGCGTCACCTTGGCGTTCGGCATCATCTTCCTCGCCGTCGCGGTCCAGCAGTGGCGCACGAAGCCCCAGGAGGGCAAGGGCCCGGGATGGATGAAGGCGCTCGACAAGGCCGGGCTGGTCGCCGGGGTGGTGCTCGGCGTATCGCTGACCAACTACGCCTTACTCACCAGCGGCGTCGGGAAGATCGTGACGTCCGGCCTCAGTTCCTCCGTGCAGACCGCCGCGCTGGTCATCTTCACGCTCATCGCCACGTCCACGATCATCCTGCCGCTCATCATCTTCCTCGTGCGGCCGGCCTGGGCCAAGAAGGTGCTCGGCGGCTTCCGCGACTGGCTCATGAAGCACAACCGCGTGATCCTGATCGTCGTGTTCGGCGCCATGGGCCTACTGTTCATCATCCAAGGGGTCACTGCCCTGCTCAAGTGATCGGGGCACCGCACGACGCCGGCGCGCCGGCGGGGGCAAGGCGCGTCAAGCGCCCCGGCCGCCGCCGGCCCGCCTCCTTTCGGGCTCTCAGATCGAGCGCTGGTACGCGCGGAAGGCCCGCGTCGCCAGCCACGTGCAGACGAGCGCGAACAGTGCCAACAGTCCGACGCGCGTGAGTACGTAGCCCCAAGCGACGCCCAGGCTCAGCGCGGCGCGTCCCGCCTGGGCCGCCCAGTTGACCGGGTTGTAGCGTGCGATGGTGACCATCCACGCGGGCATGAGACCCTGTGCCATGAACACTGACGACAGGAACGTGAGCGGCAGCAGCACGAGGTTGGCGGCGGCGATCACCGTCTCCTCACGGCGCACCAGCAGCGCGAGGAAGGTGGAGAGCGCCCCGAACCCGGCGCCGAGCAGGATGGCGCTGGTCACCAGGACCAGGATGCCCAAGGCGCCGCCCGGATACTTGGCACCGATGAGATACCCGACGCCGAGCAGGATCGCCGACTGGATCACCGCCACGAGGCCGAGCTGGATCAAGCGGCCGGCGATCAGCGAGCCGCGGCTCACGGGCGAGACCAGGAAGCGATCGACCACGCCGCGGTCGATGTCCTCGATGACGCTCATGCCGGTCCACCCCGCCGAGAACAACGCCGTCATGACGACGATGCCGGGCGTCAGGAAGTCGACGTATGACCCCGCGCCAAAGCCGGGGAGCTCGACGATTCGCTTGAACAACGGCTCGTAGAGCAGCAGGTAGATCAGCGGCTGCACGAGCGTGATCGCGATCCAGGCCGGCTGACGGAACAGATTGAGCAGATGGCGCTGCGTCATGTACCACGAGTCGGAGAGCGCGGCAGTCATCGGGTCACCTCCACATCGGCTTCGCTGAACGCCTTGCCGGCGTGGCGAAGGTAGACGTCGTCGAGCGAGGGTCGCGCCACGGTGACCGACACGACCCGCACTCCTTCGGACTCCAGGGCGGCGAGCACCGCCGGCACTGCACGGGCGCCGCTGTCCGCCCGCGCGCGCAGCGCGCGGGCCTCCACGGCGGCGTCGTGGACTTCCGGCACCTTTGCCAAGGCGCGCCGGACCTCGCCGTCGAGGGGCTGCTCAGCGAGCTCGACGGCGATGGTATCGCCGTGCAGTTCGCCCTTGAGTTCGTCGGGCGCCCCTTCGGCGACCACGCGGCCCTGATCGACGATCGCCAGACGGCCCGCGAGGCGATCGGCCTCCTCGAGGTAGTGCGTCGTGAGCAGTATCGTGAGGCCCTCTTCGCCGGCGAGGCGCGCGATCTCGTGCCACATATCGACGCGCGCCTCGGGGTCGAGCCCGGTGGTGGGCTCGTCGAGGAACAACACTTGCGGCCGGTGCATCAGGCCCACGGCCACGTCGAGCTTGCGCTGCATGCCGCCGGAGTACCCTTTGACGACGCGCCCGCCGGCTGCGGCGAGACCGAAGCGCTCGAGCAGCTCGTCGGCGCGCCGGCGCAGAGCGACGCCGCGCATGCCGTACACACGCCCCTGGAGGAGCAGGTTCTCGCGACCGGTCGCCGCGAGGTCGAGCCCCGACTTCTGTGCGACGCAGCCGATGACGCGCCGAACGCGCGCCGGCTCGCGCACCACGTCGTAGCCCGCCACCCGTGCCTCTCCCGCATCGGAGTAGGAGAGTGTGGTCAAGATCTTCACTGTCGTGGACTTGCCCGCCCCGTTGGGCCCGAGCAGCCCAAACACAGTGCCCGGCTCCGCGACGAGGCTCACACCGTCGAGGGCACGCACGTCGCCGCGGTAGGTCTTCTTCAGGCCCCGCACTTCGATCGCGTTGTCCATCTCGCTTCCTTTCCGCGGGCGATCCGCAGTGTGATGATGCTTCCTTTGAAGGACCCGTCGTCGCGGCCGTTCGAGCTCAGGGTCAACACGCGGGCACAGTTTAGTGCCATGATTATTAGATTGTCAAACTATTGGTCTGTGGTATAGTCTTGGGTGATGAAGAACACCGAACGGGACCAGCTCCCTGGCGGAGGCGACGATGACCAAGGACGACGCGGAGCGACAAGCGCTCATCACCGAAGTGGGCCAGGAACTCGAGGAGCTCCGCGAGGCCGCAGACAGGCTTGACGAGGTGGTGGCGGCGCAGTTCAACCTCAACCGCACCGACCTGCGCTGCCTAGGAGTGCTCTACCGCCGCGGCCGGGTGACTGCCGGCGAGCTGGCCGACGAGAGCGGCCTCACGCCGGGCGCGATCACGACGGTGCTGGACCGGCTCGAGCGCGGCGGCTACGCCAACCGGGTCGCCGACCCCAACGACCGGCGGCGCGTGCTCGTCATCTCGACCGCCGCGACGCGAGAGATCGGGGCGCGAGTGTACGGCGAGGTCGAGGTCGCGGGCCGCACCGAGCTCGACGGCCGCAGCGCCGCCGAGCTCGTCATCATCCGCGACTACCTGCGGCGCGCTCGCGAGGTGTACGAGAGCCAGGCCAGCGACGTCGCGGGCCTGGCACCGACGGCGCAGAGCGCGGGCGGCGACGGTCCCCCGGAGACGTCCGCTCCACTGGGCGGGGTGACCGCGGGCCGCCTCGAGTTCACCAAGGGCGCCGCCAAGGTGGACGTCCGCGGCGACGCATCGCTGCAGGACCTGTACCACGCACGGTTCGAGGGGTCGGCGCCGGACGTGAGCGTGCACGGCGGAACTGTCGTGATCCAGCAGCGCCGCCGCTTCCGGCTGTTCGACTGGCGCGGCCAGACGGCCGAGGTCCGGCTCAACACCTCGGTGCCCTGGGCTGTATCCCTCAAGGGCGGCATGTGGGAGCTCACCGCCGATCTGCGGGAGCTGCGTCTTGAGTCGCTCGCGGTGAGTGGCGGCGCCAGCGAGGTGGAGCTGTGGCTGCCGGCGCCCATCGGAGTCGTCGGTGTCGTCGTCTCGGGTGGCGCGAGCAGCGTCAAGATCCACCGCCCGGCCGGCGCGGCGATGCGCGCCGCCGTCAGCGGCGGCGCCAGTCAGCTGAACTTCGACGGCCGGCGGCTGGAGCGCATCGGCGGGCGCAGCGTACTCGAGTCGTCTGGGTTCGAAGCTGCCGTGGACCGCTACGAGACGCGCTTCTCAGGCGGCGCCAGCGAGGTGACGATCGACACGTTCTGAGGCCTCGCTGCCAGCGGCGCCAGCTCGGGGGGTCATCGACACGGTCGGAGTCGGAGCCGGCGCCGGGTTCCGCCGCGCGAGCCGCGTGCGATACGCTCCCCGCATGGCCGAGGGACGCACACCGCTCCCCTGGGAGCACGAGGGCATGCGCGTGGAGGGCAAGCGCCTGCTCGTCGCGGGACGCGACGCGGAGGCGCTCGCGCGCGAACACGGCACGCCGCTGTACGTCTTCGACCTGCGGCGCATCGGCGAGCAGGCCGGCGCGCTGCGCGAAGCGCTCGTCCGCGCCGGCCTCACCCCGCGCGTCCGCCTCGCCATGAAGGCCCTGCGCGACGAACCCGTCCTGCGCCATCTGCGTGATCTGGCCGCGCCGGGTGCTCCGGCCGCCGGCCCGGCCGTTGCCGGCGGCCTCGCAGTCATCGGCCTCGACGCCTGCTCGCCCGGCGAGGTCGAGCACGCGCTGGCGTGCGGCTTTCGGCCCGAGGAAATCAGCTACACGGGCACCAACGTCTCGGAGCGCGACCTCGACGTCCTGGCTCCGCTCGGCGTGCACCTCAACGTCGACCTCATCAGCCAGATCGAGCGCGTCGGCCGGCGCTTCCCGGGGCGCGCCGTCGGCCTGCGCATCAATCCGCGCGCCGGCGTGATGCGCGGGCACGCCCAGAGCCTCTACGCCGGCTCCAAGCCCACCAAGTTCGGCATCTACGAGGAGGATCTCGACCGCGCCGTCGCCGCAGCCGAGCGTCACGATCTCAGGATCGACACCGCCCACTTCCACCTCGCCAACGGGATGCTCGACGACGAGCTTCCGGCGTTCGACGAGGCGCTCGCCGCAGCCGCGCGCATGGTGCACCACTTGATCGCGGCCGGCTGCCCACTGGAGGAGGTCAACGTCGGCGGGGGCCTCGGTACGCCGCTGCATGAGGGCGAACGACCGCTCGACCTCGACGCCTACGCCGGCCTCCTGGCCCATCACTTCGGCGATCTCGGCGTCGCCATCGGCGCCGAGCCGGGTGAGTTCCTCACCAACGAGGCCGGCGTGCTGCTGGCCGAAGTCGTGACCGTCGAGGACCGTGCCGGCACGCCGTTCGTCGGCCTCGACTGCGGTTGGAACGTGCTCAACGACCACCGCATCTACGACCGTGAGCTGGAATTCGTGCTCCCGGCCCGCGCCGATGCGCCACCCATCCTGCTCGTCACCGTCGCCGGCCACATCAACGAGGGCGACGACGTGTTTGGCGAGAACGTGCGCCTGCCGGAAGTCGCCGAGGGCGAGATCGTCGCGCTGGTGAGCGTCGGCGGCTACTGCCACAGCATGTGGACCGACCACTGCGGCCGGCCGCGCGCGGGCGCGGTCTTCTTCGCCGCCCGCGCCTGACGGCCGGCCGGGAGGCTCAGACCGCCGGCGGCGCTCCGGAGCTCCCCATGGCCTTCTCCGACTCCGGGTCGAAGAAGTGCAGCCGGTCGACGTCGACGCACAGCCTCGCCGTCCCGCCGGCGCGGATACGGCTGCGGGCGTCGACCTGTGCCGTGCAGACGGCCTTCTCGGCGGCCTGGCCGACGCCGAGGACGCCGGTCTCGGTCTCCTCGGCCTCCTGCTGGACGGCGCGCGTGGCGTCGGTCACCACCGGCGCGGCGGCGAGCGTGAAGATGACGTTCATCTCGGCGCCGAGCTCCTCGACCATGTCGACGGTGACGTCGAGCGAGGGAAGCGACTCGTCGCGCACGAGCGCCGCATCCTCGAACTCGTTGGGGCGGATGCCCATCACGACCTTCCGCCCCTCGTACTCCGTCAGGTCCTTGGTGCGCGGCAGCGGCAGTTCGATGTCGGCGAAGCAGAGCCTGCCGCCGGCCACCGTCGCCTCGATGAGGTTCATGGAGGGCGAGCCGATAAACGCCGCGACGAACATGTTGGCCGGGCCGTTGTACAGCGCCTGCGGCCGGTCGAGCTGCTGGACGACGCCGTTGCTGAGCACTGCCACACGGTCTCCGAGCGTCATCGCCTCCACCTGGTCGTGCGTCACGTAGAGCGTCGTGGTCTTGAGGCGATCGCGCATCTGCGCCAGCTCGGCGCGCATCTGCACGCGCAACTTGGCGTCGAGGTTGCTCAGCGGCTCGTCCATCAGGAACGCCTGCGGCTCGCGCACCATCGCCCGCCCCATGGCCACGCGCTGGCGCTGCCCGCCGGAGAGCTGGGCCGGCTTGCGCCTGAGCAGCGGCTCGAGACCGAGGACGACCGCGACCTCCGCCACCTTGGCGGCGCGATCCGGTTTGGGCACGTGGCGCAGCTTGAGGCCGATGCCGAGGTTCTGCTCCACGGTCATGTGAGGGTAGAGGGCATAGTTCTGGAACACCATCGCCACGTCGCGGTCCTTGGGGGCCAGGTCCGTCACGATCCTCTCCCCGATCATCACTTCGCCGTCGGTGACCTCCTCGAGGCCGGCGACGAGGCGCAGCAGCGTGGACTTGCCGCAGCCGGACGGTCCCACGAGCACCATGAACTCGCCGTCGCGGATCTCCATGGAGACGTCGTCGACGGCGAGCACGTCCTTGTCGAACAGCTTCGTCACGTGATCGATGACGATGCGCGCCATGTCAGGCCTCCCGGGCAGTCAGGATACGCTCCAGCGTGAGCGTACGACGCACGCGTTCCCCGGCTGTGGCGGCGCCCAGCCGGTCGAGGCCGAGCAGGGCGGCGCCGACCACCGGCGGGACCGTGAGCGGGCGGACGTCGGCGGCCGGCACGACGGAGCGGATGCCGGCTTCGATGCGCCGCAGGAAGCTGCCGTCGCCGGCGCGGATGAGGCCGCCGCCGAGCACGACGGCGACGTCGCGCCGCAGCACGTGCAGGCGGCGGGCGGCCGAGGCGACCATGGCGACGACCTCGTCGGCCTGGCGGTCGAGGATGCCTTGGGCGACGCCGTCGCCCTCCGCGGCGCAGCGGAACACGAGAGGGGCGAGCTGGGCAGCGTAGTCGTCCAGCTCGCCGGTTTGGATGCCTTCGAGCACGGCGAGCAGCGAGCGCTTGCTGAGGAACGCCGGCACTTCTCGTTCCAGCGCAGTCCGCGGGTCGCGGCCGTCGTGGCCGCGCACCGCCGCGCGCACGGCCTGCCGGCCGACCCAGCCGCCTCCGCCGTCGTCGCCCGACACTTCCCCGAGGGCGGCGAAGCGCACGGTGCGACCGTCGGGAGCGACGCCGCAGCAGTTCATGCCCGTGCCGCAGACGACGCCGATGCCCCAGTCGCTCGCCGTACCGGCGCGCAACACGGCGAACGTGTCGTTGCGCACTCGCAGATCGGCGGCAAGACCGAGCGGGCGCAGGGCGCGCTGGAGGCGGCGGTCGTCGACCGGGAGGTCGTCGCCGGCAAGGCACAGCGCGCCGACGCGCGCCAGCGGCGGCGCCGCGACGTCGATGCCCGCGTCGGCGCAGGCGCGGGTCACCGTGTCGAGGAGCGTCGCGATGGATCTCTCCATCTCGTCCGGCGCGAACGAGGCGCCGCCGCCGCGGGCCGCGCCGAGCACGGAGCCGTCGGCGGCGGCCAGCGCGACGTCGACCTTGGAGTTGCCGCCGTCGACGGCGAGCACGTCCACGGCGCTCACGCGCCGCCCCTCAGCCGCGCGGGCACGAAGGCCTCTTCGCCGAACAAGTCGAGCCGCACGAGCTGCACGCGCTCGCAGCGCAGGACGTCGAGAAGCTTGGGCAGCGTCGCCACCGTCAGGTCCGGCCAGCTGTGCAGGAGCACGCGCGCGCCGTCGCCAGCATCACGGCAGCCGACGACGATGGCTTCAATGAGGTCGCCGGCGCACCGGCCGATCTCCCAGTCGTCGGTGTCGAAGTCCCACTCGACGTTTCGGTAGCCCAGTCCGCCGAGGAGTTCCAGCACGCGCGCGTCGCGCTCGCCGGCGCCGTACGGGCAGCGGAACCAGGGGCGCGGGTCGACGCCGCCGACGTCGCGCAGGACCTGCTCTGCCCTCTCCACGCTGGCGTGAACGCCGTCGTCGGTCATCAGGTCGAGCGGCGCGTGATAGTAGGTGTGATTGCCGACGAGGTGGCCGGCCGCAACGATGCGCGCCAGCACGACGCGGCTGGCGCCGGCCCAGCGGCCCTGCACGAAGAAGGTGGCAGGGACGCGCTCGCGAGCGAGCGCGTCCAGCAGCAGGCCGGCGTTGCCGGCGTTCGCCGGCCGCCCCGGCTGCTCCGTGTCGATGGTGAGCGCTGCGCGCACCGTCCGCCCCTTCTCCCGCTCACGCGGTCACCGTTCCCGCGTCGCCCAATAATCTATCAGGAAACTTTCCTAACGGTTTCTCTCGCCGCCCAGCATACCGTAGGATGCGGCGCATGGGAATCAAAGTCACGGTCATCGGCGGCGGCAGCTCGTACACCCCCGAGCTGGTCGAGGGTTTCGGCCTGCGCCGGGACGTCCTGCCCGTGGACGAGCTCGTGCTGCATGACATCGACGAGGAGCGGCTCGGCGTCGTCGGCGGGCTGGCGCGACGCATGCTTTCCCGGCTGGACTTCCCCGGAAAGCTCACGCTGACCACTGACCGCGAGGCGGCGATCGCCGGCGCGTCCTTCGTGCTCGTTCAGCTGCGCGTCGGCGGGCTCGCGGCGCGGCTCCTGGACGAGACCATCCCGCCGCGCTTCGGCTGCGTCGGCCAGGAGACGACCGGCCCGGGCGGGTTCGCCAAGGCCCTGCGCACCACCCCGGTCGTCCTCGGCATCGCCGCGCACACCGCCCGGCTCGGCGCGCCCGGCGCCTGGCTGCTCGACTTCACCAATCCGTCCGGCCTCGTGACGCAGGCGCTGCTCGATGAGGGCCACCGCGCCATCGGCCTGTGCAACGTGCCGATCGGCTTCCAGCGCGACCTGGCCGCGCGTCTCGGCGTCGCCCCGGAGCGCGTGCAGCTGGAGCACGTCGGCCTCAACCACCTCTCGTGGGAACGCCGCGTGCTGGTCGACGGCGTCGACCGCCTCCCGGCACTGCTGCACGAGCAGGCGCGGGAGATCGCCGGCGAAGTGGAGCTGCCGGTCGAGATCGTGCGCCTCCTCGGCGTGATCCCGTCCTACTACCTGCGCTACTACTACTGCACCGCCGAGGTGCTGGAGGAGCAGAAGCGCGAGCGGCCGCGGGCCGAGGAAGTCATGGCCATCGACCGCGGCCTCATGGAGCTGTACGCCGATCCGGCGCTCGACGAGAAGCCGAAGCTGCTGGAGGAGCGTGGCGGGGCTTTCTACTCGGAGGCGTCGGCGATGCTCATCGAGTCGCTGCACGGAGGCCGCGGCGACGTGCAGGTGGTGAACGTGCGCAACGACGGCGCGCTGCCCGACCTCGCCGGCGACGCCGTCGTGGAGGTGCCCTGCCGCATCGACCGAGACGGCGCCCACCCGCTGCCGCTCGAGCCGCTGGCGCCGGAGCTGCGCGGACTCGTCGAGCAGGCCAAAGCCTACGAACTCCTGACCGTCCGCGCCGCCGTCAGCGGTGACCGCGAGGTAGCGCTCAAGGCGCTCATGGCGAACCCGCTGGTGCGCGAGTACGGGGTCGCAGCGCCGCTGCTCGAGGCTCTGCTCGACGCCAACCGGGCACACCTGCCGCGCTTCTTCCCGCCGGCCTGACGGTCGCCGGGGCCGACGCCGCGCACGAGCCGACCTCGACGCCGCGCACGGGCCGGCCGGGACAACGTCCCGGCGTCCTTGACTTGCCTGACCGCTGCGGGCTATCGTCCGTGATGGTAAGGAAAGTTTCCTTACTATAGTCTGCGCGTCATCAGTCCAGCGAGCCGGCAGGGGGAACCACGGGCGACGACCGCACAGGTACTGCGCCGGGGCAGCCGCAGCTGCTGCGAGCGATCAACGAGCGCCGCGTGCTGGAGCTCATCCGCGCGGCGGGCTCCGTCTCGCGCGCCGAGATCGCCCGCGCCAGCGGCCTCTCCAAGCCCACTGTCTCCCTCGCGCTCGCCGGCCTCGTGGAGGCCGGCCTCGTGCATCAGGTGGGCCAGTCGAGCGGCGGCAAGGGCCCGCACGCGCTGCTCTACGAGCTCAACCCCGGGTCCGGCTGGGTGGTCGGCATCGACGTCGGCCGCGAGTGGGTGCGCGCCGCCGTGGCCGACATCACGGGCGACATCAAGGCGCGCCGGGACCAGCGCGCGCAGACCGAGCACACCGACACGCTGGTGGCGCAGATCGGAGCACTCGCCCACGAGGTGGCGGCGGAGGCCGACCTCGAGTGGGACGAGATCACGCACGCCACCGTGGGCAGCCCCGGCGTGCTCGACCCCGCGCGCGAGCTGCTCGAGCACGCCCCCAACCTCCCCGGGTGGGGCAAGCAGGGCCTGGTGGCCGCGATTCGCGAGGAGCTCGGCACATTCGTCACCTTCGAGAACGACGTCAACCTCGCCGCACTGGGGGAGCGCTTCCACGGCCTGGGCCGCGACGTGAGCGACTTCGTCTTCCTCTCGGTGGGCACCGGCGTCGGCATGGGCATCATCATCGGCGGCGCCCTGTACAGGGGCGCGGGAGGCGCCGCCGGCGAGATCGCCTATCTGCCGATCGGCGACGGCGACCCACACGATCCGGCACTTCAACCGCGGGGCCCGCTCGAGGAGGCCGCCGCCGCCAGCGGCGTCGTGCGCCACGCGGCGCGCCTCGGCATGGGCCCCGGGCTCACGGCGCAGGGGATCTTCGTCGCCGCCCGCGCCGGCGAGCCTCTCGCCCGCGAGGTCGTGGACGCCGAGGCGCGGCGCATCGCCCTCGCCGTCGCCGTCGTCGCGCCGGTGCTGAACCCGGAGCTCGTGATCCTGGGCGGCGGCGTGGCGCGCGACAACGGCGACCAGCTGCTCGACCCCCTCCAGCGGGAGCTGCGGGAGCTCAGCCCCTTCCGGCCGCGCATCGTGGTCTCGGAGCTGGGTGAGGAGGCGGTCCTCGCGGGGGCCGTGGCCATCTCGCTCGAGGCGGCTCAGGCGCGGCTGTTCGACCGCGGCGGGCGCGTTCGCCGCGCGACCGCCGCGAGCGGGCGCGTGACATGAACGGACATTCGTCAGAGGGCAGCACAGGGGACAGGAGGCCGACCATCATGAGAAGGACCACAGTGAGAAGCGCACTGCTGATCATCGCCGTCGTCGCGGCGCTGGCGGCGGTCGCACTGGCCGCCGGCTGCGGCAGCAGTTCGAGCGCGAGCAGCAGCCCGGCGCCGGCGGCGAGCGGCACCGACAAGACGCCGGTCACCCTCACCGTGTGGCACCCGTGGACCAACCCGGAGAAGAAGGTCTTCGAAACAGCCATCGAGGGCTTTACGAAGAAGTACCCATGGATCAAGCTCAACGTAGTCGGCTTCCCCGACTCCTCGACCTTCGACCAGCAGCTCATCAAAGCGATCAACGCCGGCAACGGCCCGGACGTGGCGATCTCGTTCGCACCGGACTACGTGGGCCAGTACGCCGCCGACGGGCTGCTGGTCGACCTCAAGCCGTATCTGGCGCAGGACAACATTCCCGCCGACGAGTTCGCCGCGGCGGCGCGCACCTACACCTCGTTCAAGGGCAAGCAGGTCGTGCTCCCGGTGCTCGCCGACTCCTACGGCCTCTACTACAACAAGGACCTGATGGCCAAGGCAGGCATCACGGCGCCACCGAAGACGATGAGCGAGCTGATGGCCGACGCCAAGAAGCTCACCGTGCGCAACCCTGACGGCTCGATCAAGATCGCCGGCTTCGTGCCGCTCGAAGCTTGGGAGGAGCTCGACCCCACCGACCTCGCGCGCGCCTGGGACGGCCAGTACTTCGACGCGCAGGGGCAGCCGCAACTCTCCAGAGATCCCGCCTGGGCCGACGCCCTCACGTGGCAGAAGCAGCTCGTCGACTGGTACGGCTACGACAACATCCTCAAGTTCTTCAGCACGTACACCGCCTCCGAGTTCGACGCCAACAACGCCTTCCAGAACGGCAAGGTCGCGATGGTCTTCGACGGCGAGTGGCGCACGGCGTTCGTCAAGCGCTACACGCCCAAGCTGAACTACGGTACCGCGCCGTTCCCCGCGGCCGACACCATGCCGCAGGTCTACGGTGTCGGCCGCGTGAGCGGCACGGTGGCGGGCATCCCCCGCACGGCGCCGCACCCGGACGACTCGTGGCTGCTCGTGAAGTACATGGCGACGGACACGGACTTCCTCGTGAACCTCGCCAACGGCCTCGGCAACGTCCCGACCACCGCGGCGGCGGCGACCTCGCCGGACCTCACCATCATGTCGCCGCAGTTCAAGACCTTCATCGACGTCTGGAACAACCCGCAGTCGAGCTACTCGCCGCCGCTGACGTCGTCCGGGGCCGGCTACGCCACGTTGCTGCTGCAGTTCGATGACAAGTGGGTCGCCGGCAAGGTGCCGGACCTCCATCTCGGTCTGCAGCAGGTCGACCAGCAGATCTCGAACCAGCTCAATCTGGTCGCACCGTGAGCGCGAGCTGACCGCGGCGCGTGGATGATGAACGGCGGCGCGCGCGTGACTGACGGTGGCGCATGAGCGGCACCCCGGGCACGACGGACGGAGCGGGGCCGGAGGCGGCAGCGGGCGCCGGCCCCGCTCCGGCGGCGAAGCCGGCCGCCGGCCTCCTCGGCCGTCGCTCTCCGGAGGACCGGCGGCGGGCGCGGCGCCGCGCTGCGCTGCGCAAGTACGGCGCCGTGCTGCTCCTCCTGTCGCCGTGGATCATCGGCTTCGTCGTCTTCACGCTGACCCCGATGCTCATCAGCCTGTACTGGTCATTCACGCACTACGACATGGCCAGCACGCCCCGCTGGGTGGGCCTCGACAACTACCGTTTCATGTTCGGGATCGGCAAGATCCACGGCATCAAGGCCGCCGACCCGTACTTCTGGACGGCGGTCAAGAACACGCTGTGGATCATCGTGTTCGGTGTGCCGCTGCGCGTACTGTTCGCGATGGGCACGGCGATGCTGCTCACGCGCCCCAAACGCGGCACCAACGCCTACCGGACGCTCTTCTTCATGCCCTCGATGGCCCCGAAGGTCGCGGCCGCACTCGTCTTCGTCTATCTGCTCAACCCCACCACGGGTCCGGTGAACCAGCTGCTCAACATGATCCCCGGCATCCACGCGCCGCTGTGGTTCTACGATCCCGCCACCTCCAAGCCGGCGCTGCTCGTCCTCGGGCTGTGGGGCGTCGGCGACGCCATCGTCATCTATCTGGCCGGCCTGCTCAGCGTCCCTCGGGAGCTGTACGAGGCGATCGCCATCGAAGGCGCCAACACCTGGCAGCGCTTCCGCAACGTCACGCTGCCGCTGATCACGCCGGTGATCTTCTTCACGATCGTGATGGGCGTGATCGACGGGTTCCAGTACTTCGATCAAGCCTACGTCGCCGGTAACGCCGTGAGCGGCGGCCAGACCAGCGTGCTGGGCAGCCCGCAGAACTCGCTGCTCTTCTACGGCCTGTACCTCTACGAGTGGGCCTTCCGCAACTTCGCCATGGGCTACGCCTCCGCCATGGCGTGGGTCCTCTTCGGCGCCACGATGACGGCGACGGCGGTCTTGCTGCTGACGTCCCGTCGCTGGGTGCACTACGGGGGCGGCACCTGATGGCCACGACCGCCGCCTCCACGCCCGGTGCGCCCAAGCCGGCCGGCCCTGCGCCGGCCGCCGGCCGCCAGGTGACCCGGCGGCCCACGCCGGCGCGCGTGCGGTTCCGCCGGCTGCTCGTCTCCGTCGGCAACCACTCAGTGCTGCTCGGCGTCTCGATCATCTTCATGGTTCCGATCGTGTTCATGATCCTCACCGCCTTGATGACCGACCGGCAGGCCCTGTCCACGCAGCTCTGGCCGCACCCGTTCGTGTGGTCGAACTTCGTCCAGGTGTTCAGGAGCATCGACCTCGCGCGCTACACCTGGAACACGTTCGTCTACGCCGGCCTTTCGACGCTCGGCGTGGTGATCTCGTGCATACCGGTCGCCTACGCCTTCTCGCGCATCTCCTGGCGCGGCCGCAACATCGTCTTTCTGCTCGTGCTGTCCACGCTGATGCTCCCCAACCAGGTGGTGAGCGTGCCCCTTTACGTGATCTGGGCGCGCACCTTCCACGACCTCACCGGCATCCAGTTCATCGGTACGCTCAAGCCCCTGATCATCCCCAACTGGTTCGGCGACGCGTTCTCCATCTTCCTGCTGCGCCAGTTCTTCATGACGATCCCCAAAGAGCTCTGCGACTCGGTGCGCGTGGACGGCGGCGGGCACTGGCAGATCCTGCGCCGTGTGGTGATCCCGCTCTCCAAGCCGGCGATCATGGCGATAGCGCTGTTCCAGTTCATCTACGCCTGGAACGACTTCTACAACCCGCTCGTGTACGTGGGCGAGAGCCCCACGGCGCAGACACTCTCGCTGGCGCTCAGCAACTTCCGCGGCATGCACCACGTGCAGTGGAACCTCACGATGGCCGCGACCCTCCTCTTCATGATCCCGGTGGTGGTGATCTTCTTCCTCGCCCAGCGCGTGTTCATCGAGGGCGTGACGCTCACCGGGGTCAAGGGGTAGGTGGAAGGGAGCCTGATGGACGCCTCGACACTCTGGGACGACGTGCTCGCCGCGCTCGCGGAGAACGACTGGCGGGCGCGCGTGGTGTCGGTGGAGCGCCTCTGCGGACTTCGCGAGCGCGTGGAGCGCGAGTTGTCGTCCGGCGGGCTCGGCGAAGGGACGGCCGCCCGCATCGCCGCCGACTTCGACTGGGAGCCGGAGTCTGGCGCTCTCGCCGCTTCGGCGCGCTCCGTCGTCATCGGCGCCAAGGCGCGGCCGCTCACGCAGGCCGCGCTCACGGTCGGCGGCGAGCGCCATGTCGTCGTCGTGCCGCCGCACTACGCCGGCTACTACTCGGTGCCGCGCGAGCTGGTGGCGGCGGTCGCGGCGACGCTGGCCCCCGGCGGCTTCACCGCCACCGGCTTCTCGCCGCCGCTCAAGACCCTGGCCGCCTGCACAGGCCTGGCAAGCTACGGCCGCAACAACATCGCCTACGTCCCCGGCTTCGGCAGCTACCTGATCTTCGGCGCCTGCCTCAGCGACGCGCCGCCGCCGGGGGACGCGCCGTGGGTCGAGCCGCGGGAGCTCGAGCGCTGCGAGCGCTGCAGCGCCTGCCTGCGGGCCTGCCCGACCGAGGCGATCGGCGCCGACCGCTTCCTCCTCCACACCGAGCGCTGCCTCACCTGGGTCAACGAGGACGAGGCGCCGTTCCCGGCCTGGGTCGATCCCGCCTGGCACACCTGCGCCGTGGGCTGCCTGCGCTGCCAGCAGGTCTGCCCCGAGAACGCGGGCGTGGAGCTCGCCGTCGCCACGCCTGAGGAGTTCGATGAGGAGGAATCGCGGCTGATCCTTGCCGCGGCCCATCCGTCTCTGCTCTCGCCCGAGACCACCGCCAAGCTCGAGCGCTGTGGCCTCGACTACTCTCCGGCGCTCATCGCGCGCAACGTCGCCGCCCTCCTGTCGGACTGACCCCGGCCGGGCCGGTGAGCCGACCTGTTCCCGCCCGCCGACCTGTTCCCGCCGGCCCGCGCCCGCCCACCGACCTGTTCACGCCCGCCGCGCCGATGTTGCGGCCGCCTCTCCCCGGGGAACGCTCTCGGTATCGGGGGAAGGAGCCACCATGGACCATCCGATCGTCCTCGGCTACGACGGCTCGACGTGCTCGGCGGCGGCGCTCGACGAGGCTCTGGCGCTCGCCCACGACCTCAAGGACTCCGAGATCCTCATGGTCTACTGCCACGAGCCGCCGCCCGGGCTCGCCTGCGCACTCGATCCCACCTGCGCCGCGGCCAGGGAGTTGCGCGACTACGAGTCCCGCGTGCAGGGCGAGGTGGAGCCGCTGCTCGAAGCGGCGGCGGCGCAGGCGCGCGGGACGGGCGTGCGCACGGAGGTGGTGATGGCGTGGGACGAACCGGTGCATGCGCTCATCGAGGTGGCGCGCGAGCACGGCTCCCACATCATCGTCGTCGGGTCGCACGGAGAGAGAGCGCTCGCAGGCGCCCTGAGCCGCAACACGCCCTTCGAGCTGCTCCACCGCAGCAGCGTCCCAGTCATGGTGGTGCCGCACCGCGTCTAGCGGCGGCTGGTGAGGGCGGGCGGCGGCGGCACACGGGAACCGGCGGCTCGCGCCGCTGGTCTGCGCCGATCAGGCCGTGCCGGCGTCGCGCCCGAACTGGCGCACACAGGCGACGGCGGCGCGCCAGCCGGCGAGCATGCCTTCGCGGTCCACGCCGGCGTCCGGCTCGAACGTGCGCTCGGCGTGCCACAGGCCCAGGGCCTCGGCCTCGTCGCGCCACACTCCGGTGGCGAGGCCGGCGAGCAGAGCCGCGCCGAGCGCCGTGGACTCCTTCTGCGCGGCGCGCGTGACCGGGAGCGCGATGACGTCGGCCTGGATCTGCATCAGCAAGTCGTTCGCCGTGGCGCCCCCGCCGGCGCGCAAGTGATCGGGGGTCAGGCCGGCGTCCGCGACGACGGCGCCGAGCAGGTCTGAGACCTGGAAGGCGATGCCCTCAAGCGTCGCGCGCGCGACGTGGGCGGACGTGGTGCCGCGCGTGATCCCCAGCAGCGCGCCGCGGGCATGCGGGTCCCAGTGCGGCGCGCCGAGGCCGGCGAGGCCGGGGACGAAGTACACGCCCTCGCTGCTCTCCACACTGCCGGCCAGCGCACCGACCTCACCCGCGCTGCCGATGATCCCGAGGCCGTCGCGCAGCCACTGCACCGCCGCGCCGCCGATGAACACGCTGCCCTCCAGGGCGTAGGTGCGCTTGCCGTCGCGCTGGAGCGCGACCGTGCTCACGAGTCCCTGCTTCGACTCCACCGGGCTCTCGCCGGTATTGAGGAGCAGGAAGCAGCCGGTGCCGTAGGTGACCTTGGCCATCGCCGGGCGCACGCAGGCCTGCCCGAACAGCGCCGACTGCTGGTCGCCGACGAGGCTGGCCAGCGGGATCGTCGCCCCCTTCGCGCCGGTGGCGCCACTCGCCGGGTCGGCGCCGCCCGCGCCCAGCGCTGCGGCGCCGATCTCTCCCAGCACACCGCTCGTGTCGTGGATCTCGGGGAGCAGCTCGCGCGGCACGCGGAAAAGCTCGAGCAACTCAGGGTCCCAGTCGCCGCTCCGCAGATCGTAGAGGAGGGTGCGCGACGCGTTGGTGGCGTCGGTGACGTGCAGACGCCCGCCGGTGAGCTGCCAGGCGAGCCAGCTATCCACGGTGCCGAAGGCGAGCTCCCCGCGCACAGCCCGCTCCCTGGCTCCCGGGATGTTGTCGAGGAGCCAGGCGATCTTGGTGGCGGAGAAGTACGGGTCGAGCAGCAGCCCGGTCCGACGCCGCACGAGGTCTTCGCAGCCGTCGCCGCGCAGCTCTTCGCAGCGCGCCGCGGTACGCCGGTCCTGCCAGACGATCGCCGGCGCGATCGGCAGCGACGTGCGCCGGTCCCACAGGATCGTCGTCTCGCGCTGGTTGGTGATGCCGACCGCGGCGACCTGCCCGGCGGTCGCACCGCTGCTGCGCAGCGCTTCCGCGGCCGTCTCGAGCTGGGCCTCCCAGATCTCGAGCGGGTCCTGCTGCACCCAGCCGCTCTCCGGGTACTGCAGCGCGATCTCGCGCTGGGCCAGGCCGAGGATCCGCCCGTCGTCGGCGAACACGATGGCCCGGGAGCTCGTCGTGCCTTGATCAAGCGCAAGGACGACCCGTCTTCCGTCCGTCCCTGACATCGCTCCACCCCTCCCCGCCGCCGTCGCCGCCCATGATAGCGCGGCGGTCACCGGTGCGGCCACGCCCAGACGGCCGGCCGGATCGAAACGAGACACGCACGGACGGCCCGCCGATGCGTGTGCAACGCTTCACATGGGTACCTTTCACAGCGGAGGGGTGACGCACTCCGGTGCGTTCCGACGCCGGTGGAAGGAGCCACCATGGGCTGGAGGAAGATCCTCGAGAAGGAACACCGTCTCATGCTCGAAGTGGCGGACGCCTCGGACAAGGAGTGCGCCCACATCGAGGCCACGGGCGAGGCGCGGATCGAGCTTGTCGGCGAGATCATCGGCTTCTTCCGCTACTTCTGCGACGGCCTGCACGACCCCAAGGAGGACGGCCTCCTCTTCGCGCGCTGCCACAAGCGCGGGATGACCAACGACGACGAGCCCCTCGAGCAGATGCTCGGCGAACACGAGTGGTGCTGCGGCGAGCTCGACGCCCTCGAGCGCAGGCTCGAGCACCTCGAGCCCGGCGACCGTGAGGGAGCACTCGCCTTCGCCGCGCGCCTGCGCGAGTACGTCGGCGTCCTGCGCTGCCACGTGGAGGTCGAGGAGACGGTCTTCTTCGACACGGCGCAGCACTACCTCACCGAGGAGGACCGCCGCCAGCTCACCGAGGAGTTCGAGGCCGTGCACTGGGACGAGGTCGAGGAGGGCGTGGTCTCCTACTGGGAGGACCTCGCCCACCGGCTCGTCGCGGCAGAGAATCAGGGCTGACGCCGGCAGAGAACCAAGGCTGACGCCGGCCGGGCCCGGCGGCTCCGCCGCTCCGCCCGGCCCTACACCCAGGCGGCCTCGCCGTCGCCCAGATAAGCGTGGATGTCGTCGGCCGCCTTGCGCGCCGCGCCCATCGCCAGGATCACGGTCGCGGCGCCGGTCACGATGTCGCCGCCGGCCCACACGCGCGGCACGCTGGTGCGGCCTGAATCGCTGAACGTGCGGATGTAGCCGCGCTGGTTGCGCTCCAGGCCGGCGGCGTCCTCGAACAGCGCCCGGTTGGGCCCCGCCCCGACGGCGACGATCACCATGTCCACATCGAGCAGGAAGTGCGAGCCGATGATCGGGATCGGCCGCTTGCGGCCGCTCTCGTCCGGCTCGCCCATCTTCATGCGCACGCACTGCATCTGGCGCACCCAGTGCTGCTCGTCCCCCATGTACGCGACCGGGCTGCCGAGGTAGCGGAACTGCACGCCCTCCTGCTCGGCGTGCTCTACCTCCTCGGCGCGCGCCGGCATCTCCTCGCGCGTGCGCCGGTACACGATGGTCGCCTCGCGCGCGCCCATCCGCAGCGCCGTGCGCGCGCAGTCCATGGCCACGTTGCCGCCGCCGACCACGGCCACACGCGTGCCCTTGGGCGCCGGCGTGTCGTACTCGGGGAACAGGTACGCCTTCATGAGGTTGACGCGCGTGAGGTACTCGTTGGCCGAGACGACGTTGCAGAGGTTCTCGCCGGGCAGCCCCATGAAGCCGGGCAGCCCGGCCCCGGTGGCCACGTACACGGCATCGAAGCCGAGGTCGAAGAGCTCGCCGAGCCCGTAGAGCTTGCCGACGATGCTGTTGAGCTCGAACTTGACGCCCAGCCGGCGCAGGTTGCCGGTCTCCGCCTCCACGATGGCCTTGGGGAGGCGGAACTCGGGGATGCCGTACACGAGCACGCCGCCGGCCTTGTGCAGCGCCTCGAAGATGGTGACGCTGTGGCCCAGCACGCCGAGGTCGGCGGCGAGCGTAAGCCCCGCGGGGCCGCTGCCGACCACGGCGATCCGCTTGCCGGTGCGCGGCGCCCGGCGCGGCAGCTTGACCTGGTCGGTCTCGCGCTCGAAGTCGGCCGCGAACCGCTCCAGCGCCCCGACGGCCAGTGCCTCGCCCTTCTTGCCGAGCAGGCAGACCTTCTCGCACTGCTCGTCCTGCGGGCAGACCCGGCCGCAGATCGCCGGCAGGGCGTTGCGGCGCCGGATCAGCTGCGCGGCAGGCGCGAACTTGCCGTCGGCGATGAGCTTCACGAAGCCCGGGATATCGACGGCCACGGGGCAGCCGTCGACGCACGTGGGCTTCTTGCACTGCAGGCAGCGGCTCGCCTCCGCCACAGCGAGCTCGCCGTCGTAGCCGTAGCTCACCTCGGCGAAGTTGCGCACGCGCAGCACCGGGTCCTGCTCCGGCTTCTTCTGGCGCGGCGCCGCGGACTTGATCTTGGCCTGAGCCGAGGTGGAGACGCCGTGCCAGTGGCAGCCGGCGCGCGTGCACAGCGAGAGCGGGGCCACGCGCGTGCGCACCGAGACTTCAAGGCTGAACACGGGGGCGTCGCACTCCTGGCATACGTGCTCCGCCACGAGGAGCGACGACTGGCAGTGCGGGCACAGCACGTCGTCGGCCAGAGTCCCATCGCTCCAGCAGCTCGCGCACACGTGCTCGAACGCGTCGAGGCGGGGGTTGACCAGGAGCTCGCAGACCGTCTCTCCCACGCGCACCGTGAGCCCGATCCAGACGCGCTTCGTGCGCGCATCGTACACGTCGAGCCCTGCGTGACAGCGCGGGCAGAAGCTCGCGAGGTCACCCTCCTGCTCGAGCACGAGCAGATCGGTCTCGGCCGTCGTCATCGTGTGGCCGTCCCGGTCGTCATCCTCGCTCCCTATTGCGCCTTGATGGACGTGAGCAGCGACGTGCGCTCGTCGCGCCCGTACATCTGGTTCCTCTTGATCAGCTCGTCGAAATCGACCTCGAACGCGTCGAAGTGCGGCCCGTCCACGCAGGCGAACTTGGTCTTGCCGCCGACCGTGCAGCGGCAGCCGCCGCACATGCCGGTGCCGTCCACCATGATGGGGTTGAGGCTCACCTCGGTGGGGATGTCGTAGATGCGGGTCATCTCGGTGACCGAGCGCATCATCACCAGAGGGCCGACGGCCAGGACCAGGTCCACGTGGACCTGGCGCTCCACCAGCGCCTTGAACGCGTCCGTCACCTTGCCGTGCATACCCCAGCTGCCGTCGTCGGTGGTGATCATCAGCTTGTCGCACACGCCGAGCATCTCGTCGACGAGGATCAGCAGGTCCTTCTCGCGCGCGCCGATGATGCCCAGGACGCGATTGCCGGCATCGCGGTGCCCGAGCAGCAGGTGATGCAGGACCGCGATGCCCGAGCCGCCGCCGATGCCGACCACGGTGCCGACCTTGCCGAAGGTCCCCGGGGCCCCGAGAGGGCCGCACAGGTCCTTGATGGCGTCGCCCACGCCGAGGGAGGCCAGCATGGCGGTGCTCTTGCCCACGACCTGGAAGATGATCGTGATCGTGCCGGCAGCCACGTCCTTGTAGGCAACGGTGAGGGGCACGCGTTCGCCGGTCTCGTTGACGCGCACGACCACGAACTGCCCCGGCACGATCTTGCGCGCGATCTGCGGCGCCTCGATCGTCAAGCTCACCATATCCCGCTTGGTCAGCTCCTGCCGGTCGGCGATCGAGTACATGATCCCGTGCCCCCCTCATCCGCCTTCCCTGCGGCGGTGCGGACGCCCTCCACGGCGACCGCCTTTGGCTGACTCCCTTATACCCGCGACGGGCGAATGTGCATCAGCGCACAAGCGGCAGGACCGGCCAGGAGCGCCGGACTTCCGGGACGCGCGGGCCAAGCCTGTTCATCCGCGCGTCTCATCGGGCTAGTATTGGGGGCGCGGCGCGAGCGCAGCGCCCGGCCCGCACCTCCGGAGGAGGCACCACCATGGACGGCATGCCCGAGGTTCAGCTTCCCTACCATCACACGCAGATCGGCTATCCGATGATCGCGGCGCTCGTGTTCGGGAGCATCGCGCAGCTGCGCTCCCTCGTCCGCGACGCTCGCGACCACAAGCCGCGCCTCTGGCTGCACGCCCCCGGGCTGCTGCTGTTCCTCGGCGTGATGGCCGCGTTCGCGCGCCTCGCCGTCGACGTCGACGACGCCACCGTGTCGGTCGGCTACGCCGCCGGCCTCGCGCGACGCCGCATCGACCTGGGGCAGATCGAGCGCGCCGAGACGACGAAGACCGCTTGGTACACCGGCTGGGGCATCCGTTTCACACCCGACGGCCTGCTCTACAACGCCTGGGGACGGAAGGGCGTGAAGCTGCAGCTGGTCTCCGGCAAGAAGCTCACGATCGGCAGCGACGAGCCGGAGCTCCTGCTGGCGGCGATCGAAACGGCGCGGGCGAAGGCCGCACAGAGCGTGTCGGTCGCGGCCGCCTGATCCCCGTCGGCCGATCCCGGCCGGCTGCTCGCCGTCGGCCGGCCGCTCAGCCGGCGGCGGAGACGAGCCGGCGCGCCAGCAGGCCACCGAGGCCGGCCAGGTCTTCCGCCGGCAGGCAGTGGCCGGCCGAGGCGTCGAACACGATCTGCGCTCGCGCCGGGAACTCGTCGTCGCCCTCCCAGAGCATCGCGGCGAGCCGCAGGAGAGGCAGCGCCCGGAAAGCGTAGGCGGCGTCGGCCGCGGCGAACGGCTCGCCGCCGGCTGCGGCCGCCGCCCGGCGGAACGCGTCGAGGCCACCGGCGATCGCGAGACCGCCGGCCACAGGTCCGCGGGCCTCCGCAGGTCTGCCCGCCGCAGGTCCGCCCGCCTCCGCAGGTCCGCCGAAGGCCGCCTCGAGCGGCGCCTCCGCACGAGCGGCGAACGAGGCGGCGTAGAAGAGCCCGTCCGGCAGCTCCCTGAAGGACACCCAGTCCCCTGAAGGGGGCGTGCCGTCGGCCTGCAGGAGATAGTGCAGCAGCATGATGCGGACGGCTACGTGCGCGAAGCCGCCCGGGCCGTGCGCGGGCTCGGCCGCGACGCGCACCTCCCCATCCGGATGACTCACGATGTGGGCGGAGCCCAGAAAGGGTACCTCCACGTCTGCAGACACTAGTCCGCAGCCCGCCTGCGCGGCGCGGTGCGCCGGGTCGGCTGCGGCCCATGCTGCCGTCGCTTGCTCGAGGGCCGCGGCGAAGCGACGCTCACCGGCGCCGTCAGACTCGCGGCCGCCGCCGCCCGCCTCGCCGATAGCACCGCGGCGCTCGCCGTCATCGTTCTCGCGCCGGCCCGGGCCGGCGCCGCCGCCGGGCGCGTCAGTCTTCGTCGAACGCGCCCCAGCTCATCGCCGACGAGAGCGCCGGCCAACGGTCCCACTCGATCGCGCTCGACGTCATCGACGCGGTCAGCGGCTCGCCCAGCGACTGCGTGTGCAGCCGCGGCTGATGCATGACGAGGTCCTCCTCCTTGGCGCGCCGGCGCGTGTGCGCCCACTGCGCCTCAGGCACCTCGCGGCACTTCTCGAGCAGCAGGTCCCACTCGTCGTCCACCCACTGCTGGATGGCAGCGAGCATCTCGTGCTCCTCGTTGCGCGCCAGGTGGGCGAAGCGGCCCTGGCGCTCGAGCCACTTGGCCACCGGCAGCTTCCTCTTGGGCCGGTAGGTGAGGTGGTAGCGACCGCGCTCGACTTCGAACAGCGGCCAGTAGCACGTGTCGGCCGCCTCCCGCGCCAGCTCGATGGTCTCGTGGTTCTCCGAGCGCCAGCCGCGCGGGCAAGGTGAGAGCACGTTGAGGAAGGTCGGGCCGTCGACCGACAGCGCCTTTGAGGCCTTGCGGATGAGGTCCACCGGATCGTGCGGCGAGGCCTGGGCCACGTACTCGAGTCGGTGCGCCACCATGATCTCGGTGAGGTTCTTGCGGTGCTGCTCCTTGCCGATGAGCTCGGTGCCCACGGGGCTCGTGGACGTCCAGGCGCCGGCCGGCGTGGCGCTCGAGCGCTGGAAGCCGGTGTTCATGTAGCCGCCGTTGTCGTAGCAGACGTAGAGCATCGAGTGGCCCCGCTCCATCGCCCCGGAGAGGCTCTGCAGGCCGATGTCGTAGGTGCCGCCGTCGCCGCCGAAGGCGATGAACTTGATGTGCTCGTCCATGGCGCCCTTTTTGCGCAGGGCGCGGAAGGCCGTCTCGACGCCGCTCAGCGTGGCGGCGACGTTCTCGAAGTTGGTGTGGATGAAGCTGCCCTTCCAGGCGGTGTACGGATAGCGCGAGGTCGAGACCTCGAGGCACCCGGTCGCGGAAGCGGCCACGTAGGGGCCCTCGACCGCAGACAGCACCTGCTGGACGACGATCGAGGCGCCGCAGCCGCTGCAAAGGCCGTGGCCGTTGGCGAGGCCCTGCTCCTTGGTCGCCAGCGCCCGGAAGAACTCTCGCCGCCGATCGAGTGCGGGGGTCGTCTCGAGCGCGTTGAGGGCGCACGACTCGACGCAGTGACCGCAGCCGATGCAACGCGCTTCGTCGATCTTGAACGAGCCGGCGCCGGGCTCGCAGGCACGCGTCTTGTCGACCTTGCGCTCGCGGCGCACGTCGATGCACTGCACCGGGCAGACCTTGGTGCAGATGCCGCAGAGGATGCAGGCGCAGCCGCCATCCTGCGTGAGAGCGAGATCGAAGAGGCCGACGCCGCGAGGCTTGCCGAGGAGCTCGCGTACATTCGCGTCGTCCTCGTCGAGCCGGCGCATCTCGCAGGCGATGTCGGGGCCGGGTGCAGCAGGGAGTCGTGCGGGGCTCTCGCTCATCTCAACCTCTACGTCGATGGGCCCGCCACGGGCAGCGCCTTCATGAATGAGTTGAGTGCGTCCCCGTCAACGGAATGGAAGAAAGGGGCAAAGATAGCACGTGCCCGGCGGGCTGTGAAGCGTGCCGTCGTTGGCGGCGCGCGCGGCCCGCTCCGTCGGCGCGCGGCGCGCGGGCCGGTCACCGCCGTAGCTCAGTGGCCGACGCTGAACGACCCGGTGCCCCACGGGGAGGCTGCGACTGCGTCGGCCACGGCGTTGGCATCGCGGCCACTGCGGAGCGCGGCCAGGATGCCGCCGTACAAGCCGTTGTTGAGCGTGATGACGGTCGCCCGAAGTCCCTGCGCCCAGCTCGTGTACGCCTTCACCCCGACCGAGTTGAACACAGTCGCGCCCGGCATCGACTGCGTCGTGTTGAGCGGGTTGTAGTAGGCGGTGTTGTACCAGTGGCCGCCCTCCGCCATCTCCCAGGCGACGATGGCGGCGACATTGTCGGCCGTCAACGGCGCGCCCAGAGACTTGACCAGTGCCTGCGCCCACGTGACCTGGGTCACCTGGCCGCCGGACTTCATGAGCAGCATCGGCGCGGAGAGGATCTTCTTGATGCGCGCCACCACATCCTTGAGCAGCGCACTGCGCTCGGCGAACTTGTTCTCCATGGCCAGCTGCTGTGCGTCGATCTGTTGCTGCGCGACTTCCGCCTCCTGGCGCTGGCCCTCGAGGCTCTTCGCGATCGACTTCACCTCGGTCGCCAGCCGCGCGAGCTGGTCCTCGTCGTGCCGGTCCTGGGCGGCGATGTCCTGGATGAACCGCGCCGCCGTCTCGGCGTCCGAAAGGCTGCCGGAGTTCAGGATGATGTCGAACCACGTATAGTCGCCGCTCTTGTACATCGTCGCGAGGCGGCTGGCGACGAGGTCTCGCTGGCGGTCGAGATCGCCCTGCACCCGGTCGAGACGGATCCGCGTCTGCGCGAGCTGCCCGTTGATGACGTCCAGCTTCTGACGCGCCGCCTCCTCCTTCTGGGCGATGACCTGCATCTGCTGCTCGAGGGCCTGCATCTCAGTGCGTGTGCGCCGCGCCTCGTTCTGCAGCTGCTGCAGCGACGCGGTGGCGTGCGCGGGTGGGGCGAGGCAGGCGGCGGCCAGCGCCGCGAGGGCGACGGCGAAGAGCGCCGTGGCGAAGAGTCGTGTCGTGTGCCTGCGGATGTCCATGCTCTCTAGGAAGGTATCGGCCGGCGGCGAAGGGCCTTGACGGCCGGCGGGTGTGGCGCCCTGCGGAGTGCCGGCGCCTTGACTGCCCACCGGTTCGCGACCGGCCGGCGGAACCCTGCCGCCTCCTCAGCCTGCCACAGTCCTCGCGGCAGCGCGACCCGGAGGGCGCCGTGCGAGGACTGCGAGAGGGGCGATGGCCGGCGAGGGTGTCGCCGGGCGAGGGAGGCGCGGCCGGGAGGCGACGCGGGCCGCGGGCCGGGAACACCCCTCAGACGGCCGGCGCCTCCAGCGCCTCGGCGCCGGAGCCGCTCGTCCAGCTGGCGCCGGCGGCGGCGATCATGACCGCGACCATCGCCGCCACCTCGAGGAGCGTGAGGCGCTGCGACAGCACCAGCCAGCCGGCGAGCGCCGCCACGGCGGGCTCGATGCTGAGCAGCACGCCGTAGGTCGACGCGCGCACCAGCGCGATCGCGACCATCTCGAGGAAGTACGGGAAGGCGGAAGAGAGGACGGCGACGAGCGCTCCCAGCAGGATCGCCGGTCCGTGCCCCGCAACCTGCACGCCGCCGACGAACAGGACAGGCGTGAGCACGAGCGCCGACCCGCCGAGCATGAGCGTCGTGAGCGTGAGCGGCGGCACCGCCGCGACGGCGCGCTTGGCGAGCAGCAGGTACGCCGCCCACATCGTCGCCGCCGACAGCGACAGGACGAGGCCCAGCGTGGTGACGGAGGCTGCCGGGCCGGCGAGCACGAGGACGCCCGCGCCGGCCAGTCCTACCCACAGCAGGTCGATGGGCCGGCGCGTGCCGATCACGGCCACGGCCAGCGGCCCCAGGAACTCGATGGCCACGACGATGCCCACCGGCGCGTGCGTGATGGCGCCGTAGAAGCTCAGGTTCATGGCGAGGAGGGCGAGCGTCAGCGCGGCGACCGGCCAGCGCTCGCCGCGGCCGGGGAAGCGCAGGCGCCCCGGCCGCACCGCCGCGAGCAGCGCGGCCGCGATCGCCGTGCGCAGCCACAGCGCCTCGACGATACCCAAGGAGCCGATGACTTTGACCGCGAAAGCCGAGCCGATCTGCATGGAGGCGGCGATGACGACGACCAGCAGCGCCGCGCGAGCCGCGGCACGCCGCTGGTCCGGCTGGGCACCGTCGGGCCTCGCGCGCCCGGGCTGGACGCGCCCGGATCCGGGCGGCGAGGGAGACTGAGGGAGGTCGGCGCTCACCCGCCCAGTCTACTGGAGAGGGGCGCGCGGGCAGCGGCGCATGGGGCCGATCGGCATAGCGCCGACCAGGCGTCAGCCCGAGGCAGCCGGTCGGGCTCTCAGCTCGAGGCGGCCGTCCCGGCTTCAGCAGGCACCGCCGGCGGGTCCATCGGCGGCACGCCGGCTTCAACCCGCTCACGCTCCGAGTCCTCGATCTCGACGAGGCTCTTGGGCGAGAGACCTTCCTTCTGGCGCCGCGCCCACCACTCGCCCAGCGGCTCCCGCTTGTACTGCACCCAGAGGATGTAGAGAAGCACGACGAGCGTGAGCAGCACGACCTCGACGACCGCGAGAGCGATCAGCCGCACGCTCAGCGACGGCGCCAGGGGGATGCCCTGAGCCACCTTCGCCGTCGGCGCCGCGAGGATGCCGAGCAGTCCGGTCACGGCGAGCTCGAGGCCGAGGGTGAAGCCGCGCCGGCGCTGCCGGCGAGCGGGAGCGGCGTCGCCGCGACGGGCGCCGGCAGCTTCTTGGCCTTCGGCCCGTCGACGATGTACGGCAGGATCGCGTTGACCTGGTCGACGCTGAGGATCTGACCCCACGCCGGCATGAAGACCACGCCGGTCGTGCCGGGATCTGGGATCGAGCCGTCCATGATCGTCGCGCGGAACTCGGCGAGCGTGATGTTGTCGCCCGGGTTGCGCAGTGCCGGCACGACCTTGTCGGCGGTCTTGGGGTTGGGCGCCGGCGGCGGCGAGGCGTTGGCGCCGACTTGGCCGTGGCAGTCGATGCAGGCGTAGGCCGCGTAGATATCCGCGGCCTTGGCCGGGTTGGCGTCGTAGGTCGCGCCGGTGTGTGGGAAGCCCGCGATGATGTATGCGGCGATAGCGTCAGCCTGCGCGGTGTTGATGACGCCAGTCCAGGACGGCATGTTGATGACGCCCGGCTTCTTGGAGAGGATGCTGCCGTCCATCATGACCTGCGTGATCTGCTGCGCGTTGGTGAACTGCTCGCTCTTGTCGCGATACGCATTGTTGAGCGGCGGGATCGTGCTGTCGCCGCCGACGTTGAGCTGGTTGGGGACGCCGCCCACGCCGTCGGGGGCGTGACAGCGCGTGCAGGCGAGGTCGACGTACAGCTGCGCCCCGTCCTTGACCTGCTGGCTCACCTTGACGACTCCGCCGCTGCTCGCGGCGGGCGAGCCCGACCCCGGAGCTTCAGGCGTGGCCAGGCTGCCGCAGCCGCCGGCGACGAGCACGGCCGCCGCCACGAGCGCGGTGCCGATGCCGAGCAGAACAGGCTTCATGGTCCTCCCTCCGGAGTTCATGCCGAGACCGCCCCCCAGATGGTGAGCACGATGAGGCCCACGATGATCACCAGGGCGATGGTGGTGGTCACCGGCTTATAGCGCGGGTTGCGCTCGGGACCACGGTCCACGAACGGCAAGATGATGAGCAGCAGGACGACGATCCCGACGGCCGCGAGGCCCGCCACCTCGGGGATGACCTTGATGAGCTGGAACAACCCGAGGAAGTACCACTCCGGCTTGATGCCGGCAGGCGTGACCAGGACGTTCGCGCGCGGCGCCAGGTCGGCCGGCCAAAGCAACGCGAGGCCGCCGACCAGGGCGAGGAACAGGAAGAAGATCATCGCCTGGGAGACGAGTTCCTCCCAGAAGTACGGGATATACGGCTGCGTGCGGTCGCGCCACAACTCCCAGTAGAAGCGTGGCGGCTCGTTGGTGGGGATCTGGGCTGGGGTCCGCATCTTCACGGCGCCTCCCTAGAGCCTTCCCGAGATGCCCTGGCGACGGATCATCCAGAAGTGCCCCAGCAGCAGCACCACGATGAGTCCCGGCAGCACGAGCACGTGCAGGGCGAAGAAGCGCCCGAGCGTGGCGGCGCTGATCTGCTCGCCGCCGCGCAGGCTGACGAGCAGGAAGTGCCCGATGAAGGGCACCGAGCCGGCGATGTCGGTCCCGACCTTGGTGGCCCAGTAGGCTTTCTGGTCCCATGGGAGCAGATAGCCCGTAAAGCCGAACCCCATGGTGATGCCGAACAGGGCCACGCCCGTGAGCCAGTTGAGCTCTCGCGGCGCCTTGTACGCCCCCGTAAAGAACACGCGCAGCATGTGCACGAACACCAGCAGGACCATGCCGCCGGCGGCCCAGTGATGGATGGAGCGGACCCACCAGCCGAACTGCACGTGCGTGCTGATGTTGATCACGCTCTGGTAGGCGGTGTCCGGCGTGGGCTGGTAGTACACCGCCAGCAGGATGCCGGTGATCGCGAGGATCAGGAACAGCACGAAAGCGACCCCGCCGAAGCAGTAGATGTAGTTCGTGGCGTGCTTGGGGACGACGCGGTTGTACTGGTCCTCCATCGTGTCGTCGAGGCCTACGCGGTTGACCACCCAGCCGACGAGCCCGGGCTTGCGGCGCCTGGCCTGGGAGGGTGTCTTGCCGGGCGCGGGATCCACAGTGGCGCTCACGCGAACTCCCCCTTGTACCAGTCGGGATAGGCGGCGCCGGTCAGATCGATCGGACCGACGAGCAGCGAGCCGTTCTGCACCTGGGAGTGATAGGTGGGCAGCGGCAGCGTCGCCGGCCCATGCGTCACCTTGCCGTCCGGCGAGAACTGGCTGCCGTGGCACGGGCATTTGAAGGCGTCACCGTCGATGGCGACGACGCAACCGAGATGGGTGCAGATGAGCGAGTAGACCGTGTACTTGCCGTTGAGGTTCTGGACCGCGGCCGCACGCTGGTTGACGGTGACGAGCGTGAGCTGCCCTGCGGGGAAGGTGGTGACGGCGCCCACGTTGGTCACCTGGCCGATGGCGCCGGACACGGTGGCCGGCGGCTTGAGGAAGCGCACGATGGGATAGAAGATGCCGGCCAGCGCGACGACACCCATCCCCCCGATGAGCCACTTCAGGAAGCCCCTGCGATCCATCCGCCCCCCGTCTCGGACGCGCGACGGCACGCAGCCATCGCCTGTGAGGAGCTTTTCTACCTGCGGCGTAGGACTCTGTCAACATCGGCCGGACCCGGCGGAAGCCCTCGCTGACGAGCCGGCGACGGCGCTCGCGGCCGGCCCGGCGGCAGCCGCGGCACTACGCCCGCGGCCGGCTGTTCGCCGCACGGCGCATGTGAAGCCTCTGTTGCGGCCGCGTTAAGTCTCGCCCTCCGGCCGCCATCTGGGGTGCCGGCGCCCCACGCGCCGGTTAGTATGGCACCCCCGACGGCGACCCCTGCGAGTACTCATGCCCACGACGTACTACCGATCGACCGGCTCCGAACGCAAGTCCGGGCGGAAATCCCAAGGCGGATCCCGGGGCGCCTCTCAGCGCCGTTCCTCCCGCATACGCACGGCTTTGTGGGTCATCGGCGCGCTCGTCGCCGTCTTCGTCCTCATCCAGTTCGTGCCGTTCGGCCGCGACCATACCAAACCGCCGGTGACCAACGCGTTCAACTGGACCTCCGCGCCGGCGAAAGCGATCGCCCAGCGCTCCTGCTACGACTGCCACAGCAATCACACCAAGTACTGGTGGGCGGTCGACATCGCCCCGTTCTCCTGGCTCGCCGCCCACGACATCCAGGACGGCCGCGCGCGCCTCAATTTCTCGGCGTGGAGCGGCACGCTGACCGCCGACAGATTGCAGTACGCGCTCGAGAACCACATGCCGCCGCTCCAGTACACGCTCCTTCACCCGAACGCGAAGCTGAGCGCGGCTGACAAGCAGACGCTCCTGACCGGGTTTCAGCAGTCGGTCGCCGCGATGAACAACGGCGGCGGCTCCGGGTCGTCCTCGGGCGGCGGCTCGTCCTCGAGCGCGAGTTCCTCGTCAAGCTCGTCGTCGAGCGCCACCGCGATCATCGACGCGCGCTGCGGTTCGTGTCACTCCGCGGCGCCCGCGCAGCAGTTCCGCGCCTCCAGCGCATCAGAGGCGCAGGCGCTGATCGACCAGATGATCCAGCAGGGCGCGTCCGTCAGCCCGGCGGAGGAGCAGGCGCTCATCAAGTACTACACGAGCTGATCCACGGGAACACATCGTCCACGGTAGACAAGTCTGAGGAGGACACCGTGGACGAGAGGGACGTGTTCATCCTGGCCGACGAAGCGCTCAAGGGCGTGGTCGACCAGATCCGTGACGATCAGTGGGACCTGGTCGTGCCGGCCGAGATGACGCCGCGCCAGCCGGGTTCGACGCTCCGCAAGGTCATCGGCTACCACGCCTGCGACGACGCCTGGGTGCCGGACGTGCTCGCCGGCAGGACCATCGAGGAGGTCGGCGCCGCGTGGGACGGCGACCTCCTCGGCGACCACCCCAGACTCAACTTCGCCAGCTTCGTCGAGACCGCCGTGCTCGCCGTGCGCGGGCTCGACGACCTCGACCGCATCGTGCACCTGTCCTACGGCGACTATCCGGCACGGGAGTACCTCAAGCACATCACGTCGTTCCGCGGCCTGCGCGTGTACGACCTCTCCCGCTTCATCGGCGCCGACACGACCATGCCGCCCGCCCTCGTGCAGGGCCTGTGGGACGAGCTGTCGCCCCAGGCCGAGGAGTGGCGCAAGATGGGCGTCTACGGCCAGCGGGTCGAAGTGCCGGACGATGCGCCGTTGCAGGAACGGCTGCTGGGGCTCACGGGGCGGCAGCCGGGCTGACCGACCGGCTGCCGGGCCGGCGGCCGCGAGCGGCTACTCGCCCGCAACCGCCAGAGCGGCGGCGAGCTCTGCTCCCCACTTCCGGGCCCGCTCCAGCTCGCCGTCCTGGAGCGGGCCGAACTTGCCCTTGACCGCGAAGGCAGCCGGCTTGGCAAGCGGGGCGTAGCCGGACTTCTCGAGCGCCGCCGCGATCTCCGGCGCGGCGCTGCCGAACGGACCGCGCACTTGCGTATCGAACGCTGCCGCACGGCCCGAGCCCGGCGGGAGCGCCTCAAGCCAGGTGCGCATCGCCGGGTGCGACAGGTCGGGCGGCGCTGGGGCCTTGCCGGGAGTGCGCCGCACGCTCTCGCGCATCTTCTCGGTCGGGAGCTTGAAGCCGAGCACAGGAGCGCCGGCGACGATGAGACCGGCGCCTTCCAGAGCGGTCGCGTCCGCTTCGGCCGTCGACAGAGCGTGCGCCTCCGGCCCGAGACCCTGGGCGATGGCGCGCGCCACCGTGGCTGTGTTGCCCCACAGCGACTCGTAGACGACGACCGCCTTCATGGTTCCAGTCTACGCCTCCGGCGATCCGCAACGCGGAGGGCCGCGTACGCGCGAACGGGCGCCGGCTGCCTCTGCGGCCGCCGGCGCCCGTTCTGCTCACTGCCTCAGAGTCAGGCTGCCTTGCTGGCCGCGTAGGTGGCCGAGTCGGCCTCCTCGACCCACATGATGCGCGGTTCGCTGTTCACGCCGCCGCGCTCCATCGCTTCCTTGAGGGACGGGTCGCGGCTGAACGCCTCGGCGCCCTCCCGTGTCGCGAAGCGGATGAAACTCGTCACGGAGTTGGGGTCGTCGGCGTCGCGGTAGATCGTGTGCCCCGTGGCGCCGTACTTGGCCCGCGTGCTCTCGTGCTCGTCGAACACCGACTTCCAGGCGTCGTAGTCATTCACGGTGTGCTGCACTACAAGGTTCATCTGTCCGTTCCTCTCATCGCGGTGGCGCCCCGCCCGCCGGGCGGGCACGCCGCGTCATGATCATGAATGGAGGCTTCCGCTATCGCGCACAATCTAACCCCGAGGTAGTGAAAACGTCGGAGAAAGCGCGACGTGCGGTACCCAAGGGTGCCCTGGAGCAGAGAAACGGAGCGGGGCCGCCGGAGCGGGGAGTGCGGACGAGCGGGACGCTGCTAGTCGAGGAAGTCCTGCAGGCGCTGAGCCTCGCGGTACGCCTTGAGCTTGGCGAGCGTCTTGGCCTCGATCTGGCGGATGCGCTCGCGCGTGACACCGAACTTCTGGCCCACTTCTTCGAGCGTCAGCGGGTGACCGTCGTCGAGGCCGAAGCGGAGCATGAGGACGCTCCGCTCGCGGTGCGTGAGCAGCGAGAGCACGGCGACGATCTCCTCGCGGCGCACGATGCCGGCGACCTCCTCGACGGGAGAGGCCGACTCCTTGTCCTCGATGAAGTCGCCGAGCTGCGAATCGCCCTCGTCGCCGACCTGCTGGTGGAGGCTGGCCGGCTCCTGGCCGATCTTCTGGATCTCGCGCACCTTGGCCGGCGTGATCCCCATCTCCGTGGCGATCTGCTCGGGGGTCGGCTCGCAGCCGATCTCCTGCACGAGCTGCCGCTGCACGCGCACGAGCTTGTTGATGTTCTCCACCATGTGCACGGGGACGCGGATCGTGCGCGCCTGGTCGGCGAGCGCCCGCGTGATCGCCTGACGGATCCACCACGTGGCGTAGGTGCTGAACTTGAAGCCGCGCCGATAGTCGAACTTCTCGACGGCGCGGATGAGGCCGAGGTTGCCCTCCTGGATGAGGTCGAGCAGCGGCATGCCCCTGCCGACGTGCCGCTTGGCGATGCTCACCACGAGGCGCAGGTTGGACTCTATGAGCTTCTGCTTGGCGGCGAGGTCGTGACGCTCGATGCGCTTGGCGAGCGCGACCTCCTCGATCGCCGTGAGCAGCGGCACCTTGCCCATCTCGTGGAAGTAGAGGCGCACGGGGTCGCTGCTCGTGGTCTTGATGGAGAGGTCGAGCTTGGCCGGCGCCTCGTCTTCGCTGGAGTCGTCAGGGGCCACCGCGGCCTCGGCCTCGACGATCTCGATGCCGAGGTCGACGAGCGCGAGGAGCAACTCCTCGAGCTGCTCTGCGTTGCACTCCACGTCCTGGAGCGCCGCCACGACCTGTGTGTTGCTCAGGAAGCCCTGCTCGTGGCCCTCCTCGATGAGGCCTATGACCTCGTCGCAGGAAAGCAGCGGTGCGGCTGCGGAGCCGGTGTCGTCTACCGAGGAGGGTTCGCCCACGCGGGTCGTCCTGCCCTTCGTCCTGAGCTCCGGCCCTGGAACAGGCCGTCACAGTGGGTGCGCCGATGCTCCGGCGCCGACTCTTGCCGCGGGTGCCGCGGCGCCGAGTCGCAAGGAAGAAGCGACGGATGACGTCGGGCAACGGGCGGAGTGAGTCACCTATTGTAACAGGCGGGTGGCACCGGTGCGGAGACGGGCCGATGTGAGCGCTCCCGAGCGCGCAAGCGCGCGCGCCGGCGAGGCGCGCAACGCCCTTGCGCGCGGCGCCCGAACCGCTAGACGTTCCAGCCGCCGAGATACGCGCCGGCGCCGTAGTAGATCATGTAGAAGAGCACGATCGCGACACTGAGCAGCGTGTACAGCGTCATGAGCAAGGGCAGACAGCCCGGTTGCTCCGCCGAGCCGGCCCGGTGACGGCGGAAGACGCCGAGCCAGCGGCCGGCGAGGAAGACGCCGCAGGCGAGCGCTGCAAGCGCGACCAGACCAGCGGCGATGACGGTAAGACCGGCGAACCAGTGCACGACCGCCATGAACACCGGAGCGGTGACGAGGATCAACAGGCAGCCGGCCAGCGTCCTGGCCAAGCCGGCTGTGCGCTCCTCGCGCTCCTCCACGTCGTTCGCCCCCCAGATCAAGAGACCCGCGTACCCCGGGCCATTCTACCGTCCGGCGTCGCTCGCGAGAAGGCAGCCGGCGGGCCCGGAGAAGGCGACCGGCGGGCCCGGAGAAGGCGACCGGTAGGTCGCGTGCTGCGCGCCGGAGCGCCGTGTCATACTCCATCCATCAGTCGGCACCTGCAGAGCAGCCGACCGAGACGAGGAGGACCTCATGCCTTTCACAGCCGCCTTCATCGCCCACGCACCGGATGCCGATCCGGGCCGCGACACCTCGCTTCTCGAGACCGGCCTCTACCGGCTGTTCACCGTCATCGTGCGCGACACCGACCAGGCCATCGCAGCCTGCCGGCGGCTGGCGGCCGACGAGGCTCTCGACTCGGTCATCCTGTGCCCGGGCAACACCAACGCCGACGTGGCCCGCGTCACTGCCGCCCTGGACGGCGCCGTGTCCGTCTCGGTCGCCCGCGGCGACAACCCCAGCATGCAGATCGCGCGCACGGCGATGCAGGGGGCGGGCTGGTTCGGAGCGCCCTCCGAAGCCTGAGCGGCGGCGCGCGGGCGCGCAGACGAGGCGCCGCCCGAGCCGCCGCCCGCCCGGGCGCCTGAGCCGGCGCCGCCCTGCTCATAGCGCAGCGCGTTCGCCGGTGCGACCGACGAGGCCTGTCGGGCTGGCCGTTAGCGGCCGGCGGAGGCCGCGGGAGCGGCAGGAGAACGCGCCTCTGCGCGGTAGTCCCCAAGCGGCGGCCGCCGGGGCGTGCGCAGCGGCTGCAGGCATCCCTCCCAGGCAAAGGAGCCACCGTGCCGGACCTCATCGCGGCGCTTCTCGTCCTCACGCTCGTCATCTGGCTCGTGCGACGCCTCGTCGGCGTGCGCCACGGGCACTGGGTACGAACCATCGGCGCGACTGTGATCGCGCTGCTCGGGGCCTGGGCCACGATCTCGCTGGCGAATCAGGATCTGCTCGCGCGCGCAGACCTGCAGCACCTTTCCGAGGCCGACAAGGGCGTCGCCTACGGCATCTTCGTCCTGTACTCCGTCCTCGCCACGGTCTTCCTCGAGATGCTGCTCCGGCCGCGGCGCGGCGGCCTGCGCATCCCGCATCCGCTGCACGCTGTGCGCCTGATGGGCGAACGCGCCGTGCGCTACGTCCAGATCATGCGGCTGGCGGTCAGGCACGGCGTGATCGGGCGCCGCAAGCGGCCGGACACGGTCGTCGGCTCGCAGCTCGGCCGCGCGCTCACCGACATGTGCGAGGACGCCGGCGGCATCTTCGTGAAGCTCGGCCAGGCGCTGGCGGCGCAGCCGCAGCTGGTCACGCCGGCGGTCGCGGCCGAGCTCGAACGCCTGCAGGAGCAGGCCGCGCCGGCCGACCCCGTCGCGGCCCGTCAGGTCCTGCGCGAGGAGCTTGGCGACCTCGACCTCGTGTTCGCGCACATCGACGACGAGCCGATCGGGTCCGCCTCGATCGGCCAGATCTATCTGGCCCGACTCCTCGACGGCAGTGAAGTCGTGGTCAAGGTGCAGCGACCCAGGGTCGCCGAGACCATCGAGCGCGACCTCGACATCCTCATGCGCCTCGCCGACCGCATCGACCGCAGCCTCGCGGAAGGCGATTCGCTCGACGTGCGGGAGCTCATCGCCGGGTTCGCCGAGCGCACGCGCGAAGAGCTCGACTTCCGCAAGGAGGCCGCCAACATGATCGCCGCCGCCAAGGAGCTCGACGATGGCGCGGCGGTCACCGTCCCCGGCCTCGTCGAGTCTCTGACGACGGCGCGCGTCCTCGTGCAGCGACGCGCTCCCGGCTGCGGCGTGGCCAGCCCGGGAGCGCTCGACGGGCTGACGCCGGCCCAGCGGGAGGGACTCGCCGACGAGCTGCTCGGCTTCGAGCTGCGGCGGATGCTCGCCGGCGACGTGTTCCACGGCGACCCGCACCCCGGCAACGTGTTCGTCTTCGAAGGGCGGCTGATCCTCATCGACTGGGGCTCCGTCGGTCAGCTCGACCCGTTCGAGCGCTCGGGCCTCATCGACTTCTTCCGCGCGTTGCAGACCAACGACCCGGCGCTGCTGCGCGAGGGCGCCCTCAAGATCGGCTCGGCCTCGCGGCGCATCGACGAGGACGCCATGGACCGCCAGATGGCGCGCCTGCTGCAGCTCGGCATCACGCCGGACGGCTCGCTGAGCACCGAGTTCTTCGCCGCCGTCATCACCGTCCTGCAGGACTTCGGCGTCTCGCTGCCGCGCTCCACGGCCACGCTCCTGCGGACGCTCGCCACCCTGATGGGGACGCTCAACGTCCTGAGCCCAGCGTACCCCCTCGTCGAGGCGGGGCAGCGCATCGGCGGCAGCCTCGCCGAGGACACGCTGATGCCCGACGACCTGCAGCAGTTCCTGCTCCAGGAGGTGCTGAACAACGGCGAGGTACTGCGCCGCCTGCCGCGCGAGGTGGACGGCGTCATGCGCGCTGTACTGCGCGGCGAGCTGCGCACGCGCGTCAGCATCCTCTCTGAGCCTCAGGACGTGCGCGAGGCGCGGCGCCTCGTCAACCGCGTCGTCGTGGGCCTGGTCGGCGGCGTGCTCGCCCTGGCCTCGGCGATCATGATCGCCGCCTCCGCAGGGCCCAAGCTCACCGCCGATCTGACGATCGTGAACCTCGTCGGCGCCGTGGGCCTGGGCTTCGCCCTCGTGCTGGTCTCGCGCCTGCTCATCGAGATCCTGCACGAGCAGGACTAGGCGGGCGCCCGCCTGGGCGCCGGAGCCGGCGCCGCTCTACTCGTAGCGCAGCGCGTTCGTCGGCTCGACCGACGAGGCCTGCAGCGCGGGACCGATGCCGGCCAGGACGCCGACGACGATCGCCACGACGATGGCGAGGACCACGGCGGTGGGAGAGAACACCGGCATCACCCCGAGCGCCGAGCCGCCCGCGTAGGCGCCGCCGAACCCGACCGCCAGGCCGATCACGCCGCCGATCAGGCTGATCACCACGGCGTCCACGAGGAACTGCGTGACGATGTCCCGCCGCGTCGCCCCGACAGCGCGCCGCACCCCGATCTCGCGTGTGCGCTCGCGCACGGTCACGAGCATCACGTTGGCGACACCGATGCCACCGACGATGAGGCTGATGGCGGCGATGGCGGCCATCAGCTCCGTGAGCGTCTTGGTGCTCGACGAGACGGCCGACGCGATCGAACTCGCGTTGGTGATCTGGAAGTCGTCCTGGGCGCTCGTCGAGAGGCCGTGTGCGGTACGCAGCCTGCTCTCGACCGCCGCCTCGAACGTCTTGACGGCACTCGGCTGCGCCTGGACGCGGACCGACGTGATGTCGGGGTGGAAGCCGACCAGCCGGCCCTCGATGGCGGGCAGCGGCGCGATGATGCTGGAGTCGACCGAGCCGAAGCTGATGCCGCCCTGCGAGGCGAGCACGCCGATGACCTGGAAGTGCACGCCGCCGACGTTGATCGTCTGGCCGACGGCGCGCAGGGGCGACAGGCCGAGGTCGCTCGCGACGGTGGAGCCGAGGACGGCGACCGGGAGACCGCGAGAGACCGCGAACGGGCTGAAGAACGTGCCCGCGGCGAGCGTGAGGTGATCGATCGTCTTGAACTGGGGGAAGGTCCCGATGACGGTCTCGTAGACGCTCGTCGACCCGGACGTCACCGTCGCGTTGGTCTCCACCGTGTACACCGTCATCTTGACGCCCGGCGTCTCGTCTATCGCCTTCAGGTCGCTCTGCGAGAGCGGTGTGGCATTGGAGGAGAACCGGCTTGTCGCGACCGTGATCGTGTCGGTGCCGAAGGCATTGAAGCGGTTCTCGACCGCCCGCGTCGAGCCGCCGCCGATCGCCGTGAGCGCCACGACCGCGGCGACGCCGATCACGATCCCGAGGATCGTGAGGACGGCGCGCAATGGGTTGGCGCGCAGGCTGGTGAACGCCAGGCGCAGTGACTCGAGAAAGACCGTCACTGCCCGCCAGCCGCCCCGGGGAAGGGACCCCCGCCGGCCGGGAAGCCCCCTGCCGGGAGCCCGCCGGTGCCGGTGGAGCGACGGAGGTTGCTCAGGGAGCCCGCCCCGCTGGTCCCCGTGCTCGTGGCGCCGTTCGTGTACTGGCCGGTGACCACGACCTCGCCGGCCGTGAGCCCGCCGGTGATCTGCGTATAGGACGACGTGGCCATCCCCGTCTGCACCTGACGGTACGCCTGCTTGCCGTTCATCATCACGCGTACGTAGGTCGTGGTCGACGTCCCCGAGACTGCGCTCGTCGGCACCAGCAGCACGTTCGTGCGCTGGGCGATGATGATCTTCAGCGTCCCTGTCATGCCCGATCTGGCGACCTTGGGCGTCCCGTGCAGCCTGACCGTGATGGAGTACTGCGTGGAGCTCGAGCTGCTGCCCGCCGCAGACGTCGACGACGACGGCTGGCTCGAGATGTAGGTGATGGTCCCCGTGAACGTGTCGCTGGTGTAGCCGTCTATGGTCATCTGCGCCTTCTGGCCGACCTTGAGGCTGGCGATGTCGGCCTGGCTCACGAGAGCCTGCGCGGCGAGGTCGTTGGGCGACACCACCGAGGCGAGCGCCGTGCCGGCGCTGACGTTGCCACCCAGACTCACGTTCCAGGCGGTCACCACGCTGCCCTTCGGGACCCAGGCGAAGCGCGTGATGTCGACGACCCCGGTGCGGCTCATGCCCTGGTCGGCCTGCCAGTCCTCGTAGGCCGACGCCGTGGCGGACGTGAAATCACCGCTGAGCGAGCCCTTGAAGTAGCCGCGCTTCTTGAGGGCTGCCTGCAGGGCGAGCACGTTGACCCGCTGCGCGCCGCCGGACAGGCTTGTGGACAGATCCTTGTACAGCGGGGTCGCGCTGACGAACGCGAACGCGGGCTTGCCGGAGACCGTGAGCAGCCGTTCGAGGGTGCGTGGCCTGGCTCCGACCGGCAGCGAGATGCGGGTCACCACGCCGCTCATCCCGGAGGCCGTCGACGACGAGGTGCTGCTCGAGGACGGACTGCTGCCCGATCCGGTGCTCGAGCCGCCGCCAGACGTCGTGCCACCGGAGGGGGCGCCGGTCCTCGATGGGCGCGGCGACGGCGTCGGCGACGGCCGCGTCGTGCGGGTCGGCATGGGCGTCGGCGTCGTGCTCGGCGTCGGAGACACCGTCGGCTCCGGCGACCCGGAGGGGCCGGCCGCCGTGACGGAGACCGTCCGCACCATCGCCACGAGCGTGGTGTGCGCGGCGACCGGGGCGGAGCTCAGAGCCGCGAAGCTCGTCCCGGCGGTCGCCGGCTGTGCACTGCCCGTCGTCGTGGACGTACCCGTCGAGGAACTCCCCGCGCCGTTCGACGAGGTGCCGGTAGAAGTGGACGAACTCGAACTGGACGAACCACCGAGACTGATCGTAGTCGTCCCCCTGGCCGACGCGAGCGTGAAGTCCGCCTGGACCGAATCGGAGATGGTGCCGGTGGCCGCGGTGGCCGTGAGATAGTGCACCGTCGCCGTCTTGTCACGGGTGAAGAAGTAGACCCCGCCGGCGACCGCGGCGGCGACGATGACCACGAACACGGCGACGATCCACCAGCGCCTGTGTCTCGGCTTGCTCACAGGGACCCTCCCCCGGATGTCGTGGTGCCGGACTGGCCACTCTGCTGGCCGCCGAACGGCGCGCCGCTCTGACCCGGCATCGGAGCGCCGCCGTTGGGGAAGAACCCGCCGCGGCGGAACGACCGTGTGTAGACCACGTTCTCACCGGCGGTGAGCCCGGAGACGACCTCAGACTCGCCTCCGGCCTGCTGGCCGACGACGATCGAGCGCGCGCCGGTCTTGCCTCCAGACAGGACCTGTACCGTCGCCGACGCGCCACTGCCCTTGATCGCGGCAGTTGGGATGATGACGGCATTGGCGGCAAGCACTTTGGTCTGGATGCGCGCGAAGCCCACCGACTTGAGGGTGACGGAGGACGGCGACTTCTTGACGGCGATGGTCACCGCCGCGGAGCCGTCCGCGTTCCGCTGGACGGCGGTCACCGTCCCGGCGGTGCCGCCGCGCAGGCCACCAGCGCCGAAGTCGCCGCCGAACCCGCCCTGGCCACCCTGCGGGAACGGGGCCCCGCTCTGGCCGTTCTGCGGGACGGGGGCGCCGCTCTGACCGCTCTGCGGGAACGGGGCGGCACTCTGGCCGTTCTGGCCGCTCGCGGGAAACCGGACGAAGAAGACGGTCGCCGCCTGCCCGGTGGCGACGGTGGCGGCGAACTGCTTCGGTATGGTGGCGAGGACCGTCTTCTTGCCGTTGCTGACGACGATCCTGGCGACCCCCATCGCCGACTGGACGATGTCGCCGCGCCTGGCGGTCGCGAGCACCTGGATCGACGAGGACGGCGCACCGCCCGCGGCCGGGGAGCCCCCAGACCCGCCGCAGCCGGCGGCCGCGACGGCCACGAGCGTGAGGAGGACCATCATCGTCGCCGTCCCGGCGCAGAGCCGTCGCCGCACCGGCTTCGTGGTCCGGCCGTCGAGTGACTTCATAGGTGTGCCTCCGCGGAGTCGTGGTCGTACAGTCTGCCGTCGCTGAGCACCAGCCGTCGGTCGGCGTGTTCGGCGACGTCTTCTTCGTGCGTGATCATGAGGATGGTGCGGCCCTCCGCGCGGAGCCGGTCGAGGATGTCGAGCACCTCTCGGGTCGCCGCAAGGTCGAGGTTGCCGGTGGGCTCGTCGACCAGAAGTACTTCGGGGTCGCCGATGAGGGCGCGGGCGATGGCGACGCGCTGCATCTGGCCGCCCGACAATTCACCCGGGTCGTGGTCGGCGCGGTCGGCGAGGCCCACGGCCTCCAGCGCCGCCTCGGCGCGCCGCAGGCGTTCCGCGCGCCGCACGCCGCGATAGACGAGCGGCGTGGCCACGTTCTCGAGCGCGCTCGTGCGCGGGAGCAGATTGTGGAGCTGGAAGACGAAGCCGAGCAGGCGGTTGCGCAGCCGGGCGCGGCCGGCGTCGTCGAGGCCGGAGACGACGTGGCCGGCGAGCACGTAGTCGCCGGCGTCGGCGCTGTCCAGCAGGCCGAGCACGTTGAGGAGGGTCGACTTGCCGGAGCCGGAACGCCCCGTGCAGGCCACCCACTCCCCACGCCGCACGTCGAGATCGAGGTCTTTGAGGACCGGCACCTCGAAGTCGCCGCGGCGATACGTCCGCACGATGCCGCGCGCCTCGAGCACGACGTCTCCGGCGGTCACGGGGCGGTCCCGCAGGCCGGCAAAGGCGAAGCGGCGCCGCGTACGCAGGCTCTTGCGCGCGCCACCTCGGTCGAGTCCGCCACAGTGAGTCCCCCGCGTATCGTCCACGTGGTCCGGCCGAAAGGCCGGACGTGTCGATCATGGTACGCGCCGCACCTGAGAACCGGCTGTGAATGCGGGAGGCCGCCCCGGCCACCGCACGAGCGCCGCTACGCGCCCTGCTGCCGGTCGCGCGTCGCGGCCGCCTCGCCCTCGGCAGCCGTCTCGGCGGGAGGCATCTGCGGCTCGACGTTGGGCAGGTGCGGCTCCACGTTGGGCAGGTGCGGCTTGCCGGCGATGAGGTCGAAGAAGGCCTCCCGCCAAGCGCGCCACGTAGCGTTGGTGCGGTCTTCGCGACGCTGCGCCCTGGCGAGCTTCTTCGGCTTGCCGGCGTAGCGCTTGTGCGCCCACGGCGATCCCGGCCGCGCCAGACGGATCGCCCCTACCGTCCCCACGAAGGGGACGAAGAGCCCGAAGAACCCCGTCCACAGCTTGCCCTTGACGAGGCAGATGACGGCGAAGCAGCCGTCGACGACGATGGTGATGGCGATCAACACTCCGCCCTGGACCCCCGTGAGTCCCGCGGTCGAGAGGCTGCCCAGAGGATGGACGCCGAGCACGAGCAGCATCCCGGCGCAGACCGCGACGATGACGGCGTCGACGGAGAGGCGTCCCTCCGTGCTCCAGTAGACGTCCTTGAGGCGCAGGATCAGCGCGAACTCATCGAGTGTGAGCGCCACCCCGGCGCCGAAGACGAACGCCGCGAGCTGCAGGTAGAGGCCCTGGGGCAGCGCGGCGATGAGCGTGATCCCGGCCACGACCATGAGCACGACGCCGATGACCATGTGGTGGACGTGCAGGCCGCCCGAGGACTCGATGTCGTGGAACCACCACTTCACCTTGGCGCGGATGAGCCGCGTGTTGATGCGCACGCCGAGGAACGTGACCAGCAGCCCGAGGGTGAAGGCCGCCATCGCGGCCCGGCTCTCCCCGAGAAGCGCCTCGCCGATCGCCTGCGTTGCGACTGTCAACGTTCTCCCTTCTCGCGCCATCGGGCGGGAGTCTTCCCACGTCCCGCTCCATGCAGTGTAGCGTCGATGGCGGTCCTTGAGCGCGCTTGACTGGGCGACTACCCTAGTCGCCGACACCACGCCCAGGGAGGAGATCACCGCGATGAGTACGAGCATGCTCAACCAGCCCTACGCCATCCCCGTCGCCACCGCGCCCGAGATCCACGGCTACCGGACCGCGAGGTACATCGGGCCGGCGTTCGGCGTCATCGCCCGATCGATGGGCTTCGCGCGCGGGCTCACCGGCTCGATCCGCTCCCTCAAGAAGGGCGAGGTGCCCGAGTTCACCGTCACCGTGGAGGAGGCGCGACACATGGCCGTCGTGCGCCTCGTGGAGCACGCGCAGGCGATGGGCGCCAACGCCGTCATCAGCATGCGGTTCGACTCCACCGAGATGGGCGAGGGCGGCCTCGCCGAGATCGTCGCCTACGGCACCGCGGTCGTCGTCGAAGTCTGAGCCGCCGCCGGCACCCATGGCTCAAGGTCCGCGCGGTCACGTGCCGATAACGTCCCCAGGACCTTCACTACGAGAGGGGTGGAAGATGCGCAGATCCACGCTCGTCCTCATCGCGGCACTCCTGGTGCTCGCCGGATGCCTGGCGGTAGCGCCGGCGCGAGCGCACGCGGCACCGCCGGGAGCTCGCGCCGCGGCCGCACACACGTACTCGTCCGACCCATTCATCGGCAACTGGTCCCACGACAAGCTGTGGTTCAAGGTGCGCGCGCCGGTCGACGGCCGTTATCGGGTCACCTGGCACAATTCGAACGGTACGTCGTTCAGCTACTACGTGGCGCGCCTCTCGGACACCATCTACTACGACGTCCAGCGTCACCGCAACACCTACACGGTGGCAAGCAGCGGCGCGCAGCTCCGAGCGCACTACCTCACCACGAAACACCACTATGTCAACGTCACTTTCGGGCGAGTGCAGTAGCACCACGTCACCGGACCGAACCGGGAGCCACACCCTTCGGGTGACGGACGTCAGAGGCGCCGGCGGGCATACTGCCGGCGCCTCGTCTGTCTTTGAGGCCCGCGCCTCGCCCGGCGCCAGCGAGATCCGGCGCCCACAGGGCAGCGACCGCCGCACGTGAGTACGCTCCTCGGCGGACGGGCATAGCCAGGAGGACCATTCCCGCACCAGGAGCGTGACCGGATGAAGACACGTGCACTCGGCAGCCAAGGCCTCCAGGTATCGGCCGAGGGACTCGGCTGCATGGGCATGTCTGAGTTCTACGGCGCCACCGACGAAGCCGAGGCGATCGCCACCATCCACGCGGCCCTGGACCTCGGAGTGACATTGTTCGACACCTCCGACATCTACGGCCCGTTCACCAACGAGCGGCTCGTGGGCCGCGCCATCGCGGAGCGTCGTGGCGAGGTCGTGCTGGCGACCAAGTTCGGCAACGTGCGGCGCGAGGACGGCAGCTGGGTCGGCCACGACGGCCGCCCCGAGTACGTCCACGCGGCCTGCGACGCCTCGCTCGAGCGCCTCGGCGTCGACCACATAGACCTGTACTACCAGCACCGCGTCGACAAGCGCGTGCCGATCGAGGAGACGGTGGGCGCGATGGCCGAGCTGGTGGCTGCGGGCAAGGTCCGCTTCCTCGGCCTCTCCGAGGCCTCGCCCGAGACCATCCGCCGGGCGCACGCCGTGCATCCCATCAGCGCCCTGCAGACCGAGTACTCGCTGTGGTCGCGCGACCCGGAGGAGAAGCTGCTGCCGACGGTACGCGAGCTCGGCATCGGCTTCGTGCCCTACTCCCCACTCGGGCGCGGGTTCCTCACCGGCCGCTACCGCACCGCCGGCGACGTCGGCAGTGGCGGCGAGGGCGATTTCCGCAGCAACCACCCGCGCTTCAAGGCCGAGAACTTCGACCACAACCACAAGATCGTGGAGCGCGTCGAGGAGCTGGCCGCCGAGCTCGGCGTGAAGCCGGGGCAACTGGCGCTCGCCTGGGTGCTGCACCAGGGCGACGACATCGTGCCGATCCCGGGGACCAAGCGCCGGACGTATCTGCGCGAGAACGTCGCGGCCGAAGCGGTCACGCTGAGCGCAGAGGACCTCGAGCGCCTCGACGAGGCCGCGCCGCGCGGGTTCACCGAAGGTGACCGCTACGCGGACATGTCGAGCATCGACGTGTAGAGAGCGCGCGTCAGGGCACCGGCCGCCTGATGCGTTGTCAGGCTCCCGGCCAGAGCCGGCGCGCCGAGCGGCGGCGCAGCGTGAGCGCGCCGCCCAGAACGATGGCCGCCATGCCGACCGGCCACACCACGAGCGAGCGGCCGCCGTAGGCGAGCGGCGCGGACGAAGGTGCGGCTGCCGGCGCAGCCGCCGGCCGCATCCCGTAGAGCACCAGAAGCTTCGCGGTCTCCGCCGAGAGCCCGCTCTGGAACTTCATCCGGCCGGGCTCGATGAGGTGGTCCAGGTCCATGAAATCGGTGTTGACGAAGGGGCCGCCGTCGACGAGGTCCACGTAGGGGATGCCGTACCTGTCGGCGAGCTCGCGGGCGCCCATCTGGTACTGCCGAATGGCCGGGTCGAAGGCATGGCCGATGACCGCGGTGTTGCGCGGCATCTCGAGCAGCACCGGCCGGTACCCGCGCTGCTTGCAGAGCGCGACGAGCTGTTCAAGCACGACGAGATTGGTGACGCAGCGTCGCTTGAACTGCGGGTACTTCCACTTGACCCAGAACGCGACCCGCTCCCGCTTCACTTTCAGGGATTCCATGCGGTCGGCGCTGTAGTGATGCTGGGTGAAGGTGCCGTTCGGATCCGTCGCCGGGGTCACCGAGGTCGTGATGGTCTGACCCGACGTGAAACGGCCCCGGTTGAGAGCGATGTAGACGATCGTGGGCGCCTTGGGCAGGGCGCCGGCGAGCGCCACGTCCTGCTCGAACGTCTGGGTCGAGGAGCCGAGGTCGTGCGTGACGACCGGGAATCCGGCGCGGCTGCCCACGTCCGCCGCCCAGGTCTCGTCACTCACGGTGGCCTCGCGCGCGCACGAGCCGCCGAGGAGCAGGACGAGGGGAGTCCTCGGCGGGTCCGCGCGCAGGTCCCGCGCCGTGCGCAGGGCGTGCTGCCAGCCCCAGAGCTCGGAGGCCCGCGCCGGCGTCGCGGCGAACGCCGGCCAGGCGGCGACGCAGGCGACGGCCACGGCCAGGGCGATGGGCCGGCGGGCGATCCTGAATCGGTCTCTGGCGGCGCCCGCTCTCGTCACCGGACGGCTCGTCTCCTCGTCGTCGGAGCTCGCGGGCTCCGCTGTGGCATCCTCGGCAGCAGGATAGCCCAAAACGGCCCGCGCGGCGCGCGTCCGGCGCGACGATCTGGAAGTCGCGTTTCGCACCACGGGCAAGCGGCGCATCTACGTTGAGACGACTGTTCGTGACGCACCCCCGGGAGGGCACATGACGGACCGGTCGACCGCCTCGACGATCGACGAGTACATCGCGGAGTTCCCCGCGGAGACGCGGGCGGTGCTGCAGGAGATGCGGGCGCTCATCAAGGGGTCGGCGCCCGCCGCGACGGAGACGATCAGCTACGCGATCCCCACCTTCGACCTCGGCGGGCGTCATCTCGTGCACTTCGCCGGCTACGCGCGGCACGTGGGCCTCTACCCCACGGCCAGCGGCATCACCGCGTTCGAGGACGAGCTCGAGCCCTACAAACGCGGCAAGGGATCGGTGCAGTTCCCCCTCGGCCGGCCGCTGCCCGCCGACCTGATCCGCCGCATCGTCGAGTTCCGGGTCGCGGAGAGCACCGGCAAGCCGGGCAGGTAGGGCCGCGCCGGCGCGGCGAAGCCCCACCGGCGCGAGGTGCGGGACGGCCCGGCGAGTCAAGTCTGGGCGGACCGCGGCCGAAGAAGTAAGGGCGGGACGCGGGGAATCCGGACGATCTCCCATGAAGAGGAGGGCTCACGTGACACCGAACGCAGGCGGCGGCGATGGTCGGCCGGAGGGCTACCCCATCGCGCGGGAGGTCCACACGACGCGCGACAGGACGATCCTTCCCGATCCGATACCTGCGGATGCGGAGAAGATCTTCCCGCACGAGCTCGCGAAGTACGAGCGCAACGGCTACGGCAAGTGGCAGTACGGGCCGGGCCTCGAGGCCGAGAAGAGACTCGACCTCATGCCGCCGGCCTACGGTGCCGCCCCGGCAGCCGCGGCGGCCGCAGCCGCGAGGCTCCTCCGCTTCTTCGTCATCACCGACATGCACATCACCGACAAGGAATCTCCCGCACAGCTGATCGTCTTCGGTTTCGAGGGCGGGTCTCCCGAGGTCTACTCGGGCGTCATGCTCTACACGCCCCACGTCCTCGACGCGGCCGTCCAGACAATCAACGCGCTGCACGAGCAGGACCCGATCGACTTCGGCGTCTCCCTGGGCGACGCCTGCGACAACACGCAGTACAACGAGCTGCGCTGGTACATCGACGTCCTCGACGGCAAGACGGTCAGCCCCCAGTCCGGCGAGAAGGACGACCCCATCCCCGGCCCGCTCAACGACTACCAGGACGAGTTCCAGGCGGCGGGCCTCAGCAAGGACATCCCCTGGTACCAGGTGCGCGGCAATCACGACCACTACTGGATGGGCTCGCTGCCGGTGAACGACCGCATCCGCGCCGCGCACCTCGGCGAGGAGATCCTCGACATGGGCAACATCATCACCGACCCGCGCGGCGCCGACAGCCGCGGCTTCTACACGGGCGCGATCGACGGCAGCACGCCCTACGGCGACGTCATCGGCGCCGGGCCCGAGGCGGCCTTTCCGACTCCCCCCAAGGTGCCCGCCGCCGACCCGGACCGCCGCGTGCTCTCGCGGCAGGACTGGATGCGGGAGTTCTTCGACACATCGTCGGAGCCCAGCGGTCACGGGTTCACCGACGCAGATGTCGAGAAGGTCTTCGCCTGCTACGCCGTGGAGCCCAAGCCGGACGTGCCGGTCAAGTTCATCGCGCTCGACGACACCGGCGGAGACGACCCCGGCAAGCTGGGCTGCGGGCATCCCTTCGTCGACCAGGAGCGCTACGACTGGCTCGTCGCCGAACTGGACAAGGGCCAGGCCGAGGGCAAGCTCATGATCATCGGCGCGCACGTGCCGATCGCCGTCGAGAAGCCCGGCTCGCTCCTCGGCTGGAGCCCCATCGCCTGCGTGACCGAGGACGAGTTCATCGCCAAGCTCCAGAGCTACCCGAACCTCATCCTCTGGATCGCCGGGCACCGGCACCTCAACGTGATCACCCCGTTGCCGTCACCGGACCCCGAGCGCCCTGAGCTCGGTTTCTGGCAGGTCGAGACCTCGTCGCTGCGGGACTTCCCGCAGCAGTTCCGCACCTTCGACATCGTGCACAACGGCGATGCCACCGTCTCGATCTTCGCGACCGACGTGGACCCGGCGGTCGCAGAGGGATCGCCGGCGGCGATCTCGCGCACCTATGGAGTGGGCGCCCTCAAGCTCTTCAAGATGGACGAGGCGGTCACCATGGAGAGCATCACCTTTCCGCCTCTGCCCCTGCTGCCCACCGGTTCGTACAATGCCGAGCTCGTGGTGCAGCTGAGCCCCGAGATGCAGGCCAAGCTCAGCCGATAGCACCGCGACGCGAGGGGATACACATGAACGACCAGCGTGAACCGGGCCAGAGCATCGCGATCGCCTCAGTGCCGAACCTGCGCGACCTCGGCGGCTGGCCGACGCGCAACGGCGGGCGAGTGCGGTGGGGGATCCTCTACCGCTCGACCGAGCTCGGCAGGCTCGCCGGAGCGGACATGGCGGCGTTCGCGGCGCTCGGCATCCGCTCGGTGTACGACCTGCGCACCGAGGCCGAGCGCACGGCGCAACCCGACCGCCTGCCGCCGGGCACGGAGTACGTCGTGGCCGACGTCGTCGCGGACTTGGTCGACGCGGCTCCCGCGCAGCTCCTCAATGTGGCGACGGACCCGCAGGCCGCTGAGGCGCTGCTCGGCGGCGGCAGGGGGCCGGCAATGTTCGCGAAGGGCTATCGCGAGATCGTGAGCCTGCAGAGTGCCGGCGTCGCCTACCACCGCCTGTTCTCGGACCTGACGCTCGAAAAGCACCGCCCGGCGCTCTTCCACTGCACCGGGGGCAAGGACCGCACCGGCTGGGCGGCGGCGGCGCTGCTCACGCTGCTCGGGGTCCCGGACGACCTGGTGATGCAGGAGTATCTGCTCACCAACACGGAACTCCTGCCGGCGGAGCAGCCGCTCCTCGACCGCTTCAAGGCGCTGGGAGGCGACCCGGAGGTGCTGCGCCCGGCGGTCGCCGTGGCGCCGGAGTACCTGGAGGCGGCGCTTGACGAGATGCGAGCGGCGTTCGGCACGATCGAGGCGTACTTCGCCGAGGGGCTCAAGCTGGACGCCGCCGCCCAGCAGGCCCTCCGCGCCGCGTTCGTCGAGGGTGCCTGACGCCACGCTCGTCGAGGGCGGCTGGAACCACGCTCGCCGTGGGAGCCTGAAGCCGCACCAGGGCGTCGCGCGCGCCGATCCGCAGACACTCCCGGGGCGGGAGGGGTACAATCCGCCCCATGCCCTCGCCGCCGCCACCCCTCAAAGTCCGCCTCATCGAACCGGCTCCGCCGAGCGTCAACATCCTCTCCTACGGCTTCTACCCGCGCCTCGGTCTGCCGCTCATCGGCGCGACGCTCAAGGCCGCAGGTCACGACGTGCGCATCTACTGTCCCCAGGCGGCGCCGATCGACCGCGACGACGTGGCCTCGGCCGATCTCGTCGGCATCTCCACGACCACGTCGACCGCGCCGGCCGCCTACGCCCTCGCCGACGAGCTGCGAGCCGCCGGCCTGCGCGTGATCATCGGCGGCCCGCATCCCACGTTCGTGCCCGATGACTCCCTGCCGCACGCCGATTTCGTCGCCCGCGGCGAGGGCGGCGACGGCCTCATGCTGGAGCTCATCGAGGCCCTCGCCGGCAAGCGCGAGCTCGAAAGCATCCGCGGCCTGTCCTTCTGGCGCGACGGGCGCGCCGTGCACAACGAGCTGCGCGAGCGCGTCGCGGACCTGGACTCGCTCCCGGTACCGGACCTCTCTCTGATCGTCGGCGTGGAGCGCATCTGGGAGACGCCCATCATGACGAGCCTGGGCTGCCCGTTCGACTGCACCTTCTGCACCGTGACGATGATGTTCGGCCGCAAGTACCGCTTCCGCAGCCCCGAGAGCGTGATCGCCGAGCTCGAGGCCAAGAGGCCGAAGCGGGTCTTCTTCTACGACGACAACTTCGCCGCCGACAAGCGGCGCCTCAAGACGCTCCTCGGCATGATGATCGAGCGCGACATCAAGCCGCGGTGGATGGCCCAGGTGCGCAGCGACGTGGCGCGCGACGAGGAACTGCTGGCGCTCATGCGGCAGTCCGGGTGCAACCGCCTGGCCCTGGGCTTCGAGTCGGTCGATCAGGCCACGCTGGACAGCTACGCCAAGGCGCAGACGGTGGCGGACATCACCGACTGCATCGCCGCCCTGCATCGGCACGGCATCAAATGCCACGGCATGTTCGTCATCGGCGCCGACAACGACACCGCACGGACGGCCGACGACACGGTCGCTTTTGCCGAGAAGTACGGCATCGACAGCCTGATGCTCAACGTGCTCACGCCCGGGCTCGGCACCAAGCAGTACGAGATGATGAACGGCAGTGACCGCGTGTTCGAGGAGCGCTGGCAGTTCTACGACGGCCAGCACGTCATCTTCGAGCCGCAGAACATGACGCCGGTCGAACTGCAGACCGGCGTCGTCAAGGGCTACCGGCACTTCTACTCGCTGAGGCGCAGCCTCAAGTACCTCGTGCGCCTGCGCTTCGAACGGCTGCTGGAGCACCTCTGGGGCTGGTGGTACATCCGCCGCTGGCAGCGGGAGCCGGCCAACCGCACCTACATCCGGCAGCTCGCCGGGCGCGGCAGATGCGCCGCGACCGCCACCCCCGCAACACCCCAGCCGGCCGCGGCCCAGCTCGATCCGCCCGAGCCGGCGGCCTCCGCAGGGCCCCATCCGGCACCGGCCCAGCTCGATCCGCCCCAGGAGACGGTCGCCGCGCGGTCGGGCGCGGCGCGCTAGACCACCGCGGGAGCCCGGCTCGGCCGGTGCGGCCCGTCGACGACCAGTGCCGCGTCACCCGTCTCGACCGACGCCTCCCCGCCCCATCTTCGGCTAGCCGCGCGAGCGGTCCGGCAGCAGGAGCACGATGATGATCGTGATCAGCGGGAAGAAGCACGCCAGGATGCCCCACAGGAGCGCGCTGTGGCCCTTGTTCCGGGCGATGGTGATGGTGATGTAGATGAAGAGGACCCAGAAGACGAACCAGATCAGCCACCAGAAGAACGCGAGAGCTGCGACGAGCACCCCTACCATGTGTACCCTCCTTGACGGGCGACCGGGCGGCTCTGAGGGCCGGCCGGCCGCGCTCTGTGCCCTCGGCCCCAGCGGTGGATCGCGAGGCCGCCGCGACGAAGGTCTCGGGACGATCGCCCCTCCGCCTGTTATCGCAAGTGGGAGCCTTCCCCGTTGGCGGCGTCGCCATGCCGGGCCAGCGCGGCCGCCGGCCCAATGCGCTCCGGGCTGGGATGCCGGCCTCGTGGTGGCCCGCAGGCGGCCGCCTCTCTGATCCACAGCTCGAACATCCGCGCCGGCGGGTATGCTCGGCCCGCGATGACAGGTGACTCAAGATCAGGCAAAGACCTCATAGGCCAGGCGCGACTGGCCGAGGCGCTGACGTTCACCTGGATGGTCGTCGAACTCCTCGTGGCATTGTGGGCCGGCATCGCGGCACGCTCCATCGCACTCACGACGTTCGGCGTGGACAGCGGCATCGAGCTGTTCACCGCGGCCGTCGTGCTGCGCCAGCTTCTGCTTCACACCGGGCACGCCACCGACGAGGAACTCGATGCCCGCGAGCGGCAGGCGTCCCGGCTGGTCGGCTGGGGTCTCTACGGTCTCATCGTCTACATCGTCGCTTCCTCGGCGTGGACCCTCCTGACCCGGAGTCACCCCGAGTCGTCCGCGGCCGGCCTGGCGCTGGCGGCCTCGGCGCTGGTGATCATGCCGATCCTGTGGAGATGGCGGCGGCGTCTCGCCGCAGACCTCGACAGCCCCGCTCTGCGCGCCGATGCCGCCTGCTCGCTGGTGTGCATCTACCTGTCGGCGACACTGCTGGCCGGGCTCTTGATGAACCGCCTCCTGGGCTGGTGGTGGGCGGACCCCCTGGCGGCGCTGGCGATGATCTGGTGGATCCGCGGCGAGGCACGGGAGGCGCTGGAGGCCGCGCGCAGCGGCCGTCGCGACGACGATTGACTCCATCCGCGCGATCGTTGCGGAGCGCGGCCTGTCTCTCCTCAGGAGGCACAGGGCGTCCGTGCTTTGCGGCGCGCGGCGCAGGTCACGATCGCCTTCGACAGCGGCATCCGCTGAGCGCCCATCCGACGCGCCTGTGGGCCACCTGAGAGGCTGCTGGACGTTCACTGTGAGAACAGTACGCCGCCACACATTACTCAACACCTTTGGTGCGTTCGGACGCTCACTTGCAGGGTAGAAGGAGGGCACGTGAAACCGACCCAAGGGGAGCACCAATGCCCAGAAAGTACATCGCCGGCGTAGTCGCCGTCCTGGTCCTCGTCCTCGCCGTGTGGCTCGTCCCGCTGGCGTTGGCCGCCAGCGGCAACAGCAGTACGCCCGCACCCAAGGCCTCGACGAACTCGCAGACCGCGCCATCACAGGGCACGGGTACCACGCATCAGTGCAACGGCGGCGGCTCGGGATCTGACAGTGCCAGCTCAAGCAGCACGAGCTCCTACCAGGTTTACTGATCCGACGCCGATCCAGTGCGCATGAGGGGGCGGCTCCACTCCTGGGGCCGCCCCCTTCTTCGTGGCTCCAGATGAGTCTGGCGCGACGGTCGGCGCTCTTCGCCGCAACTGCTTCGGTCACGCCGAGGGCGGGAAGAGTCTGCGGGTCCACAGAGGAGTTCTCATGACCAGGTATCTCATCCAGGCGTCGTACACCGCGGAAGGCGTGCGGGGCCTGCTCAAGGACGGCGGCAGCGACCGGCGGGCAGCGGTCGCCAAGATGATCGAGGGTCTCGGCGGCGTCTCCGAAAGCTACTACTACGCCTTCGGAGAGAACGACGTCTATGCCATCGCGCAGCTGCCCGACAACGCCACGGCAGCGGCGGTGAGCCTCGCGATAGCGGCATCGGGAGCCGTGACCTCGAAGATCGTCGTGCTGCTCACCCCGGAAGAGGTTGACGAAGCGGCCAAGAAGAGCGTCGCCTACCGCGCCCCAGGCGCCTGACCCGCGGGAGAACGCGCTCCGCAGTCAACGGCCGGCGGGCCCGCCGCACCCCGAGGTGCGGATCGGCCCGCCGGCCGCGCTGCGCTCGGCAGCGCTGCTGCCCGCGCGTTGCACGAGCTCGGCCCGCGGAAAGATCGCGGTCGATGCCTGGATCGCTTCAGCCGAACGGTACCGCGGCGGCCCGCGCCGCGAACGCATGCAGCGCCGGAGCCGCGTATCGGCCGACGAACGGCGTGCCGTGGCCGGTCGCCAGGACCCACGGCTCAAGGTCGGCGAGAGCGACGACCGACGCGGCCGCTTCCCGCCAGTCACAGGTGACGATCGTCGGGGGCCCCGAGAGCCGCGGCTCGCGCCGCACCAGGTCCCAGAGCCAGCTGGCGCCACGGCCGCCGAGGCGGCTCGACCAAGCCATGGTCAGGACGGCGTCGCCCGCGATCAGCGTCCTGTCGGCGGGCCGGAAGAAGGCGACGTGGCCGGGCGTGTGCCCGGGCGTAGGCACGCAGACCCAGTCCGGCAGCGCGGGCACTCCCGCCTCGGGGTCGAAGGGCCTGACAGCATCGCCGAGATCGCTGTCGCGGACGAGCGCCGCCATGGCGCGCCGGGGCAGCACCCGGGTGAGCCACGCGACCAGCGGCTCTGGGTAGAGCGCCGTGCCGTCCATGTAGGGCAACTCTCCTGCCGGAGCCAAGATCGGCACGTTCCATGCGGCGGCCAGGCGCACAGCGCTGCCAACGTGATCTGGGTGACCGTGCGTGATGAGGATCGCGCCCGGCCGGCCGGGCGCGCCGCACAGCGGTCTGGCGGCCTCAGCGATGGTCCCGAAGGAGCCGGGGAAGCCGGCGTCGATCAGCACCCAGGACTCCCCCGAGCGTACGAAGTAGGCGTTGGCGCCGCGAAGCGGCAGCCAGTGCACGCCGGGGGCGATCTCGAGGATCGCGGGAGGCCTGCCGGAAGACAGCCCGCTCTCCAGTGAGGATCCCTCCGGGTCACCGGCCGGCGCAGCGCCGGAAACGTCGGACGTCGAGTCTTCCATGGCAGAATGATACCCGTCGCGAGACCTGCGGCATCCGCAAGACGCACGGCGCGGGACCGACCGCCGAGAGCAAGGAGCACCGATGGACACACGCAAGCTGGGCAAGACGGACCTCGAGATCTCGCCGGTCGGCCTCGGCTGCTGGCAGTTCTCGCAGGGCAAGAACATGACCGGCCGCATGTGGTCGGTCCTCGGCCAGGAGACGATGGACGCAGTCGTGGCCGCGGCCCTCGACGGCGGGGTCACGTGGTTCGACACCGCCCAGGCCTACGGCAACGGCGCTTCCGAGCGCGCCCTCAGCGCCGCCCTCCAGCACCGCGGCGTGGAGCCGGGCAGCGTCGTGGTGGCCACCAAGTGGCTGCCCATCGGCAAGCCGGCGGGCGACATCCCGCGCACCATCGGCACGCGCCTCGCGTGCCTGCATCCCTACCCCATCGACCTCTTCCAGGTGCACGCCCCCGGGAGCCTTTCCTCGATCCCGGCGCAGATGCGAGAGATGGCCAAGCTCGTCCGCGCCGGCCAGGTGCGCTCCGTCGGCGTCTCCAACTTCTCGGCCAGGCAGATGGCGCAAGCCGCCGCGGCCCTTGAGGACGAAGGGCTCACCCTCGCCAGCAACCAGGTGCGCATCAATCTGCTCGAGCGCCGCGTCGAGACCAATGGAGTGCTCGCCGCCGCGCGAGGGCTGGGCGTCACGCTGATCGCCTACTCGCCGCTCGCCCAGGGGATCCTCACGGGCCGCTTCCACGACGATCCCGCGGCCGCTCGCGCGCTGCCCTGGGCGCGCCGTTCGCGCCTCAGTCCCTCGAGCCGCTTCCTCACCCCCGAGGGCCTCCGGCGCTGCGCGCCGCTGATCGCGGAACTGCGCGCGGTCGGCGAGGCGCACGGCGCCACGGTGGCACAAGTCGCCCTGGCCTGGCTGGTGACGCACTACGGCGACACGGTCGTCGCCATACCGGGCGCCTCAAGGGCGGAGCAGGCCACCGCGACCGCGGCGGCCGGGGACCTGCGCCTGACGGAGGCGGAGATGGCGAGCATCGACGGGATCTCAGCAGCGATCGCGAGGCGCTAGCCGCACCGCATCACCGGACCGGCCGCGCTCGCCCGGCCGACCCGCCGCAGCAGACCGGCCGGGCGAAGCGGGTGGCTCAGTTGGCCGAGCCGCCCGGTCCCTGCATCACGCTGAACGAGCTGTCGAGGTGGATCTCGACGGCGCTGCCGTCGGACTTGGTGACGGTCACCTCGTAGCCGCTGCCGGTGAAGTCGCTCACGACGGCGCCGGCGGTGCCGCTGCCGGCAGCCTTGACCGCGGCCGCCTGGGCCGTGGTCGCAGCAGTGCCGGTGACCGCCTTCTCGGTGCCCTCATGAGCAGAGGTGCCGTGCGCCGGCATCGACGTCGCCCTGGAACTCGGGGTCGCCGTCGGCTGCGAGGTGGCCGCATTCGCGATTGCGGCGCCGCCGACGGCCAGCGCCGCGACCGCGGCCGTTCCTGCCGCTATCAGCTTTAGACGTAGGGACCTGTACTCCCGCCTTTCGATAGTGCGACTTCAGGACACTCGTATGGTGCGCCCCAAGGCCGAGGCGAGCCTTGGAGGGGCTTGGCGTTGCCCTGAGAACGATCGCGCCGGGCGTGGAAGGAGCGTGGTCCTGGCAGAGGGCCTGCACCGTCGAGATGCTCGTCCCCAGGCCACCAGAGGGATCACGTGTTCCGCGACATGCCGCAGGCCATCGCCGAGAGGATGGCGCACCCGCGCTCCGCGTCGAGGGAAAGGCGGTCATCGGCTTCCGCGCCCACCGAGCTCGGCGTTGATGGCGGCGACGTCGCCCGCGGCCAGCTTCACGCCGGTGACGTCCCTCGAGACGCCGAGGACCTCCGTCACCCCTCCTGCCGCGTCGAGCAGGGGCACGAGCAAGGCGGATCCCGCGCTCCGGAGCCGCCTGATGTCAGAGCGCGCATCCATTGGCCACCGGCGGCGTCTGGAGTACCCTTCGTCACGATGATGTCCACAGCCTCGAGGGGCGAGAGGGGGCGGCATGGAGTATTCCTCCTTCCCGGTTCTGGTGATCGACGACGACCTCAAGGCCGACACGGCGGCCGGGCGCGCCGCGCGCGCTGTGGTCGCCGCGCTCAAAGAGCACGGTCTCAGCGTCATCGAGGCGGCCACATACGCGGACGGCGAGATGGTCCTGGGCTCCAATCCCGGCATCGGCTGCCTGATGCTCGAGTGGGGCTGCAACGGCGGCGAGAACGACTGCGAAGACCGGGCGCTCGACATCATGGACCTCGCCCGCTCGCGCGGACGCTCGCTACCGATCTTCGTCGTCACGAACCGCGTGTTCCTCGCGCAGCTCCCCTACGACGCCCTGCGCGGCGTGACGGGCTACATGTGGAAGCTGGAAGACACGCCGCACTTCATCGCCGGGCGCGTCGCGTACGCCGTGCACGCCTACGTCGACGAGCTGCTGCCGCCGTTCTTCGGCCGTCTCGTCGAGTTCGCCGAACACCACGAGTACTCGTGGCACACCCCCGGCCACACGGGCGGTACGGCCTTTCTCAAGACCGCCGTCGGGCAGAGCTTCCACAACTTCTTCGGCGAGAACATGCTGCGCTCGGACCTTTCCATCTCGGTGACCGAGCTGGGTTCGCTGCTCGACCACTCCGGCGTGGTCGGTGCCGCCGAAGACTACGCGGCGCACGTCTTCGGCGCCGATTTCTCGATGTTCGTCACCAACGGGACCTCGACGTCGAACAAGATCGTCCTGCACGGCTGCGTCACGCAGGGTGACGCCGTATTGATCGATCGCAACTGCCACAAGTCGGTGCAGCACGGCCTGTCGATGACCGGCAGCATCCCGGTCTATCTGCGGCCCCTGCGCAACGGCTACGGCATCATCGGCCCGATCTCGCTGGACCAGCTGCAGCCGGCCGCGATCGACGCCGCGATCACCTCCACGCCGCTGCGTCGCTACATGAACGACGAGGCGCCGGTCTACGCGGTCATCACCAACTCGACCTACGACGGGCTCTGCTACGACGTCGAGGTGGTCGATCACGCCCTCGGCGAGCGCGTCGACCGCATCCACTTCGACGAGGCCTGGTTCGCCTACGCACGCTTCAACCCGCTCTACGCCAGGCGCTACGGCATGTACCGCGAACCCGGCGACTCGAGCGGGCCGACCGTGCTCACGACCCAGTCGACCCACAAGCTGCTCGCCGCCCTCAGCCAGGCCTCGATGATCCACGTGCGTCAGGGGCGCAAGCCGATCGACCGCGATCGCTTCAACGAGGCCTTCATGATGCACGCGTCGACCTCGCCGCAGTACGCGATCATCGCCTCCAACGACGTCTCGACGGCCATGATGGACGGCGCCTCCGGCGTGAGTCTCACGCAGGAGAGCATCCAGGAGGCGATCGCCTTTCGCAAGACGATGGTGCGTGTCGGCCGCGAGATCGTCGAGCGCGACGAAGGCGGATCGCGCGGCCCCTGGTGGTTCGGCGTCTGGCAGCCCGACGTGATCGTCGACCCTGTCGGCGGTGACGAATGCGACTTCAGCGCGGTCTCCGACGAGGTCCTCGGCCGCGAGCCGCGCTGCTGGACGCTCGCCCCGGGAGCCGCCTGGCACGGCTTTGGCGACCTCGCCCAAGGCTACTGCATGCTCGACCCCATCAAGGTGACCTTGCTCACCCCGGGCATCGACTCCCTGGGTGAGCTGGCGACGTGGGGCATCCCTGCCGAACTGGTCTCGCGGTTCCTCGAGACGCGGGGCATCGTCGTGGAGAAGACCGGGGACTACACGTTGCTGTTCCTGTTCTCGATCGGCATCACGCGAGGCAAGTGGGGCACGCTGGTGGATGCCCTGTTCGACTTCAAGAGCCTGTACGATCGCGACGCGCCGCTGCGCGAGGTGTTCCCCGACCTGGCGCGCGCGCACGACGACCGGTACGGCGCCCTCACGCTGCCCATGCTGGGCGACGAGATGCACGCGTTCATGCTGGAGACGGAGTTGCCGCGCAAGCTCGAGCGCGCCTACGAGAGCTTGCCCGAGCCCGTCATGCCGCCGGACGTCGCCTACGAGAACCTGGTGCGCGGCAAGGTCAGGATGCTGCCCCTGGGCGAGTTGGCCGAGCATGCGTCGGCCGTGATGGTGGTGCCTTACCCGCCGGGCATCCCGATCCTCATGCCCGGCGAGCGCATCGAAGCCGTGATCGTCGAGTACCTCGAGGCGTTGCAGGCGTTCGATCGCCGCTTTCCGGGCTTCGCCCACCACGTGCTGGGTGTGGCGCTCGACGACGGCGAGCGCCACAGCGACTACCGCGTGAGCTGCCTGCTCGACGACGCGACGACGGTGGCCGGCGGGAGCGCCGCGGCGGGGCGCTCCGTGACCTGAGCTGACTCACCTGCGGCGCGTCGACTGCCGTAGGCCGTCGTCAGAGCGCTCCGTCATCGGTCCCTGGGTCGACCGGGGCGAACGTGCTGCAGAGAGGTCTGCTCCACAACGTGCCCCTGCCAAGGCGATCGCGGACCGCGTTCGTCAGCCGTGCGTTTGCAGATCCCCGCCGAAGTGACCGGGCGGCGATGCGACGCCCCGGCCGCTCAGCGCTCCGGACTTGCAGGCTTTCAGGCAGCTGCCACATCCGGTGCAGCGCTCGCCGGCGTCGACCACGGCGTGCTTGTGGAAGGGGAACTCCAGCTTGCCGAGCACGTCCTCGGGGCAGACCGCCACGCAGCACCAGCACGCCTGGCAGAGGGAGCGATCGAGGTCAAGGAAGGGAGTCGAGGTCCGGCGGTGACGACGCCGCCGTTTCGCGGCGTCGGGGCGCTCGAGGTTCACATTCATGCGTGTCCTCCTCAGGTGGACTGGCTCGGCCGGCGCGGTACGACCCCGAGCAGCGCCGTCCGGCTGAGCGCCACGCGCGGCGTCGCCAGGGGCGTCATGCCCGTGGCGACCGCTATCTCCGTCGTGCGCGCGAACGCAGAGGCACCGACGTGCCCCTTGGGCTCCACGATCAGGAACCGCGCCGTCTGCTTGAGAAGGCCGCGCACCTCCGCGAGGAAGCGACGAGAGTCCGGCACCTCGTGGACCATCCAGAAGGCGAGCACGAAGTCCGCCTCGCTTGCCAGGTCCAGCGTGTCGGCGGGGCACTCGTGCAGGTCGATGCGCCCGAGCAGACCCTGCCGCTCGGCCCGCGCCTTGACCCTGTCGAGCATCGCGGCCTGCAGGTCGACCGCCACGACGCGGCCGGTCTCGCCCACCATCGCGGCCATGGGCAGCGTGAAGAAGCCCGGGCCGCAGCCGAGGTCGACGACCGTGTCGCCGGGACGGACGAGGCCGCGGAGGATGCGGCGCGGGTCGGTGACCAGCCGTCGCAGCGGCGTCGAGAGCCAGCCGGCGTGCTCGGCAGGGCACACATCCGGAACGGCCATCAGTTGACTCCTTCCGCCGGCACCGCGAGCGCCGCGGCGGCACCCGACGCGGCGGCACCCGCCTCTGCCGCCGCCGCGTCGCGCTCCGCGGCCTTGGCCTGCCGCGCCTCCACGTGGTGCGGCGCCGTGTAGCGGACCGTGAGGAACGCGATCGGTGCGCCCACGAGCAGCATGATGCCACTCACCCACATCGCCGCGTGGATCCCATTCGTGAAGGACTGGTTGATGGTGTGGCTCAGCGCCGCCATGTCCACGCCGGGGATCGCCTGCCCGGACGCCGACTCGCGTCCTTGCCCAGCCATCGCCATGATCTGCGCGTCGACCGCCGCAGGCAGACGGAACTTCGCCAGTGCGGCGCTCAGGTCGGTCGTGAAGGTGTGCGTGACGAGGTTGCCGAGAACGGCGATGCCGAACACGCCGCCGACCTGGCGCATGGTGTTGGAGGTCGCGGAGGCCATGCCGGCGCGCGCGGGCGGGACCGTGCCCATGACGGCCGAGGTCATCGGGCTCATGATCAGGCCGATGCCGATGCCCATGAGCAGCAGCCAGTACCAGAACGACGCATAGCTCGTGTCCGGCTGGATCCCTGTCTGGAACAGCAGCGCCGTCCCGGTCAGCAGGAGACCGATGGTGATGGGCAGCCGCGCGCCACTGCGGGCGACGATGCGGCCGGAGACGATCGCCGCCGTCATGACGCCGAGGGTGGCCGGCAGTTGCAGCACGCCGGCTTTCGTCGGCGAGTACCCCTGCACGTCCTGCAGGAACAGCGACAGGAAGAAGATCACGCCGAAGAAGGCGAAGCTGACGATCACGCCCACCAGGTTGGCGCCGCTGAACGTCAGGTTGCGGAAGAACTTGAGCTGCAGCAGGGGGCTGGAACCGCGGATCTCGATGAGCAGGAACAGGGTCAGCGACACCGCGGCGACGATGAAGCAGGAGAGGATGCGCGTCGAGGTCCAGCCGTAGGTATTGGCCTCGATGAACGCGTAGGTGAGCGTGCCGAGGCCGATGATGGCGGTGATCTGGCCGGGCAGGTCGAGCGTGCGCCCGGCCCGGTCCGACGACTCCGGCACGAAGCGCGCCGCCAGCGCCAAAGCGATGATGCCGATCGGCAGGTTGATCCAGAAGATGCTCTGCCAGCCGAGCCTGTCGACCATCGTGCCCCCCACCAGTGGGCCGATCGCCATGGCGAGCCCGGAGATGCCGGCCCACATGCCGATCGCCCGAGCCCTCTCGCGCGCGTCCGGGAACGTGTTGGTGAGGATCGAGAGCGTGCTCGGCATCATGATGGCGCCGCCGACGCCCTGGAGGAGGCGGGCGGCGATGAGCACGGACGTCGACGGAGCCAGGGCGCAGACCACGGAGCCGGCGGTGAACACGGCGACGCCCGTCATGAACGCTTTGCGGCGTCCGAACATGTCGCCCAGAGTGCCTCCGGTGAGCAGCAGGCTCGCCAGCGCCAGCACGAAGGCGTCGACGATCCACTGGAGCTCGCTCATGCTCGCGTTGAGCTCGCGCTGGATCGTCGGCAGCGCCAGGTTCACGACGGTGCTGTCCAGCATCACCATGAACAGGGCGAAACACATCGTGCCCAGCGTGACGCGCTTGATCCTCTTGATGTCGGTCGGCATGGGGTCCTCCTGATCCGCGCCGCGACCGGTCAGCTGCCGCTCGACCAGTCGGTCTTGAGTCCGTTGATGTAGATGCGCAGCAGCTGCCGCTGTTTGCACCGCACCCTCTCGGCGACAGCAGGTCGCTGCTGTTGCTCGAACGCCGCGAGGCCCTGGACCAGAGCCCAGGCGCCGTAGGCCATGAAGTCCGGCTGCTCGTCGTCGTCCAGAGTGAACACGCCCTTGGCGACGCCGTCCTTGAACACGCCGATGACGGTCTCTTCCATCCTGAGGTGCTCATCGGTGAGCGGCAGGGCGTGCACGGTCGACTCGTGGAGCGCGATCACCGCCACGTCCTCGGGATTGCCGCGCGCGAACTCGAGGTAGGCCATGCCCAGCTCGAGGGCGCGCTCGTCGGGCGGGAGGCTTGCCGGCACCCGGTCGAACTCTACGAGCAACGCGCCCATCGCCTTGTCGGCGAGCGCCTTGATGACGTCGTCCTTGTTGTCGAAGTAGCGGTAGAGCGCGCCGGGGCTGAACTCGGCGCGGCGCGCGATCTCGCGCAGCGAGAGGTCGGCCGCGCCGCGCTCCAGCAGGACCTCACGCGCGGCCACGAGAATCTCGTCGCGCGTGTCGCCGTGACGGCGCTCGCGGCGGCTGAGATGTCGCTCATGCCGCCGCGCGTGACGCTCGGCGTGCCGCTCGGCGTGACGCTCTCGCTTCTCACCTGGTTCGCGCATCTCAGACTCCCGTTGCGAACACTGTCCCCATATGTGAACGGTGTTCACGATAGACGCGGCGAACGCTCCTGTCAACAGCCGTGGTGACACGAAGTGCGTTGGCCTTGCCCCAAGCGCGGGGGCAAACAGGCCCCTGAAGCCCACAAGACCGGGGGGCCGAGATGTGGACTCCGCCTTCTACAGCGAGGTGGTGGACTGCAGCGGGATCGAGCCGCTGACCTCCTCCGTGCAAACGCATCAACGAGTCTGCTGGTGAGCGCTGCTGACAGTCAGGGAGTGCGGCGTCAAGCGTGAAGTCGGCGGCGTGAGTGCCACTCGGTGCCGGCAAACGCCAGCTGTGGAAGCTGGGTTCGTCAGCCGGGTGTCGGCGCGCCTCGCACCCGCGCTCGCTATCTCTCTGTCAGAAGTGGGCGAGACTTCTTCCGCTCATGAGCTCGCCGATGGTGGGCCGAGAGTCCTGAGTGCTCCAAGGTCTGGGCGTCGCGCCAGAAGCTATACTGCCTGCAGTACTTGCAGGAACGAGTAGTCCGCGTTCCACAACGTCTGGCAGGCATCTTTGCAGGACTCCAACCTCGCTCCGCTTCTGGCAGGAGCAGCCGAGGACGAAGGTCGCGTAGAGCCCTCGCGGCGGAACAACGCGGCATCCGATACCCGAGCACGAGCGCTCTTCGAGATCCTTTCGCAGCTTAACCGTGATGCGGCGCCCGAGGACTCGGCCAAAGCGCTTCTGCCGCCGCTGGTCGCCGCTCTGGGCGTGGACACGGCCGCCGTTCTCCGCGTGGTCAGCGGCACCGAAGCCGATCTGCTGGCTGCCTATGGCGACACACGCAAACGCGGCTTCCCCTATCCGTCTCTGGACCTGCATGACGAGCTTCTCACGCCGCTCACGCAGCGCTCCGACATCGTGCTGCTTGACGACGTCCCGCGGCGGAGTCTTCAGCCCGCACTGCGAGCCATCTGTCATCCTCACTTCGGAAGCGCCTTCGTGGTCTCGGCGTTCATGGGGCACACGCTTGGGGGATTCGTCGTCCTGAGCAGTCGCCGGCGGCGGGCGCTCTCTGCCGACGACGTCGGCTTCCTCTCGGCGGCCGCCGATGCGGTGGGGCTGGCTCTTGGTTCGGCAGCCCTGTCTGAGGAGACGCACATGAGCGCAGTCGTGCTCGAGACCGCCGGAGCGGTGGCGCGAGCGATCTCGGGTAGCCTCGACCTGGCGCAGACCTTCCGCCAGATAGCGCGCAGCGCCGCACGCGTGATGGGTGACTGCAACTGTCTCCTCCTCGCCAGGGACGAGTCCGGCGACGAGGACCTCGTCGCGGTCGCCTGCTCGGACCCCGTTGACGACGTCCTGATTGGGCTGCGCGTCCGCTTCAGGGACGTCGCCGGCGAGACAGAGGCATTGGCTCGCCGGCGCAGCATCGTCGTCGAGGATGTGGTCTTTGGCGCCAGTACCGACCGCGACTTTCGCGAGCGACTGGAGATCCGTTCCGCACTTTTCGTCCCCATCCATTCCGAGGACGAGCTCATCGGCTCGCTTCTCCTCTACTCCACGGCACGCCGCGATCGCTACACCGACGGTGACATCGCCCGCGCAGAGACCGTCGCGGAGCAGGCAGCGAGCGCCATCTGCAATGCCCGCGTCTACCGCGACCTGGAGCGCAGCGAGTCACGGGCCAAGGCGCTCCTCGAGCGTATTGCGCGCCTGCGCGAAGCCCAGCGCCTCACTGTCGCGAACGTGCTGCACGACGACATCGTGCAGACTGTGGTTGCGGCGCTTTACCAAGTCGAGGGCCTGCGCGCGGCAGGGGGCGAGAGCCGCGAAGAACTTGAGCGCGTGGCCGGGCTGCTCAAGCAGACGATCACTGATGCTCGAGGCGTGATCTGGGAGCTGCGTCCGCCCGTTCTTGACGGCCTGGGCCTGGACGGCGCCCTCCTGGCCCTCGCGAACCGCGTGTCGGCGGACGGTGGATTCGCGGTCGAGACCGACCTGGGCGGAGTGCCGTCTCCGCCGCCCAGGATCTCGACCGCCCTCTACGTGATCGCGCGCGAGGCCATGCAGAACGCGCGGCGACATGCGCATCCGACCAAGGTGACTCTGCGAGTCCAGCTGATGGCCGGGACGGAAGAAGGGACGCAGCGGGTGCGCCTGACCGTCGCCGATGACGGCGTCGGCTTCGATCGAGAAGCAGTCGCGGCCGCCGACCACTTCGGTCTGACGATGATGGACGAGCAGGCCGCCCTGGCCGGAGGCACGTTCGCCGTCACGTCCAAGCCCGGCGCCGGCGCCGCAGTCGAGGCTACGGTCCCCTTCTCCGACGAGGAGTGATGATGGCGGCGGGCATGGCCAAGATCCGGATCTACCTAGTCGACGATCACGAGATGGTACGGGAGGGACTCAAGCTCATGCTCTCGCACTACGACGACATCGCCATCGTCGGTGAGGCCGGTACAGGCCAGCGAGCGCTCGAGGGCGTGTCCGTGGAGGATCCGGCCGTCGTGTTGCTCGACCTCCAGCTGCCCGACATGTCCGGGCTTGAAGTCCTCGCTGCGCTGCAAGAGCGCCCCTCGCCGCCCGCCGTGCTCGTGCTCACCGTCCACGACGATGACGACTTCGTCATCGGCGCGGCGCGACTCGGCGCGCGTGGTTATGTACTCAAGCACACGTCGCACGAGGAACTCGCACTCGCGATCCGTCGTATCGCCGGCGGAGAACTCTACTTCGGGCCCGAGGTCAGCGGGGCTCTGGTGAATCTTGACCGGCGACTCCAGGAGCAGGCGCTGCTCACCGAGCGCGAGCTCGACGTGTTGCGCCTTCTCGCCGCCGGCCTCGCGAACCGTGACATCGGGGAACGCCTGTTCCTGAGCCCCGAGACGGTCAAGACACATCTGGGCAACATCTACCGCAAGCTCGGCGTGGAGGGCCGCACGCAGGCCGTGATAGTCGCGCTGCGCAACAAGCTTCTGGACTGATGGGAGCCCAAGCCCAAGTGCCGCGCGGCGACGAACGCCTCGCGGCGCCTCGAGAGCGGGCTCCGGTGCTGTGGTTCCGTCGCGCTCAGGAGCCGCCCACGGTCTGGTCGCCCCTCGACGCCTTCCTGTACAACCTCATGACGACGAACGTCGCGGTCTTCTTCGGCGTGCCGTTCATCGCCGGCGCGGCGTTCTACTATCCGCTGAGGAGCCTCACGCTGTCGATCGTCATCGCCGGCGCCTTCTGCATCCTCGAAGCGCTGGTGTACGCGTTCCTGGTCTCGACGATGCCGCGAGACGGCGGAGACTACACGTTCCAGAGCCGGCTTCTGGGCGGTGCCGCGGGAACCGTCTTCGCTTTCACCGGCGTGGTCGTGGGCGGCGCCCTGTGGGTCGCGATCGCGGGTTGGTTCGCTTCGCGCATCGCCGTCGGCCCGCTGATCGTCCTGACTGGCAGAGGACTACATCTGGGTCTGCTGGTCGCGGTGGGGAACTGGGTGATGTCGACGGCCGGAGTCGCGTTCATGGGAATCGTCGCAGTGGCGTGGTCGGCTCTCGAGACCTCATGGAGCATGAGGCTGTATGCGCGGATCCAGCGCCTCCTCATGCTCGTCGGGTTGGTCGCCTTCGTGCTGCTCCTCGCGTACTTCGCGTTCACGCGCCTGAACGTCAACGTCTCCACATATAGCGCCATCCTCTACAAGGCGGTCGAGGACGGCTACATGCGTCATGGTCACAGCACAGGATGGCACGCGGTCATGGAGCTTCTGCCCGTCGTGGCCTTCGGTCTCATCTATCCGGGTTGGGTGGCGTTCCAGTCATCAGAAGTCCGGCGCGCGAGTGACCTGCGCGTGCAGATGTCGACCATCGTCGGCGCCAAGGTGATCGCCGTGCTCTTTGCGCTGCTGCTCCTGCCGCTGCCGGTAAAGCACATCGGAGAGGAACTGTTCGGCGCCAGTGTCTATCTGGCCCTGCACGACCCGGCCTCGTTCTGGCAGTTGCTGCCGCGCCTCTTCGGCCTGCCTCAGGCGCCCTGGTTGAGCTACGTCGGGTTGACCTGCCTCGCGGTCGCCGTCAACGCATGGTTCTGGGCCTGGGTGCCCAATCACACGCTGGCGGCTTCGCGGGTCATGCTCGCCATGTCTTGGGACCGGCTCCTGCCGCGCTGGTTTTCCCGCCTTCATCCGCGCAACGGCACGCCGGTCCGTGCCGTCGCCGTCTTCAGCGCACTCGCCGTCATGGTGGTCATCGCGTATTCGGGTCTCGGTGTGTGTCGACTCGTGCTCCACGGCACGCTTGTGAGCCTCGTCTCCTTCGCAGTCACCTGCCTTGCCGCAGCGCTCTTCCCCTACCTGCATCGCGAGCAGTACCGAGCGTCGACGGCGTCGCCCTACGAGCTCCTCAGAGTGCCCCTGCTCAGCGTGGCGGGTGTGGCGTTCTGCGCCTTCGCCGCATTCCTCGTCGGCCTCTACGTCGAATATGGCGGTCCCAGCGGAGAGCTCAGACTCTGGGACAGCCTGGCGTTCGTCGTCCCCCTGTATCTGCTGATGGTGATCCTCTACTTCGTGTCCCGGAGGTACGATCGCAGCCACGAAGGCGCCGACATCGAGGTCTACTACCGCGAGTTACCGTGGCGCCCGTCTCAGACCGAGCCGTCGGCGACGATCGACCGATGAGGGACTAGCGAAGCGCCGCTGCGATGGCGACAAACGCGCGCACGTGATCCGCTGAGACGCCGATGTCGAGCGCGAACGGCAGCGTGGAAAGCTTGACGACGACGACATCCGCCCTCGCGTCGAGGTAGACGTACTGACCATAGATCCCGGCGGCCATCAGGACACCCGCCGCTCCGTCCGGGACCCACCACTGATTCCGATAGTGTCCCCGCGGGTAGCGCTGAGCGCTCTCAGAGCGCGCGAACGCCTCACGACAAGCATCATCTGCGCGAAGCGTGTCGTCGACCCATGCTGCCGGGATGATCTCCTCGGCGTTCCACTGGCCGCGCCGAAGATACATGATCCCAAAGCGACCGAGGTCGCGGAGCGTGACGCTCATGCCGCCGTCGGTCATAGGGTTGCCGTGGCGGTCGACCGTTATGTGCGCATCCTGGTCGGCGCCCAGGCGCGACCAGACATGCGCGCTCATGAGGTCCGCGAAGCGGGCCCCACCAGCGCGTTCGATGAGACAGCCGAGCAGGTCGGTCAAGATCGAGCGATACTCGAACATGCCGCCGTGGCCGCGATGATTGCCGAGCGTGAGCATGTAGCCGAAGAGGTCCAGATCGTCATCGGCGGAAGTCGGCCGCCATCCCGCGGCTCCTTCGTAGCGACGCACGTCGGACTCCGGGTCGTCGTAGTCCTCGGAGAACTTCGTACCGGTCGACATGTCCAGGACTTGGCGCACCGTAGCGCCGGCGAACGAAGAAGCTTCGAGTTCCGGCGCATAGGTCTCCACGGTCTTCTCCGGTACCAGAAGACCGCGCCCAGCGAGCACGCCGGCGAGCGCTCCTGTCAATGACTTTGAGACTGACTGCAGGAGGTGCGGCGTTGCCGGCGTCATCCCGTTGTAGTACCGCTCGCACGCGACTTGACCGCCCTTGAGCACGAGAAATCCATCCGTGTACGTCCGCTGCAGCAGTTCTCGCACCGTGACGCGTACCCCGCTGGCGGTCTCGAAGTCCACGTCCTCCACGGGCAGTTCCGCGTCCGGCAGAGAAGTGACCGGCCCGTCGCCACGCATGATCCGGGCGCTGGGGATGACCTCGCCCACGTGCTGGAACGACCAGCGGTTCCAGGGCGCTCCCTGCCAGTTGGCCAGCGTGACTCGCCTCTCGGCCGGCGGCGGACTCCCGACCATCAGGCCGAGTTCGCGTGCCGTGGCCGGGGCGCGCGGCGTGGGGTCGTCAGTGAGCAACGTCCGCCACCTCCCCGGCTCGCGCTGAACCAAGCTGGGTGAGATCGAAGTCGTCCGGCAGATGGCAGGCGACCATGCGGGAGCCGACGCCATGGGGCGCCGGGTACTCGCGTTCGCAGATCGGCATGCGGAAGGGGCAGCGCGGATGAAAGCGGCAGCCGGCGGGTGGCCGAACCGCGCTCGGCACGTCGCCCTCGAGCACCCTCATGGTGGCGCGCGCCTCCGGATCGGGCGAGGGCGAACTGTTAAGGAGCGCCACGGTGTAGGGATGGCGTGGCTCGCTGAACACCTCGGCCGCCGGCCCCTGCTCGGCGACCTGGCCCAGATACATGACGGCGATGGATTTCGCCATCGACTGCACCACTGCCAGGTCGTGGGCGATGAAGAGGTAGGCCAGCCCCAATCGGCGCTGGAGCTCATCAAGCAGGACGAGGATGCGTGCCTGCACGGAGACGTCGAGTGCCGATGTGGGCTCGTCGAGCACGACCAGCTTGGGATCGAGCGCCAGCGCGCGCGCGATGGCGATTCGCTGACACTGCCCACCGCTGAACTCATGGGGCCGGCGCCAGAGGTGCTGGGTGCCCAGCCCCACCATCTCGAGCAAAGAGAGTACGCGATCTTCCAGCTCCTGTGCGCCGAGCTTCGTGTTGGCGCGCAGTGGCTCGGAAACGAGGCTGTGGACCGTCATGCGCGGGTTGAGGGACGAGTATGGGTCCTGGAAGACCACCTGGGCGTCGCGCAACATCCTGCGGCGGGCGCCGCCTTTCATGCCCGCCACGTCGCGGCCCATGAAGCTGACACTACCCGATGTCGGTCGCACCAGCTGCAGCACGGCCCGTGCCACGGTCGACTTGCCGCAGCCCGACTCGCCCACGAGCGCGAGTGTCTCGCCTGGTTCGAGCGTGAAGGAGACGTCGTCCACAGCATGGACGACGTCGTCCGATCCCTTGAGAAGTCCGCGACGGATGCGGAAATGAACGCTCAGTCCGTCGACTTGGAGCAGGGTCATGCCGACGCTCCATCTTCGTGGCTCGCGCCCTCGTCCGCCTGCGGCGCACGACGCGCATCGATCTGGATGCCGGCTTTCTCGGCCGCCCAGAAACACGAGACCGAGTGCCGCTCGGCGACGCTTACGGGCTGGGGCTTCTCTGTCGAACACCGCTCCATGACGCGGGTGCAGCGCGGGTGGAAGCGACACCCAGCCGGCGGGTCGATGAGATCCGGGACGGTGCCAGGGATCGTCTGGAGATCGGTCGCGGTCCGTCCGTGCGGCAGGCACTCGTAGAGGGCGATCGTGTACGGGTGATGCGGGCGGTTGAGCACATCGCCGACTGGCCCTTCTTCGACGACGGAACCGGCATACATCACGGCGATCCGGTCGCAGGTCTGGGCGGCGACGCCTACGTTGTGAGTGATCAGGATCTGGGCGACGCCGAGCTCACCGCGCAGCTTCAACAGCAGGTTGAGAATCTGCGCCTGGATGGTCACATCGAGGGCGGTCGTCGGCTCGTCAGCGATGAGCAGCGGCGATCCGCAGGCGAGCGCCATCGCCATGCAGACGCGCTGGCGCATTCCGCCGCTGAACTGGTGCGGATAGCGCTTGAACGTATCCTTGTCGGCGGGCAGCCCCACGGAAGCCAGCGCCCTATAGGTGGCCTCCCGCGCCTCCCTGCGCGAGCCGCGCGTGTGCAGCCGTATGACGTCCTCGATCTGTTTGCCGACTGCGAAGACCGGGTTCAGCGAAGCCAGCGGATCCTGAAAGACCATAGAGATGTCACGACCACGGAGCTTCTGCATCTGCGCGTCGGACTTCGTGAGAAGGTCGTCGCCGCGGTACATGATGGCGCCCGACGTGATCTCCGCCTGCGGACGCTGCAGTAGGCCCAAGATCGCGAGGCCGGTGATCGTCTTGCCGCAGCCCGACTCGCCGACGAGCCCGAGGATCTCGCCGTCGTGAAGGGTCAGGTCGACTCCATCCAGCGCCTTCACCAAACCTCGCATGCTGCGGAACTGCAGGCGAAGATCGTGCACCGCGAGCAGTTCCGCCGGCGCGCCGGCGTCGCACGCGGGGAGGTGGGTCGACGGCGTGGCTGAGCTCATCGCTTGGACCTCGGATCCAGCACGTCCCTCAAACCGTCGCCGACGAAGTTGAACGCCAGAACCAGGATGAAGATCGCCAGACCTGCGAACGTGCCGATCCACCACTGCTGCAGGATGTAGTCCTTGCCCTCCGAGATCATCAGCCCCCACTCGGCGGTGGGCGGCTGCGCGCCGAGACCGATGAAGCTCAAGGCCGCGGCTGCGAGGATCACGGTGCCGATGTCGAGAGTCATCTGCACGATGACCGGGCCGAGCGCGTTGGGCAGGATGTGACGCCATATGACCAGCAGGTTGTGCACTCCCATGGTGCGCGCCGCCTCAACGTAGGGACGCTCGCGCAGCGACACGGCGACTCCACGGACGAGGCGGGTGTACCACGGCCACCACGAGACGACGATGGCGATCATCACGTTGCGGATGCTCGGCCCCAGAAAGGCGACGAACGTGATCGCCAGGATCAACGAGGGAAAAGCGAGGAACACGTCGGTGATGCGCATGACCACTTCGTCTATTCGGCCGCCGTAGTAGCCGGCGATGCCGCCAAGCGGCACACCGATGATCACGATGACCGCTGTGACCGTGAACGAGATGATCAGCGGGATGCGCGCGCCGTAGATGATGCGGCTGAGGATGTCGCGGCCCTGATTGTCCGTGCCCATCCAGTGCTGGGCGTTCGGCGCCTCGAAGCGAGCGTGGAGGTTGGACTCGCCCTGGCCCTGGGCCGGGTAGGGAGCGATGTACGGAGCAAAGACGGCCATGATGATCGTCAGGAGGATGATCACCAGGCCGACGACGGCGAGCTTGTCCTTGAAGAACACGCGTGTGTTGTAGCGCGTCTCGTCCAAAGAGGCCTGGTGACGCACGCGCCAGTCGCTCCACCTGCTGTTCGTGGTCATCGATGCACTGCTCGTGGCCATCTGTCCCCCTAGCTGAGCGCGATGCGCGGGTCGAGCAGCGCCTGGGCAAGGTCTACGACGAGGTTCACCAGCACGTACGCCGTGGCGACCATGATGGTGACGCCCATGATGGCTGGGTAGTCGGTGCTGAGCACCGACGTGGTCGCGTACTGCCCGAGTCCGGGCCAGGCGAAGATGAGTTCCACGAAGAACGTGCCGGTCAGCGAGTACGCGAACGTGAGGCCGATGACGGTGAGCACCGGCCCGAAGGCGTTCTTGAGCGCATCCTTGTAGAGCAGCGTCCGCGGTGGCACGCCCATGGCGCGCGCCATGCGGATGTAGTCGTTGCCCATCGCCTCGAGCATGGAGGATCGCGTCATCCGCATGATGACGCCCATCGGGTAGGCAGCCAGACAAAGCATCGGCAGAATGAGATGCCTGACCGAGTCCGTAAAGGCGGGCCAGTTGCCGGTCAACAGGGCATCGATGACGGGCATGCCGGTGACGCTCGTGATCGGGTGAGCCTGCGCGACCAGGATGTCGCTTGGGCCGGCGACCGGCAGCAGATGGAGCACTCGGAAGAAGACTATCTGCAGCATCAGCGCCAGCCAGAACGCCGGGATCGCAACGCCGCCGGTGGAGAAGATGCGCATCACGTGGTCGATCCACTTGCCCTTCCGATGAGCGGTCGCGACGCCAAAGACGATCCCAAAGATGGCGGCCACGATCAGCGCCGAGATGATGAGCTCGAGCGACATCGGGAAGAAGTGCAGGATGTCCTGCAGCACTGGTCGCTTGGTGCGCAAGGAGTCGCCCCAGTCGCCCTTCACCAGGTTCTTCATGTAGATGGCGTACTGGACGTACAGCGGCTTGTCGAGACCGAGGATCCTGCGCGCTTGAGCGATCTGGGCGGGTCGCGCGTTTGACCCGACGTAGACGGCCGCAGGGTCCGAGGGGACGATGCGCACCATGAGGAACGTGATTGTGGCGACGCCGAAAAGCACGAGGAAGGCGAGGGCGATGCGACGGACGACGTAGGCCCAAATGGTCACCTGCTCTGCGCTCCTTTCGGCTCGTCTCGAGGATGGGAATCGTGGGGGGGCGGCGGGCAGGCGCGAGGCCTGC